>SWCD01012425.1_pt1 | contig 69984 bp, 54 predicted proteins | sample 4693011 | NCBI WGS metagenome assembly SWCD01 (sample SAMN10267278, study PRJNA491770) | bioreactor metagenome | isolation source: DHS bioreactor inoculated with marine | place: Japan: Omine Ridge, Nankai Trough
TTACTTCAAAATTATATTGAATCGATACAAGAGGAGAAACCGAATGATAAAAAGAGAATGCAAGCATAAAATAATTTGAGGTGAATTTTTCATTTGTTATTGCTGTTAAATTTTGCAGCTCATCTTCTGCCGAGTAGCGATAACGAGCATTAATTCTTAATACATTATTACTAAAATATTGCCGGTAACCCAGACTAAAAATAAATCTATTACCTGCAGTGAAAACTACATCGCCATCTACTTTATCTTCATTAAAAAATATTCCAACTATATCAGCCGAGAGTGTTTTAGTTTTATCAATCCGGTAATCCACGCCGCCACTAATTAGTAATTCGTTGGATGGTTTGTATTTTGCATCTTGTTTTTCATAAGGTTGATACTCACCCTTTAATTGGTATGATAACCCTGCACCAATAATAAAATTATCACTTATTTCATTTGCCCAGGTAGCACCAAGAAAAATATTGGTTCCTTGTCCGAGTACAGGATTTCTAAAACCAAAAATATTTCTGCTCAGCAAAATTGTTGATGCAAATTCGGAATTTGTTAAACTTGCCTTACCCGATGGTAAACTTACACCTGCTTCAAATACAGTATTAATTGATTTTACTTTTTGGCTTAATTGTATTTGTAAATCAGTGAGTCCACTTAACTTTTTTGTTTGAACTTCAGAAGCGGCATAGGAGCCATTAATATTTATTGAAGTATTTCTGTTAGGTAAGTAATTGATCTTTAATTGATTACTTATTTGAAATAGATTGTTACTCTCGTTGATATCCCAGAGCTGAACATTATTCAATAGCTTAATATTTAAATCTGATATTCTTCCCGAGAAATTTTGAGCAAAGCTATTCTGTATCAACAATAAAAATACTAACGGTAAATATATTTTAATTTTCATCTAACAAATCTTTGATTGTTATTTTATATGTCATCTAACAGGAGGCGGAGGAGGCGGCAAATCATTAATTCCTTTATCACTATCTTGCGCCGGAATGCGGCTATCAATTGAGTTTGTAAAAGTTGAACGAATTCCTTCGCCGAGTTTATTTAATCTTTCATCTATTAAACTTGTTTGAATCGTGCTGCTGATTTGAAGATCACTAATTGTCCCCAACAGTTTCTCTTTGCTTCCTTTCCCGGCTTCTTTACTTTTGTTTTCTATTTGCTTATTGGAGGCACTGGTAAATCCAGGATCAAGTTCAACAGCTGTGTTGAATGATATTGCTGCTTGAGAATAATTGCCCTCTTCTTCTTGTGCAAGTCCCCTACTGTAAGCCAAAAATGCATTTATATTTTCCGTTGGGATGTATTCAATTTCTTCTCTTTCGAGCGGCGTTAATCTTATTTCCAATTGATCCAAAATGTGAAAGACTATTTCTTTTTCGAGAATAAACAGTTCAGATAAATCGCCATCCCTTTTAATTGCACGACTCCTTAAATTGTTTACAATGTCCCAATGACTAACTTCAATCAGCAGTTCGCCTTCTTCAGTAATGTTAATTATCCCATCATAAAGTTTACCTGCACTCAATATTTTTCCCACTCTCGGTGCGGTTTCTCTATCCACAAATTTTGACTGGCTAAATTTTAATTCATCCAAAACAGTCTGCAATCTTATTCGCTCAAGAACCCGTAATTCTTTAACCTTGCCCAGATCAATGCTAATCATTTCACTAAGGCCTGCACTTAGCACGGAATACTTTTCATCCTTTCCGATATAATCCATGGGGAATATTGCAATACTGCTGCCGGAAAGATTATCAGAAGTAAGAATATTTTCTCTCGCAACTATTTTTTTCGTATCACTTTTCATTAGCTCTCTGCTCAACAGCAAATATCTGCCTTGCATCATATCTCGGTATTCGGATGTTGCTTCTACACTGCCGAATTTTGAATAAGCCTCAATTGCTTTTACTGTGTCATTCAAAAATTCGTAGTTCAATCCTTTATTAAAAAGAAGTTGAGGATCATTAGGTGCAAGGCGTAATGCCTTTTCGATCTGAATTTCCGCTTCACTATTTTCTTTCGATAAAACTAATAATGCGGCATACTCTTTCAATAAATCAAAATTCGTTGAGTCCGCTCTAAGCTGACTGCTTACCTCAATAATTCTTTCATTGTAATTTCTATCATCCATTTCACCCGATGATGAGCATGCCGCAGAAATCATTAAGATTATTGCAAGGACAATATGTGAGCGAAGTTTGCTAATATTAAATATTCGTTTAATCATTTTTTTATCTTTTGAAGAAAATATTTTTAACTAGTAAATGGTTTTATACTTTCAGCTTTTGTCCGGGCATTTTCATAATTAGGATCAAACTCTAAAGCTTCAATAAATTTATCGTAAGCGCCTTTATAGTTACCCGTTTCTAAAAATGCTAATCCCTCGGAGTAAGAGAGTAATGCTTCCAAAGATTTTGTTTCCGATGTAATACTAACATCATCGCCGCCAAGAGTAACATCAATTTTTTCGGCAATTGTATTACTTAACTTTTCAGTTAAGGTATAAAAATCATCGACATCCCCTTTAATCTCATCGGTTAAAAGTATTTCACTCGTTTCAACTTTTACGAGTCGAGCGCCAAGCCATAGTTCATCATTAAAAATAATAAAACTGCCGAGCAGCACAGAATGAACGCCAAGCTGTTTTCCCATCCTAACAGCTCCTTCCATGTTGTACTGATCTTGAATTCCAATTTCTTCGAGTATCCATTGGATTCTATCGCGCTCAATTACTTTTAGATCGGAGGAATTATTCAATCGATGAATAAAAAGATCGGAGAAACCTTTCTCCATTGGATCAAATCTTTCCTTCTGATCAATAGAACGATTCTTAAAATCAATGATCGCCATTGTTTTCATTCCCGGGTCTTCTCTTTCAACCTCGTAGGAGTTACTGCTGGTCTTTCTCGCATCATAATAAACTTTCATTAATGGCGGCGGTTCAAAATCGGGATTAAGAGAAATTATCGGCGGCTCCAATTCAAGCAGTTTCATCATTGCATCTTTTGCCTTATCATATAATCCTTTTGCAACGTACGCCCTGCCTAAAAACCGAAGCGCATCTTTTTGAATTTCGTGATCGATTGAGGTATCAGATGAAAGTCCGGTTAGGATGTCAATCGCTTTATCAAACAATGCGGCTTTGTAAAAATTCTCAGCCTCTTCCAATTTTGTTTCAGGATCACTATAAAATGTTGCACTGAAAAATATTGCGAATAGTAGCCCGGTAAATACCAGCACTACTGTTTTTTGTTTTAAGTTAGGAATCATTACTGCCTCCTGATTATATAATTTTGCAATTCTTTATTACCACTTTACTACTATTCTTTTTTTAGATTAAAAACTAACGGAATGGGTTTATCAGAAAATGATGGTTCAATATTTATCTCGGCTGCATTTTCTAATGTTTTAAACCCGCTTTTACGAACAAATATTTTATAGTCACCCGGACCTAATTGAATTTCTCTTGGAGTATAAAGTTCTGTGTTTTCATTATTGATAAATATCGAAGCCCAGGTTGCTTCACCATCTTCATTCAATGATTGTATATTAATTGTCTTTTGGAAATAGCAAACAAGGTTTTTACTATCCCCATCCCTTAGCGAAACGGTTGTTGTTTTTGTACCAAATTCCGGATGTGAAAATTTTACATTAAAACTACCCTCACCTAAAGTTTTTGATATTTTATTTGAAGAGTTTCCAGCAATCAGTTCACCGTCAATAAATATACTTCCCGCCGGAACTGCCTGCAACGATAATTTTGATTCAATGATTTTTTCAATCGGTACAAGTGAGATATTTAAGTAATTAACTTCACTACTTGTAATTTGAATTTTTTCAGTGTGAGGTTTGTAGCCTGCTTTGCTTGCTCTAACAAAATTTTCCCCAACGGTTAATGAATCAACGATGATAGGCGTTTTACCCACTAATTTATTATTAACAAATACTTCAGCTTGAATCGGTCTGGAAATAATATCAAGCTTTCCATAAGATAGATTGTTTATGATACTCGTTGAATCATTAGGACTGTCATCAATATCTTTTGAAGTCTTGCTATCCAGATTAAAAATTTCAACTCGAAAAATAAAAAGTAAAATTACGATTACCGCCGCAATTCCCGAGGAAATTGCAATCAGTTTTCCCTTTAGTTTATTACTATTTGATTGCTCAATAGTTTCTGTTTTTTCTGAAGTCTCTGTATCTACCGAAGGCACGTTCTTTTTTTCAAACGCTTTAATATCTAGAAGCATTTCGTCAGCATTTTGATATCTTTTTAACGGATCATTCTCAGTAGATTTAGAAATTATTTTTGCAAACTGTTTAGGAATTTTTGTATTGAACTTTAGCGCAGAAGGAATTTTACCGTCAACAATTTGCTTTTGAATTGTGAATTCCGAATCTGATTTTTCAAACGGAACTCGACCCGTGAGCATTTCATAAATAGTCATTCCAAGCGAGTAAAGATCACTTCGGCTATCTACATTTTTTAAGCCCTTAACTTGTTCGGGCGACATATAATGAAGCGTACCTGCCCGCATTTGTGCCACTGTACTTGATGCACCAGTTTGCTGAGCAACTTTTGCCAAACCAAAATCTGTTACTTTAACTTTTTTATTATCAGTCAATAAAATATTACTCGGCTTTATATCGCGATGAATTACACCGACCTTATGAGCATAGCCAATTGCATTCAATAATTGTTTGCTGATTGCTAAACAATCTTGCCAGGAAAAGGCTCCCTTCTCTTTAATCCAATCCGAAAGATTTTTTGGATTAACATATTCCATTACAATGAAGGTCCCCTTTTCGGTCTCGCGAAGTGCATAAACTGTAACTATATAAGGGTTTTCAAGTTTCGCTAATGCCTTAGCTTCTGTTTGGAATCTTCTCAAAAAATTATCGTCTCTTGCTAAAATAGGATCGATCATTTTTAGAGCAACAACTTTTTCAAGTGACATGTCCATTGCTTTAAAAACTACACCCATACCGCCGCGTCCGATAATCGACATAATTTTATAGCTGTCTATCACTTCGCCAATCAAAGATTCCATTAATCAGTTTTCCGTTGTTAAATTTTGTTGTATTATTTTATAGATGAATTTTTTACAGGATTAAAACTTAACATCATTCTTTCTACTTGTGGACCGAGAGTTTTACGAGTTTTTTTTGTGAAAGAAGCGGTAATTTTATAACCAACTTTTTCATGTAAAACATAAATTTGCTGCTGAAAAATTCTTAGTTCATCAGTTGGATACCAGCTAAAAATCGCCTCATAAGCATCCATACCATTCTGTAATTTTTTAGCGCCCTTCTTCAAAAGCATGCAGCCTTTTAAAGAACTTACGACACCTTGAATTTGCCACTCTCCATATTCTTCAACAGAATCCATTTCAACATCTGGCTCGTGAGTAATTATTACATTGTGTTGTATCCCATCGGTTACGGGACCGGTTAGAGTGTAGAGAGATTTATCTGTCCAGTCTTCATAAATATTAAGTGAAAAATTATTTCCGCGATAAACTTCTTTTGGCGGATTTATCGGCTTAACATTTTTGCGTGTTTGATCGTGTTTATTACTTGGATTGTTTATCATATTTATATCAACTTTATATTACTTTTGAATCTGTATATGAAAAATTTAGACATATCATCTAGGCGTTAATGTAACAGCACTACCTCTTCTAAAACATTGGTTACTTATACTTTGATCAAGACGATAAAAATTAATTGGACAAAGCATATGTTCACCCATCAATTCATAATCGGTGGCAGATGGACTTCTACCAACTCCATTTGAAGCTAATAAACTAACTCCTGGAATATCATGCATACTCTCATATTCATAATTGCCTCTTGTAGAAGGGCGTGGTGTTGGTAAATCGGGACGACTGGGATCATTAATTGCTTTTCTCCATCTGGGATTATTTGCACGGGATCTTGTTTCCAATTTACCATGAGCAATTTCGTGAAATGCCGCACTTGCTAAATTATATGCATATAAATCCACCCAGTTCGTTGCTTCCCAATTTTGGCGGGAATTACTGAACACGCTTGCAGTAACCGGGCTAGAAATATCAGGCAGCCCAGGTAGCGCTAATCCATGATGCTCACCAAGACTAGCTAATACTGATCTCGAACCGGTAACCCATTCACGAGGAAATTCTTGAGATCTCTCAGCATCAATTGCATCAAGCATTACATGTTCAGGACTTCTATCGACTTGTGATGAAGGATTACGGCTCAGTGTACTATTTGTAAAATAAACAATAGGCTCATGCATTTGAATCGAAAGTCCTGAAAAATCGGGGCTATATGCATTAGTTGCAAGTGCCGGTATTTCTAAAACATTTATTGTTTGTCCTCTCGATCCTGCATGCGGTATATGCCTTTTGGAATTATTCATTAGTCCAATTAAGTCTGTCTTAAATTTTGTCATTATTCTTTGAACTACAGGGTTGGTTGCACCCGGTGATGTAAGTGTAGTTCCAGAACTGCCCGTCGCCGTGTTAATCCGGAGAGGTTTAATTACAAAATAATATATATTGTAGTTTGGCATTTTAAAAAATTAATCTTCCACATCTTCTAATATTATTTTGAATGGACCGGGCGGCATATCTTCTAATCTAATTTTACCGCTATCGTCAAAAGTTTCATTTCTTTCAATCCCATCTGGCAAATACAACTTGAATTTTCTGTTCGCAGCCGGCTGCCCCTCTTCATCTTTCCATTCAATCTCAATCCAATCCTTAAACTCCAACAATTCCGAATCGGCAAAAACCTCATTTACTTTCATTCTAAAAAAATATTCCGGCGGATTGTAACCTCTTTCAACTTCTTCATCTGTAGGAATTTCATCTGTATCTTCATGATATTCATATTCCCATTTGCATTCTATTTTTTTCGCTTTCACTTCAACAAGAATTGTTGTTATCAAATCATGAACTTCATCTGCATCATATTCCCAAATTTCAATTTCCGCTTCAGTTCCATCAGGTACACTTTCAATATCTGCTGTCATTGTTAGAATATCACCGCGTCTTGCTTCTTTTTTATCCCATTTTAGATTTTTAATATTTACCGGTGGTAATACGATTAAGGGATTCGATTGCATTTCAGCACTGTGCTTTGGCAGTTTAACTTTTGCAACTAATGAGTTTTTAGCATTATCCGGAATTTTTACTTCCGCCCATAATTTATTGCCGGATATTTTTTTACTTAAGTTTCCAACAGATTTACCGGAACCATCTTTCAATTCTATTTTTATATCAGAACCGTTTCCTACAAAGTGAGTGTCAATTTCAAGTCCTGCGTTAGCACCAACTGATGATGCACTAGTGGTCCACACTACTCTATCAACTGATGACTCGAGCTTGACTTCGTTTACTTTATTTGTTTTACCTTTGTGTTCGGGCATTTTTTAATCCAAGGAATAAACAATATTATTTGTTGAGAATATAAATCCGCCGTTTTGATTGAGTATTATTGGAGCCGAGATTTTTTCTTCAATTTCATGAACAAATTTTTCTTCACCCTGAGCATCGAGATAGATTAATTTATTTCCTGCGGCTATCACTACTGAATTATCTGCAAATGCAGTTGCATATTCAGCATGGTTGATTGCCTTTTGCCAAATCACTTTTTCTTGATTTACGCAGAATATTTTATTTCCGGTTAATACAAAAATATAACCATCACTTGTAATTATGGGCGGATGAACTATCGGCTCGCTTCCTACAAATTCATTTTCAAATTCAATTTTGAAATTTTCCTCAGCTAAATTATTTAAGCAAAGGAGGCTAATTTTATTTCCTTTTGACCATGTTAAAAATATTTCACCTTTATTTGAGCTGCTTGCAAATAATGCATCTTTATCTTTAGGTAGTTCAAAAGAATAATCCGGTTCGACAGAATCTTTTTTCCCACTTAGATGAAAAATGTGTCCTTCGGATTGCGTAAAGGTAAGTATAAATTTATGTTCAAAATTTACAAATGGAATTGCTGAATTAATTTCATTGTTAAATCTTTTATGCCAAGTAAAACCGAGACTATTCTCATCGGATTTGAATAAAGTGAATTCAGGAATAGATACTTCGGGCAAATCCGCATATTGAACTTGTGCAATTAATTCTTTCTTGTTCGGTTGAAACAATACCAAGTAAGATTCTTCAATAACTCCTTGAATTGGATATTTACTTATTACCAATTTGTTATTTGTATCAACCGCTTCCAGATCATCTTTTCTTTCTGATGATTGATAATATATAAGTCCTTCATTATAAACGATTGGTGAACCGTACCATTTTTGCTTTCGCCAAAGTTCCTTACCATTATTGTCAACACAAATAATTTCAGTTAGAGCATCAACATAGTATTGATCACCATCGGATAAAATTAATCTATTCGCTGTTTCCTTACCCATTTGTGAAGGCAATTCGAGTTTCCAGGCTAACTCTCCGTTAACTGTTGGAACGGCATCAATAAATGAATTGTGTTTTGAATTTGAATAATATTGAGTGTACATATTGCTCACTATTAAATAATTATAAATTATGCATAGTATAAGAAGCATTTGCTACTCCCGAGCCGCCTACCCAAGTAACGATGGTTGCAAAATCATTTTTATTAAGGTTAGCAGTGCCCGTTGTTTTTCCAAAAAAGTAACGAATTATTTTTTTCTTATCCGTGTCAAAATCTACCCTAAGCCTCTTACCTGAAGTATTAAAGTTGCCGCCGTTCTGCCATGAAACTTCGATATCGTATTGCGAATCACCGGGAGCCGAACCGGTATAGACTTGAAAGCTTGGAGTAAAAACAACAAAAAGGTTTTTGAATAAATTGTTAGTTGTTGTTGCAACTCTAAATTTTCGATCCAACATTGTTTTACTATCGTTGTTTAACCTCTGTGCCCACGCTCTTGAATTTGCAAAACTCCAATTACCTGTGCCCGTGTTTATGAATTTTAATGCAAGTCTAATTTTTACAACTAAAACTCCATTAATAACTTGTCCGCTTTTTGCAAGAATGGAAAACTCATCATCTCCCATTTTATAAATATACAAATCAACTTTATGATTAGATGCGATTGAATGATTAGTATCTGAAAAAGCTGCGAGTTCGACATTACGATATTGGTTAGCAAGAAAAAAATTATGCTTATGACTTTGACCTTGATAAGTAATTTTATATTTGGAACCGTTCAAAAATCGATGCAAATCTTTTCCGGCATCAGATTCATCATTCATCCACATAACATACTTCCAATAATTCCTTATACGAGGAGTTCTGTTATGGTACATTCTTGCGAGGTCATCAAATCTATATGGTCCACCAATAGCTGTAAATGGCTGATTGTATTGAGGAAGTCCCGTCCAATTATTATTTGCTGCATCTTCATAATTATATAAATATGAATCCCAATTACCGGTAGCGTGCCCCATTTCATGATGGTTAGTAAGTACAGCATAAGTATTTCCATCAACGTCTTGCAGAGAGTTTATTGGATCGGTAGCACCAAAGTAAGTCGGATCGGCTTGGTAATCTCTCCTTCTGAATTTTGCATCCCCGGTGCGCATCCATGCGCCATTAGTATTATCGGTCACGCTAACCATGCACTTTTGATTGCCGCCGTTTGTATCATTTTTTGCTTCCATAAAAAAGAAAAGCCTTAAAAGTATATCTTCAGAACCGGTATGCTTTTCAACAAAATAGTCTTTATTCATTCGGTTCATGGCATTAACCATTCCGAATTTTCGGTGATTAGTGATATCGGCGGCATTGCCTCCATTATCCGCAACAAATCTGCAATTCCAATAGATGATTAAATGATTAAATGGCTTACCATCCAGAACAGTGCAGTCATGCAGATAATGCATTTCATAATTTCCGCATCCGGAAAGTGCAAATGCTTTGGTGCGATCTGAAGCATTTGTTGCAATTACACTTTTAGATTTCTGTAACTCCGGATCATCCTTAATAGCTAATCGCGCACCGGCTACATGACCACTGGTATAATTGAAACTTGTATCAGTACTGTTTGTTCTTTTAAATCCAACATCGTAAAAATCATTGCAAAAATAAACTGAGCGTGTTCCAAGCGGAACATCTGTAATTAGATTTTTTTTAAATTTAACATCTGTAAATACTGGTTGTGCTGTTTCTGGATCATAAATTTTTAACCTTCTTAAATTTCTCTGAACACTGCCGACTGTTTCTTTTGTAACGTGATCTATGTAAAATAATGTATATCTCGAATTATCATCAAGCGGAATTGAGTTGCCGCTATTGTTTTTATCCTGAAGGATTTGGCTTTTAGAAGTTTCAGTTAATACAATATCATCAAAAGAAAATACTAATGGTTTTTTATCGTTAGTTAATTTATCACCGAGGGGTTTTAGTTTTTCAATATCCTTAAATACTTTTTCAAATGTATCTCCCTTGTTAATATCTCCATCATATCTAGTCCAATAATTTCTACTTGACCATAATTTCGGTAGATCATAATAGTTCTGTTTTTCAACAAATGTGAGATTATCGAATTGCGTATTTGTTAATGTTTTAATTTCCGGTTCATCACTATCAGATTTTGTATAGATGTATTTATCTTCCGTCTCAATTTCAAAATAGAATTGTGTGCGTGCTGGATCTTTAATTTTATTTTTGAATTTCACTTTAACATAATAAACACCATCGCGATAAATTGACTCGGTAGGAATATTTTTATGACCGTCCTCATAAGCCTTTATAGTTAACCCATTTGGGACGGGTAATTGTTTTAGTTTTATTTTATCGTAGTAAACAAATTTAAGATGGATAACTATTGAGGTCAGATCATTCGGATCGATATAGAGCGGAACAAAATAAAATTTTCTCCATAGTGGACATTCTTCTTCGGTGTGAACTTTTTTAATATCAACAGGGCATTTAATTTCCGGTGCTTCATCTTTATCAAAAAATAATAATTCTACTCTTCTGTTCTCTTGAGATCGATAATTATTCTTCTCTTGGTTATCGATCGGGAAGCTTTCGCCGCATCCTAAAATCGGCTGCTTATCATCAACAAATTTAACAGATGTTTTTCTTCTTCCATCAAGCTGGATTTCTGTTATTTCTAAAACTTCAGCAAGTTCCTTGCTGTACTGATCATATACAAGTTCCCAAATGCTTTTAGGCCACCTTTTTTTTGCATCTGTTTGAATTTCATAAATTGCTGCTTTAATCTTTACATTTCCAACTTCCATTTTAGCAAGAAAATTCTCTGTTGCTTTCTTAGTCTTATCTCCCCATGTATCATCAATATCACCGGGGTCGCACCCGCAATTTAATTTCTTTTCGTAGTGGGCTAGTATCTGTTGATAGTCTTCTACTTTCTGGCGATTATAACAAACCTCTGCCCATTTTTTCTTACTGTCCTCTTCATCTTTTTTATATAAAAGATATAAAATATTTTCAGATCGTTCTTTTGATAATTTAAAATTAAATTCAGCGGTGCCGGATGTATCGGTATGCCCGGTAATAATCATTCGCATATTAGGATCAAATTCAAATTGCTTGAAGACAAGAGCAAGAGCTTTTAATCCGCTTACTTTTTTTTGTTCTTCACTTGCACCCCCGCCCTGCGTTGAACTTTCACCAGCCGGATTTTCAGGCATCATAACAGCACTATTAAGATGGAACAGAACATCTTCCATCTCTAATATATGCATGTTAACACGTTTTAGAATTACTTCATTGGTTTTACTAGTTACCGCTGATGATTTTCCGGTGCCGAATAATTTTTTGAAAATTACCTGAAATATATTTGGTTTATTATTGCTCATTATTAGGAATAATCATTTTAGATTAAATTTAATTTTACCAGGGGAGACTTTTTCAATCTTTGCTTTTCCCTTGCTGTCTAATTTGCCTTCTTTAATTTCTCCAGATGGTAAAATCGCCTTGAACTTTTTATCCGCTACTGCTTTTCCTGAATCATCCTTTATTTCTAGTTCGATCCAATCCTCTAAATAAAGCAATGGAGATTTTGCAACCATGCCTTCACAATACGCATCGAAGTAAAAGAATGGTTGAGAGTACCTTCCTATGTGCTCTTTCTCATCAACGATATTTATAAACTTCTCATCTACTTCTAACTGCCACTCAGCTTCAGCTTTGTCACTTTTTATTTCTGTCTCAATCTTTCCAAGTAGATGATCACTATAATTTGCGTCTTTAATAAAAATATTAATTTCTACTTTTTTACCGTCTTCAATACCAAGACTTTTTACTTTTAATTTTAATTTGTCGTCAACCTTAGCTTTATCTTTTGACCATGCTGCTGCATACAGATCAATCAGCACAGCTTCACAATTTCCGTCACTAATCCCATCTCTTAAAATATTTCCATCGGGGCGAAGTATAGCCTTTGTTTCCTTGGAATCAGAATCTTTAAATTTGTATTTCATGCCGCTAACGGCTTTACCGGCTTTATCAAGAAACTTAAAATGTGCCCAATGTTCATCCTTACTAGTGGATTCAATGTTATCTATTTGAGCAGTAGCAGCACTTGCATTTGCTCCGGCAGCACCGCCTGCACCACCACCTCCGCCGCCACCTCCGCCGCCCCCTGCTTCACCAATTAATACAGTCGGGCAGCCAAGAGCTATAGTATCCGGGGGTCCAACACAAACCAGCATATCACCCATTCTTGCGGCTGGCATTCCGCCAATCAAAACTGTTGGGCTTCCAAGCGAAACCGGTCCTCCGACATGCGGAATTGGCGGCACACCTGGAGTGAGCATTGGACAAGCATGCATGTCACCAATGCGTGCAGCGGGCATTCCTCCAATAAGTACGGTTGGAAATCCTACTACAATTGCACCGCCGTGTGCTGTCATATCACCTATTCTTGCTGCTGGTTTACCCATTTAACAGATACCTAAAATTTATTAATTGATCATAACAATAGCGCCGGATATCGCTATTTTTGCTCCGGCTTGTAAATCTGCTGTAACACCACCGGATAATTTTAAACCTATTCCACCCTTTACTTCTGCGTTCATACCACCTTCAGCTTTCAATTCCATATCAGCTTTAAGTTCAGCATTCATGCCTTTCAACTTTAAATCCATAGATGCTTCTTCAGTAATAGCCATAGCTTTCATTTTATAATCGGTCTGGGCTTCAGCTTTTATATTATCAGCTTTGATATTTGTATCCCCTTCGGTCTCAATATTAAGCGTGCTTGATTTAATGTTTATTGCTCCACTCGGCGCAAGAATATCAATAGATCCTTCGGCTGTTTTAATCACCAACTGCTGCTTTTGAATATCAATTATAAATGTGTTCTTTTTATCCTTATCGGATATTTGAATTTTCTCTTCGCCGCCTTTATCGTTTATTGTAATAAAATGTTCATTCTTACTCACGACTTCGATCTTTGTGTTCTTATCATCCATTAATATTTTATGACCGTCTTTACTCTTTACGTTTATTTTTTGATTTTTATCATCCAGAGTAAATTTGTGTTTATCCTTAGTGGTCACTTCAATTTTATCATCTTTATCATCGAACAATATTTTATTTGCATCGGGTGTAGTAATACCTATTTGGGCTTCATCGGTTTTATCATCCATAATAATTTCGTTGCCCGAAGCTGTGCGGATAATATTTTGAGTTTTATTATTTCCCGTTGTCGGTGCTGAATTAGAAGGATTCGGTACCGTTGACAATCCAATCGGTCTATCAACATTGCCATCCACACATGCCCAAATCAATTCTGTCTTTTCATGATTGGGAAAATGAATTCCATAACCTGCGCCTGAGTAGGATTGAGATAATCTAATAGGGGAAGAGGCTTCTCCATTTGAACTATCTGAAAGATCAAAAAGCATTTTCGCTTTGTATCTCCCCTGGTCGTCCATGTATGCATATTCATCACCGGCGCCCGATTCAATCTTGGCACTCATTATTCCAGATACTTTCGGTATTGGTGTTTTTCTTGTTGGGCGATAATCAATGTCAATTGGAATTGCTGTGAAATGATTTTCAAAGGTAGTGCTTATTTTTTTTCCTGCAGGTAATATTCCAAACAATCCCCGCTGGCTTCCAATCGATTTTACATTCACAAGAATATAATCACTGTTCCACTTATCTCGATAATGTTTACCCATCTTAAAAGTATTACCAGCTCTAAATAATCTGCAATCACTGCTGCCGGAAAATATTTTACTTTGCGCAAGTATTTCTTGATTACGAACTTTTGCTAATGCCTCTGCCTCGTTTTCATCTTGAAAATTATCTCCGTAATCGTAAAATACTCCTGGATAATCAGAACTGATATTGCTTTCACCAATTAACTGTTTTTCAGGAAACATGTAGTTATAATCTTTTAATTTTACTGCCCCTGTTACAATGCTTTCACTGCAAGTAAGTTCACTTATTGTTTCACTTTCACTTAAAGGATCTTTATTTGGATTGTAAAATATATCGTCACTTTGATTTATTTTTTTCAATTTATCATTCGAGTCCGTGAACACGACAACATCATCATCGCCGCTGTGATCGAAGTAAAAGAAAATTCCATAATGTTCTAATTTTCTTTTTATAAAATTTAAATTTGTTTCGCGGTATTGAACAACGTATTCCATAACCGGGTATGAGTCCGTTAACTCAAATTTAAAATCACTTCCCGAAAAGTCAGAGTCCTTCAGCACCGTCGAAACTAAATCTTCAATATTCATATTTTGATATACTTCATTCCGGTAAGTTAAATTTAACCTCCACAATTTTGGAACTAGAACAGCGTAGTAGCTAACGTAATCGGGACTCTTACCCCTTTGCTCGAATTGTGAAATTATTCCGTGTATGAAAACTGAATCTTGATCACCGCGCGTAATCTCAAATGAAGCTTTTTTATTTAATATTTGTGACGTATCGATTTCAGGGTCATCCGAAAGGAGCTCAATTTTAAATGAGAACAAATCGGAAATAGTTTCCTCCCCTTCAAATGAGAGTATTCTAAGCTTGTCCTCATCTATTTTATCGATCTTTAATTTATAGTATGGTTCGTTATGCTTATAAGTAACCATCGGTGACCTCTTTGTAAAAATTTATATTAATGAAATACTATTCAACTTAGTTATTCCATGCTAATTATTATAGCATTGCGTAGATGAATGGCTGCATTGTTCAATTGTTAAAACACTTTGGAATTTTATCGCGAGTGATCAAATAATTTGATTAAATAAACTTATACTTAAAGCCGCCTTCTTTAGCTTTTGAGATCGTAAGTTTTGTTGGTGATTTATTCTCAGTCATGAATGCCAGCAATTTGGATGAGATTTCAGGGGCTAGAGTTCGGTCAACAATAGCATCAATATTTCTTGCACCGGTTTCTGCTCTTGTACATGCAGCAACAATTTCATCAATCACGGCTTTGTTAAATTCAACCGTAAGTTTTTGATTTTGGTAGAGTCTTTTTGCCATTTGACCTAATTTCATATCAACAATTGTTTTCATTACTTCGGGAACAAGCGGAAGAAATACTATCGGTTTTACTCTTCCTAAAAATTCTGGTCTAAAATATTGATTCATATACGGTCTTAATTCTTCGAGTAAATCGTCAGGTGATACCATCCCTTCATTATATTTTTCAAAGAGAACATCCGATGCTAAATTGGATGTCATAAAAATTATTGTGTTTGAAAAATTAATATCGCGTCTATCAGCATCTTTAAGCATGCCTCTATCAAATACCTGCATAAACATATCAATTACTGAAGAGTTAGCTTTTTCAATTTCGTCGAGAAGCACAACGCAGTAAGGTCTTCTTCTTACAGGTTCACTAAGTGCTCCACCTTCTCCGTAGCCTACTAAACCAGGATCAGCTCCAATCAATCTAGATGTATTGTACTCGTTTTGATATTCTGTCATGTTTAGCGTAACCATAAATCTTTCATCGCCAAAAAGTACTTCGGCAACTGCTCTCGAAAGTTCTGTTTTACCAACACCACTTGGACCGACTAATAAAAATACTCCTATCGGTGCTTCTTCTTTTTTGATTCCAATTTTCGCACCACGTATAACATCGGCAATTTGTTTTATTGCATGATCCTGACCAACAACTCGTTTCCTCAATTCATCTTCAATTTCAATTAAGGTTGTCATTTCATCGCGTGTCATATTGCCGACTTGAATTCCAGTCCAAGCTTCAATTACTTCCGCAATAATTTTTGATGTAACATCAGCAAACACTTGCGGACTCTCACCTTGAACTTTGGCTAATTCATCTTTAACCTTTTTAATTTTTGAATCTAAATCTTTTTCTTTTTTTGCCTTATCATCAAACTTACTTTTGCGCAGTTCAACAAGCTGATTTATTAGTTCACATTCTTTCTTCCATTTTGTCTCATCTTCATCAACTTCTTTTTTTAATTTATCTTTCTTCGTATTCAATTCTTTTAGAACAGTATCATGATTACCAATATCCAAATCAGCATCTTTTTTTAATGAGTCAATTGCAATCTCCACTGATTTCATTTCACTTATTTTCAATTCTAATTTTGGAGGTCTGCTTGTTAATGACATTTTAACGCGGGTGGCAGCAGTATCAAGTAAGTCAACTGATTTATCTGGCAGTTGCCTGCCGGCAATATATCGCCTTGATAATTTTACAGCGGCTTCTATAGCTTCATCTGTTATATGGATTCCATGATATGCTTCATACTTTGTTTTAATTCCGCGCATCATCAGCATTGCATTTTCATCTTCCGGTTCGCCAATATGTATCGGCTGGAATCTTCTTTCCAAAGCAGCATCTTTTGCAAAATATTTATTGTATTCTAAATAAGTTGTTGCTGCAACTGCTCTAAATTCCCCGCGGGCTAATGCAGGTTTTAATAAGTTTGCCGCATCACTGCCGCCTGCAGATGCACCGGCACCTATAAGTGTATGTGCTTCATCAATAAAAAGAATTATTGGCTTTGCCGAATTTGTTACTTCAGTAATAACTGCTTTCAGTCGCTTCTCAAACTCGCCTCGCATTTTTGTGCCTGCTTGCAAAGCCCCCATATCTAATGAATGAATTTGCACTCCCTTTATTATATCAGGAACTTCGCCAGCAGCTACTTTTAATGCGAGCCCTTCAACAACTGCAGTTTTACCTACGCCGGGCTCACCGAGTAAAATTGGATTAGATTTTTTTCTTCTGCTCAATACTTCAATTGTTTGAATAATTTCTTCATCACGACCAAGTATTGGATCGATCTTTCCATCTTTTGCCTGCTGTGTCAAATTCATTGTGTAAAGGTCAAGCACGCTACCATCGGGAGGAATTTCCCTTGCTGTTTCCTCCGGTAATCCGTCTGCGCCGGTTAGAACATCTTCAGTTGAGCCTTGAACAATTTTGTAAAACCCTGTCTGCAAATCTTCTTCCTTAATGGGAGAAAAAATATCCATCATTCTTGCAGTGATCACAAGATCGGATGCAACAAATGAAGCAAAGAGTGCTCCAGATCTAATCTTAGTCTCGTGAAGATGCACTGTACTTAACATCCAGGCCTTTTCAAGCAAGTCTGTTAAATGCGGCGATAGTTTTGGTCTGCCGGAGTTACCCGATTCCATTTCACTTAAATTTTTATTGCACTTCTCTTGAACTTCACCGCCGTCAATTCCGTAGTGTTTTAAAATTAGCGGAACATCGCCATGACCATCTTCAAGGAGAGAAATTAGCAGGTGTTCCATTGAAATTTCATAATGATTTAGCTTGATTCCGTGACCGGTTGCCGTATCTAAATTTCTGATAAGATAGTTGTTAAGCTTTAGGAGCAGAGATTTTAAATCTTTGCTTTGCATATGCTCTCCTGGTTATTTATAATTTTTTGAAAGTTGATTCGACGCAAGTGGGGTTGGTATATTTAGTTTTTCAATTGCACCGGCATTTATGCCGGAGTTATTAGTTTGCTGTTGAAATGATTTTGAATTTACATTTGTTATTCAAATTAATTTACCTGTGTGTAATCCTCATAAGTATAATAAACTTCGCTTGATTCTTCTTTTGGTTTACCGAGCCAAACGCTTGAACCAAGTTTTTGCCGTGCATCTTTCCAGTTAATTGTTTTTATACTATCTGATGAAACGATTATTTTTACATCGTATTCCAATCCGTCATTCAGATAAAGCTCAAGTAACTCCTTAAGCTTATCTGAGTTTTCTGAATCGGGAGTAAATGTTAAATACTCTTCAAACGAGATTGGACCAATTTCTATACAAATTCTACTCATGTAATCCAAAGCGGATTCACCGATAAAAGTATTCACTCCTAATAACATTCCTTCACCACTTCCCATTTGCGGCGTTTCTGAAAACTTTACCCACTTAGGAACAAACTCTTTAACCTTCATTTTTATAAATGGGAAAACATGATTTAGTATAATCATCAACCCGGCTTTGTTCCTTACTCTGTTCGATAAGAATCCTGAAAACTTAAGCAATGTATAGTGAGATATCTTTGATTCCTTTTTTGCAAAATTTGGTCCTCTGCCGATAAACGAATTTATTCTCTGACTAACTTTATTTGTTGACCCTTCATGAAAGTAGTAATAGTATTTATATTTTTTCCAAGATTGATAATAAAGCCAGTAGAATCTATCGTTAAAAATATCCAAAAAATTCTGGAGCGGTACATCATTTTTACCAAATACATTTTGCTGCATCGCAACTTGTTCATGGTAGCAGCGCGGTAAGGGCGAATTTATTCCATACAATCCTAAAAAATTTATTATGTATTTAATTCGATTGTCTTCAAATGTTATTGACCTTAAATCTGTCGGCGGGTATGAATAGTTTTCATGCGGACGAAAGTTCATACCTTTCTGATCAAGAATATACTCATTCCTGTCAGGGTTAAGTTTCTTTGAAATTATTTCACCAAGGTAAACAGCCTGCCAAACATTGTATTGCGGACCGTTCTTTTCAAGGTCTTCTTTTAGACGGGCAAAATTTTGCCCAATTGCGGTTTCCATGTATAAGTTTTATTTGTTCCTGATTCAACAATAGTTAAATAAACATAAGAGTTTAAAGTAATATACTGAGCTAAAAATCTGTTGAGTATTGATCCAAATAAATAAATGTCGCCTTCACCATTTTCAAATTCATCTGGATCAATTTCAATTTTAAATTCAATACCGCGTATTAAACTTTGATTATGAATTAAACTTTTTATTGCGGGCGGAAAGACTTCCTTAATTGCTTCAATTTTCTTTTTTGATGGGTGGTTTTGTGTTCTTGTCCAATTATAAAGTGTTAGAATACTTCTTAAAGTTTTAGTATCTGCAAGTGTGTTGTAGCTTACAGATAAATGTGAGATCAATGACCATAGATAATTTTGCTGCTCAGGGCATTCCATAACTTCACTTGGAAGAGTAATATTGGCAGCTTCCACACCAGCAGGAAAATCACGAGGCTGTGAAATTGAACCGGCTTCCAAGTAAGCGGGCGGCAAAAAGCCATTGGAAAGTGTTGCTTCTAAGCTTATTGTTTCTTTTGAAAATATTTCCTGATCCATACTCGTGCCGAATAACCTAATGTATGACTCAGCCATATCACTTTTTACATATCTTCTAAAAATTGAATAAAATCTTTTATAATCGTTCGAAGGATCGCTTGAATCTAAAATTTCATGTGCTGTAATTGGAATATATTTAAAGTGTTCAATTTTATCTTCGCCAATTCCGGTTACTTTATTTATGGAATAAATTTCACGACTCTTTCTTCTATCAAGGTCAGGGACAATGTAATATTCCGGAAGCCTTTGTGTTGCTATAACTTCTTCAACTGATGTATCGAATAAATTTATAATTGGTGCGCAGTGAAGAAGGATATCATTTTTAGTCGGATATTTTTCGCGTGGAAGTTTTTTATTGAACTCGATTTTAACATCGAATGCATGTCCCTCCTGCGAGGCTTCAAATTGATCTAAGCCTACAATATCAATAAAGAAAAACCGATCAGGAAATGCAAAGTATTCCTGAAGTAAACGATAACCAGCGAAAGTCTGCTGTGAAAAAGGTAAAATTGCAAGTTCATCGGTATCGTAATTCAGTTCCTGGGATAGTTCAGGTATACCAATTTTATATTTTTCAATTTTTTGATAGTTATTATTACCATCATTTTCTTTTATAGATAAAGAACTCACAAAGTTAGTTAGATAGTATAAAAGGTTGTACTTCATCGATTTCGGACCATCTAAATAAATCTGCAATGTATCTAAATTAAGAGACTTGAAATCTGTATTTCTATCCGGTTGAATTTTTAAGACCAGTGCTGATGATGCCTCTGATGTATCCTCGACTTTCACATCAATCAACCTCATAGGTCTTACTACTAAATCTTGTGTTGTTCTAAAAATAAACTCTGCGGATTCTTCCTTTTCTGTAACACGAGTTTTTTCTTTTGGTCCCGAAAGTACTTTATATTTTACCCGGTACTTGCCGGAAGGTGTTTGTATCTCACTGTTTCTATCAATTTTTACTGGCTGGGTAATAGCTCCGGTTTTATGATTTGCACGTAAAATTGAACATGATGGAAATGGTCGTAATAAATGAGGGAATAATATTTCCAAAAGCCCGCCTGCCAGTTCAGGAAATTCATCATCCAGCCTTTCATGAATACGACCTGCCAGGAAAGCGAAACCTTCGAAAAGTCTTTCTACGAAAGGATCTTTTCTTTGCCGCTCACTTAAATGAAGCATTGATCCGAGCGTGGAGTGTTTTTTACCGAACTCTTCACCCGCAACCTGTAGAAAATTATACTCTCTTTCGAAATACTTATCAGTGCTCATTCTCATCCCTCTCAAAAACTATTTTTGTCCAACCGGTAGTTGAAAATTCAGTAAGTAAAATTTCTTTATTAGGATGTTCCTTAATTGAAGCAACAATTTTAAAAGCAATCCTCATATTTTTCTGATCAAAATCCGTTTTTTCAACATCCACATTACCAATGCGCGGTTCGTATTTTAAAATAGTTTCACGAATTTGTTTTCTTATCGGATCAATAGAATTTCCGGAATTAAAATACATTTGTAATATATCAGGCATTCCAAAATCCGGTAAATGCTGAACAGAACCCTGCCTTGTTCTTAAAACCATATGAAGATTTTCAATAATACTCTGTCTCAATTTTCTTTCTTCAGAAATATTATCAAAATTTGCAGAGCTCACATTATCAACATAGTCTGCTTCCGAAGTAAACTGACCAACTAAAAGATCGTAGAGGCTTAAATTTTCCAACTAATTTCGATTTCCTTTGTGATAATTCTGAGTTAATAAAAGTGAGAATTTTGATGAGAATAAATACTGAAAACCTTGAAGGCAATTACTTCCTTCAAGGTTATTCAGATTAAAAACGCTATCAGAAGAGTTAATTAAAAAGCTTCTTCTTGATATTCTATGCCGCCATCAAGGAAACTCCATGTAAATTTCTTGGCAAGCATAGTAACTTTTTCCAAATGCCCAATATTTTCATTTGCTTCAATTTTTGTTGAAGGCATCCAGTTTTCAACCGATACAATCTTGGCATCTTCGAGTGTATAATTGAAGTACTCTTCTTCCTCGCCGGTCTCTGCGGCAATTCTGTAAAGAATGATTTTTATCTCTGTACATTTTCTACCGTTACAGACTATGTCGTAGAGTTGAGGTGTAAGTTTATCAATATCTTTTGTAATTGAAAAAGCGGAAATTCTTCTTGAACCTTGAATTTTGTTTTCTTCCTTATCATAAGGCAAGTAAACTTGATGATCAAATTCAAACACTAGGCAACTGTTGTTTTCTCTTGGTCCTTCCAACACACTGCCTTCGTGGTTTTTAATAATGATTTCACCTTTAACAGCCATTTATAGTACTCCTATTTTTAATGGAAAATTGTTGATTATGTAAAAAAGAAATAATTATTGATTGTATTTTTATTCTTCACCGGAGTGAATAGCAACCAGTCTAAGCTTAACATCCATACCTGTGATAGCAACATGGGGTCTAAATTCACAACTAATTTGGAAAAATCCTGGTTTTTCTTTTAGTTCTTCTACATGCAAATTATAAGATCGTAAAGGCCTTTCAGCAATTACATTTTCAGGAGCGTTCGGATAATCAGCAACAAGAGTATCTAACCAGTTTTTAAGATCTTTTTCAATTTCACCAGCGCCTGCATTTTTACCAACAAAACTCAACTGACGATATTTTAAGTAATGAGCTATTCGTGTAACAAGCATTGTGTATTGAAGCCTAGCTCCAACTTGATTATTAGCTGTAGCCTCAGCATCGTTTTTAATAGTTTTTGGTCTGTTCGCAGATGGGACTTCAAAGAAGCATGCATAATCAGTTCTATCCCAATGTGCCAGTGGAATAAATCCAAGCTCGCATAATTCAGAGTCTTTTGCTTGTCCTACAGAAGCTTCAAGAGGTACTTTTAATTTTTTCTCTCCATGTTCTTCATATGTTGGAGTTGGAAGACTTTCAACTCTACCGCCGGAATCAACACCAACTATTTTTACACTCCATCCCCACTTTTCAAAACTCTTGATCATGTTTGATGCAAGAGCGTAAGAAGCGGGACTCCAAAGACTATTATCCTTACCATCTTTGTAAACATTTTCGGTATAATTAAAATTCTTTGTTGGTTCTGCTTCGGCACTGTAAGGTAAACGACCTAAGAAACGAGGTAATGTAAGTCCAACATATTTTGACCTGTCATCATCTCTAAATGCCCGCCAAGCGGTATATTCTGCACCGTCAGTTACCTGTTCAGCTAAAAACCGGTTATTCATAACATCATTAAAATCTTCTTCTCCGAAGAATTTTGCTCCTGCGTTTGCAATGAATGGAATTTGAGCGGTTTCACCAAGTACGGATAAATGCTGCATAAATTTTATATCCTGCGGTGATTGATCAAATTGATAATCAGCAATGATAGATGTGTAGGGATGACCGCCGACTTTATCATATGCGTTCCAGTAGAGATGCTGGTAGAGGCCTGAACTCTTTTCATAACCTTCTTCCATTGCAGCTTCATTAAGGTCATCAAATAATTCCTCTTTTGAAACATCAAGTAATTCGATTTTAATTGGTTTACTAAATTCTGTATTATCAATTAAAAATTGCAGTCCACGCCATGTAGACTCGAGTTCTTTAAACTCTTTGCTATGAAGAATTTCATCCATTTGTGCACCGAGCACAGTATCAATATCAGCAACATATGCATCAACAACAGCACCGGTAACTCTAAATACTTCAGATTCTTTTCCAATTTTACCAATGAACTCTGCAACTGCACTTTTCTTTTCTTCATCCAGCAATGATAGCAGTTTATCAACAGAACTAACTTCTTGCTTTTGTTCTTGTTCTGTAGATTCTGATTTTTCTTTTGCCATAGTTTATGCTCCTTAAATTAATTTCATTTTTAGATAAAAAGTTGACCGAACATTTCTGCTTACCTTATTTTTTTTCTTCGGCGGTAACCAGTTTCGACATTAGATCATCAATACTTCCTCCACCTTCTTTTAAAACTCCTTCAATTGCTTTTTTTAGATTTACATCTTTTAGAACTGCTAACTTTAATTGTTTTAGCCTTTCTCTTGCTTCAAGCAATTGCTGAAGTGGTTCAACTTTTTTTACTATCTCATCTGGATGAAAATCTTTCATATCCTTAAAATCTAACTCCACACCCATTTGAGCTTCAGGATCATCGGATAATTTGTTTGGAACCGATATTTTTAATTTTGGATTAATATCAGCTAGAGATTTTTTAAAGTCCCCTTTCTTTTTGATTGTTCTAATTCTCCGGTCACGCAGCATACCCTGGGAACCAGGTTCACTTTTGCTAAAATCCCCGGTTACTAGTAACCTATAATCAAGCTCAACACTTTCTTTAGCATCGCTGCTTGGTAAAATAGATACTTTTACGCGTTGGGCTATCTTTGGTGCGGTTGGTCTTGCCATAACTGTTTTTCCTCCAATTAGTTTTTATTAGATAACTTTATAGCTAGTACTCCATCATAATTTGCAATTTTTGCGAACAGTTTAGCCTGCTCAGACTCTATTATTATTTTACTTTCTTTATTTTCCGTTTCTATTAGATTTTTATTTACCAGGTATGTCGATTGCCAAACAGCAACACAAAGAGCAGGTTCCCATTCAGCAAGATTATATTCCTCAATTTTTTCATTTAACTGTAAAAGATGAACTTTTGCTAATTTAAATTGCTTTGCTTCAACACATAGGTTAGCTAAATTCAATTGCCTTAGGAAACGCCCTTTTCTTCTTGTATCTCCGCTAATTTGAGACTGCATTTTTGCAACATTTTCTTCAAAATTTTTGGGCAGTTCTTTACAAGCTTTTTCATACGCTTTATTTATAGGCTCATAATCTTCGCCCATAATTGGCGGCAAGAGTAATGGTTCCTTGTTTCCTTCAGCGCTTCCTAAAACAGTAAACACATCGCTATTAATCCAACTGATGGTATCTTTATCAGCAAATGCCGTTTCTTTATTTTTGAATTTTAACTCAAGCAATTGGGGGAATCGATTTAAGAACATTGCGAGAGAGATTTTTATTTCCTCAGCTGCTTTACTAAATGCACCACCCTTTTTTTCTAATGCAGTGACCACAAATCTTTGAACATCAAACCAAAATTGAAATCCTGAATCGGGGTTTAAAAAATTAAGTTCTATTCTCGGTATTAATACATCCCAATCATTTCCGGAAAACCATTCAACGATTTTATTTTGAATAACTTGATTCGGCGGATCGATTTGTGTTACATTTTCCTTATTGGGCGGCAAATTTAATTTACCCCAAACCAACGCCCGGGACATTGAATACACATATGCATCACTTGGTGTTTTTAATTTTTTGGCTTCATCGTTATCTTCAAAAAAATATTTTATTGCAGTGCGAATTGAAGCGACAGCAGTTTTATCACTCGTTGGAGCTGAAACTGCTTCAGATTTTGGTGTTGCGGTTTTAACCGGCGGCGCTTTTACTTCTTTCGAGGTTTCAGCCAGTTTTTTATTTTCTTCAGCGGGCTTTTCTGTTTCTTTTGTTTCGGTTTCTACCTTCTTGGGTTCATCATCAACGGGTGTTTCAGGCTCAACAATATCCGCTTTCTTTTTAACAAATTCATTTGCTTTTTCTGTCAGACTTTTAATAGCAGTTTCAATTGCTTTTAATACGGGAATATTTTTAGGAAATTGTTCGCTGCATTCTTCTACCAGTTCATTAAATACCTTTTCAGCATCAATTGCGGCTTGAGCGTTTGCCTGCTTAATTTCCTCTTTTTCCAGCAGTTTATAAAAACGACCGGAGTTAAGAAACTGAACCGCTTTACTTCGGTAATTAGGTTTTTGAGGATGAATATTCTCGCCGTACTTTTGCAATAAATTTAGCAATACGGTAAGCCCATTCTTAAATCCTTCCATTCCTTCAAGTCGAAACCACGAAAAGCACAACCAGCTTGCTACCCATAAATCTTTACTTTTTTCAGAAAGAATTGTTGAGGATAATTCAACGCACAATTTATAGTTCGGCGATACTTTTCCAATTTCCATATCCAGCTTAAAATATTCATCCACAGTATTGGCGTCAACGCCAACAGGTGAATCACCTTCAATAGGTTCTAAGAGATCGGCAACCTCTTCAGGCAATGCTATTTCAATTATTTCAGTTTCTTCACTCATATAAAATAAAATGTTTGTTAGGAGAATTGAGTTAAGTTATTTAAGAATTGGTTAAGCGATATTTCTTTTTGTTCCAGTAAATTTTTAAAATTGTCATCCAACTGTTCCAAACAGTTATCAATATTTCCTTCCTTCTCCGTTAGGCAAATATTATCCATTAAAAAGCTTTGGTCAATTAAGTGTACAAAGTTTTCGTTAGGCGGCTGACTTAAAAAAAGAATTAAATTATTTTCAAAAGTGTTGGAATTTTTAAGCCAAAATAAATACGGTTTGATATTTTTATTTCCGATTAGCGTTAAGCATACATCAACCCAAAAACTAATATTGGAATACATAAATTCACTTTCGCTGATGATAGGAATTTTTAATCCCAGTGTAAAATTATTTAGTGGCTTATTTTTTAGCGGCAAAAGTATTTCAGTTAGATTATTCAACAGCAGATACTTTCGTTCATCATCAAAATTTCCGAATAGCCTACTCCACAATTTATGTGTCGTTGTGATGTTTGTATATTCTTGATACTGCAATTTTTTATAAGAAATGTTCACTTCATTTTGACTAAACTTATTTTCGATTTCACGAATTATATCATCTAATTTTTCAACTTCATTCAGTTGAGAAATAATTTGCTCTGATTTGGAAAAATACTCTTCAAAAAATAATGGTAAAAGATGTGAGTTATCATTACCAACCTCATTACTAAGCGGAGTTGAAATAATAAAAGGATACTTTCTTCCGCTCTTATCGTTACTTGGAATTAGAGTTCCTAACAATGAATTACCGCTGCTTTGATTTGGGAAAATAAACTGCACCATATCTGCCGCTGAGTATTCAGTATTAAAGTTTGCTGTTAATTTTATTCGGGTAAACTGCAATCCGTTTTGCAGCCATTTATCAAAATATAATAGCTCGCTGTTGCCTGAGTTAAATTTTACGAAATCGGCAAACTTAGGGAGTTTTCCAAAACATCCTGGTGAGTATTTGATATTAGTCATAATTCCACTAACTGTTAATTGATTTTTTTAGGTAAGTTAAATGGTTTTAAGTATCCCTGCTTAAAAGGATTGTTAGTGCTGCTTGCTCTTAATTCGTATGCAACTCTAACATCGTAAGAATTTTGTTTTGCGAATGTCCAGCTCATCTGATAAAGTCTTGAAGATTTTCTTTCAATATTTGCTAAATCCAACAAACGGAACAAAGCCCACTCCCCATCAAAGTTTTTCTCCTGGGCGCTTCCAAGTCCTCGAATTGAAACATTTAAATTTGCTCCAGCCTTACCCCTTTTAATTGGCCAGTCAATGTCAATCCAGTAAGGTGAACCGCTATAATATTTATCTTCAAATCCGTTTATGTAAAGATAAATTTGTTCTACAATGGGCTTCTCTCCATTTATCAATTGAGATACCGGTCGCATTGGTTTCATTTGAAAAGATAAATTTAACACCCCGCTTTTAAACATTGTTTTGCCTATGTCATCTGCCAAACTAAGTGAGTTTATCATTTCTCTCGATAGACCAATTCCAACATCTTCCCATTTATTTGTACGCCATGGATCTTTGTTTACAAAGTCATCAAGTTCGTCATTAAAAAATGTCCAAAGCACTCCAACCTCGGGATTGAAAAATTCTTCAAAATCTTCCAGCGGTGCATCCATACCATTTATTGTGAATGGATAAAAACTTGAAAGAGTTCTATTGTAATGATCATAAACTCTAAGCCGCCATTGCGCATTTAAGTATTCCTGAGTATCACGAATTATTGCCGTCCAAACATTTTTTACTGGAGTTTCAAATATTTTACGAATAGCTAATAGTGAAGGATAAAGCGAACTTTGAATTTCCTTCATCGCTGTTGGCAATTCACCTGCACCTTGCTTTACAATTCGAACTGAATAATTTTTACATGCTTCGCTATCACCTCTTAATGATTCAAGCACGCCGGCTAAATAAACATACTGTTCAAGGCATCCGGCAATTTTTCCTAAAGCCTCACCTGAAGATTGACCAAATACAAAATCATGCAGATTAGAAAACTCTCTATCAACCGGGTGTGTTGGTTTTGAGTTTCCCTGCGAAGTAACATCATCAGCTAACTTTGCCAGTTTATCTTCAAAGGTAGTTTCAAGTGCAACATTTTTCATAATTAATACAAGAGGAGAATTTGTCGGATCGCTGAAGTTGTTCATCACTTGAGCCGCTGTGGAAACATTTCCAAAATCTGTGTACTCAATACTTCGTAAAAACTGCCACCACATTCGGTTATACTCTGTAAAATATAATCGCTGAAGAGTGTTACTCATTTCTTCCTTATTCAACATAGCTTTCGGCAGTGTCTGCTGAATTGAAGCACCTAGCACCCAATCATCCTTACCGGGGTTTTCGCTCTCGTTTTCAATTTCATTCTTAACATACTGAGTCCAGCCATTTTTTGTAAAAAATGCAGGAACTTCAAAATCACTTTTTATGCTTGAAGAATAACTGGTTCCAATTAATTGTCTTAGCCCAATTGGTGCGGATAACACTTCCATTCCGGTTCTTTTAATTCTATCGTAAACACTTTCAATGCTTGGTTTTACTCTAATTAAATTTTGTACACTTTTTACTAACTGATCATTATTTTTTATTTGCTCGTTGCCCTGCATTCCCAAATTGCTGATTATAAATTTAATATGATTGTGAATCAGTTCGCGTAAATTTTCTCTTTCTGTTGATGCAGGAATCATCTTTAGAATCCGGTCATCAACTGATGTAGAGAATTCTTTTAGTAGGAATTTTCTGCTGTTTGAATCTAAGCGTGCAAATTCATCTCCGACTAATAAGTAAGCCTTTAGCGCATTGTAGATTTGTTCACGAGGATGCTCCAGACCATTAACAAAACCCTTTAGCTTGCTTTCCAACTGATTGTATAAATACTTCTTTTGAAAAGATTCAGTTTTTGAAAAATATAATTTGCGAGCCGGCTCAAGAACGTCCGCGCCTCTATTCATTCCCCAATCAAATATACCCGATTCCTCTTCTTCCGTTGAAATTTTTTCAATAAGTCCACGCAATTCGTCTGTCTTATTGAATGCCTGAAGCGGATCGGAATTCCAATCCACATCTTTAATATTCTCAACACTCTCTGAAACATCACCCAATTGAATTTGACTGCTTACAAAATCCTGTGAAACCCCAAGTATGAATAAGCCAAGAAAAAGCGTTGATAACCCAATAATTGCAAGACGAAATATTCTTTTCTGTTTAGCAATTCGTGAAGTTTGTCCAACTAAATAGTTCTGGTCGGAAATTAAAACATTAGAAAATAGATCTCGGATAAAATAATTTTTTGTTTCAAGTTGTGCTTCACCTTCTTCTTCGCTGAGCGAAGGCAGGTTAAATTGATTTGCAATTTTTTCGATCGCAACATTCAATGGAATTCCTTCCTGCGTTCCGCTTGTAAAATAAAATCCTCTAAATATCGGACTGTCCTGATATGGGTTCGGCTGGAAGAGCTCACCTACGAAATAATTTAGTTTATCACGCAAAGAATTAAACTGATGCGGGAATAAAAATACGCGTCTTCTCTGTTCGCGTTTTAACGGCAAGCTTAACCGAGCACGCTGCATTTTTGATAGTGAGTGATAGAGTTTTTCAAACTCCTGATGAAATACACTTTTTAAGTCGGGATTGTTTTGCTGTTCCCTGCTAAAAGTACTGCCCCAAATCTGTGAACGCTCGCCATGACTGAAGTCCCCAAAATACTCAACAAAGCCCTGCAGTAAATCACTCTTTGTAAAAACTAAATATACGGGGAATCGTATTCCAAGATGTTCGATCAATTCATCAATTCGCTGCCTAATATTTTTGGCATGAGTATCCAATGCTTCAGGCTGGGCGCCAAGTATTTCATCAATTCCAATTCCAATCAGCACACCATTGATCGGCTTTTTCTTTCTATTCTTTTTAAGAACTTCCAGAAAACTTATCCATTCTGCTCGGTCTTCAGTTTCAGTCGTATATCTCCCTGCTGTATCCAAAAATATTGCCCTATTGGAAAAGAACCAATCACAATTCCTAGTTCCTCCTACACCTTTTAAGCCGTCATTACCAAATGGAAATTCTAATCCCGAATTTTGAATTGCAGTAGTTTTACCTGCGGCGGGCGGACCAATAAACATATACCAGGGCAATGCATAAAGTGCCGACTTGCCAACTCTGCCTCTCCCCAGTTTTGATTTCTTCAGGGAATTTATCGCCTCTTCCAATTGCTTTTTAAATTGCTCGATCTCAGCTTTTTTCTCAGGCCGTAAACTCTGCATTTGGTCATCAGCCTGCATACCGATTGATTGTTCAATGTTGCCGGCACTCTTTGCTTCTTTCATCATTGTAAATAAATACCAGATCAAATAAAGCAGCAGAACCAGTGCAGATATCAAAATTCTTTCAGTCGTGGATAGACCAAGTTTACCGCCAAAAATAAAAATCATTACGATAACAAGAATTACTCCTGCGGCTATCATTATTTTTTGACTTTTAAGAAGACTTAATAATAAACTCATAAATTTTTCAGCTTAAATTCTTCAGGAAATTTTTATTTAAGAAATCATTTTACTTATTGAATCAATTACATCTTCTGCGTCACCCGAAATTAGAAATGACATGATTACATAAAAGAAAAATCCAATTGAAAACGCTGCTACAACAATTACCCAGGCGGGAATTCTTTCCTTAACAACATTTACAATTTCATCCTGCGGTCTACCATTTGGCGAGATCAACTCCGGAGCTTTTCCGAGATACTGGTTCAGGTCTTGATGCAAATCATCGATTATCATTCTAACTTGCTCAGGTGCTTCCAATTGATATTTACCGCGGTAACCTAGTGAAAGACAAAGGAAATAAACTTCCAGTACATCAGCATTTTCTCTTTGCCTCTGCTTCAATTGTTCAAGCCTGATAAAAAATTCTTCACCGGCGTTAAAAACATTAAACAATTTTAATTGAAGCGGCTCGGCTAACCATTCAACTTTATTATCCCATTCGGAGCCAAGAATTGTTTCATCGATAAAAGAAACTACGGCGAACTTTGATGCCTGAACTTTTGCCTGCTCTATGCCTGACGTTAATCCCTGCCGTTCAAAGTCATCTAACAATTCCATTACTTTTTTTCGTAAAACTGCAGCGTCACCGTATTCATTGGTTGCACGCAATTGCAATATCAGCATAAAACAATCGGAACATAAATCACTAAGTTTTTTTTGAGATTTAACTGCTGTATCAAATATCGCCATAAATTTTCTCTTTGATAATTTTAGATTTTAATAGCTGTAAATTTTTATTTGGGATTGAATGAAATTAGCTGCAGATCAACTTGGGTAAATTCCATTGCAAGGAAGAATGCGATTGTCTGCTTATCAACGATCTTATCCCAAAGTCTTCCTTCTTTGTGAATTTTGAAATAATGATATTCCGGGTCAACTGAAAGTCCGGAAGGAGGACGCGAAATATATTCTATGCCCACTCCCTGAAGCCCTGCTTGATGTACAGCAAATATTTCTTCATGGGCGGCAATTTTAATATTCTTCGGAAAATCTGAAATAATTTTCGCTTCAGGCATGCTTCCTTTTACTACCATGAACAATTGGGAATTGATCTGCTCATCAGAAAGATTTGCCATGTAGAGTGAATCACTCTGCTTTTGAAGTGGAATAGAAATATCGGGTTTGGAAATTTTCTTTTGAATATTTAGCAGTGCCATTAATTGATTGTATAGATGATGAAATACTTCGTTCAAATTTTTATGATCATAAGGTTGAAGATCAATTGCGGAAATTCCCGCGCCAGTCATTAATGTACTCAGCTGACCGCCAAGGCATAAAAATAATGAATAAATATTTTCGGGATGATAATGCGGTGTATTGTAATATTGATTAATTATCGGGATGTAAGTATTTATCGTTTGAAGCAGCAGCATTATTTCAACATCTGCAATTGCTATTTCACGCTTGTTTGGGTTAAGCTGATTTTTCAATTCCTTACTCTTTGCAACCAGCCCGCCTAAAATTTCCCGCAGGCAATGCATCATTGCATCGGAGGCTGATGAAATTAATATCGGCGGTATAAAATCTTTACTCATTGAAAAAGTACCATCGGAAGACCTAACAATTTCCCCGATTTTAAGCACGCTGAATTCTTCATAATTTTCATCGCCGAACTTGATATAAAAATTTGGGCGCGCCACACCAACCTGCCTGAGATTTGAACCAACATTATCATCAAGCAGCTCAATAGTGTGCATTGTGTAACGGGTTAATCTGTTTTCACTGTTATCATCTAACTGACAATTATTCCCGGTAATCTGCTCATTGGGAATTCCTAGAAACACTTCTAACTTATCACCGGTGGCTTCAAACAAATCTTCAAACTGACGAGATTTAGGCGGCGATTCATTTTCAGGAATATTGAAGTACAACCCGTCAGCCATTACTCCGCGGCATTCAACAAGACTAAAATTTCCATTTGCCAAAGCTGCCGAATCAATTTGTAATTCACTAAAACCCCAATTGTTGGAATTAATTGTCGCGATACGCCTATTGACATTATACTGAAAGTACCGATCCAATTGCTGGAAATGGTGTGGATCTAATTTCATTCCTTCGTGCCAAACAACCTTTTGAAATTTTACCACTTAATTCTCCTAAATTTTATAAATCGTATTTTTTAATTATTCACTTACAGATAAAAAGTTTTTACCGATGATTATTTTTATCTCATCCTTACCTTCAGAAACATCAATTAATTGAGACCATCCATCTGTTGCCGGTGAAAAGAAATCACCGAAAATCCCTATGTACTTTGTTTCTTCCGAGAGTTCAACATTTTCTAAACTAAATGTTTCACCGGGTATCATAATTTTTTCAACTTTTGAATTTGGGATCAAATCATCGCCCAAAGTTTCATCCGGATTTCTTAACAATGATTCCCTGCTTGCGAGTTTAAATTTTTCCGCACTGCGGAGCTGAACGATTTTCATTTGAACAGCATTCATTTCATTGCTGTCTTCAGTACTTTTTAACATAATATTCGTTGTAGGATTTCCGCAACCGGAAAGCAAGATTAGAAGTGATAAAACGATAATACTAATCGATGATGATAAGAAATTATTACTGCGAACCATATTTATCTCCTGAGGATTTACAATTATTCTGTGTCTTTACTTTGATGACTTCTTTTTTGGTAACCTTTCATAAATGCCGGACGAAAATGTTTACGCTCAATTACATTCATATCCAGTTTAAGTTTTTTATGAATTGATTTGACCATTTGCACAGATTTTATTTTTGCATAAAGTGGAATATATTTGAAAGGAATGTTGACTTTACCCAGCTTCAAATTTTCACTGTTTATTTTATTTTCCAAAATTTCCGGGTCAATTTCATTTAAAACTTTTGCTATCCCATCATTAACCGAATCATGATATCCGTCTAGAAGTCCAACTTGATGAGCTAGAATTTTATTTAGTTCTTCTTTAAATAACTCAAGACGCTTTGCACTTTCTTCATCAGAAATTTCAGGATCGAAAAGGAATTCTTTCAATTTTTCAACGGAAGTTGTAGGCATAGATTGATAAATTGTAACTCCAAAAAATTCTTGCCTGAATTGCCAGAAGCCTTGTATCAATTTTGTTATTGATTCTAAAAGAATGTCGAACGATTCTGAAAATTGTGACTTGAATGAATAATCCTCACTGCTTTTCTTTACGGCAGGTTTACTTTCTTCAAAGTTTGGCTGAATTATTGGTTCTTGGGGAACTTCTTTTTGGATTGGAATATCACCCCATTTATTTTCACTTTGAACGGGTTCTTCTTTTTTAGCGGAACTACCGTCAGAGAAATATTCTAATAGAAAAGAACTGATATCTGAATAATTATCTTTTGACATATTGCTTAAAAAATCCATCCGCATATATTCACTCTTCATCTGGTCTTCTGAATTGGAATACTTTTCAGATAAATTTTTAAGCGCAGTATTAAGGTTTGCAACATCCTCCGCAAATGGACTGGAAAACATCATTGTCTTTTGGGAATCATCCTCCTCAATTTCTTCTTTTTCAATTTCCGTTACTTCTAGGATAAACTCCCCTATGTTTATGTTGTCACCAATATTCAATTGGTATTCTTTTTCAGGGTCAAGCTGTGTTCCATTACAATATGTAGAATTTCGGCTTAGTAGATCAATTATTTGAAACTCACCGTTTGAGACTACAATTTTTGCATGCTGTCTAGAAACCAATTTTCTGGGGTCGCTTAAAACAATTTCACAATTGCTTTCTCTACCAATAATAATTGGTGAACGCTCGAATACTAAATTTTCGAGATATTCTGATTGTTTTTGGTTTTTGATTGAAATTTTTATCTGCATTTAATTAACTGTGGTTAGTAATAAATTTAGTTTTTGATATAGCTTCGCCATGTGAGTCACAACGAAAATTAATAGAAAAGCCTTTATACATCTAATGCATATTCTCAAATAAAAAACGTCAAACACAAAGCAAGCTCGGTATCTAGTCGTATCTTCTTATAAAATCTGGAAATTTGAAATTTGAAATGGAGAAATGTTTTAAAATGAACATCAGCTCCAAAGTAGGTTTCGAGTGTAATTGTTCAAGTAAAATCATTTGTGAGTTCTAATGTTTTTGTCGAATAATTTGGATTTAATAATAATCTCTCTAAATTTTTATCAGTAAACACTATTAAAATCCTTTCAGTAAACTATATTTTTTAGATTATGTGGTAATCTTTACTAAAACTGCCTCTGTTGATAAGAAAAGTACATCAAGTATATAATATAGTCAAGGTCTTATTAGAAAAATTAAATACATTTCATCGGAATTTTATTGTTGAATTTGTACTGTTTATTGAGATTATTATGTTTAAAGAATAAAAATGGTACAAAAGACTTTTAGTCCTCTCACTAAAAGTCAGGAGGAAACAAAAGGGATGATATCTAAACGGATGAAGAGACTATTTTACGATTAGGCTTTGAGCTTACTAGGTTCTGAAATTTGATTAACCGTTAACCGCTAAATATCTATAAATATTTTCCCACTCATTATTTTTCAATTTAAGTATGGAAAACCATTCATGTTCATATTCACTTTCTGAAATGACAATTTCAAATATTCCATCTTTATCAAAATCATAGATATCTACAAAATTGTAATGTGTATTAAATGAAATGTTTGTTCTATTTGTATCAGAACTGTTCCACAAAAAAGTTAATGAATCCGCTTCAGGACCAATGTCTTTAATAAAAAAAGTATGGTAAGAATCAAAAGTTTTTTCGTTTTGAATAGCAATGGAAAATGATGAGGCAACAAAATAATTACTTGAATCAAATAGTTTAAATTTCACAATATTTCCAATATTTTCCTTCTCAAGAGCAATCCTTTTACCAAATTCAGTGAATAAATTATTTTCTCCTCTCTTTAGAGCTTCATATATCTCTTCTTCCGAAGGCTGAAATCTTAAATTTATATTTGATATTTTTCTCTTATCATTAGTAATTATTGCATGACTATAAGTACGAGTGCTGATTTCACCGAACTCCAAATTATCTAGTCTTAATATACGATTGAAATTTATTGTCCCAGACCGATCAACTGTCGGGTAATAAATTCCGGACACTTTTCCACCAACACTTAAATAGTAAGGTTCAAATCGAAAGTTTGGACATTGTTTTATCGTAAACCAATAATTTGGTTTACTCATTTCATGATGCAATATTAAAAAAGGATAAACGGAAATAGTTTTATCAGTAAGTATTGCCTTAGCACTAGTTATAAAAAATAAAGTAGAGTCAACTTTAGCCTTTAAATTATATGTTATTTTATTTTGGCTTAGTTCTTCAATTACTTTTTCTAATGAATCAATCTTATTCTTATGATCTCGAATGTTTACCTCATATTCGGCTTTAACTTTGTTCTTTTCAATTTTATCAGTCTCTTTGCAACTAAATAATAGAAGTGTAAGCAGCAGAAAACTATAAGTTAATTTGTACATAAAAAATTCTCCGATAGTGAAAATATTTTTAAGTTAGAGCAGAACTAAATTGTAAGAACAAAAATATATTAAATTAATTATATATAAATTTTAATTTTGTATAGTTGACAAATCAAATTGTCTTGAGTAATTACGAGGGAAGAATGAGGACAATAAATTTTAAATCAACAATAATTTTTTTATTTATATGTTTTTTGTTTTATGGTTGTTCCGAGAACCCGAGTCACGGAGTCAAAAAAAAGATTTTAGCATACTATGAAATTGGAAATGTAAAAGATTATAAACCAATTTCATTTAGTAAGTTCGATACAACCTTTACATCAGAACACACTGAGATGATAAAAGGAACTGTCATTCATGAATTATCCGCAAGAAGCCCAAACGGAAAGATTAAAAACTACACTCATGAATTTGCTGTAACAATATTTCCTGATCAGATAATCGCGGTTCGGGTTGATGGAGCGGTTTACGAATTATTAAGGAAGTAATATCAGTTAGATGAATTTATGTTCTGAGAGAACCATTTTTTATAGAGGCTTAATTTATACCAAAGACAAACAGAAGGACGAACGATTTGTTCGCCTTATCCTTGTCCTGTAAATCTTCAAAATTAATATCGATAAATTTTCGAACTTAGATAATTATAAAGCCAAGCCGTTGCTACTCCAAATAAAAAGCCATCTGCAAATCCCCATAAAAAGCCAATAATTGCTCCCTCATAGCTGAATGTGTATCCGATGTAAAAATATTTTAGCTGTGAGATAATCTCCCCCGAGGAACCTCTGATCAATAACCATAGCGTAGAAAACATAATCATGAATCCCCATACCAATCCTAATGCTAAACCAAGTGCTCTTCTTCTTAGTGCCATAACTTTTCTATTTTAGTTTTTTAAAAAAAAATAACAATTATTAGATAACAAAAATAAATATTGAATAATAAGCAAATCACGAATGCGGTTGGGACTAGAACTACAATAATAAACAAAAAAGGCTGGTATTACCCAGCCTTCAGAGAATAAAAATATCTTACTTCAATAAATTCATCTTTCTCAATTCTGTAAAACTGCCTGCCTGCAACCTGTAAAAGTAAACACCGCTAGAAAGATTATTCGCATTGAAATTAATTTCATACGAACCGGCATCTTTTGTTTCATCTATTAGATTTGCAACTTCGTTTCCTAGAATGTCATAAACCTTTAATGAAACAAATGAATTTTCAGCAATATTGAATTTGATTGTTGTTGTTGGGTTAAAAGGATTTGGATAGTTCTGATCGAGCGCAAAGTTAAGAGGCTCTAGAACTTCAACTTCAACTTGTTTGGAAAATTCAAAACTACCGTTAATATCAACTTGTTTTAAGCGGTAAGTATATTTACCAACTGCAAGTTCTTTATCCTGGTAAAAATACTGTCTGCCTTCAGTCGTTGTACCCGCACCATCTTTAAAACCAACTGTAGAAAAATCTGAATCACTAAATTTTCTCTGAATTTCAAAACCGAGATTATTTGTTTCAGTTGCAGTTTTCCAATTTAGGGAAACAGTGTTGCTTAAACTGCTCGCGGTAAACGAAGTCAGTTCAACCGGGAGTGGAGCCGAGTCCCATGAATGAGAAACTCTTATTCCGTCAATTTGAACTTCGTAAGCATTTGAGCCTTGTCTAATCGCAATTGAATTAGCAATGATGTCGGTATTCGAATCTGTATTTTCCAAATCGGGTAATGCCGGTTCGGAACCAGTTAGCGGTGGATCAATGTAAAGCTGCCAGATATCGTTATCATCTCCAGCAACATAGATATATTTTAGAACTAGTAAGTAAGTTGTACCATAAGCGTAAGATGTAGGCGACCAACTAATGGTTGATGTACTTTGCTTGCTAAGACCTATATTTAAATTTCCGCTTCCATCATCCCCTACAAAAATTCTTCCACGTAAAATTGCGGATGAAGGATCCGGACGCATGTGGAAAAAATAGTCAGGTGTTGTACCTGCTGATGTAACATTTATCAACATTGATGTGTAAAGAAATCCAGCTGCACTGTCTATATCAAAGACATCATTCACATCTTCCCTAGAACCACTACCGCCAATTGCGGTAACCATGTTGCCATTGCCCGATGATGGATAAGCAGTATATGCAAGATTGCCTGCAGTAATTAAAACTGCGTTAACACCTTGCTGGCTGTGAGCGAACCAACCATGCGAAAGGAGTGTATCTCCTGCTGGGTAGTCAAAATTTTCTTCATAAAGCAACTGACCAAAAAGTTGTCCGCTGCTAACTAAGAAACAGGAAATAAATAGTAATGCTGCAAAGATTTTTTTCATACTTCTTCCCCTTCTCTTTTTAGGAGATTTTAATTGATTGATTATTTATTTGGTGTTGCTATTTAGTTATACTCCTATTTTAAAAGCATTAACTTTTGAGTCAAATTTAATTTTCCAGATTGAAGTACGACAAAGTAAACCCCGCTTGCGTAATTTCTTCCATCAAAAAATAAATTATGTTGACCTTTTGTCATGTACTCACTTGCTAAATTTTCCATACGCTGACCAATAGAATTATACAGATAAACATTTACAAAATTATCGGATGTGATGTTAAACTTAATATTCGTAGATGGATTAGAGGGATTTGGATAAATATATAATTTTTCAATTTCATAATTTGCTACAGGCTCATATTCAACATCCGTAATTATTCCATCCCAACCGTAATGTTCGCGCAGGTATTCATCAAATACTTGTGTTATTGTCTGGGCATAAAATGCTCTATTGCTTGCCGTATTTCTTAATCCATCTCTGTATGCTTCAATTTGTACACCGTCAATTGGTCCGCCTCCGCTTGATCCATGTCTCTGTGTATCATAGCCGCCATTAAAATACGGATTGCCGACACCGGGGTCAGGCTGGCTTGAACTCGGCACAGCAGAGATTCCGTAATTTTCAAATAAGGTTCCCAAACTTTTACTTCCTCTTATAAGAGATGCAAAATCTGTTGAGGAAGTTGAAGCCAATGTACGTATGCTGCTGAAGTTAATATAGGTCGAACTATTTAATTGAGAGTCAGGTAAAAATAAACTGGAAGTGGAAAGCAAATAGCCCAGTTCCAAACGCTGTATTTCATGCCCGTGTCCGTGAATATCAACATACATCCCCTTACCATAATTTGCAGTGACAGTATCTTCCGCCATTTCAATAAAATCGTGAAACTCATGCCAAGCAATTTCAGCATACTGGTTTCCCTGCGCTCCTTCAACAATTTCTCTGTTTGCATCGAGCTTAATTCTTTTGAGATTTACAATTACTAAGTGCGGGTAATGCCCGGTAAAGTTATAGACTGCTTGTTTGATCGCGATAGTTGTTTCTTTTGTGTAAGAATCTGTGACGAGAGTTCCGTACGTCCTATCAGGAATTTCACTCGGCGTTAAGTTTCCGCCATGAGGCGCAGAAAATATTAATGGCACATTACCTGCATGATACTCAATATAATTGTTGCGTCCATAATAAATTTCACCAGGAATATATTCCTGGGCGATGGTAGATGATACAAATAGGAGTGTTAGTAAAACAAATCTTGAAATGATTTTTGTGTTTTTCATTATACTGTCCAAATGACTATGATTATTAGCAAATTTTTTGATTTTTAGCAATGTAATTTTCACTAAGTACTACTATTATTTTTAGTCCGTTTTACCGATATTAAAAAAGTTATCGACAATAATATTAGAATTAAACTAACTCCAAACTTATTCACACTTTCTGAATAATAAATTCCGCTGCAATCTCCATATGTAGTTCCCGGCTGTAGTGGCAAACCGTACCTAAGTGCTAGATCTTTAATATTCAAAAAATTAATAAATGGAATACCATTTTCATTTAGCCTGCTTATGATCCCACGGTTATGATCGCTACATGATTGAAATTGCTGGACATACCCATTAGGAATTGTTGAAGCATGCGGGCAAGCGCCTAGTGCCGATTGATTTCCGCCGAGGTTTATTAGCAAATCTATATTGCTCTTAATTAAGTGTTCAGTCTTATAATTAATTGACTCTTCAATTGAGTGCGGCAAATACAATTTAACATTATTTCTTTTAGCCGCTAAAATAAGCATGCTTACGCCTTCTTCAATTAAACCCTCACCATTATCATTTTCGGCACCCAGACTCACAATATCTGATTTGTATTTTAAGCCGCCCGATTGTAAAAGCAATTTTTCCATATCAATCCAGGTTGCATTCGGTTGGTTTGCTCCATAAGTTGAAGCACCAAGCGAACTGAACATAACAACATCACAACCTACAACTTGCAGAGAGGCTAAAGTTGAAACTGCAAGTGCCGGAAATGATGCCGACATAATTACGCCGATTTTTGAATCTTCGTCGATAATTAATTCCAGCAGCAGCTTTGTAATTGCAGCTGCAAATTCTGGGTTTGTTGTCAATTCTTTTGATTCCAGGGAGCCGAGTGTTGTTGTGATTTCAGTAAAATCATTCCCCAGTAATTCTTTATACTTCACTATCGATTCGGCGTCACTTTTTATATTTCGTTTCGCTTTTTCTTGAATAATTATGTCAAACCATTCCTTACTAAGTTCAACACTCTTTTTCATAATCTCGCTTTTTGGATGCTGTTCGGATTTGATAAAAAATAGTTTAACTGCTGCCACCGCAATTATTGATATTATAAAAAGTGTGTATAATGATTTGATATTTATTTTCGATCTCTTCAGCATATTATTTAATTAGAATAAATATTAAATATGTAATTGAAGTGACAACACCGATACTTGCCAATGTGGGCATTGGTTTTTGCCTCCCAAATTCATTAGCGATTAGTCCGGGAATAATGTAACCGATCGATTGAAGATCGAAGGTGATAAAGCTTAACGGCTGAATAAAACTCATTACAAAAACTTTTAAAGTAAAACCAAGCAGCAATGCTAATAATAATTTTCTTCGTCCGAATAGAATAAATCTTTCGGCGAGAAAGGTGATAATTCCCCACACAATAAATGCTATTACAATGGTAATTAATATTTTTACCGGCTGATCTACAAACATTACAAAGTATGCAGGAGCAATGACTCCGCCAGGGGATATTCCAACAAATTCATAATAAAGAAATCCAATTACCAAGCCGATAAAAAATATTTCGTATATCATGATCGGCTCATTTGTTTTATTGCATCAATAATATAAAACCCTTGCTGCTTAATATTACCAATTCCAACGATCGTGGATGGTTCATTGATGATTCCTTTCAATCCACCGATTGCTTGCTTTAGATTAGAAAATTTTTGAAAACTAATTTTATTTTTAGCCACTCCACATTTCAGCAGTTCTTTTCTTGTTCGAAGAGCATGGTTTCCGGTTACAATAATTTTCGTGCAATTTTTAATTCCGGCAATCCACTTTGCAAATTGTAATGATCGGTATGGTCTATCCGCTCTTGAGTTAAAAATAATTATCAATTCCTCTCTTGTATTTTCTTTAATTCTAATGCTAGATAAAAAACTTTGGGCGGATGGAACATCATTAATTGCAAAAGCGTTATAAAACTTGACCTTGTTTTCTTTTATTTGAAAATTAAATTCTGCATCATTTTCAGTCGCGGTTTCTAAATCTTTCGGAAATTTCTCGAAAGCTAATCCTTCAAGTTCAGCATAGAGTTTTGCTAGTTTCATATTGTCTTTATTGACACCATCGTGTAATTTGCAATCAAGTTTCACCGAGTCTGTTGATATTACTCTGCTGCCTTTTCCTTCGGCGTAATCAATGATTTTATTCAGGTGTTTCTTTTCAGAAGTAAGCACAGTACAATTTTGGGGAATCGCTGAACAGATTGCATCCACCCAATCTCCTTCCGCCTCCCCCATTTCTTCCAAATGATCTTGGCGAATGTTTGTAATGACATAATATTGAGGTGAGAATGCTTTGCTTTCAACTTTTTGCAGTTCCGGATTTATAGACATGCACTCAAGCACTAAAGCATCAGAGTTTAAGAATGCAGCTCTGTGCATAATTTTAAATTGTTCTGTTATCCTTGCCCCGCCTCGTCGTTTTATCTCATGTAGGTTATTGTCGTGATCAAATAGAGTTGGAGTTACACCTGTAATCTTTGAAACTGTTTTATAATTATTCGTTCTCAATATTTCAGAAATGTACTTTACTACAGTTGACTTTCCCCTTGTACCGTTAACATGAACGCGAATTAGAATTTTTTTTATATTTCTATCAATCCATAGTTTTTCAAAAACTAAAAGTCCTATTACAATTAAACAGAGAAATGAAGCAACAAGCATATTTTCCTTTAACAAACATTTTTAATAACCGAGTGCAACTCCGCCCCTTCTTTTATCGGCTGTACCGTAAAATTTGTGTTTATCCCAATTAACAATAATAAACTGAGCACCGCCAAAGTAAAGATCAAATTCACCATAGACTTTTAATTGATGACCTTTCTCTTCCAACTCATTACGCACTTTTTCACTAATTCGGTTTTCCATATTCAAGTAGTCGTCATTAACTTGGCAATAAAATCTCGGTGCCTGATTTGCAGATTCTGCACTCATTTCAAAATCAATTACGTTAACAATTATTTCTGTAAGCGAGGCAACAATTCTTCCTCCGCCCGGTGTGCCAATAGCCGCAAAAGGTTTATCATCTTTAACTATTATAGTGGGTGATATTGTGCTTCGCGGAGTCTTCCCCGGTTCCAATTGATTGACATCCCCCTTAGAAGAAAAATTTATCAGAGAACTATTAAATATTATTCCCTCAACAGAATAACCGCAACCGAAAAAAGTTCCGAGAGTTTGAGTTAGCGATACCATATTTCCATTTTTATCAACTATAGAAATATGAGTAGTGTGACCTAGCTCTTCAAGTTCATTTACTGTTTGATTTTCTTTTACTCCATATGGATTACCGGCAGGAGTTTTTCGGTAACCTTCTTTAAGTGTGTAATCAAAGTTGATCTCTGCAAATCTTTGATCCGCATATTCTTGCGATGTAATAATATCAAGCGGTAACTCAGCAAAGTTTGGATCGCCCACAAAATAATATCTATCGGCATAGCTTCTTAGAAATGTTTCAGCCATCAAATGCAATGTGGCAGTGGACTCAGTAAAATGTCCATATTTCTTGAAATCAATATTTTCCATCATATTTAATGATTGAATTATGGAAGCGCCCGACTGAGGAGCATTTGCGCTATAAATTTTATACCCTCGATAGTCACCTACTAACGGTTCCAAAATTTCCGGTTCATAGTCTTCCAAATCATCAAGTGTTATTACACCACCTTCAGATGTAATTCCGGCTACTATTTTCTCGGCAATTTCACCTTCATAAAAACCTTCATCGCCATCTTCTTTTATAATTTTTAATGTACTTGCAAGTTCAGGCTGCTTTAATATATCGCCTTCCATTAATGGAAATCCGCCAGGTAAAAATATTTTTGAAGTTGCCGGATACTTTTGCAATATCTCAATATTATCAAGCAGAACACCGGATAAAGTATTATCAACCGGGAAACCATCTTCAGCATATTTTATGGCATCGTCAAGTACATCTTCTAAATTCATACTGCCAAACTCTTCAAGTGCTTCGGTCAATCCGGCAACATTTCCAGGGACCAATGCTGTCTTTGCAGAGATACCATCTTCCCTTCTTTTATAATCGAGTTTATCAACTTCCATAGAAGCTTTTTGATAGAAGTTGATGTAATAAACTTTTTTTTCATCATTCAAATAAATCATCATACTTCCGCCGCCACCGATACCGGATCCATCCGGCTCAACAACGCCAATTGAAAACGCAGCGCCAACTGCTGCATCAACTGCATTACCGCCATTCTTTAAAATAGTCAATGCTGTTTGTGAGGCCAAAGGATGTGCAGTTGAAACCATTCCGTTAGTTCCCGTAACACTTTCTAGATCTCTCGGCTGTGAGAATATGGATGAAACAGTTATCGAAAACACAACTGCAAAAAATAAAATTTTAAACCCTCGATCTGCTAACATAAATTTCTCCGCTAAAGGTGTTATCTATTCTTCAACAAAATTAGTAATTGATTTCCATTCAAAGAAATCCGGTTCAAACTGATAATCAAACAAAGCGTTTGCTGCATCTTCCGATACAGGTTCAATTAAAGTATAAATTGAACCTATCTTACCGGGAGTTAATTCGGCTTGAGACACAACTTTTATTGTAGCTGCTGTGCTATCAAATCTACTATAAAAAGCATTGTTAAAAAATATATCATTCATAAACGGATTTGGGTTAAGAAAACCGTTGACTTTTTTTTGCGCATTGGTAAACGCTGTTTGAAATTTATTATCGACATAACCATAATGCGTGCAGTTATAGCTAACGAATAATTCATCTTCCAAATCCAACAAATTTATTGCATCAGCCACATAAGCATTAACAAGTGAATCTGTAAGCCTGCTTTCAGTATCTCTTTCAATATTACCGGCAAGTTTTGGACAAGGGACAAGTAAAATTCTGCTGCTGTCAATTCCCTTTTCAATTAACATTTTTTTATGCTTAGCTTGCTCAACTGTAGTTTCTGTTCCAAAGATTACAACTTTAGATTTTGGTAGATCAGCAATATTATTTTTTATAAGTTCAACGCCTGCTTCTACAATTCCAATTACAGGAATGCCTGTATTCTTTGAAAATTCTGTAAACTCATAAATCACAGAAAGAGTGTTGCACCCGATAAGTATTACATCTGGCTGAAAATTTTTCTCCATTGAATTAAGTGCGTTGTTAAATACTTCAACTTTTTCCTCAGTAGTTTTCATGGAGTTATAACCGGATTTTAAGTGCGGCTGTGCATTGAAGAATATTACATAAACACTTTTAAAAATATTTACCGTCTTAAGTCTCTCCAATAAATTTGCTGCTATTGATAAACCGCCCAATCCGGAATCGGTAACTAATATTACAACTGAATCTTTTTCAAAAACTTCATCCGGTAAATAATCAATGGGTTTTGCTGAAAGAGTAAGATGCAGTGCAATTAAATAAATCAAAGGCCGTAACAATTTTTTCATACTTCAATCCATGTTAATTGGTTAGTAGCCAAGTGAAGTACCGCCACGGCGAGAGTCTGAAGCCCCAATAAAATTTCCATCGTCTGTGATCATAATAGCATTTACTCCGCCAAAGTATTTATCAAATTCGGAATGAAGTTCAACTTTGTGTCCCGCAATTTTTAATTTTTCTATTTCAGATTGCTCAATTCTTTTTTCAAGGTGCAAAGTTGATTTTTCAAAATGAATTTTGGCAGATTCAATTGCATCGGTTAGATTCATTTTGAAATCGATCATATTAATTATTACTTGCGCCATTGTTCCGATTATTCTTGATCCGCCAGGAGTACCAAAAATTAAAAATGGTTTGCCATCTTTTAAAATTAATGTTGGTGCTATACTGCTGACAGGTTTTTTCCCCGGAGCAATCGAATTTGCCAATCCTGCAGTGTCATCAAAATTACCAAGGTGATTGTTTAACAATATTCCCGTATTACCGGCTACTAACCCTGAACCGAAAAATAAATTAATGCTTTGAGTAATTGCAATAATGTTGCCGTAATTATCAACCGCTGAAATGTGAGTTGTACTGCCGGACTCATTTGAATTCAAAAACTCTGGTGTAATTGTTTCTGCTTTCTCAAGATTAATTAATTTTGAAATTGATTCGGCATAATTCTTACTAATTAATTTATCGATAGGAACTCGCACATAATCAGGATCAGCCATGTATGTAATTTTATCATTTTGAATTATCTTTATTGCCTCTGTTAAAATGTGCAAATGTTCAAAAAAATTATGATTCATTTTTTCTATATCATAATTCTCCATTATGTTCAGAAGTTCAATAAGGTGCGTACCACCGCCAGATGGCGGAGCAGTAGAAATTATTTTGTATCCTCTGTAATATCCTATAATTGGATTCTTAAAAATTGCCTTGAAGTTTTTTAAGTCTTGTAAATCAAATGTACTGTCGTGTGTATTTATTTCATTCACAATATCAAATGCAATTTCACCTTCATAGAATTCTTTTATTCCATTTTTTCCAATTCGTTGGTAAGTTTCTGCAAGTTCAGTATTCGTTATTATTGAACCTTCATCAGGTGGAAATCCATCTACAAGAAAAGTTTTACTCAGTTTATCGAAATTGCTTATGAGATCATATTTTTCAAAAATCAGTTCTCCCATTGTTTTTGAAACCGGGTAACCACTTTCTGCTATCTCAATTGCCGGCTGTAATACTTCTCCAAGATTCATGCTGCCGTATTTCTTTAGAACTAAATCCATACCTGCAAGTACCCCGGGAACACCGATCGATCTTGAACCGGATTGCGTAAGTTTTTTAAAACTTGTTGAATCTTGGTAGTACTCATTCGGATTTATATTTATCGGAGCTTTTTCTCTGTAGTCAATTGTGATAGGTAGTTCATCTTTTGCTTTAACGATTAAAAAACCGCCGCCGCCAATGCCTGAAGCATAAGGTTCAACAACTGATAACACAAAAGCCGCCGCTACTGCAGCATCAATTGCGTTACCGCCATGCTGCATAATTTTTATTCCGGCTTCAGCAGCAAGAGGGTGTGCGCATGAAATCATTCCGTTTTCAGAAACAACTTCCTGCGCAGCCGCCTCATAAGTAGGAAGAAAATTTAATAATAGGATTAAACTTAATCGACGGATCATATATCACAGCCGAATATCATTTAAATATTTTCCCTAAAGGTTCGGCTGCAGAAGGAATTTTTTCAACCAGAACTAATGGAATATTTAAAGATTTTGATAACTCAGTAAATAAATTGTCTTCATTACCCTGCTCAACAACAATCATATATTTTGCTGCATCGGCTGATGTTTTAATAAATTTATCTGATTGACCTTTTCGGCGAGCCTTACCACCGATATGAAGCAAAACTATCGGGATGTTTTTTTCTTTTGCTGCATTTATCAATTTTACAATACGATCATTTTCTTCATCAGCACTTATACCGGCGGCGCCTAATCCTTTTGAACTAAAGCCGGGAACAAGAATTAAAGTTTTCACACCTTCCAGATCACCCGGTTTAGCAAGTGTAACAGTTTTGGAATCAAGTTTTTGTTTTTTTAACAGCAACCCGGCTAACTTAACATCCGCACTTTGACCCGCAGATGATATTAATATCGGCTGTTCAAATTTAATTTCATCCTGCGCATTTAGTTTGCCTGCAAAAATTATTATCAAAGAAAGCAAAAATATTTTTGATATGTTTCTCATTATTTCTCCATAATTAATTTATTTTAGATATTCACCTAATCCATTACTAACTAAATCTGAGTATTCGGGAATGCCGTTAATTTCAATTGGCATCTCCGGGAAAAATTCATTATAAGATTTTACTATTTCTACAAAACCTTTGGCATGTCTGGCAACTCTCTTTTCTATTTTTTCCCCAATTGTATCATATTCAATTCTTAGTTTATTTGTGTTTTGTGCAGCTTCGTATTGAGGACTGTATCCGGTAAGTATTAATTCCGAATTTGTTTTTCCTCTCAGTCTACCTTGAATTGGATTGCTTGTTTCCATTAAGAAGGGATATACATCGGAATTATCTCCCCATTCTCTATGACTTAAACCTCTAAAATTTTGCGGGGATAATTCTGGCGCGTATTTTAAATCTTCCATCTCAAGATTGAATATTGCGTTCATTGCAATATCTTCAGCCTTTTCATGATAAACAACAGCGTTTATAATAGGTATTTCCGGAGCAGCTTCATGAAGGTCAAATGCAACATTTACATTTTCTGTTTTGATCAACTCAAGAATTGCATAACCTACTTTTTCAGTAAATGTTCCATCAATTCTTCCCGGGTAACTTCTGTTAAGGTTCCGAGTTTCAAAACCGGAGAGTTTTTGTCCGGATGGGAAATGGGAATAGACTAGAGGATCAGGCCATTGGTCTAATGGATTTGAAACTCTTGAACCAAATCGAAATTTTCGTTCACCATTTTCAGTCTTGATCGTAAATGACTGCGGACATCCCTCCATCGGGTCTGTACAAGAGAACCCGCTAAGACAAGTTTGAGGAATTATTATAACACATCCCTTATCCACTGTTATATTTTCCGTTAATAAAACGGCCGTCATAAATCCGGATGGCTCGTTGGGGTGTGTTCCGCCTAAGAGTAAAACAGTTGAGCCTTCCTCTTTACCATCGAAAAAATAAATATCGGAATCACCATTTGTATTTTTAAGATTTGGATTGTAGTCAGCTAAACTTCCTATTTTTGTTAAAGATTCATTTGGATAGATAACATCTTTATTGCGCATCTCTAAAAAGTCAAGAGAGGCAAATACACAAATGACCGCGGAAAAAATTAAAACGGCAACCGCTGATATTTTATTATTAACTTTCATTCAGTTCTCACTTAATTTGCAGTATTCTAAGAATAAAAGGCACCAACACCATCATCAATGCAATTTGTTTTTTCCAATCCTTCTCAGAAAATAATTCCATAATTACTATTACTGTGAAGTATGTAATAATTAAAATGTATATCCAAAACAGCATTCAATTCTCCTTAGAATAAAGTATTTAAGAATGTGCCTATTTCACTGGCAAAATAAATCATTGTTAATCCGACAACAATTGTAAGTAGAATTGCCGGAATACTCGTTCTTAAAATTTTAAAGTGATTTGATTCATTGACCATTTGCCCGGCATAAGCGCAGAGTAATGAAGGCGGCGGCATAAGGTCTCCCATCGCAGCCATTAAGGCTAAAGCTGATGCTACCACAATTGAATTTTTGCCGAGGAAAACAAATACAAGCGGTACGCCGATTACAGATGCAGCTGCATAAGCGGATCCGAAGAACGGCATGATTACGGCTGCCAAATATTTAATTTCTTCCGGCAGTTCCAAGGCGCTTACCGCTAAGTATCCTCGCACACCCGTCAACGTTAGTATTTGAAGGAACATTCCAACACCAACAAGGATTGCCATAACCGGCATAGCGTTTCTAATTGCTAATTGAGAAACATTTACAAACTTAAATTTTTTACCGGTTCCGTAAGCTGTTAATGCCCCGATCATAAATACTAGCGGCACACCAAAATGAGGTATAATTTCAGGAAACAATTGTTCAGCAAATAAAAATCCAATAACAATTATAATTGGAAGATATAATTTGAATCCAAATTTATCATGAACAGGTTTTTCAAGTTTTGCGAGTACTTCATCAATATTAAAATCTTTTAAATATCTTTTTCTAAAATAAATTGCAGTTAATATTGCCGGAGGAAATGATGCAATAAACAATGGTCCGTTAAAACCGATGTAAGGCATATCAACTCCGCCCCCGATTATCATTACGGGAATGCTTATGGGTGGAGCAATTTCACCAAACACAGCAGCCATTGCTATCAAAGATCCAACAGCTTTTTTCGGAAGTCCCATTGCTAACAACGCGGGAACTACTAAAGCACCGGTAGTTAAAATGCAGGCAGAAGATAATCCGGTTAACATTCCGGGGAACATTACAAAAACCATTATGATTATAAAAAGTAATGTTGGTTTTTTGTACAGCGATTTAATCATGTAATAGCTGATCGTTGAAAGTGCTCCGGTAGAATCAACTACCTTCATAAAAACCATTGCTGAGGCAATGATCATAATCGCTTCAAGAAAACCAAATCCGCCTTCAACCAGATGCCTGACAGGGACACCTTCACCCGCGACCAAAGCACCAATGATTGAAGCCAACATTAATGAAACACCGGCGGGAACTTTTGCTATAAAAACTCCTATAGCAAACACAGCCAGCATAATTAGTAAAACTATTAGTTCAAATTCCATGTAAAGAGTAACTCCAATATTCTGTCAGACTTTGTAAAAAAAAGATTAATAATTATACTGACACTCCGTTTTGACAATATTCGAGCCAGAAAATAAGTTTTATTATGCACTACAATTAAATGTTTTTAGTAATTATTAATTAGAAATGAGCTATTTTAGCACACTGCCTTGAGAGATATTTTCTCAGGGCTACAATTAGCTATATAAACCAAATAAATTTGCTCAATTGATATGGCATGATATTGGCAAAATTGATTATAATTTTAATAGTATAAAAATGCGGAAACCCCAATTAAACTTTAAAGCTCTCGGAGTTGCGGCACTCTTCTCTATTATTATTGTAGCTATTGGATTTTATATTAACAGTTTGTATGAGAATCTTGCCGAAGAAGTTATTCAAACGAATGAAGTTTTATGTGAAGTGTTGGCAACACAACTTTATAGCAGTTCCAAAACTCAATTTGATTCTTTAGCCCTGGATAATTTTTTTAGTGACGGTTATCAGAATAATACTACTTCAAATAAGGTGGACGCGCTTCTTTCAAGAATTTCTGAAAAAGTATTTGCTTCAACAAAAGGTGTTGAAGGTGGATTTTATTTGATAGCCCTTTCAAAATTTCAGGGTTATGCCTATCCTACTTCTCCTCCTCCAAAACCGGTATATGGTCCGCCGCCTCGTTCTTACAGTATCATTCAAAATCAAATTTTGAAATCAATTGAAAATGATATTACGATAACCGAACTCCATCGATTTGATCCTGCAATATTTCCATTGGCAACAGTCCCAATAAAAGTTGGAGGTGAGATTGTAGGCGCGGCATGGGTAAGAACCCACATTGAACGGGAACTTCCTCAGTTTGATTTACGAGATATTTTAAACATTACAGCGATCTGTTCACTACTAGGTTTTTTTGTCGCTGTCTGGGTTTCCATTAAACAAAAAAAGCGATTGGACACAATAAGAGTTGACCTTGAAAAACTAGAGGATGAACCAAATTATCGACTTCGTACATTACCAGGCATATTTGGTTTCATTACTGATTCCATAAATAAAATGGTTGATGCGCTTCAAGCGGAAAATGTCCGTAGAGAATACCTAGAAAAAGAACTGCATCAAAAAGATAAGATGGCATCGATTGGTAAACTGATTGCCGGTGTTGCCCATGAGGTTAAAACTCCGCTTGCTATTATTAAAACACGTATTCAAATATGGCAACAAAAATTAAATAAAAACAATTATTCAGAAAGTTCCGAGGAAATTATTTCTTCAAGTTCTATGCAACTTGTTATTAATGAGATTAACCGTCTTTCAAATTTAGTAAATCGCTTGCTGATTTTTTCAAAACCGGTTGCCGATAGTTTTACTAATACCAACATCAATAATTTAATAAATGATGTTCTAACATTTTTTAGGACTGACCGCTATACCGAAAAAGCCGAAATAATTTTTCTACCGGATGATAGTTTGCCTAATATTAAAATTGATCCAAATAAAATTGAACAAGTAATCCTAAATATAATTTCCAATGCATTTGAGTCTATTCCTGACAAAGGTAAAATAAAAATTGCTACATCTATGAATAAGGATTTTTTAAATATTATAGTTAACGACAATGGGAAAGGAATACCTGATGATTCCAAATCAAATATTTTTGATCCGTTTTTTTCCACCAAGGACACCGGCACCGGTTTAGGATTATCAATCGCATACGAAATTATCGAAGCTCATAAAGGTAAAATAGAATTTTTATCCAAGCTTGATGAAGGTTCCACATTTACAGTTTTTCTACCGATAAAACAAAAATAATTTATTATGAAAAATCAAAAATTAATACTAATTGTTGATGACGAACCCTCTATGAGAAAAAACATGGCGGATTTGTTAGAAGGTGAGGGATATAATTACATTGAAGCCGGAGATGGTGAAGAAACAGTTTCAAAAGTCAAAATCAATCTTCCCGACTTGGTACTATTGGATATTAACTTACCAAAGTTAGACGGCTTAAGCGCACTAAAAGAGATAGTAAAAGTTTTTCCTCAAATGCCTGTAATAATATTTACTGCATACGGTACAAGCGAACGTGCAATTGACGCAATGAAATCAGGAGCATTTGATTATCTCGAAAAACCTTTTGAGTTGGATGAATTTTTAATCACGATCAAACGGGCCCTTAAACACTCTGAACTTATTGGTGAAGTACGACAGTTACGCGCACAGGTCGAAAGTATAAGCACAAATTCGGCATCCGACCAAATAATAGGCAGAAGTGCCCCTATGCAAACAATTTTTAAAATGATTGGGAAAGTCGCAGTTAGCGATGCAACAGTTCTGGTCCAAGGTGACAGTGGAACAGGCAAGGAGTTAATTGCAGATGCAATTCAGAGACATTCAATAAGAAGAGATAAGCCTTATATAAAAGTCAATTGCGGTGCATTAACAGAATCAATTTTGGAAAGTGAAATTTTTGGACATGAAAAAGGTTCGTTCACCGGGGCAACTGCACAGAGACTGGGAAGGTTTGAGCTTGCTGACGGAGGTACAATTTTTCTTGATGAGATAAATAATATGCCGTTGGCGCTTCAAGTTAAACTACTTAGAATATTACAAAAGCAATCCTTTTACCGGGTGGGAGGAGAAACGCCAATTACTGTTGATGTTCGAGTGATTGCTGCATCAAATATAAATATTGAAGACGCCGTAAGGAATGGTCAATTACGTAAAGATTTATTTTACAGACTAAATGTTGTGCGTATTGATTTACCGCCTTTGGTTGAAAGGAAGGAAGACATTCCATTTTTAGTTGAGCACTTTTCGCAAAAGCATAGCGGCGGTAGGCGCATTGCTGTTTCGGAAGCAACAATGAATAAATTATTAAAGTATAACTGGCCCGGAAATGTTAGGGAACTTGAGAACACAATTCAACGAGCAATAGTTGTTTCAAATAAAGATTTGTTATCAATTGATAACTTACCGACAAAAATTATGGAATCAGATAATTGGGATAGTTCAAATCAAATTGGCGACTTGTTCTCTGACATTAAATTAAAAAATAAATCTTTGAAAGATATAATTGCTGAAATTGAAAAAGACCTTATTGTTAAAGCACTTGAAAATACTGAGTGGAATAGATCGAGAGCTGCAAAATTGCTAAAAATGCATCGCAGACTTTTATATACAAAAATGAAGGAATATAATATTCAGCTTGAGAAAAAATAATATATCTTAATTTTTAAGGTTTGTAAGATCCATTCCATAATGAAGTTTTAAATAGTCGATCAAAACTTCAACAAATACTTTACTGAACTTATTTATATTCTCCGGTGTATCCCTTAACCCTTCCCAATAAGTTTCAATCTGCAGTCCGTTAAAATTGTATTCAAGTTTAGCAGCATGAACAGCAGTATTATATCCTCCGGAAAAGAAATATTGATCTTTTGGTTCAGGTTTACACGGACTTGGCATTGAAGGATAGCCATGTTTTTCCAACATTGCACCTAAACTTACTTTTCCTCTTATTACATCTGCAAAAGTATACTTTGACTTTTTAATAAAATTTTTGATACTGCTTTTTTCTATAAATAGATCATCATTTAACTCATCATCGGAAAAGAAAAGTAAATCTGCTTCTAATAAATACCCCAATTCAATTTTTCTATCTTTGTAGGGATGTGCGTGTATATCAATATAAAAGCCTGTTCCCCACTTTTCAAAAACATCTTTTTCTGCGCCGTCAATAAAACTATGAAACTCATTATAAGCAATCGCCGCAATTGAATCTCCTTGTGTTGCAACTTCATATTCCCTGTTCGGGTCCAATTCAGTTCTGTGAAGTCTATTGATAATTACGTATGGGTATCTTCCTGTTGCGTTGTAAAATTCTTTTTGTAAATCTAAGGTGAGTTCAAGCGTTTGTAAATCTTGATTCAGAGCACTTCTTGTTCTGTCATTTATTTCATCAGTTTTATTGTAACCACCATGCGGCGCAGATAAAACTATCGGACAATTACCAGGTATATATTCTATATATTCTTTTCTTCCAAATTCAGATTTTAGTTCAAATTTTTCTAATTCACTTTTAACACTTACATCTTGATCTTCATTTTGACAAAACGCATTACCATATGAAATAATAAGGGCAATAAGTAAAACAAAATATCTGCGACACATTTTTCAACTCCAGGGAGAACAATTAAAATCCAACACGAAATGTGAAGGTGTGAACATCGTTTAATTTATCAAGTTCAGAATATGCGTAGTCAACGCCTATTCTCAATGAATTTGGTATTTGCCAATTTAGTCCAAATCCAATTACCCAATTACGCACATCATCGTTAAAATGGTATCCGGAACGAATTGAAATTAAACTTCTCCATTCGTATTCCATTCCGACTGCAACATTTTCCGGTGCATCGTTTGGATGGTTAGCATCAACTCCAACTCTTAATCTATGTTCGTCACTTAGCATTGCCGCATCATATTTATTTATCGCATCCCAGCCAATACCAACTCTAAAATTTGTCGGCAGTTCCCATGATTCGGTTTGCAGATTACTCTTCACACCGTTGTTTGACGCATTATTAATATTTGGGTCATAGGTTTTTTGCAAGTCTCTACCTTCTAACTGGAGTTTACCGCCAAAGTTTGTAAATGCCATTCCAATTTTAATTCCCATATATCCGGTATTTAATTGAGTACCCAAATCCACAGCTATTGTTGAAGCAGATTCGTTATAAATATTTTGCGTTACAAATTTTACAGTAGTTCCGAAAGAGAAAAAATCTACTAATCTAATTGAATAAGATAAACCAATGCTCGCATCAGAAGCCTCAAAAAATTCACCCGTTCCTTTTGGCTCCAGTTCCGTTGTAACTTCCATTTCATCCATTGAAAGAATTGTAGCATTTACACCAAGTGTTTGATCATTTCCGATTGGAATAATAAAACCAAAATAATTATGCTTAATATCTGCGAACCAATTTGTATGACTTGCGTAAATACCTATTCGTTTTATATTAACTAATCCGGCAGGGTTCCAGTACATTGAGCTTTCATTATCAACCAATCCTGCAGTAGCGCCAGCCATTGATATCTCTTTTGCACCAACTCCAATTTTCAAAAATTGTGCAGCGCTGGTTCCGGCTTTATTAGTTTCCTGCGCCGATAATGCGGTACAAAAAATAAATGTAAAAAGTAAAAACACTAATTTTCTCATTTCGCTACCCTTACTTGATTAGTGCAAATTTATCAATAAATTTATTTCCGAAAGGATCTTCAACTACATAAACATAAATTCCATATGATAGTGCTTGATTCCAATCGCTTAGTAAATTCCAGCTTAATGTTCCTTCGCCGCTGTTGTGCTCAATCTTTTTTACCAATGTACCTGAAACAGTATAGATATTGATAGTGCATTCCGGCGGTAAGTACATGAATTTTATATCACGCACATTTTGAAGATTTTCAAATTTAGAAACAACTATATATGGATTCGGTACAACTCGAATCTGACTAAGGTCAACATCCTCAGCTTCAGTTCTGGACTTATTAAATGTGATCTCGAATTCTTCTCCGTCGCTAAAAGCATTGAAGCTGTTAACATTAATCACTGTACCAGTAACAGGCGGCAGTCTTAATGTATCTACCGATGCATTATTTATGATTACTTGGTAGGCAAATTCTCCCGGAACAGTTGCAGGGTTTGCTGCACCAATAACCGGTGCAGGTTCAGGATATGGGACGCGAGTTACAAATATTGTTTCTCCTTCATCCCACTGACTGTTATTATTCAAGTCTCTAATTTCAAAGCATACTTTCTGATCATTATTTTTATTAACTATATGGAAGGGAACATTGTATTGTGCAACCGATCCACTTATTCCCCAAGTATAGGCAATTGCAGTTTCCTCAGTGAATATTAAAGAATAGCTTGCTGTTTTTGCTTCCAGATCAGCGCTTGGGAAGAGAGATGCGGACACATACCATGAACTATCGCTACTAAGATTATTAACACCTTGAACATTATTTCCTTCAGCATCTTCAATAGATTTTAATCCGCCAATTTTATCATCTGTAAAAACACCAACAGAAAATCCATCAACAATTGGTTGTGATGCTTCATTGACAGGAACAGATGCATACAAAAGCGTATTATTTGCATCCCCTCTATACAAAGAAAAAGTAGTGGCCGGTGTTCCTTCAAGCATAATTTTATAACTAAACTCGCTCAACATTTCTGAATCAACAATGTCAATATCAAAAGTTCCCTCACCGGAGCCTTGCTTATGTGTAATTGAGTTAACACCGGCAGGAATGTAGCCCAAGGGATTTGGAGATGGTGAAACATTAACAAAATTTTTAACCTGAGGTCCATCACCTCTTGCACCTTCAAGCGAAAACAAAGTTGATGTTCCGCGATCATATGAAATTATAGTGTAAGAATATGTGATACCGTTTAAAACATTTTCATCTACCCAGGAATGCTGCAAACCGCTGTCTTCTCCTAGCCAGATTAAAGAATTTTTTGGATCAGTACCTTTAATATTATTATTCAAATCGAATTGTGCTATTGGAACATAACCATAGGTTCTTCCTTGAGAATCTGTAATTTTTGTTCCCCATGTTGTTCCGCCATCCTCACTTCTATAAATCTTGTACCCTTCAAAATCCTGTTCTCCTGTTGATGGGTCAATAAAAGTTTCCGGAGATGCATCCCAATAAAGTGTAATTTTTCCATCACCCGGAACTGCGGAGAGCTTTGGTGATGGCGGTGCAATTGGTCCGTTAAATTTTGCGTCATATAATTTTTTTGCTTCTTCAACATTTCTATAATAATGCGCATCATCATCGCCAACAACTACAGCGCAAGTTAATTTAACAGTATCGCCCGGCGCCATGCTGAAAGGACCGGTAGCAGTAAGCCAAACCCAATCCTGTTTATCAATAATTAATGAAACATCATCAATGTGATCATTAGTGCCGTGAAAATAGTTAACCGCTTCACCGGCAATATTTGGATTAGCTTTATCGCTTATAATAACCGGCCAAATTTTATGATCGTCACTCGGACCAGGATCAGCATAGTAGTGAAAATCCGTGACTCCCATATTTAACGGAGTTTCAAAAATCACTGTTCCGAATGTGTAATCTTCTGCAATCCCTACAGCGTTGGGTCTTGTCGCCCCCCCAATATCACCATCAAAATCGCGCTGAGCAATGGACCATAATCTTGTACCATCATCATAAGTACTGTCTTTCCAAAGTAATGCCTCTTCTCCGTGATCACTGCAATCGGGATCCTGATATAATCCCGTATAACAACTATCTAACTGAGTTCCACTTTTATTGATAATCCAAAATTCATAAAAGAGTGCGTTCTCTGCATAAACTCTACCGTAGCTGTATGCCATCTCGTGAACTTCTATACCGACCACATTACCATCTTGATTATTTTTATCATCAAACTCAATATAGATATCTCTATCAGAAGCGAATTCATTTTCAATTTGCTGGCCTGTTTGCGGATGACGCCTGAATATCCCGGGCCAGAATGGATTGCCGCTTTCATCAACAGGCCAAGTTTGTACTAAATCGGATGTTGCTAAATAAGGAGTCTGTCCATTATATAATATTTCCTCGTGTGGATTTGGGTCGTTCGCCGGATTGTAATGTGTTTTTCCGTATGCCCCGTCCTTAGCAATAAAATCTTCATTATCGTTATCCGTCCAAGCCTCAATCACATTACCTTGATTTCCATTTTTGGAATTTTGTGGAATCGCAAAAAACAGTGAAAAATCATCAACTAATCCTGTAAAATTTTCGCGTGGATAACGGAAGTTAAAAAATGATTCAGTCGGAGCATTACCAACATCTTCATACCTAGTATCGCTAATTTGTCCATAGTTCATTGTAATGTTTTGGAGCTGTCCTTTGGTTTGAATACCAACAGCTTCATCAGCAAATGAATTAGTTTTCCTTAATGACTTTGGAGTCTTTTCAGGAATTTCAACTTCTTGTGCAATAAGAAAAGTTGGAACTAGGACAATTAATAATGCCCTTTTAATTATTGAGATAAGTATTGGACTAATACACATATTTGGAATTCTCCGATTTAGAAATCAATTATAAATCCAGCCCTAATTGCTCTTCGAGCATTAACATTTTCGGGATTTGACTGCCGATCCATATTACGAATTGATGCCGGACCTTCACTCCAAGGTTCGCCGGTTTGAGACCAGATATATCTTGTATTGATTGTATCAAAAATATTTTCAACGTCGATGTATCCGGTTAAATTAAATAGTTCAAATTCAATTTTTCTCGATAGTCTTAAATCTAAATTATATGTCCATGGTCTTCTTGCACTATTCGGTTCAGGTACAATACCGGATTCTTCGGATGCACGCGACGATGGAGTATAGGGTAAACCGCTGCCTGCCGTAAATATAAATGACATGGATAAATCTTCGAGTGGTTTGGCGCCAAATATTTCAGGACCAAAATCTTTACTGAACTTTGTTGTTAGTACCGCATTAATTTTATGGCGCTGATCAAAATCAAGCGGAAAATTTCGGTTAGGACGAAGATGTGCATCTCCTTCACGGTAAGAATTAAAACCTTCTGTTGGATCTGATTCATTTCCTTCTGCAAACATTAATGAATAGGTCAATCTGAAACTGTAATTATCCCTAAAAGTTTTATCAAGCGTAATATCAACGCCTTGTACTCGTCCAAAATCCGCGTTGTTAAAAGTTGTATAATCCCTTCCAACAAAATAGTAAAAACTTGAGATGAGGTTTGATATATCCTTTGAATAAGCAGTTATGTTTAATCCCCATTCGGGTGTAAGTTCCTGTTGCAATCCAACTTCGTAGGAAACTGTTTTTTCTGGTTTAAGTCCAGGGTTGCCAACTAACGCATCATTTGCAAGTATGTTCGCTAAATCATTGTTCCTGTAAAGATCATAAAACCTTGGTATTTGAAAGAAGTGTCCATATGCAAAGTGAATAGATGTTTTATCAGAAATTGGATGAGCAAGACCTATCCTTGGACTAAACTGAATATGAGGCTCAACTTTTTGCTGTGGTGTTGTTGTATACTCAGCAATGCCTTCCTCATTAGTTTGAAGAAGAAGTATGTTACCAACATCTGGATATTCAGAAGCTTTCGGATTAAAGTAATCCATTCGCAATCCTAATTTCAAAATCATAAAACTATATTCGATTTTGTCTTGCATGTAAGCGGCAATCTCAATCGGTTTGTATTCAAAAAACTCTAAGTTTGGTCTTGGCGGCATGCCAATCCGGTGCCTAAATATTTCGTGTGACTTGAATTCAAAGCCTGTCCTTATTTGATGATTTTTGTTAATCTGGCTGTCGAAATTTCCCTTTGCAATATATTGTGTACTTTTCGTTCTTCTCCAATAACGAACATCGCCCCATAGAAAATTTCCGCTTTGACCGTTAACTAATATCCTACCTTCATAATCACTTGAAATCAGTTCACCGGTTACTGGATCGAATATTACAGAACGCCCCGGAACGATCTCACTGTCAAAATCGTAAATTCTACCAAATGTAAGATCGTAAAAACTGTTGTTTGACAATACATGACGAATATTAAAAATTTGTCTGTTTGAAAATACTTTATCAGTCGGGTATCCACCCGTTCTTCCTAAAGTATCCAAACCGGAATCAAACCATCTCCAATATTTATATGTATGAAGATAATCTTGATTTATGTTCTGGGACCAATCATAAGACCCACGGATAGAAAATGTTGAAGTAATTGGATACGTAAGTTTTATACCGCTGGACCTATATAAAGTATACCCAAACGGCATCGGATTGTCTTCATTTCTAAATCTTCCGGTTAAAACAAATTTTAATTTTGGAATTAGCGGAACCGGGCCCGATAGAGTCAGCGACATTGAACCAAGCATATTCAAATTCGTGTAATCTTTTGCGTACTTATCATCTAACACACTAACATGATCGTAAGCTGAAGTTCCGTCAGGTTTTCTTATCGCGTCTAAATATTCTTCCTGTTGTTCAGGTGTTAAAGATGAAACATCATCTCTATCCAAATTCCAATCTTTTTTATGATATGGAGATTTATTGAGTTGAGGAGATTCATAGAGGAATTTTACTTTAAATTCATCGCCGCCGTCTTTAGTATTTACTTTTATAACGGCATCACTTGCATTGCCGTACTCAGCATCAAAAGTACCAAGTAAAGCTTGAAGTTCCTGCACGTTCTCAACTTCCAATTCACCGGCAACAGTTCTTGTAAATGGATTTGTTAAAGAAACTCCATCAACCTGGTAAACTGTTCCGCCAGTTCTTCCGCCGCGAACATGAAACGCACCGTCTGTACCAACCGTTATACCGGCTTGCAGTTTCAGTACTTCATCAACATCTTGTGCCCTTAAATCATCTGCAATTGTTGAACCGTCAATTACAATTTTAGTAGCAGTTCTATCTTTTTGAACTACTGCTTTTTCGGCTACGATAATTACCGATCCAAGTTCAAGTGAAGTCTCTTTAATTTCCCCATCCAACTCAGTTGTAACATCGGACATTATCTTGACTTCATCATATATCACAGATTGATAACCAATCATAGATATTTTTACCTGGTAAGTACCCGGCAAAATTCGAGTGATATAGTAGTAACCTTCCTCATCTGTGGATGAGCCAAGGTTTGTGCCTACAATAATAACGTTCACTCCTAATAATGCCTCACCGGTTGCTGCATCTTTTACATAGCCGTGCAGTTTACCAGTATTGCCTGCAAATAATTCAAAGGAACAGATGACAAGAGTTACAAATAGTAAAATTACCCTACGCACATTTAACCTCATCAAATTGAGTTTTATAGTATAATGGTATATCAATGTCTTTCATCAGTATTCACAAAAATAAAAAAAGACTCCACTCAATAAAAAGTGAAGTCCAAAATATTTTTACTTTAATAGATTTACTTTGATTGTTTGTGTTCCTGAAACGCTCTTCATCATTATTAGGTAAATACCGCTGGCAAGAAAATTATTTTTACTGTCTCGTCCGTTCCATTGTAATTCAAATCTTCCTGAACTCATTTCTGAATCTAAAAGAGTATTGACTTTATTACCTAGAATATCAAATACATTTAATTGAACGTTGCCGGATTGTGCAATTGAGAAACTAATAGTTGTTGTTGGGTTGAATGGGTTTGGATAATTTGAAAGCAGATCATATTCAACCGGAGTTATGTCGTCCTTAACATCAACTAATGGATATGGTAAATTCACATAAACTACAGCTGTTTCCGGTGTATCATTTACCAATGGAACGTTCGATTCTCTGAATGCTATGTCCACACCGGCTGAACTTCTAATTTTATTTGATAAGGTTGCATAGCCGCCGTCATAATCTGGTCTGCCAACACGAAGCGGAGTTGACCAGGTTTGACCTTGATCGGATGTATAAACATAATAGTTTGCATCTAATCCATTAGTATCCGCAGGTACGCTTGCTTGAAAAACAAGATGCACTCTTCCATCGTCATCAGCTATTGCAGATGTTCCAAGCATATCGCCGCCTGTATCAATATAAATTGTGCTAGTTACAGATTGATCCCAAGTTTCGTCCCAACCTTTTTTCTGAAGTAATAAATATCTTCTATTTAAAGTATCCGATGAAGTATTGTTTGTATGATAAATAACATAAATATTTGATGCATTATCAACTGCAACCGTTGGATACCAGTTAGCAGATCTATCAGCAGTTGTGGTATCGGAAACCATAACCTCACCCGACCAAGATGTACCGTTGTATTGATTTACAGATATTTCTCGTCGAGCGCTATCCCATGGTTGACCATTATGCCATGTAGCTACTAATTTACCGTCAGGTCCAGCAGCTAAAGTGCATCTTCCATTTGTGATCGAGCCGTCAATTAACCCGCTAGAGGAAAGTGCCTCGGCAGTTGTGCTCCAGGTTGAACCGCCATCAGTGCTTTTAACTGCATATACAAATTCGTTCGGATCGCCTGCACCGTCATTATTATAGACAATCCAGATATTATTTTGAGAATCAACTTCTATTGATGTTTCTTCACATTCATCCGCATCATGCAGTGAAACTTTTACAGGAGTACTCCAGCTTAATCCATCAAATTTTGAATACATTATCATATAATTTTCGCCGGAAGTATTTCGTTCCTGCCAGCTTGCATAAATATTGCCTAGACCATCAGCCGCTATGGCAGGTTTGTCTGCTCTATCGCCAGCACTTGAGATGGCTGATGCCGGTGACCAGATACCAAAGGCATCATCATAAACTGAGTAATTAATTTGTCCGCCGGCACCATTAACGTCTGTCCATACAACCAATAAGATATTTGTTGATGTACGAGCAACTTTTTTTCCATGGAAATAGTACATTGATCCATTGTTGGCTACGTTATCCGCAACAACTGATGGTGCTTGTGCGAGCAAAACTGCACAGAAAAGAAAGGAAATAATAAGGGTAAAAAAGGTTCTCATATTACACTCCATTAATTTGGATTTAGATTTACGAATTAGTTTTCGATCTTTAATGAGATTGAGTTTATAAAAGTGCAAATATTATTCATAACGGCTTATTTTCAATAATTAAGCCAACCACAAATTGGATTATTTAATAATGAATTTATGTGGTTTATAATTATAGGATGGGCTGAATAATCACAAGAGTTGGACGATTTTAGCACAGATATATTTATTATCTATGTTTTTTTAATTACCAATTTGTAAATTTTAAAAAAAGGCGATCTTTAAGATCGCCTTGCTGTTGTCCCGTCAGGGGTCGAACCTGAACTCTTCGCATCCAGAGTGCGACGTGTTGCCAATTACACCACGGGACAATTTTGACTACAAATATAAATCATTTATTTTTTTATTCAAATTACAATTTATTTCTCCTGCCCTATTATTTATCGAAACCAATTTTTTGTTACCTTGTATATAATCTTTATTCTAATATTTTTAGAATATAATTTTTCAAACTTTAAGAATATTTTTAATGAAAATTAGATATTTAATCTTACTTTTTTTAATTGCATATGTTTATTCATTTGGGCAAAGTTTTATTTATCAAAAAACGATCGGTAAATTTTCAGAAGCAACATCATTTTCAATAAATCCATCCGGAAATATTTTTGTTACTGATGCCGGCACAAATGAATTGATTAAAATTGATAAAGAAGGCAAAGTGTTAGTGTCTCGCGGTGGTTACGGCTGGTCCCCTTCAACTTTCGATTATCCTTCCGATGTATTTGCACAAACTTTGCGAATTTCAGTTGCAGATAAAAACAATAATCGCATTCAATTTTTTGATAAAGATTTAACTTTCCTTTCGGAGTTTACCACAAAGGAAAGAGATGATGAACTTTACTCTTTTCAGTACCCAACTGCAGCCGCATTCTCATACCAGGGCGACTTGTTCATTTTGGATTCCGATAACTCGCGCATATTAAAGTATAACTTATCCGGTGATTTTATTTTAGAGATCGGAAGTTACGACGCAGGCGATTTTACTCTTAATAATCCCCTTACTTTTGCAGTATCGCCCGATGGTAAGTTATTTGTACTCGATGATAATAAAATTGTTTTATTCGATCAGTACGGCACAGGGTTAAGTTATATCAAGGCCGGATTCAATGCAGAAAACATAAACATTACGTTTACAAATCTTGTGATTTCTAACTCCGAAAAAATTAAGTTTGCTGATCTATCTTCTTCACCTGTTATTCTTAAAGAATTTATTCCTGATGGGGATTTATTAAACGGTGAAATAGTTGAAGCTCTTCTATTTGAATCAAACCTTTATATTCTAACAGGAAGAAATATTTTAATTTTTAAAAAACTTAAAAACATAGATTAGTCAAATTTGAAAATTGGTTTACATCTATTAATACTGGTACTTTTATTACTTTGGGTAGTGGGAATATTTTTTGAATTGCTGCTTCCCGTTTTTCCAGCTTTTGCTTACATACATCCTTTTCTAAATTTAACTTACTCACATGTTTGTCATCAACAGCCGGAAAAGCTTATAAGTTTTGAATTTGGACACTCCTTAACTTGTGCAAGATGCACTGGAATTTATTTAGGCAGCTTTGTTTCAGCAGTATTATTACTTTTCGTAAAAATTAAGCAGAACATTAGCTACAAATTATTTTCAATTGCGATTGTACTTATTTTAATAGACATTATAATGTATTCAATCGGCGTTTATCATTATTCAAAAATAATTGCTTTATTAACGGGTATGTTTTTAGGTTCATTAGTATTTTACTATTTTTACAAAGGATTAAATGAATTTTTCACAGATAAGAATTAAAAGGCAGAGTTAATTTGAAAAAGTATCTATCAGCTTTTGTATGCGGATTTGGCGCAGGTGTTTTGCAAGTTGTACCTGTGGCAAAAAGTTTTTCATGCTGCTTAATTATTCCGGCGGCGGCATTTTTAGCTTTAGTGCTTGAACAAAAATCAACAAATAATTTTACTAGAATACTGCCCGGCAAAGCTATTATGATTGGCTTAGCAACAGGTTTGTATGCTGCCCTATTTGGAAGTTTTTTTGATATACTCATCACCTTTATTACAAAGAATAATGATGTTGTTGCGACTTTCCCGGAATTTCAAAAAATGGTTGAAAGTTTTCCTATTCAGCTTTCCCAGGAACTTAAAAATGATGTTATAAATTTAATGGCCACAATTCGAGACCAAATAACCGAAACCGGATTCTCACCCCTTTATACATTGTCCGTTCTTTTCAGCAATCTATTTATTGATACTATTTTTGGTATTATTGGAGGCTTGGTTGGAGCACAAATTATTAATAACCGAAATCAAAAATTAATTTCCTAGCTCTCATCAATGGCAAGTGCAATAATATTCTCACTTCACTTAATTTTTATCGTTTTCATTTTTTATATCAAAAAGAAAAATGAATCTCTTTCATCTGCGTTTCAAAACTTGTTTTTAATAATTGTACTATTTGCTATTGGCTGGGCATTTATAACAATGATAGTTAATCAACTTTTAGAGCCTCAAGGGTTTGGGAAAGAATTTGATAGGGATGGAATTTCGTTAGCAGTATTAACTATTGTAGAGGCAATATTTTACTATAAATATTATGGTAAGGAAATGATAGCTACTGCAAGCGATAAGGAAAAACAATAACTGCCACTTGTTCTATTTGCTGCTGACCATTCGGCAGTGGTTCGAAGCGCCATTTTTTTATTGAACTTATCGCTGCGCTTTCCAAACGAGCATCTGCTTTAAGAAGCGGGAATACACGTCCAACCGAGCCATCCGGCAGAATACTAAATCTCAATTTAACATCAATCTCTTTTGAAACTCCCTGTGGATAAGCCGGTAATGAATAGCTGTATATTTTTCTTTTGCCCTTTCCGCCGAAGTCAATTTCAAATCCAAAACTTCCCTCACCTTCCCCTTCATTCTCTCTGCCTTTTTCTTCATCCTCAGCTTTAACCAAGGGCTTAACTGCAGGTTTTACTTCTTCCTTTTTTTCTTTTTTCTTTGCGGCTGTAATAATATTGTCATCATCCTCATTTACCACTTTAGGCAGCTCAACTTTCTTTTCTTCTTTTTTGGGTTCTTCTTTCTTTTCTTTTTTTACTTCCTTTTCCTTAGAAGGCTGCTGTTTTTTGACAAGTGATCCGGATGAGCTAGTTTTACCGATTGTACCAAATCCAACAGTAACGAATTCATCTTCGGCGAAAGAAGGATTAATATTCCAAATCATAAAAATGAGAATTAGGAATAAATGAATTGCCACGGAAAGCAGCGATGAAATATTTTTTGAATCTTTAATAAACATTAGAATGATTCTTTTTCAGTTTCTATTGTAAATTTATCTATTCCAATTCCTTTGGCAGCATCAATAACTTTAATGACCAGATCAATGTTTACAGCTTTATCGGCTCTGATAATTAAATTTCTTTCAGTAGTTGTTGCCAATATTTTTTCTATCTGCCCGGCAAGCCCATCAATACTTGTCTCTTCAGCTCCCACATAAATTCTGCTTTGATCGGTAATTGAAACTACAAGTCTCGTAATTGAAACTTGCTCATTCTGCTTGGAGCCCGGAAGTTTGACCTTCACACCGGTTTGAATTACAAACTGAGAAGTAATTAAAAAGAAAATAAGCAGCAGCATTACTATATCTGTAAGAGATGAAAAACTAAAAATACTTAACGGTTTATTTGTTGTTTCAAATTTCATAGTTATCTCTATATTTCAATTTCAATATCGTCTTCAATATCAGTCTTGCCTTTCGAAACTTCTTCAAGTATATCCACTACATCATTTGAAATCACTTCCATATCCAGAACTAATTTGCTTATGCTTGATACGAGATAGTTGTAAAAAGTATATGCTATAATTCCTACAGCTAATCCAAATGCCGTTGTAAGTAAAGCTTCCCAAATACCGCCGGCTAAATCTGCCGGGTTTGCAGACCCCTGGAGGTCTTCAATTTTCATAAACGCTTGAATCATGCCGGTAACAGTTCCTAAGAACCCTAGCAGTGGAGCAACTCCGGAAATAGTCGCAAGCACAGATAAACCTTTTTCTAATTTATTTATTTCCTGCTTACCGGAACTTTCAATTGATTCCTTTACTCTTTCATGTCCAAGTTCATACTTCTTCAAACCTTTGCGAACAATGTTTGCAGATGGAGTTTTTTCCTGCATACAAATTCCGATTGCTCCGTCAACATCGCGCTTTTTTAACATACCTCTTATGCGTACCAAAAATGCCGGCACATTCATTTTTGATCTTCTAATTACAATATATCTGTCGATAATAATTATTACTGCTATGATCGAAGAAATAAAAATAGGCAGCATTATCCAACCGCCTCTCAGCAATACCGAAAGCACACTCATTTTAGTCCATTATTAATTTTTGTTATCGTTTTAATGATGCCGAAAATTCTTCAGCTTGTTTTTGTGTATTAAAATATCCTACTCTTACTCTATAATAATCTGCATTAAGTTTAGCAACAAATGCTTTTACAATAAACGCGTCGTGTCCAAGTTTTTGAAGTCGGCGCGCATCTTTCTCTGCAACGCTTTGTGTTTTGAATGATGAAACTTGAACACTATAAGTTCCATTATTTTCGAAAATTCTATTCGATACTAATCTTTCACCGGCACCGTCTCTATATAATCCCTTATTTCCTTTTCCTTGAATTCTTACAACTTCTCTTTTCTGAGGAACCGCTTGTTGTACAGGCTCTTTAGGTTCTTGTTCCACTTTTGCACCTTCCGGCGGCGGCGCGTCATTAGCGCTAATTTCTGTTTGACCATTCGTATTGACTGGCTGTTCAACAACTTCATTTTCAGCGATAGTTTCGCTTTTGTCTTCTGAATCATAAACAAAGAGATATAAATATGCCCCGACAACAACCACAACAATAAATACTATCACACTTATCCAAAAACCATTACCTAATCCACCTTTTGCACTAGCATCACTTGAGCTCAATTTCGAATATTCATTGTCATCCAGACTCGATGCAAGTTTTTTTTCATCTTCCTCGTTTGTTTCATCCGGAGAATCTGAATCACCAATGATCGCCGCTTCTTTCATAATTTCATCGTCAATATTCTCATCATCAATATTTGTTTCAGCAGCCAACTCATCTTGATCTGATTCCTCTTCTATATCGCTTTCGTCCACTTCTTCAATATTAGCAGAAAGAGTTTCAATTCCCTCTTTTTCAAAATCAGGATGCTCAATTTCAAACTCTTCTTTCGATATATCAAAATCGTCATCCAATTTTTCTAAATCGGTTTCTAAATCACTTAATACGCCTTCGGTTCTATCTCCTTCTTCAATAGAACTAATTTCCTCTTCAGCCTTTTCAAATAAAGCATCTAATTCATCTGTATCTTCATCTTTAATTGTTTCTGCGGTGTCAAATTCATCCAATTTAGCAAGTTCTTCATCTTCATTTGTATCTTCTGAATCAAGTGCTAAAACTTCCGGATCGTGTTCCTCATCTAGTTCAGCATCCTTTTCAAATTCATCGATACCCAATGCTGCGTTAGTATCCTCAATATTATCTTCATCCGATTTTGAATCTTCTAGATGGGGCTCATCAATCTGTTTAAAATCTACTTGACTATCCTCGGTATTAAATTCATTAAAAATATCATCTAAACTCTCTTCTTTGTCCGCATCATCAGTTTCAATTGTACTTTGCTCATCCTCAGTATCTGCAAATATGTTTTCAGCCTCATCATCCTCTTCAGTTATTTCTTCCTCTTTTCTACTTTCTCCGGGGACAATTATATCATCTTCACTTACAATATGAATTTTTTCATTACTCTCAGATGTTTTAATTTCACTTATAAAATCTTTCTCCATCGATTCAAAATCCGGCAATGCTAACGATTCATCAACATCGTTAATTTCACCTGCTGCTAAGCCTGAAACTGTCAATATACCTGCATCAGAAGCCGACTCATCGCTAATGTCATCTGTCTCACTAAAAATATTTTCATCTTCGGAAATTTCATCAGCAGCAACTTCCTCAATAGGTCTAGACCAAATACTATATTCTTCAATTTTTTCTGAGGAATCTAAAAGCTCATCAACCTTTTTATCAATTTCTTTTAAGGATATTGACTCCCCTGGCACTTCACCAGGGTTTCTGATCGATGTGATGGGTTTGGATACTCCTACCTCAAAAATATTCTCGGCAGAAAATTCGCCACTCTCCTTTTGTGATGCGATTCGAATGCTTGTGAAAAGTGAATTGGCAGCTTGATCTGACTCACCACCAATAGGAACAAATATGAGTCTGTTCACAGAAGAAATTGTTTCTTCGCCGAAAGAAGATTCATCCTTGGGCTTGTTGAATGTTCCAACATTCTTGATTCTTACAGCTTCACCGGGCTGTAGTTGATTTGCAATTTTTTTTGTTAGTATCCGAAATACAATTTCTTTGTTTTCGCTTTGTGCACCGATACTTTCGGCTACTAAATATTTTAAGTCTTTTTGAGTCATATTATTTTTTTTATTTGTTAATTTTCATTTGTTTTCAAAAATCAACAGCTTCAAGATTTTGAAATCAGGATAGTATATTTACCAACGGTAATCAACTCCCATAACAAAATCTAATTGCTTTTCCTGGTAACCCGACCACAAATAATTTTTTCTGCTGATCAAATTATTAAGTTCCAAGGTTAATCTTAAATTATTGTAAAGCTCGTACTCGAACATCAGTGACAAATCAAAATATGATGGAATTTCTTTGGTGTTTTTAATATCAGTATAAGCTGTTGAGCGGAAATCGATTTTACTTTTTATCGCAAATCCATTTTCAAAATTATAGCCATAGATCAAACTCGCAAATAATTTAGGGTTGTACGGTAAAACATTATTATCGGAATCTACAACATTCTGGAATGTTACATTGCCGTAAAAATAACCAAACGGTCCAGCATGAAACATAAAATTTCCAAAGATACTGAAACGGTTTACATCGTCCATACTCAGCACATTAAACAATCCAACTTTTTTCACGTCTTGAAAAAAGACGTAGTAATCAAATGCAGAAAAACTTGCACCAGCTGAAATTTCCACATACTTAAGAAATTGGTAACGGACAGCCGCTTTAAGTTGATGTTTTTCCTTCTCAATAATATTATCTGTTGAATCAAACACAGCGTAACGATTTTGATTTTTAAAATCAGCAGTGCTTAAAAATTTAGTGCCAGGAGCATACTCTCCAAGAAATGTTAAAGCATCACTAAGTTTTATACTTACACTTCCAACAGGTGCGAAAAATGAGTTGCCGTTATAAGCTGCTAAAAATATTCCGGCTTTTAACTGAACTGCATTATTAATTTTTAAAACGGCTCGGCTATCGGTGCTAAAATAATTGTAGTTCGATTTTGCATTTAAATTATTTGTTAAATCTTGATTTACAAATTGAGCATCGGAGTGAATTCCGAAATTAGCGAGCATTAACTCAACAAATGCATTTGAGATTAACTTGCTTTCGCCGAAATCTTTTTCCGACATGTCAAAAATGTTACCTGTAAAACTGATGCCGTACTTAAAATTTTTATTGAAAGTATTCTTTAATCCAAAAATAATTTTTGAAGTCTGGGTTTTTCGTTTTAAACCGACTGAATCTGAGCCGTAAAATTTATAGGAATCCCGCAAATAATTTATGTTGAAGAAAATGTTTAAGCCCGGTAGAAAACCAGATTTATTGCTGATGAAAAAATCGGTATTAATTGAACCGCCTGAAATATTGTATCCAGCATTGTCAACAAATTCTCGTTCATTTAATCCAAAAA
>SWCD01004988.1_pt1 | contig 69832 bp, 76 predicted proteins | sample 4693011 | NCBI WGS metagenome assembly SWCD01 (sample SAMN10267278, study PRJNA491770) | bioreactor metagenome | isolation source: DHS bioreactor inoculated with marine | place: Japan: Omine Ridge, Nankai Trough
TCAAATTCTTTTACAAGCTCAGAAAGCTCAAGAACAGATAAACCAGAGATAAATTCTAATACGTCTTCTTTAGTTACAGCCATAGTAACTCCTTTTTTTTATTATGTTATTTTTGTGATTTAAATCACATTAGAAGTGAAGACTAAGCTTCTTCTTCTTTTTTTCTTTTAAGCGCGTCGATTCCAACTGCCATATTTGTGATTGGAGCCATCCAAGTAGCCGCAAGCATACCAAGAAGTTCTTCACGACCTGGAAGTTTAGCGAATGCTTCAATTTTAGCTACATCAGCTGCTTCTTTATCTAAATAACCAGCTTTGATTACAAAAAGGTCATTAGATTTAGCAAAATCAGCTGAAACTTTTGCAGCAGAGATAACATCATCAGACCAAATAAAAATATTTGTATCTTTAATCTCAACTCCACTCATTCCCGCTTTATCTAAAGCGATTGTTGCTAATGTATTTTTAACAACCTGAACACTTGTGTCTTTAGCACGAGCAGCTTTTCTTAACTCTTCTAATTTGTCAACAGTAAGACCTTTGTAGTCACATATAACTACGGCAGTCGTATTAGCAAATGAATCTGTTAATGAAGCAATAACTTCTGCTTTTTTTGACTTTAACATATAATTCTCCTTTCTTAGACATAACTTCAAGAAGGGTAAGAAAGGCTTGATTAAGCTTACTACCAACACGGTAGATGCCCCTACTATCTTTAGTCCAAGTAATTCAGATTCCCAAAATAAATTTGAAAATCTTTACTTTGAAATAGAATATTTCAAAATAAAAACTTTACAAAAACAAAAACGCCCAAAGGCGTTTGTGTCTACTTAATGTCAGCTAATTCTATAACATCAAGTTTAACAGCTGGACTCATTGTTAAACTAAGTGCAGCATTTTTAATGTAACGACCTTTAGCCGATGCAGGTTTTTGCTTATTAATAGCAACGATAAATGCTTTCATATTTTCTTCAATTTTATTAGTATCGAAAGAAACTTTTCCGATACCTGCATGAATGTTACCTTTTTTATCAACACGGAACGCTACTTGTCCGCCTTTAACATTAGTAACAGCTGTTGCAACATCTGGTGTAACAGTACCAGTTTTAGGGTTAGGCATCATACCTTTTGGCCCTAGAATACGACCAATTTGTCCTACAAGACCCATACAGTCTGGTGCAGCAACTACTACATCAAAGTTAAATACACCCTCTTTAATTTGTGCTACTAAATCATCAGTACCAACAATATCAGCGCCTGCAGCTTTTGCTTCATCCGCTTTAACACCCTTTGCAAATACTGCAACACGAACAGTTTTACCTGTTCCGTGAGGAAGTACTATCGCACCACGAACCATTTGGTCTGCATGACGAGGGTCAACATTCAAGTTCATTGCAATTTCAACTGTTTCGTCAAATTTTGCACTTTTTAATTCTTTTACGGCTTGTGCAGCTTCAGCAGCACTGTATGCCTTAGTAGAATCAATTTTTTCTATTAATTGTTTATATCTTTTGCTCATTGTCAAATTCTCCGTATAAATTCTTCCACACTATTTTAAATCACTGTGGTGCCGATTCTTATAATTTTAAAAACTGTAGATATACTTAGTCTACTATTTCAATACCCATTGAACGAGCTGAACCAGCTAATGTATTTGCTGCTGCATCTTTATCATCAGTATTTAAATCTTGAATTTTTGCTTCAACAACTTCCATAAGCTGTGCACGAGTGATTTTTCCAACTTTATTTTTTAGTGGATTATCCGTACCTTTTTTAAGTCCAGCAGCTTTCATAAGTAGTGCTGACGCTGGTGGTTGTTTCGTTACAAACGAGAAACTTCTATCAGTATAAACTGTGATAATTGTTGGAACTTTGAATCCCATCTTATCTTTTGTTTTTTCGTTAAATGCTTTTGTGAACTCCATGATGTTAACACCACGTTGTCCTAAAGCTGGTCCTACTGGTGGTGCTGGATTTGCTTTACCAGCATCAATGTGTAACTTTATATAGCCTGCTACTTTTTTCGCCATTTTCTTTTCCTTTGTTTAAATTAAATTATTTTTTCGACTTGAGTATATGAAATATCTACAGGAGTAGCTCTTCCAAAAATCGAAACATTTAGTTTTAGAGTCCCATGCTCTAAGTCATACTCATCTACAGTTGCAGTAAAGTTTGCAAAAGGACCATCTATAATACGAACAGTCTCACCATTATCAAAAAATACTTTTGGTTTTGGAGCAGCACGATTATTAACACGGTCTAAGATAACATTAATATCATGCTCACTTAAAGGCGTAGGTGTATTTCCCTCACCAATAAATCCTGATACTTTAGGTATAGATTGAATCATGTGTTGAATTTCTGTACTTAAATCAATTAAAGCAAACACATATCCAGAGTAAAGAGATCTTTCTGTTACTTTCTTCTTACCATCTTTAACTTCAATAACATCTTCTGTAGGAACTATAACTTCTGTTATTTTATCTTCAAGACTATATTCATTTATCATATTAAATATTGCGTCTCTTACTTGTCTATCACTACCGTAGGTCTGAATAGAGTACCATTGATGTGCCATTTTTACTCCTTAACCTAAAATTGCAGTCATGACTGATGACATAAGTAAATCTACAAGTGCTAAAAATGCTGCAATAACAGAAACAACGATTACTACCGCTATGTAAGCCTGTTTTACTTGTCCTTTTGTAGGAAAAATAACTTTAGCTAACTCTAACTTTGCATTTCTTATATGTTTACTTAGTTCCATTTTGTATTTCCATTTATGTCAAATATCATTTCTTATCAATAGAGCTTACTAGCTTCACAAATAATAAATGTGTGGCAGGCGTGGAGGGACTCGAACCCCCAACACCCGGATTTGGAATCCGGTGCTCTACCATTGGAGCTACACGCCTATGTAAAACTGAATCATCACTTTTGCAAAAGCGAAAAGTGATGTTAGCATTAATGCTAAATTACAGTTTCATCTCTTTATGTACTGTATGCTCTTTACAGAATTTACAGTATTTTCTTACTGAAAATTTTTCAGTATGAGTTTTTTTGTTTTTTGTTGTGTGATAGTTACGTCTTGTACATTTCTCACAACCTAAGTGAATTGCTTCTCTCATGTTAAATTACCTTTATAAGGATTTTGCATATTAGCCGAAGCTAATTATGCAAGAATCTCTGCAACAACACCAGCACCAACAGTTCTTCCACCCTCACGGATAGCGAAGTTAGTACCTTTTTCCATTGCAATTGGGTGAATTAACTCAGCAGTAATACTTACGTTATCACCTGGCATAACCATCTCAGTACCTTCTGGTAAAGTGATTGCACCTGTAACATCAGTAGTACGTACGTAGAACTGAGGACGGTAACCGTTGAAGAATGGAGTATGACGTCCACCCTCATCTTTACTTAGAACATAGATTTCTGCAGTAAATTTAGTATGAGGAGTAATTGTACCTGGCTTACAAAGTACTTGACCACGTTCAACATCGTCTTTACCAATACCACGTACTAGGATACCACAGTTATCACCTGCTTCACCTTGATCCATTTCTTTACGGAACATTTCAACACCAGTTACAGTAGTTTTCTGAGTATCTTTGATACCTACGATTTCTACTTCTTCACCAACTTTGATAGTACCACGTTCAATACGACCTGTTACAACAGTACCACGACCAGAGATTGAGAATACATCCTCAACTGGCATTAAGAAGTCTTTATCTGTTTGACGTTCTGGTTCAGGAATCCATGCATCAACAGTATCCATTAGTGTTTTAATTTTTTCTGACCACTCACCAAGAGTACCAGTTTTTGCTTCTTCAAGAGCTTTAAGAGCTGAACCAGCTGTGATAGGAGTATCGTCACCTGGGAAGTCATACATATCTAGAAGTTCACGGATTTCCATTTCAACTAGTTCTAATAACTCTTCATCATCAACCATATCTTCTTTGTTCATGAAAACAACGATATATGGAACACCAACTTGCTTAGAAAGAAGGATATGCTCACGAGTTTGTGGCATCGGACCATCAGCTGCAGAAACAACTAATATAGCACCATCCATTTGAGCAGCACCTGTAATCATGTTCTTAACATAATCCGCGTGACCTGGACAATCAACGTGTGCATAGTGACGACCATCTGTTTCATACTCAACATGTGAAGTAGCGATAGTAATACCACGCTCTCTCTCTTCTGGAGCATTATCGATTGCATCGTAATCCATAAGTTTTGCGCCATTACTTACTGCTAATACTGCTGTAATAGCCGCTGTTAAAGTTGTTTTACCGTGGTCAACGTGACCAATAGTACCGATGTTAACATGCGGTTTATTACGTTCAAATTTTTCTTTTGCCATAGTGTCCTCCGACTTTTATTGTGAATTGAAATGGAATTATATCCAAAAATCATTCAGTTATTGCTTAATTAAATATTAAGTTTACTATTCTGGAGCTCACGAGCGGATTTGAACCGCCGGCCTCTTCCTTACCAAGGAAGTGCTCTACCCCTGAGCCACGAGAGCATTTAGTAACTATACAAGCAATAACTGCATGATTTTTATATTTATTAGTTTTATGTGATTAGATGACTATACAGATATTTATATAAAATAATATATAGTTGTATGAAGTAAGACGAAATTGTACTTCAGCTTCCAGAAGTTTTGTTCAATGGAGCGGGTGAAGGGATTCGAACCCTCGACAGCCTGCTTGGAAGGCAGGAACTCTAGCCACTGAGTTACACCCGCATGTCATTGGTGGTGGTGAGAAGAGGAGTCGAACCTCTGAACCCGTAGGGAGCGGATTTACAGTCCGCCGTCGTTGGCCACTTGACTATCTCACCACAAATCATATAAATAAATTTATATCTTTTCTGGTCTAACACTGTTTCTAATATTCAAATTTCAATGGTGCCGACACGAGGATTTGAACCCCGGGCCTGCTGATTACAAATCAGCTGCTCTAGCCAACTGAGCTATGTCGGCATCGAAATTGAGCCAGAATTATAGTGCATTATTATTTCAATGTCAAGAGTTTTTTCTAGAAATTTATTAAATCTCCATCTTTTAATAAAATTGGCTCCCATTTTCCTCTGTATTCTTCTATTTCATCTACTATTTTGTTTAAATAAGATGGTTTCATATGGTTGATATAGAGAGTAATATCTTCTCTATCTAAAGCTTCAAGTTGTTTAAAAAGCAACTTCGGAGTTAGATGCTTACTGATTATGGCTAACTCTTGCATCTCATTTGGAAAAGAACACTCTATTGCAACTGCAGTAATATTTTTATTGTTATTTAGTTCTCTAATATGATTTTCTAGTGAGTATGTATCTTCTGTGATGAGTACTGACTTATTCTCTTTTGTATATATATAACCACAACTCTCAACTGTATGATCAGTTTTTATAGCCCTAATACTCTCATTTTCAGAAAGTTTATACTCAGTGCCTAGTTCTATTTCTGTGTATGTGACAGCCATCTTATCTGATCCTATCAAAGGTATTTTAGAAAAATCTGGCCAGATTTCATCATTTAAAAAATTCTCTTGAATAACTTTAAGTGTTTTTGGTAAACCCAAGAGGTTGAGAGGCTTCTTTCTTAAGTTAAAATAATTATCGATTACTGAAGCGATGTCTACTATGTGATCAAGATGTGAATGTGTAATCCAAATATTCTCTAAATCATTACACTTGACATCTAAGGGTATTAAAAGATTACCTGCATCAATTGCATTTGTTTGATTAAGTAAAATGGCACTTGTTCCACAATCTTTTGACTTTGTACCATAGGCTCCTAGTACTTTTACATTTCTTGATTCTGAGGTAGTTTCTGCTTTTTCAATATACACATCTTTGAATGTTGAGCGTACCTCGAGTATAGCATCAAGGTTTTCGAAAAAAAGATCAATTAGCTTAGGGTCAAAATGTTTAGCACGTTCTTCTTTTAGTAGTGAAAAGATTCTCTCATCACTCCAAGCTTTTTTATAGACTCTATCTGACCCCAAAGCGTCAAACACATCCGCTATCGCCGTAATACGACCAAAAATATGTATATCTTCACCCTGTATGCCATTTGGATACCCACTCCCATCCCATTTTTCATGATGCTCATACGCCACGATTGCTGCAGCCTTGAGAAGTGGTCTTTGCGAGTTTTTAATCATCTGGTAACCCAATTCAGCATGGGTATTCATGATATATCGTTCATTTTCATCAAAACGTCCAGGTTTGTTTAGAATATTGTCTGGAATAGCAATTTTTCCAATGTCATGCATTGGACTTGCCTGCTTAAGCAGTTCTGCCTCTGATTCGCTTAAGCCATAAGCTAAAGCTAAAATTCTAGAGTACTCAGCAACACGTTTTACATGATTACCTGTTTCTTTAGAGCGACTCTCTCCAATAGCTCCCATAGTAAAAACGACCTCTTTTTGCGTCTCCTCTATCTCCTTTATAAGCTTGGCAGAGATAATCGTCTCAGCTGCATAAGTACTTGCCAAAGTAAGTCTTTCCATATCTCTTTTATCAAAGCAATCATTCTCTCCCTGATGATTTATAACTTGAAAAGCACCAATAATAGTACCACTATAATCATACATAGGAATAACCATCATTGACTTAGTACGATATCCTGTTTTATCATCTATATCTTTATGAAAACGTGTATCATTATACACATCATCTATAATTATTCTTTCAGCTGTTTTAATAGCATCTCCAACAATGCCAGAGTCGATCGGAAGTTTAATTGCATCTATACCTTGTGCAACCTGAGTCCAAATCATCTTTTCTTCATCATCGACAACCCAAACACTACATCTATCAGCACTTGTAAGAGCTCTTCCCATATGTGCTAAAATATCTAATATCTCATCAAAATTTTGGACAGAAGAGACTTCTGCCAAATAATTGAAGACGAGTTCTAATATCTCGTTTGCACCCAAACTGCCAATATTTTTATGCATTCTCTCTCCCGATTTTATGCTTTTCCCATTATACACTAGTTATTTATAAATTCAAAAGTCTCTATAAGCTTATTAACTCCTATAATTTACTGCTACAATTACATTAATATATAATATTTTAAAAAATACAAAAGGTTAGTTAATGTTAAAAATTCTTTTTTCTCCCTCTGAAGGTAAAAATAGTGGAGGGAATGAAAACAAAAATGATCTATTTGGCGCCACAAACGCTAGGGATGAGATATTAAGTACATATAATGAAATTGTGATGAGTGGGGACGAAGATGCTATTAAAAAGCTCTTTGGCATAAAAAAGTTTACAGACTGCAAACCTTATATAGTAGATATATTTCACTCTGACCTCATGTCTGCTATAGAGCGTTATCAAGGTGTTGCTTATGAGTATCTCAACTATAAAAAACTTAATTTAAATGCAAAAGAGTATCTCAAAAAAAACACTATCATCTTTTCAAACCTCTATGGACCAATTCTTGGTGGGGATTCAATAGCCAACTATAAAGTGAAGCAGGGAAACAACATAGGCAACATAGTTCCGGATAAGTTTTACAAAGAGAGGTTTTCTTATCAACTCGATCTCTTTTTAAATAATGAGGAGATTTTAGACCTACGTGCAGGTTACTATGATAAGTTTTATAAAGTTACAAAACCCTATACAACTTTGAAGTTCTTAAAAAATGGAAAAACAGTAAGCCATTGGGCAAAAGCCTATAGAGGTATCGCTCTCAGAGAGATTGCTAAAAACGACATTAGCTCTCTTGAGCAATTTATGTCTTTAGAGATAGAGGGGCTCAAAGTTCAAGAGATAAAAACTATTAAAAACAAAACTGAAATTATATATACTATAGTCTAGCTAGAAAGCTCTTTTTAATTTCCTAGAGATATAAGTTATATAATTAGTGTAAAATGCCATTGATAAAAGGAATGTATAATGAAGAACGATTCACAAGAGTATAAAAATAAAAAGATGTTTTTTGAAAAAATAATCACACTCTATGGTAGAAATGTAGTTATAGAGGCTCTACAAGACTCTAGTATTGCAGTATATAAACTCCATATGGCATCTTCAAACAAAACTGACGGTGCTATCAAAACTATTTTAGCACTAGCAAAAAAACGTGACTTAGAGGTCACATACCATGACAAAAATGCTCTTTCACGTATCAGTAAGAACGCCAAACAAGATCAAGGTGTAGCTATAGATGTTATAGCGAGTTCTTATAAAAATGCTAAAGAGATTGAAAACCTTACAAGCTTTAGGCTCATAGCTCTTGATGGTATTCATAACCCTCAAAATCTTGGTATGATTATAAGAAGTTGTGCAGCAGGAAATGTTGACGGTATTATACTCCCAAAAAAAAGCTCTGCCAAAATCTCTCCACTTGTAATCAAAGCAAGTGCAGGCACACTCTTTAAACTTCCTATCTACTTTTGTAACTCCTTAGAAGATATTCTCCCGAAACTCAAAAGTACAAATATCTATGCACTCTCATCTCATGCAAAAAATGATATCTATGATGTAAAACCTATTGAGAAAAGTATATTTGTTTTAGGAAATGAGAGTGATGGTGTTTCGCCAGAAATCGAGAAACTCTGTAATGATGCCATAAGTATCCCAATGAAACGAGAAGTAGAGTCTTTAAATGTAGCAGTAACAGCTTCACTTATTGCGTTTATGAGATAAAACTAACTCATCATTATTTCATAAGGACGTTTTATCTCTCTAACCACTTCCTCTATGGACATATTTCGTGACTTACGAAGGAACTCTTTACCATCCAGAAAGATTAAAACTGTGGGGATGGAAAAAACACCAAAGTGTGGAGCGATATCTTCATCTACAGATATATCTACACTCTCTACTTTAAACTCTTTAAAGTTCTTATCTATCGCTTCAAGTAACTTTGGCTTGAGCGCATGGCATACATTACATGTAGGTGCAGAGAAATAAACCATCACAGCTAAGTTCTCTTTGATCGTATTATTTATATTTTCTAGTGTTTGCATACGAAATTATAGTAGAATTCATCTATGAGTTCAATTATATTTAGCATCTTAAGTATCTATGTCTTTATCATCATGGGCTACATCGCCAAAATGAGTTTTCAAGAGAAGATAGATGACAAAACAATCACCTTGATTAATGTCTATTTCTTACAAGTGTTTCTTACATTTTGGGGGCTACTTGTTCGTCCAATCGATGTTACCCTACTTTATGCGCCATCTATCTACTTACTTATAGTTGGAGTTTTAGTCATTATATCTGCCTTAGTCGCGAAGTATCTCTTTGAAAACAAAAAAGAGTATTCAATTGCTAGTGTCGCTGCTATTATAGGAAATACTGGTAATTTAGGAATACCTATTAATATTGCTATCTTTGGGGAAGAGTCTATCCCTTATACTACAGTTGTAAACCTAGTCAATGTGTTTGTTGTTTATACGCTTGGTGTTTTTTACTATTCACGTGGAAGCTTTGATACAAAGACCTCACTGCTAAATATCATAAAGCTCCCAATTTTATGGGCAGCCATTTTAGCAATACTTATAAGTCTATCACAGATAGAGATTCACCCTTCCATCTTAAATATGCTCATGATGGGTGCGTACGCATCTATGACTATGCAACTGTTTTTATTTGGTATTTATCTCTATGGTACAAAGATAAAAGAAATAAGTAAAAGACTTATAATATGGGTTCTATCAATTAAGTTTGTACTACTGCCCCTAATAGCATTTCTCATACTGGTAAATATTGAAATGGACAGTATGATTAAAGGGGTAGTATTTGTTGAGCTACTTATGCCATTAGCAGTTGCAAATGTAAACCTTGCATCTCTATATGAGTGTAAGCCAAGAGTAGTCACTGCCTTAGTTTTTATCTCTTCCTTTTTATTTTTAGCAATTATTTTTATTGGGGTGGAGATACTAAACTATCTCTAGAACTCTTCAAGCTTAATAACTTCATAAGCGACTTCTTCGTATGGATGCGCTTCTTTTAAAATTTTTATAGCATTTTCAATAAGCTCGCTACTACATATCAACTCGACTTTATACTCTTCGAGTATTTCAAGAGTATTGAGTTCTCCTATATGAGGGTTAGCACTGTCAACTGGCTTAAATTGACCATTACCTAATGTTTCCCATGAGCACTCTTCATAGTTTCCAAGCTTACCTACACCTATTTCAAATAGAGCTCTCTTTGTTCTCTCTTTTGCATCTACGGGTACATAATAGTTTAATTTATACATTTTATTGACCAACTCTTTTTTTGTATGCTTAAGCACTCATATATTTTCCATAGTACAATAATATACATAATAGTATCCATTTTTGTATTCTTATGACATGATTATAGCATTGATAAAATGATTTGTGGTTTTAAAAAAGAAGTCTGTTTAAAAATTTGTGAGATGAGAAAAAAGATGAGTTTATTTTACAATAGGAGGAATACGGTTTTATCTAAACTCTTATGTTTAAATGAAACCGAAACCAAAGTACTAATAAAGATTAGTACTTAGTCTAACTAGTCTTCGTGACCAGCCATTTCCATTGTAATACAGTTACGATCAAGCATATCAGTACAAACGTATACACATAGTGCACACCCTTTACATCTATCTTCATCTACCCAAGATGTGTTACCATCTTTATCGAACATTAGCGTATTTGCCTCTGGACAATATAGTGTACAAGTATTACACTTGTACTCAGCACACATGTCTGAGTTTACTTTTGCTACATAATACATTTATATCCTTCCTTATATTGCGAATCTAACGATTAAGTCAGAACCAGTAATATCAACAGAGTCTGCCATCTTGAAAGTTTCGTTGATAACATCCATATTCTTTTGAAGTAGTTCTTCTTTTTTCTTAAACTTTTTCTCAATAGCAGAATCCAGCATAGCTGTACCACCAGAAGAAACGAATGAAGTACCTAAGAATCTTTCTTTAACTGCTGCTTCAATATTTTCAGTAGTAACTAGTTTAGTAAGACCAAGAAGCATACCCATCATTGCCATATTTGTAGCAAGCTCAGTACCAGCTATTTTCTTAGCCAATGCAGTCGCGTCAAATTGTACAACTGTTGCGTTTAAGTCTTCAAGTACTTTAATGTCATCTTCTGTAAGAACATCAAAGTCAGTATTGATAATAATCAAACTGTTTGGCTTTAAACCTGTGTAAAAAGGCATAGTGTATGATTTACCATGAGTTACAACTTGTGAGTGGTAGATCATAATAATATCTGGGTAAACAACTTCACCAACTTCATAAATAGGCTCTGAAGAAGCTCTTACATAAGCTTCAACAGGTGCCATTCTCTTTTCAGAACCAAAGAATGGTACTAGAGATGCGTACTTACCTGCATTATCCATAGTAGAACCAAGGATGTGAGCTGTAGTAACAACACCTTGACCACCTAGTCCAGAAATACGTATGTTATATCTTTTTTTATCAGTTGCCATACTATACCGCCTCTGCTTTAGCAGCTTTTCTTGCTTTTCTAGCTACTTTTTCTTCTTCTTCAACTCTTTCTATTACTTCTTTTGCTTCGTCAGTCATATATTCGTAGAATTGAAAACGAGTTTTCTCTTTATCTTTTGCATCTTGGAATACATCTTCAGTAGGGATTGAATACTCAATATTACATGAAGTATATGCGTGAATGAAAGTTGGACCAACTTCACGAGCTACAAAGATTGCACGTCTAATGATTTTAGCAGCTTTTTTGATGTTTGTAGGAGACATTCTTACAATGTATACACAACCAGCAGCTTTCGCTAAATCAGTAGCAGGCATTTTTTCGCCTTTTTTACCAAGTGGAGCCATCTTAAGTACAGCACCTTTTGGAGACATACCAGACTCTTGTCCACCAGTGTTTCCGTAAACTTCGTTATCAAGCATGATTGTAGTGAATTTTTCACCACGAATCCATGAGTGCATAGTCATTGAGAAACCGATATCCATAGTACCACCGTCACCAGCGATAGTAATAACATCTTTATGCTTTTCAGGAAAACGTAGTCTAAACGCACGTGTTAAACCTGAAGCCATTGCATTTTGGTCACCGTAGTTACCATAAATAAATGGAACAGCAGCTTGAGAAATAGCCAAACGACCACAACCAGCAGTACCAAGTGTTACAGTCTCTTCCGGGCATGGAAGTGAAGCAAAAATTAGTCTGATGTAGTATGCCATCCAACAACCAGAACACATTGGGTGTTCTTCGATTAACTCTTTGAATTGACCCATGTTACCTGGACCAGCTTCTTCTTGAGTCTTTCCAAATGGACCGTAGTCAACTAATTCTACATAATCTTTTGGTAGATACTTTTTGAATATATCTACGGGAGTTACATATTTTAAACTCATTTTATCCCCTTCTTATAATTTTAACTCGTACTCTAAACCAAGAGCAGTATAAATTTCTTTCATAATTAACTCAACTGGTAATGTCATACCACCGAACACTCTTGGACCTTCTACAACAATTCCACCATTAGGAATAGCCGCTTTAACTTCTTTAGATAACCAACCAATAATGTTATGCTCAGGAACGATAAGTGCCTTAGCATTTTTAGCTGCTTCTCTAATTTCGTCAATTGGGAAAGGTCTGATAGCTCTTACTTTAATAAGACCAACACTTAAACCTTCTTCTTGACCATATCTCCATGCCTCTCTAGCTTGTGCAGCAGCACAACCAGATGCAACAACAAATACATCAGCTTCAGGATTTTGAACCTCAATTGGTCCTCCAAGATACTCATAGATGTATTTCATTGCACGTTTGTTTGAATCCCAAATCTCTTGTTGCCATACTGAGTGAATTAAATAACTCATAAAGTTTGACTTCTGAACTGGAGCATCTCTTTGAATTCTAGCTGGTGGAGTTTCATTATCCATAGCCGGAACTGGTGCAGCAACTGGGTCAAATGGAGTTAAAGCCATATCTTCAGGAGTCATCTGTACATAACCTTTTGCGTGTGTTACGAAGAAACCTTCTGTAGCAACTGCAACTGGAATATATACATCAACTTTTTCTGAAATAGCGAATGCAGCTAAAGTGAAGTCAAATGTATCTTGCTGATTTTCAGCATGTAACATAACAGCACCACAATGCATCATATATGCCATTTCAATATTATCAGGTTGAATTGATAATGGTGCATTAACAACACGAGTAAGGATACCAAGTACAGCCGGTACACGGTGACCTGGCCAAGAAACAATTGCCTCTAAACCACGTAATAAACCTGGACCTGAAGTTGCAGTGAACAGACGTACACCCGCTCTTGCAGCACCAGCGATTGCTGACATTGTACCTAGCTCTTCTTCAGCTCTATAGTACTCTTTAATATGACCCTGTGCATAGATATCACCAACAAGGTGCATAACCTCTGATTGTGGTGTAATCGGATAAGCAATTGCCATATCTACGTTTGCTCTTTTAACAGCTTCTGCCATTGCTTGAGCACCTGTAATAAAGTTTCTCTCTCTTGGAGCTTCTTTTAACAGGTGGTTTATATCTACTAGTGTTTTTTCTAGTTTTGGTGTTATATTTGGACTCATCTAATTTCTCCTTTATTCAACTTCAGTAACATGCTCACCTTTTTTAGTCATGATGAGACTTCTATACTCGCCATAATCTGCAGGTGCTAATGTACTATAATCCTCTTTTTGTAAAGATGGATTTTCAGGTGGAAGAGTAGTTGTCCACTCAATTCCTAGTCTATTTCTTTCTTCAATTACAATTTCTTTGAATCTACGAATGTTAGACGCATGTAAATCTCTAATTGATGACATAGCCTCTTCGTGTCCCATGTAAGCACACATTGCCATAGTATAGCAATCAGTACCAGCACGAATCATTCTAAGAGAAAGGTTCGCATAGTGACAGTGTACACCAACAAATATACAAGCTTTTATTCTATTATCTAAGATTGTAAGATTTGGGTGATTTGGATTAATTTCAGCCTTAACATCGATTTTTGGATATTTAGGTCTGTAATCTGGCATCGGAATAATTTTACAGTTTGGAATCTCTGACGCAAGCTCAAGTAGAGCTGCAGCTTTATCTGCTACATCGTCTTTCCAGTCCCATAGAACTTGTGGACCAGGGAAAATTGTAGGGTTGTCTCTTGTAAGTAACGCTATTGCAGCGTCTCTCATTGCCTCTTCTTCAGATACAACATTTCCATAAAGTAAAGCTTGACCTTCTGGTGCAAGCTCTACTCCCATAGATGGTGCTGACTGTGGCATATAACCTGCCGGGCCTTCTGTGACTTTTTTTAACATAGTTTACTCCTTACATTTATGAACGAAAAAGTTTCGATTAGTATTATACATAAAAGGTATTAGAAAAAGTATAATTTCTTCACTAATCGTATATCTTTAACTATAATTGAAAAATATTCATGCCAAATGTTACAATAAGTACCATTTAAAACCATTATTCCTTCATCTTTAAAGAAAAAAAAGTACAATTAGTGTTGTGTTTAGTTTAAGTTTGGGTAAAAGGCGCAAAGCAATATGTTACGATTAGTATCATATAAAAACTTGCTTTCACTTAAAAATAGCAAGGTTTGTAACACTTCATGTACGATGTCAAGATTTAAAGTAAGATAAATATATTGTTATTTTGATTATTGCAGCTATGAATTTTATAGCTGCTCTTAAAAGAAAGAGAGTAAATTATGATTACTTATTAAGTCTAAACTTTGGTAAACTTAAAAATTTGAACTCTTCACACAATTGTCTAAGCTCGTCATCTATTGACTCGCCTATAAAAATTAAGATTGAAGACTCATTATACTCATCTAACTCTTCAAATGAAGCATCACCAAATGAATAATTTATAAACAAAGGCTTCTCCACATCTGTTGTTTTTACTACACCTTTCACTCTATAAAGATTCTTTGGAAGCGAGTTTAACAAAGTATCTATCTCGTTAAATTCTACTCCGTCTTTAATATATATAACTTTTTGTGTAAGTGCGTCTTTCGTTGTATGATCAGCATGCTTATAGTCTTTCGCAAGTCCAATTATCTCATCAACCTTATATATACCGTCAAAAACCTCTTTATTCACGATACCTTGTTCAGCATTGTGAATCATATAATTATTGAATATCGCTTCACCTGTTAAATTGTTCTTTATATTATATTGCTCTTTTGTCTTTATAATCTCTTCTCTTGTTCTTTCAAGTTCTTCTTCAGTTACTAGGTCAATTTTATTTAATATAATAATGTTTGAGCCGCCTAATTGATATTTGGCTGTTGAATTTTCTTTATAAGAATCAAAATTTTTAACATCTGTAACACATATAATACCTTCAACTGATATACCTAAATTCTGTAAAGACAAGAAAATTGGAAAAGGTTCAGATGCACCAGAAGTTTCTACAAATATTATATCGGGATTGTAATTATTAATTATTTCAATGACGCCACTTTCAAACTCTTGTGATAATTTACAACAGATGCAACCTTCAGATATTTCAAGTACTTCACTATGTACATTTGTAAGTATTTTACTATCTATCCCAACATCACCGAACTCATTAACTATTACAGCTATTTTTCTATCACTGAAGTGCTCTTTAACTGTATTTGTTAACATTGTAGTTTTACCAACGCCTAGGAATCCTGTAAGTATAAATGACTGTATCATGATTGTATGCCTTAAGAGTGAATTGTATAAGTTTGAGGAGTACTTTAAAAGTATCTTTGTAGAGTCTACTGACAGATACAGGTATCTGTAACTGTCATAGATTAAGAATTATTTACTTGGGTTGTCAAGAATTTGTTTTAAACCAACTTCTTTAGCCCAAGCAGCAGTTAAATCAAATGCTGCAGATGCTGTATCAAGGTTTTTCTGAATAAGCTCTTGCTTTTTCTTAAATTTTTTCTCAATTACAGAGTCAAGTGTAGCAGTACCACCAGAAGCCGTATATTTTTTAAGGAATCTATCTTTAATTCCTTCTTCAATAGCTGGCTTACTTACAGTACCTAAAGCTCCAAAAAGTGAACCAAGCATTGCCATATTTGTTGCAAGCTCTGTTCCAGCCTGATCAATAGCAAACTGAGTAAAATCTTTTGTAAGAACTTTTACATTTAAATCATCAAGAATTTTTTTATCATGGTCAGTTAAAAGGTCTCTATCAGAGTTGATAATAACAAGACCATTTTCTTTAATACCAGCATAAAAAGGCATAGTGTATGATTTACCCATTGTAATAACTTGTGGGTGGAAAATCATAACGATATCTGGGTAAATTACTTCCCCTCTATCGTAGATAGGTACTGTACCAATTCTTACATAACTTTCAGAAGGAGCCATACGTTTCTCAGCACCAAAAAATGGATTTGAAACTGCATAATAACCTTCAGTATCAGCAGCTGTAGCCGCGATGTGTGCAGCTGTAACTGCACCCTGTCCACCTAGACCAGGGAGTCTAACTTTGATTGAATCTTTTGCCATTATAAACGTCCTTCTTCTTTACATTTTTTCAAAAATGCTTCTGCCTCTGGTGAAACATGTTTGTAAGCAGCAAATCTATCTTTATCTTGATCTTTCATTTCACCAAGACCTTCATTAGCACTTAAACCAATTTCTAGAATACATGGTGTATAAATATTCAGGAAAGTTGGTCCAACTTCTCTTGCAATTAAGATAGCTTCTCTTACTGCTTTTGCAACTGCTTTTGGAGCTGAAGCTGTCATGTTAACAGAGTAGTGACAACCAGAAGTCGTTGCAAGTTCCCACATTGGAACCTTGTCGAACTTTTTACCAGTTGGAGCCATTTTAAATACTTGACCTTTTGCAGTTGAACCTGATTCTTGTCCACCTGTATTTGCATATACTTCATTATCAAAACATATTGTAGTGATATTTTCTTGTCTAAAGAAAGATTGAAGTGTATAATCAAGACCGATATCAACAGTAGCACCGTCTCCAGCTAAAACAACAACATCTTTTTCAGTCTCTGGAAATCTCCAGTCAAGTACTCTTTTGATACCTGATGCAACAGCATTTTGGTTACCAAATAAAGAGTGTACAGTATGTAACGCAATATGTGGGAACATTAAAGATGTACAACCAGTAGAGTTAACAATAACAGTATCTTCTGGCTTTGGAAGTGCTGAAAGAACATATCTTAATGCAGCAGCTTCTGGACAACCAGCACATAAAGAGTGTTCTTCTAATAACTCTTTAGTATCTGGTAATTCTTTAATACCACGTGGTTTTTTCTGATTTTGAGCCCATGTAGCATTTTCTTCAAGCTCAATAATCTCTTTTGGCATAATCTCTCTAAATTCCGGATTGATTTTATATATATCAAGTCCCATACTACGCTCCTTTTCCTGGGTTAACTACTTCCATAACTTCTTGGATAATAGCTTCAGCTGGTAAACTCATACCACCACCTACTCTTGGACCAGCAACAATATTAGTATCACATTTTCCATAGAGTGAATGTCTTACTTCATTTGCTAACCAACCAACAACATTAAATTCAGGAACAAATGCATGTTTCACGCCTTCAAGTGCTGCAAGAAGTTCTTTTTCTGGGAATGGTCTGATAGTTCTTAATTTAATAACTTTCGTTTTAACGCCCAGTTTCGCAAGTTCTCTATGTGCCTCTTTAGCTTGGTTAGAAGCAGTACCACAAGCGATAAATGCTACTTCAGCATCTGCATCACCAGTTACATGTGCTAAACCTTTTAGATAATGCTCTGCATATGGACGTGAACGTTCTACTGCAGATCTTACTTCCCACTGCCATGAAGCATGTGTAGCATAAGAGATATAGTTAGACTTCATTACAAATGGATCTCTTAAGAAACGTCCCGGAGGCATCTCAGAATCAATCGGAGGTAATGGAGCAGCATACGGGTCGTATGGATGTAGTGCAATATCATCTGCTGGAAGCATTACAGCTTCACGAGTGTGAGATACAAAGAAACCATCAACTACAGTAACGATAGGAACATGCACATCAGGTTTTTCAGCAACTGTAAATGCAGCAATTGACATGTCGAATAGTTCTTGAACATTTTCTGCATACCAAATTTGCATACCAGTCTCTAGTAGGTATTGAACTTCTAAGTTATCTGGTTGAATAGTTAGTGGAGAGTTAATACCACGAGCCATTAAACATAGTTGCATTGAAGCTCTAGTACCAGACCACTGTGAAAAGTTTTCCATTGCTCTTAGTGTACCTGGACCTGAAGTAGTTGTAATCGTTCTAGCACCTGCCATTGAACAACCTGCAACTTCAGACATTACACCGAACTCATTTTCACCTCTAAAATATACACCAACATAACCTTCTGCCCAAAGTTCACCGATAAGGTGAGCCGCTTCAGATTGTGGTGTAATTGGGTAAGATACTGATGCATCTACCGTACATCTTTTTACTGCTTCTTTTAAAACTTCAGAACCTGTCATAAAGTGTTTAGTCCTAGGAGCTTCAAAAAGTAGGTGATCTGTAGAAACTAGTTTCTGTCCAGACCAGTTATGTGTTGTTGTCATATCAGTTATTTTACTCATATTATAATCCTAGTTCTTTTTTAACTTCTTTAGCAATTGTAATAAACTTTGCTAGATCTTCAGAGTGTTGATCTCTAATAGTAGCCATTGCATCTTCATGTCCAGAAAGAGCACACATAGCAATTGTATAACAGTCAGTTTCAGCTCTAACAATTTTTAATGCAACATTTGCATAATGACAATGAACACCAATAAAGATTGCTGCTTTAATATCATTGTGCCAAATAGTTAAGTTTGGATGATTTGGATTGATTTCAATCTCAGCATCAATTTTTGGATATTTTGGTCTGTAATCGTACATTGGGATCATTTTAGCATTAAGAACTTCAGCCATCTCTTTGATTAACTTAGCTTTCTTTTGTGCTTCTTCACTCCATGCATATAACACTTGTGGACCTGGGAAAATAGTTGCATTTTTACTTGTTAACATTACTCTTGCAATTTCTTTCATTGCAGTTTCTTCATTAACTGTCTCTTCTAGTAAAAGAGCTTTTCCTTCTGGTGGTGTAATTATACCTTCATACGTAGCCGCTGGATACGGTGAATAATATGCGGGGCCTAGATTTGCCATATGTTCTCCTATATGTTTTGTTTAACTATAATTTTATATCATTATAAAATTATAGACTTAGTCTTCGTGACCAGCCATTTCCATCGTAATACAATTACGATCAAGCATGTCGGTACATACGTACACACACAGTGCACAACCTTTACATCTATCTTCATCTACCCAAGATGTGTTTCCATCTTTATCGAACATTAGCGTATTTGCTTCTGGACAATATAGTGTACAAGTGTTACATTTGTATTCAGCACACATGTCTGAGTTTACTTTTGCTACGTAATACATTTTTACTCCTAATAATAACTTAAACATGGATACTAGCTATAACAGCTAATAATTAGAGATGTAGTATTAAAAAACTATAAATAAAAACCTTTAGAGTAATCATAATAGTATTCACTATATGTTCTTTAATTTTAGCTACATTTTATGTTTTCGAAATGGAGTTTACTGAAAAAACCTTTTATTTTTCTTTAATTTAATAGATAAAGTAGTGAAATAATACATAATATTGCATAGTACTAACTCTTAAATTCCTTTAATTAACTATTTGTGATATTAATTTAAGACATTATCTTTCTTAATGATTTTAAATTATATAATCATTCTATGCTTACATATTATATAGTTTAAAATAGTAATCTACTAGAATCAATATACAGACCTATCAAACACTTACTTTCAAGCACCTAGTGCTACTAAATGAAACACAGTTGCACATTCTCTAATTTTTCAACTCTATAATTCACAAATATATTATCTTTTCTTATTTAAATAGCCTTCTCTCTTTTAGTTTATATCACTTTACTCTTCTTTGTAGAGTCTACTATTAATTCTGAGCTGCTAAATATTGTGAGTAATTTAGTATCACATATGATAAAGAATTTAGCTATTTATGAGTTTTACAACTATTTCTATCATAAAGTGGTAGTATAAATTTTTTAATTTCTTACACATTTGAACTGTAGAGACTAAAATCTTGTTCATAACTTTGTTTTATTGTAAACTATAAATACTAAATATTACAGAAGATAAATTTGCTAATATATCACTGTACATTTATAATTTAACATTAGATTTTACATGGAACCAATAACCTTACTATCGTACATATAATGTACTACAGGAGTTTTAGTGGAAAAAATTATATTATTTATCCCATTTATCCCAATCGTTATAGCAATAATACTTGGGTTTATTAAAGATAAAGAGCAAATGCCAAGGATTAGTATTATCCTTTCGAGTATGATAGCGCTCCTCGCACTTTCTGGATCATATTATGTTATCAGTAATGATACTCAGATAACAGGTTTTGACGGATTATTAATCTACAATGAACTTTCGGCCATACTAGTACCATATGTTGCAATACTAGGTTTGGTAATTCGTAAATATGCGACTAAGTATATGTGGGATGAAGATGGCTATAAAAGGTTTTTTATTCTTTTAAACTTTATCTTCGCATCAATCTATTTACTTGTAATGAGTAATAACCTTATTGTGCTTGCACTAGCTTGGCAACTAATGAGTGTTGGTTTATATCTTCTTGTGTCTTTCAATGTAGGTTCTAAAACAGCCGTTAAAAATGCAAGATGGACAATGTATATTCATAAAAGTGCTGACTTCGTATTTTTACTCGCAGTTATTTTAACCTACCAAACATTTGGAAGCTTTGATTTAGTAGTTCTCAAAGAACAGTGGCTAATTATGTCTGAAACTCCAATTGATAACCCAATGATATTTGCTGTTGGACTACTCTATCTACTTGCAGCAATGATGAAGTCTGCTATAGTTCCCTTCCACATTTGGTTACCGTACACATCAGAAGCACCAACTCCAGTATCTGGGCTAATGCATGCTGGTGTTGTAAATGTTGGAGGAATTCTACTCAATAAAATGGCATACTTATTAATCTTAACACCAATGGTATTAAACATTGCATTTGTGATAGGTCTCTTTACAGCTATTTTTGCATCTATGCTTATGCTAGTTGTATCAGATATCAAGCGCTCTCTTGGTTATTCAACAGTAGGTCAAATGGGTTATATGATTATGGAGGTAGGCTTAGGTGCTTTTTCTCTTGCTGTGTATCACCTTATTGTTCATGGAATATTCAAAGCTTCACTTTTCTTAGAATCTGGAAGCATAATCAAATATGCAAGAAAAGATTCTCATATTCCTGAACGCCTTTCGCAGAAAATATTTTCAGAAGATCCTATTAAGTACCGTAGTACTAGAACAGTTAAACTTATAGCACTCTTTACTATTGTTCCAGTTGTCACTTTCATCGCAGCAAAAATAGTACTTGCACCAGAGTTCTTTGAGTTTAATGCAGCTATTGTCATTTTAGCTTTTGCTTGGCTTGCTGGTACTCAACTGTTTTTGTCATTCTTTAAAGTATCCAAAACTGACTCTATTAAAGTTATATTAGGGATTATTAGTTCATTTGTACTTGTACTCTTTACATATGAATATATTGGTCTATCATTAGAGCATTTTCTTTATGGCAAAGATGCATTACTTTTCTATGAAGCAGCAACACTTAACGTTACATTGGCTATGGCACTTATTGTTGTAGCTTTTATTATGATTATTGGATGGTTATTTATATATAGAAAAACTAATAATAACCCTGATGAAAAGCCTAATCAAACTAAATGGCAGTACTATAGATTCTTAGTAAAAGAAGGATACTATTTTGATATGTTTAAAAACTCTAAAAAGGGGAAATTATGATTGCTAATATTATATTTTTTCTCTTAGTTTCTGGTCTTCCCTACTATGTATTCTTAGAAAAAAGTGAAAAGTTTAACAGTAAGTCTATATTTTTACTCAGTGCGTTTTTACTTTCATGTGCAATTATCCTGTCTTTCTTCATACGTAATGAGCACTCAGAGTTATTAGTTGTTATCTCTTTTATCAGTGCAATGTACTCCGTATATAGAGCTACGCAAACAACAAACTTTTATAAACTAGCTTATTATTTTATCTATATGAATGCCCCATTTTTTCTTTTATTTGAGGAACAAGGTGCATTTTATAGTTTGTCTCTTTTAGTGTCAGTAATTGGTCTTTATTCAATCGCTAACTTTTATGAAAAGCATTATGGAAGTGCTAACTATCTTTATGTAAGAGGGATAACACTTGCTACACCATTGGTTGGTATTCATATTACAGTTTATTTGATTAGTATAGGATTGTACCCACCACTTCCAAACTCTTTATTCTTTTTAACATATATCTTTAATACAGAGGCTGACCTCTTATGGTATGTTGTAGTTATTAGTATATATGTTGGGAATTTTTTAGTCTCCATGAAAGTACTTGAAAAGTCAATTTTTGGAAAAACAAATCCTAATATTCATTATGTTGATTTGAATGCTAAAGAAAAAATTACACATTTTACGATTATAGGTCTACTTGCATTATTAAGTGTATATGGAATTAAGGAGATACTTGTATGGGTATTATAGAAAAACTCAATGCGATTAAAGGCAATGTTCCCCACTATTGGCCTATTGGTTCATTTATTCACCATAACCCCTTAAAAGGCTTTGAGCATCTTGGATTTAAAGACGGACTCAACAAGGCAAAGAAGATCTATGGTGGAAAAGTGTACATGGAGCCATCTTATTATTTAAAATTTTATAATGAGGGAAAAATTTCTCACTCAATTTTAGAAGAGAATCTAAAAGAAATTTTAGAAGTAGATGGGCTAGCAGAGCATTATGATTTAGCAATGAAATGTTTGCTTGAAGTAAATCCTCAATGGAACCACTTTAGAAAGCAAGCAGACTCAAAAGAGCACGAGGTTGATGAAGAGCTATTAGCTTATCTCGATGATGAGTTCTCTTACCACAACAAAGAGAGATGGCTTAAGCAAATAACTAAACACATGACACTCTATGAGATTAACGATATTCTTTTCCATCGTGATGATAAAGAGGTAATTGAGAAAAGTGTTATCGAGTATATTACTCGCTTTTTAGATGAAGATCAATCAACACTTGCTATGGAAAATAGAGACCTTGGAATGTTTGAGACATTTAAACTCTATGAAGACTTTGACTACCCACATGACTCTGAGAAATTTGTAGAAGAAGCATTAGATAGACTCCATGTAAAAAATAAAGAGAGATACCTTTTAACTCATGTACTAAAACTACATGGTTGGGCAGGTTTTATTAAATATCGCTCAGAGGACCCTGATTATTTTGCACAGCAACAAAACCCATCATCTTTAATGGACTATATAGCTATCAGACTCTACTATGAACTTGCATATTTACAACATAGGAAAATCAACAATTTTGATCTTCTTCATGACTACTCTTTAGAAAATGCTGCCTATGTAGTACTTAAAATGTTAAAATTTAAGCACAATCTACCTGGAAAATACATAGATGCCATGGAAGACTCTAAAAACTATGATGATATTCTAGAGAGATATGTGCAAGAGGAACTTCGCCTTGATGCTAAACAGGTTCATCTCTCAAATGACATACTTAAAAACACTACAATACCTCTGGTCGAACTTGCTAAGATTATGGAAGTACTACGAGAAGAAGAGGGCTATATTTGGATGAAGTCTCTTGAAGACACTTACATTCATTCATTTGTGGATGAGATGAGATTAAGAGATGAAGTAGAAGAAGAAAGAGCATTAGCTTCTATCACAATGTGTTTGGATGTTAGATCTGAAACTACTAGACGCGCTATTGAGAGTACTGGTAACTATACAACTTATGGGGCTGGAGGATTTTTAGGATTTCCTATAGCCTTTGTTGAATTTGACAAAACGAATGAGCAGCTTTTATGTCCAGCGGTAGTCAAACCAGGCAATATAGTGTTTGAAATAGCAAAAGAGTCTGATGATGAGTATAAATCTAAAAGAACACTCAATAAGACCACAAAGAAAGTAATAACTGATTTAAAAAATAATCCATATACTCCATATATTATGGTTGAAGCAATTGGATGGGTCTTTGGAATCAATCTTTTTGGAAAAACATTTGCACCACAAAAAACTGAAAAATTCTTTACAAATTTTAAGGCTAAGAAACCTAAAACAACCTATACAATGGATAAACTCTCAGGTGAAGAAATAGAGCTATATGTAAATAAACTTCACATACACCTTATTAATGAAGCTTTACTTGATTACTCTTCAAAAAAGTATACGCAAGAAGAAATCCAGTCAATACGAGATCATCTTGTATTTGGAAATAAACTATCTTTAGATGTTTCATCAGAATTTTTGAGTCAACTTAAAAATAACTATAATGTATCAGCTGATGATTATGAACTGCAAAAAATAAAACTTGCTAAAGTTGGATTCACACTTGAAGAAAAAGTTCAATATTTATATAACTTTCTAACTATGATAGGACAAGTTGATAATTTTGCTGAATTTGTAATTTTATCTGGACATGTAAGTGCTTCAGATAATAATCCATTTGAATCTGCACTAGACTGTGGAGCATGTGGCGGTAAGAGTAGTCTTCCTAACAACAGAGCACTCTGCATGATAGCAAATTCAAAAGACGTAAGAGAAGAGATAGCCAAGAAGGGTATACTTATCCCTGATGATGTTAGGTTTATACCTTCACTACACATAACTACAACAGATGAAATAGAATTTCATGATACAGATATTTTAACTACTGAGGAGATGAAGAGATTCTCTATCGTAATGAAGGACTTTGAAAAAGCTTCAGGTATTTCTCGTTATGAACGAGCAGCGCAACTTCCATATACAAAAACTCAAAATGACATTATGATCAAATCTATGGACTGGTCAGAGACTAGACCTGAGTGGGGATTAGCTGGAAATATGGGTGTTTTTGCAGGTCCAAGAAAATCTATAAAGCATATGCCTTTTGGAAATAGACTGTTCATGCACTCTTATGACTCCAAGCTAGATAATGAAAATGCTGATATACTTACGCGAATTTTTAATGGGCCACTTGTTGTCGGAGAATGGATTAATCTAGAACACTACTTTGCTACTGTTGATAATGCTATCTATGGTGCTGGTTCTAAGGTTTACCACAATGTTGTATCAAAAGTTGGTGTATTTAACGGTAACTATAGTGACTTAAAGATTGGTCTACCAACGCAGTCTGTACTTTTAGAAGGTGAAGCATACCATGAGCCTGTCAGACTTCTTACATATATGGAAGCACCTTTGGAAACAGTAGGTAAAGCTGTTGAAAACTCAGTAGCAAAAGAGTTTATTTTAAATGAATGGATACGTCCAGTTATTATTGATAAAAAAGCTGGAAAAGTTTATTCATTTGAGTCTGGTGACTTTAAGGTAATTAAAGAATTTTGATATTCTAAGAAACAAAAAATTTAATTTAAGTTATAAATGATATAACTTTAAAAATATACAAAGGACTATAATGTATACAATAGAGATAGAAAAAGAGTGTAGTTGTTTTGCAAAGAGTGGCCTAGAAAAAGTTATGACTTTTGAAACACGAGAAGATATGTACAACAAAGCAAGAGTTTTAGAGTGTAGAATGAATCAAGAATTTTGTATGAAACACTATTTTGAAGCTGTAGACTATGGTGAAAAGATAGTTATTCATAGTACAGTAAGACCAGATGATGATGACGAAGATGAAGATGTTGAAGATGCAAGAGACCTTGTGAAAAAAAGTGGTGTTACAATTGGTTTTGATTCCTCTCAAGTAACTCCAGGTAATAGCGGTAGTAACTAAAACTATCATTATGAGTAACTTCTTTGAAAGTTACTCATAAATTTAAAAGTATAAACATAAATTCTATTTTACACCCAATAACTACTTAAAAAAAATGCCTCCCTTTCAGCTATTATCACTATACTCCCAAAAATAATAAATAATCGAAGGAATATTATGTATACAGTATATATAGAAAATGAATGTGCATGTTTTAAAAAAAGTGAATATGAAAGTGAAAAATCATTTCAAACACAACAAGATGCTTATAACTACTCTAACATTTTAGTAGAACTCATGAATGAAGAGTTCTGTTCCAAGCACTTATTTACTTCACAAAAAATGGATGGTGATGTTTTTCTTATAAAAGTAAGTGACAATCCTAATTCAGGCTCTTCTTGCGGTACAAGTAGTGCTAGCAGTTGCAGTTCGGGTAGTTGTGGCTGCGAGTAAATAACTTACGATTCTTCTACACTTCTTTAATACACTTTAGCTATAATTTTATTATTGATAACAGGAGTTTTAATGCATGAAATAGTCGATAGAGTCAATATAAACGAAATGGTACGTGAGTTTTATGCAAGCGTACTACAAGATGAACTTCTTAGCCCCTTCTTCATAAGAGCTTTAGGAGATGACTTAAAAAATGGAAAATGGCATGAACATTTACATACTTTAGACAATTTTTGGCTTTTAATCATGACTGGAAAAAAAGGTTATGGAGGGGATCCTTTTCCTCCACATGCTTTTTTAGGACCTTTATCTCCTGAAACTTTTGAACGCTGGTTAAAACTTTTCAAAGAAACTGTCTCACGACTTTATACTCCTGAAATAGCTGATAAGTTTTACTCAAAAGCCAATATATTGGCAGAACAGTTTATGGAAAATTTAGGTATGAATGACGATGATGAGGATGACTACTAAAGATACAAAGCTATAGAAAACTCTATAGCTTTACTATAAACTATCTATTGAGCACCATATTGACGAGAATCAATCTCTTCCATAAAACGCTCTAATGAAAATGTAATAAGATTCGTTAAATCTTCAGGATCTTTTTCCAGGTAGCCATGCGTTAATGGCATATGTTGCACATGTGGATCTGAGCCATTTACCGTATAAGTAAACTGAACATAAGGTCCACCAGCCTCGCCACTGCCATCTGCACCTTCAGTTACTAAAACACCCGGAATAAAATAGTCCACAGTGATATCAGGGTTAATAGAGACCTTCTCAACAAGTTCTACAACTTTTTCTAATTTTTCTTTTTGTGCTTTTAACATAATTTTACTCCTTTAAGGGATATACTTATCCCAGATTAATAGAATCTAACTCTATTATTTATTCATAATAGGAAATTGAAGAAAACGGTTCATTTAGTTTTCTTTTTCCACGAAAACCTTACATTATATTGAAACTTCTTTTGAAGAATAAGTTTCAACCCTTACTCTAACATCATAGCCAAATATATTAAATTCCCTTATATAATAATATAAATGTATATAAATCATTCAGAGAAAATTACTTTTAACTTTAAATTGGTATAACTAGATATAATTCAAAATATTTAACAATTAAACAAGGATATTTGATGAGTGAACAGACAAAAATAATAGCACAAATGCATGAAATAATAATGAAGGTTCTAAAAAGTGGTTCTGCCTCTGTAGAAGAAGGAAATAGACTTGATGAACTGGAAGAGATGCTTCTCAAACAAAAATGTTTCCTAGAAGTTAACCATCCTGAGCACTCATGTAAAGGAGAAGAGATAGCAAACTTATTCTTTAATGGTGACAGTGAGCAAGCTGTAAATAAAATGTGTGAATATGAAATTACACCTGAAGACTTCTTTGGATTTGCAGAGTATCATTATGAGGAAGAAGATGAGACGGAAATGTTTACAGAAACTTTTATGCTAAATGCAAAAAAACTATACGACGAGCAATGTGAGTCTAACTAATTTAAGATAATCATCCTAAATATCTATTCTCATGAAGAGATGGTCTTTAACCCATCTCAACAGAATCTATCTCACCCTTAAATTCTTCTATAGAAAAAGTAACTTGGTTGGCAACTTCTTCAGCCGTACTTTGAAGCATTGTCGAACCTAAATGAATTGTACGAGTTGGCCTAGTATACTCACTAACAGCATAAGTTAATAATATATAAGGATCACCTGAACTATCACCCTCTTTTAAAGTAACTTCTACACCAGGAATATAATAATCAACATCTATATCTGGGTCAACCATTGCATTATTCACTAATTCTACTATTTTTCCTAACTTTTCTTTTGTTGCTTGTTCCATCAATATTTCTCCATAAAATAATATAACTAACTAAATTTTTCTAGTCAGCTTAGAGTTAAAATTGGAGTGAGCCTTACTAATTAAAGGTACCACTTTTCTATCTCTGTTCTACATTGTACCAAAAAAATTCAAATACAAACGAATATTTTTAAAACCTTTACTTATCCCTAAAAAATGAATCTGCTTCGTTGTTTAATAGAATACTACGACAACTTAATGTTAGAATACAAAAAAATTATTATAGGGTACTCATAATATGGCTGATACAGACACAAAACGCTACATGGAACTACAAATGGAGGAGCTCAAAGCTACTTTAGATACAGATGAGGAAGAAGAGAAGAAAAAAACTCTAAAAAAGCAAGCAAATAACGCTAAAAATGCTGAAATAGCAAAAATGTATGAAGATGCTGCAGAATACGAAGCTGATTTAAAGGGCTTTGAAGAGGAACTTGAAATTGTAAATGCTAATGAACTTAAAAATATAGCTTCAGCTTTGGTTGAACAGTTTCCAGAAGAAGAGAGAGATTATGCACTCGAACTCCAAACAATTATTGAAGCGGGTTGGACACACTTTATAGAAGTAGAACAAACTCACCCCAAAGAGCAATTAGAAATTATCAAGAAAACTGATTTTGGAGATGTAGTAGAAGCACTAAATAAAGCTTATCCAGACTACAGTGGTGATTTTGAAAAAGATGTAAGGGCACTCTTGGTAAAAAGATGGGAAAACTTAATCGCAATTAAAAAAGAGCATGTAAAACAAGAACTTGCAGAGATCAAAACTACAGGTCTAAAACCAAAGTATGTTAAAAGAGTATACGAACAGTATCATGGAATTGCTAAATAGATAAAGTTGCTATCTTCGTGGACTTACAACTGTAAACGAAATAAAACTTAGTTTTATTTCGCCTCAAAAGGAACTTCGTCCAAAGAAAAACTTTTTAACTTCTCCACTATCCATAGATACTCTTGCGAATTTTCATTTACAAAAAAATAAATTCCTCCACCATCTACATCATTTTGAACAAGTATAGTACCTTTTTCTTCTAGTTCCCAACTCGATAAACCATCATACTGCACAAATGCTTCTTGAATGACATAGCTCTGGAGAGTTATCTCTTTTTCTAAAGAGTAAAAAAGAAACCTTTTTGAAGCAATATCATCAATACCAACGGAGACAGATGAGTTAAGATTATGTATTTGATACCCAAACGCTTCTAAAATATCAGTGATAAAACCTTTCGTCCACGTGAGAACTTGTTTCATACATTTAGCAGTTGCCGGATCTGTATTGTCTCTATCTAAATAGACTGTATTATACTCTTTACAGATATTACTGTAGTCTACTCCAATACCTATTTTTTTCATCTTAGAGCTCTTCTATCACTTTTACTTCATCACCCAACTCAATTCTTCCATACTCAATCGGGGTGATAAAAAGTCCACGCTTTCCATGAATAAGTTCAGGAAGTTCAGGTGCAAATGCGTATAAATAACGATAGTCTTCACATGGACCTGTTACTTCAAAAATCATCTCACCTATCTCTATTATAGAACCCTTGTTCAAGTGGTATAGGTCAACATCAACATAGATATCTTCCATCAAAAGACCTCGTTCAAAAACAAGCTCAGCTTCTTCTATAATGTCATAACTTTTTTTTGAAACAAGTACCATTGGACGTTCTGTCTCATTCTCGTGGTCACGACTTCCCATGATACCATTCTCATCGCATTCGATATCTTCAACTCTCATACGGTGACCTGAACGCATCATATCTGGCATAGTCATATATAAAGTAACTACTTTTCCATTCGTCATCTTTCATCCTTCAGTATAATAATACAAATTTTTGGGGATAATAGCATAATATATCTGTGCTCCCGCTACACTTTAAAATTAAAAAAATAAAATAACAATCGATAAATATTATTTTAACTATTTGGGTTTTTTTCTACTGCAGAACGGACATCTTCATTCTCATCTTCACGTAGTATATTAAGTATTTCTATCGATACACTTGGGTTGACAGCAACAGAAGATCTTATATTCTCATCTTCGTGCTTACTCAATTTGTTTAGTATCTCTAGCGGTGTATTTCTATTTCCACCAATCCAATATGCCAACTTAGAATCTTCACTTAACTCTACTAAAGTCTCTACCGGTGTGTTTGGGTGTTCCGCGACAAACTCTCTTACATAGTCTATTTCATCTCTACTTAACTTTACTAAAGTCTCAGCAGATGTATTTAAGTGAGCTGCAACTCTAATACGAACAAAATCATTCGTATCTGCACTTAATTTATCTAAAGTCTCAGCAGATGTATTCTTGTCTTGTAATATTTCCAATGCTTCCATATCTATCATATTTCTAACCTCATAGTTTTAATTTATTTTTCTATTAATCATGAGTGGAATTGTAACTTTTAATATCTTAAATCTTAAAGTTACAAAAATCACTTATCAATGTATTAAATAAACTATTAGCCAACTTTCTCAATTTTCACAGCACTATGGTTATAGTCAGGCTGCAGAGAGTCTCTATCGAGTAGATCGTTTGTTAGATAGTTCACATTTCTATTACTAATAGGTATAAAGATTGTTTTTTCCAGTATTCTCTCTGTCACGAAAACCTTTGTCACTAAAGAACCCCTTCTAGAACTTACTTGAATTATATCCCCATTATACAGCCCTAACGATTGTGCATCTTCTGGATGTAGTTCACAAAAATCAAGTTCTTTGAACTTTAATAGAGTTGCGGGTAAGTTGGTTTTTGTTCCACTATGCCACTGATCTCTAGTCCTTCCGGTTAGTAATACAAAAGGGTACTCTAAAGTGGTTTTTTCACTTAGAAGTTTGTTTTCTACATAAAATAGATTTCCTTTTTTATCAGGAGTAAGAAAGGTCTTAATTTTTTCTCCCCAAACAAAAGGTGTCGTTGAGATTTTTTCATAATCTAGCTCACTAATGTCCATATAATCATTTAGTTTTGTCATCTCTTGATACTCTTGAAAAATCTCTTTAGGACTTGAGAAGTTAAAGGCTTCTTTGTAGCCAAGTCCTTGCGCTATGAGTTGAAATATCTCCCAATCTGGCTTACAATCTATAGACCTTCTTGTCAATCTCTCTTGCTTGGTTATAGCTCTATCAAGATTCGTCTGTGTGCCCTCTTTCTCTCCCCACGGAGATGCCGGGAGTCTTATATGTGCGAACTTTGATGTCTCAGAATTTTCATATGCATTTATCTCCACTACAAGAGGTACTTTTTTGAGAAGCTCTTCCACTTTGTTTCTATTTGGCAGATGATATACGGGATCTGTATGACAGATTATAAGTACGTCAAGTTTAGCTTCTATCATCTGCGTTGCAGTCAGCCCTGGTTTATTATCTATCTTATCCGTTTTCCAGAACTTTGAGACTTTTTCTATACTCTCTTTGTCAAATCCCAAGTGAACAGCGAGCATAGTTGATAGTCCTCCTACTTCACGTCCTCCCATAGCGTTTGGTTGTCCTGTGAGACTCAGTGGACCATTTCCCTCTTTAAATATCTTTCCAGTAAGCAGATGTGTATTTATAAGTGCTAAATTCTTATCTACTCCCTGTACAGATTGGTTTAAGCCCATGGTCCACGCGGTGATTACATTTTCGCTCTTGATAAATAGCTCAAAAAATGCGTCAAACTGTTCTCTACTTAACCCTGTCCGTTTTAACATTTTAGTAACGGGGGATCGTTTAAATTTATTTTTTAAGAGTTCAAAATTATTAATGTTAGCATCTACATACTCTTTATCATAGAGATTTTCATCAATGAGTCTTTTTGAAACCAGATTAAAAAAATCTATGTCACTTCCAACCTTAATGGGCAAGTGCATATCTGCAAACTTTGCAGTATCAGTTAAACGTGGGTCAATCACCACTGTTTTCAAACCATATTTTTTCGCTTTTTTTATTTGGTTATGAAAAACCACATGTGCTTCAGCTGTATTTGCACCTGCAAGTATTAAGAGGTTTGCTTTAAATATATCGTCCATTCTCAAAGGAACAAAATCAGCCCCTATAGATTTTTTATGTGCAACTACAGCACTTGACATGCATGTTCGACTATTTGTATCTACATTGTTCGTACCTATAAAACCTTTTCCAAGTTTATTGGCAATATAATAGTCTTCTGTCAGAAGTTGTCCCGAAAGGTAAAAACCAACCTTGTCTTTATCCACTTTTTGTATTTCTCGAGTAATTTTACTTATTTCATTATCCCAAGAAGTCACACTGTATGGTTTTGAAATATCAGCCCTACTCTGAGGTCGAAGTAACCTCGATGGTGTATCTAAACTTATCAATTCCGATATCCCCTTTGAGCACAAATTCCCTTCATTAATTGGATAGGTAATATCTCCTATCAACTTATCTTCATTATATTCTATACCACACCCAACACCACAATATCCACACACTGAACGAATCATAAATATACCTCATATTTTTTTATTATCAGAAATTGTATTATATTTTAATGCAAATATAAGCTATAATTGTATAATTTTTATACAATTATAGGACTAATATAGAAACATATAGTGATAGAATTCAACTGTCAGATATTTATTCATGTTAAATTAAGATTAAACAGCAGTGAAACATACAAGTCGTTTAGTTATTTTTTAATCTTACAAAATCAATAGAGACAGTAAATATTTTACAATACTTAAACAATACAAAGGAAAGAAAATGTCTTATATAGAACCATCAGAGTTTTCAACTAAGTTAGTTGATTCAGGCGAACAAAAAGTACATATGTCTACTAAGGACACAGTTATCAGAGCATACATGGCCGGTGCAGTATTAGCACTCGCGGCTGTATTTGCAATTACAGTTGCAGTCAAAACAGGTTCACCCCTTGTAGGTGCTTTACTATTCCCAGTAGGGTTTATTATGCTTTATTTAATGAAATTTGACTTACTTACAGGAGTTTTTACATTAGTTCCATTGGCATATCTCGATAAACGCCCAGGAGTGACTATAGGTCAAATTTTAAGAAATTTTGGATTAGTTGCACTTGGTAACTTTGGTGGTGCCTTTACTGTGGCTGTAATGATGTCTTTCATATTTACATATGGTTTTAACACTGATGGTGGAGCAATCGCTGCAAAAGTTGCCGGTATTGGTGAAGCGAGAACACTTGGCTACTCTGCACATGGTTTAGATGGTTGGTTAACTGTTTTCATCCGTGGTATGCTTTGTAACTGGATGGTTTCTATGGGTGTTGTTGGGGCAATGATCTCTACATCTGTTTCAGGTAAGTGGCTTGCAATGTGGATGCCAGTTATGCTCTTCTTCTTTATGGGTTTTGAACACTCAATTGTTAATATGTTTCTTTTCCCTTTCTCTATGATTATGGGTGGTGACTTTACTATTGCTGATTATCTTCTATGGAATGAGCTTCCAGTTGCACTAGGAAACTTAGTCGGTGGTTTACTCTTTGTTGGTTTACCGATCTACTATACTCACGCTAAAATGAGTCCAAAAAGAAACCTTTCATAAAAAGTCTAAAAGGAGTAAAAGATGACTAAAATAGAAATGAGCGAGGCTATTATCCTCGCAAAAACAGCTTCGAAAATGAGTTGGGAAGAGTTAGCTAAACAAGTTGGCCTCTCTCCTGTTTTTTTAACATCTGCTTGTTTGGGACAAAACAGTCTCAAAGCAGAAGCTGCAAAAAAACTGTGCAAAGTCCTCGGTCTTAAAAAAGATGTAGCAGCTACTTTACAGGAGTATCCAACTAAGACATGGGACTTTACTATTCCTCAAGATCCTCTTATTTATCGTTTTTATGAGATAACTGGTGTTTATGGAGAGACAATGAAAGAGATAGTTCAAGAAAAGTTTGGTGATGGTATAATGAGTGCCATAGACTTTTCACTAGACATCGACAAGGAAGAAAACCCAGCTGGTGATAGAGTAAAAATTACTATGAATGGAAAATTTTTACCATACAAATCGTGGTAAAGTAAAATAGAAAGTGCAAAAAAAACTCACAATATCCATATCACAATCAACATCTAAAGGTGTCAAGGAAATCAACCAAGATTTTCATGACATCAAAATTCCTACTGGGCACCAGTTGATAAATAAAGGTATTGTCATTGCACTTGCCGATGGGATTAGCAGTAGTGATGTGAGCCAAGAAGCAAGTAAACAGTCTGTTAACACCTTTATAAAAGACTACTACAGTACTCCTGAACTCTGGTCAGTTCAAAAATCAGCAAAAAGTATTTTATCAAATATCAACTCTTCTCTATACACAAAGAGTCGTCAGAGTGAGTATAGATATGATAAAGACAGAGGATTTGTATGTACCTTTAGTAGTATGATTATAAAGTCAAACACTGCGTATCTTTTTCATATAGGTGATTTACGTATATATAGACTAAGAGGTGGTCTTCTTTCACAATTGACTACAGACCATAGGTTATGGATATCAAAAGAAAAAAGCTACTTAAGTCGTGCTTTGGGGATGGACTCTAAAGTCCTAATCGACTATGATAAATTTAAAATTTTAGAGGGTGACACATATATTTTTATGAGTGATGGCGTTTACGAATTTTTAGAGTCGCAAAATATAATTGATATACTCAAAAACACAGATAAACTTGATGTTTCAGCCGATACGCTCATACAACTTGCACTTGAAAATGCGAGCGATGATAACTTAACTGCACAAGTCGTGCACATAGACTCCATCCCCCAAAAAGATGTAACTGAACTTCATGAGGATATGACTCAGAAAAAGCCTGCACCTCTATTAGAAGTAGATGACATGTTAGATGAATACCTCATCATACGTGAACTCAGTGCGAACCATAGAAGTCATGTTTATCTAGCTAAAGACACTTTAAGCCAAGAACAAGTAGTCATTAAAGTCCCTTCAATGGACTTGAGAGATGACAAGGTTTATCTAGAGCGTTTTATGATAGAAGAGTGGGTAGCAAGACGAATAAATAGTGTTCACGTGTTAAAGTCCTACCAACAAAACAGACCAAGAAGTTACCTGTATACTGTTTTTGAATATATAGAAGGACAAAACTTAAAACAGTGGATGATTGACAATCCAACTCCCTCCATCGAAACAATCCGAACTATCATAGAACAGATTGCTAAAGGCTTACAAGCATTTCATAGACATGAGATGCTTCACCAAGATATTCGACCTGAAAACATTCTCATAGATAAGAATGGAACTATTAAAATCATAGACTTTGGTTCTACAAGGGTAGAAGGTATTGAAGAGATTAACTCCCTTATAAAACAAGAACACATGCTTGGCACACTTCTATACTCTGCACCAGAATACTTTCTTCATGAAACGGGAACTCCCGCAAGCGATATCTATTCACTAGGGGTCATAACATATCAGATGTTCAGTGGAAAACTTCCCTATGGTACAGAGGTAGCAAAAACGACGAGTAAAGCTTCACAAAGAAAACTAAAGTATCGATCTTTATATACAGATGAGTATGACATACCATTTTGGGTAGACCAAACACTCAAGAAAGCTTTAAATCCAAATCCTTTTTATCGTTATTCGCTTCTATCTGAATTTCTTTATGATCTTCGTCATCCCAACCAAAAGTTTATCAGCCAGTCACAACCTCCAATCTTTGAACGTAACCCTGTTGCCTTTTGGAAAAGTGTCTCTGTTTCACTTTTTTTTATCATCATCTATCTACTTAACAAACTCTCATAACTCTATCTACTTAATGTAAAATTAAGATTAATATGTATATTTTTTAACCAATTAATTGTACTTATTAAAATTCATAAGGAGTATAATTCCTAATCAATCATTTTTGAAATGTAAATTTAAGGATAAAAGATGCTAAAGAAAATAGTAGGACTTGGTTTAGGACTATCGTTAGTTGCCTCTACATTAATTGGTGCAGAGTTAGAGAAGAAGAAGTTGACTATAGGTTTTATCGCCTTAACTGACTGTGCTCCAATAGTCATAGCGGAAGAAAAAGGCTTTTTTGACAAATATGGTCTAGATGTTCACGTAGTCAAAGAAGGTGGCGGATGGCCTGGAATCCAACAAAAAGTTATCTCTGGTGAGTATGACTTCTCTCATGCTCTTGCAGGTATGCCGATTGCCGCTACTTTAGGTATCAATGGAAATGCAAATCTTCAAGCGGTTTTATCTTTAGACTTTAATGGAAATGGAATCACTTTTGGAAACAACATTATAAAAGAGATGAAGCACTATGGAATGGATGAAACAAAACGCCCACTAGGTTCGGAATCTCTTAAAAAGTATATAGATGCAAAACATAAAGCAGAGGGTGATAACTACCAACCATTATCATTTGGTATGGTTCACCCAGTTTCTACGCATAACTATGAGTTAAGATACTGGATGGCGTCATCAGGGATTGTACCTGATCGTGATACAACTATTAAACCTTTCCCGCCACCGACTATGCCATCAAACCTTATCGCTGGAAATATTGAAGGTTACTGTGTTGGTGAACCTTGGAACGAACGTATAGTTTTAAAGAAAAAAGGCTCTACTCTTGTAACAAACTACGATATCTGGAATAACAATCCTGAAAAAGTGCTACAAACACGTGCAGACTTTATAGATAAAAACCCAGAAACAACTAAAGCCGTCATGAAAGCGATTCTCGAAGCTCAAATGTGGCTTGATGCATCATGGGAAAACCGTAAAGAAGCGGCAAAAATCCTCAGTAAACCAAACTATGTAAAAGCTCCTGTATCCGTACTCGAAAAATCAATGACGGGAACATTCCAGTACCTTAAAGGTCAAAAATCAGAAGCAAATCCAATGTTTAATGTTTTTGCCAACTACTATGCAGCTTATCCTTACTACTCACACGGTATGTGGTTTATCACACAGATGTATAGATGGGGACAAATAGACCAAGCAGTAGATATGAAAAAAGTTATCGAATCAGTTTACAGACCTGACCTGTTTGCAGAAGTTGCTACAGAAGTTGGCTACACACTCCCTCCAAGTCCATGGAAAAAAGATGGAATTGATAAATATAACATGTTCATGGATGGAAAAGTCTGGGATCCAAACAAAGCAGTCGAATACATTTTTTCAACAGGTATTGATGAAGCAAAAGTTTCAAAAGAAGAGTTAATGAAAGTCAACACGTGGACAGTAAAAACGGAACAACCAAACTATGTATGTCCTTATGGACCTGCGGGATGTGCTGACCCAAAATACGTGACAAAGTAACATCGTAAAGGGGCGACCCTTTACTTTATTTACATCTTTAAGCACCTAAGATTATATTTCATTCATGTAGTCTCCTGTAATTCTAGGTGTTTAAAGATGTAAATTAAATTATACAAATAAAAAAGGAAGTGACATGAGTAGTGAACTACTAAAAAAAATATTTTTACCAATTTTAGTGTTTTTATTTATTATACAAATTTGGTCAAGTATAGCCCTTGTGGTTGAGGATTTTCCAACACCTAGCGATACATATGTAGCTGCATTTGGTGGAGTAAATGCAGATGGTGATGAAATCATAGGGGTATTGTCTGATCCCTTTTATATAGAAAATCAAGACGATAAAGGTCTTTTTTGGCAGATTCTAGAATCTCTCAAAAGGGTTTTTGCGGGATTTGGTCTTGCTATTTTAGTTGGTGTTCCATTTGGTCTTATGCTAGGAATGAGTAAAATGGCTCAGTACGCCTTTGACCCATTTATTCAGATATTTAAGCCTATATCACCACTTGCTTGGTTGCCCCTTTTACTTTTTATATTTCAAGATATAAATATGACGGCAATTTCAACTATATTTATCACGTCTATCTGGCCCATCATCATTAACACCGCGCTTGGAGTTAAAAGTGTAAGTGAAGACTACATGAATGTTGCAAAGGTTTTACGATTTACTCCACTAGAGAAGATTATGCAGATTATTTTACCAGTATCTGTTCCATATATCTTCACAGGAATGCGTTTATCTTTAGGTATTGCTTGGCTCGTAATCGTAGCTGCAGAGATGCTAACAGGTGGTATTGGTATCGGTTTTTGGATTTGGGATGAGTACAACAACCTCAACTACCATAACATTATCATAGGAATCATAATCGTAGGTCTTGTTGGGTATCTACTTGATTTCATTATGGGAAAAATTGCAAACTATTTTGATTATACGAAGAGAGGGAGAGCGTAATGAGTAGGTTTTTAAGTTTACAAAGTATAGAGAAGAGGTTTCCTATTCCAGGAAAAGAAGATTATGTAGCCGTAACGGATGTAAACCTTGAGATAAAAGAGAATGAGATCATTTCCATCATTGGACATAGTGGATGTGGTAAAAGTACACTGCTCAACATGATTTCGGGTCTTGATGCACAAAGTGAAGGTGCAATTATATTGGAAAACAAACATGTACAAGGTCCTGGACCCGAACGTGCAGTAGTATTTCAAAACCACTCTCTTTTGCCATGGCTTACTGTATATAAAAATATAGAAATGGCAGTCAAAAAAGTTATGCCTGAACTCTCTGAAACAGAGTTAAAAGAGAGAGTTGAAATGTTTATAAACATGGTTAATCTTGAACATGCCAAAGATAAACTTCCTGATGAGATAAGCGGTGGTATGAAACAACGTGTTGGTATTGCCAGAGCACTTGCAATCAAACCAAAAGTACTTTTAATGGATGAACCTTTTGGAGCACTTGACTCACTCACACGTGCAAACCTGCAAGAACACCTTATGAGAATTCAGCAAAATGTGAAAAATACCGTCATTATAATTACTCATGATATCGACGAAGCAGTTCTGCTGAGTGATAGAGTCATTATGATGACCAATGGGCCGGATGCAACTATCGGGGAAATTTTAGAAGTGAATCTTCAAAGACCGAGAAACAGAGTTGAACTCCAACACGATCCGGAGTACATCCGATGTAGAGAGGCGATTTTGAGTTTCTTGTATGAGAAGTTCGCAAAAGACGACGAATAGAGTAAGGATACGCTATCTCTCTAAAGTTTAAGCTCTTAAATTTTGTAGAGATAGTGATATCTTAAACAACATAAGCAAAAAGGAAAAGTAATGAAAAAAATTGTAATGTCAGCTTTCGCTTTAACAGCGATTATGGGTTCAGCAAGTGTAGCTAGTGCTGCGGATGGAATTAATATCTTCAATGATATAAAACTCAAAGGTGAAATCCGTCCTCGTTACGAAATGGCAGATGTAAAAGACAATGGAGTAGATGCAGGACAAGCATTTACTGCTCGTACGCATTTAGCTGTAACGGCTGGTCTCTTGGAAGTTGAAGGCTTAAGTGCTACTGTTGGTATCCAGACTGTAAACAATTTTGGGTACACAAACTATGCACCAGAAGATGGAGCTTATGACAAAATTTTAGATCCACAAGTTGCTATGCTTTCAGAAGCTTCAGTTGATTACGAAGCTGGAAAAACTGCACTTCATGCTGGTAGATCTCAACTAAATCTTGATAATCAACGTTTCATAGGTACTGTTGGTTGGAGACAGGTAGAGCGTTCTTATGACACTGTTTCTGCTACAAATACTGATATAGAAAACCTAGAACTTATGGCTGCTTACCTTTATGGATATGCAGGTGTTGGAGGCGTTACTACTACTGAGACCTCTTCTATATTACTTCATGCAAAGTATAAAGTTATGGATGAGTTGACAGTGACTGCATACGATTATATGTTAGCATCTAACCATGATACAATCGGTCTTGCACTCACAGGTAAAATTGACGCTGGTGCAAAACTGAGCTACCGTGCAGAGTACGCAATGCAAAGTGATCCATCTATGGAATATAGAACTACTAATGTAAAAGCAGATGCGACATACTATAACTTAGACTTAGGTGCAAATATTTCTGGTGTATTAGCTGGTGTAAACTATGAAGTACTCAGTGGTTCTACTGGTTCAGATGGAAAAACAAACTTTAAACCTAATCTAGGTACAAACCACAAGTTTAACGGTTGGGCAGATATTTTTTATGTAGGAAACACAGGTCCAACAGGTGGTCTTAAAGATATGAATGTACGTTTAGGTTATACAGCAAAAGGTTTAGGAAAACTCTTAGCAGTTTACCATGACTTTAAAGCCGATGTTAGTATGGCAGCAGCTACTGGTACAACAGACAATCTTGGTTCTGAAATAGATGTTGTATATGTAAATAAAATTCCTGGTGTTAACGGTCTTACTGGTCTTGTAAAATATGCTTCATACTCAAAAGGCGATGCAACTGGTTTTGCAAATGTTACTAAAGACAAACAAGTTGCATGGGTACAACTAGATTACAAGTTCTAACAAAACCCAATTTTCACCTCTCCTCAATCGCAAAGGTGTTTCCCACCTTTGCAAATCCAATCCCTCACTTAGATTAATGAAATATTAAGCAAATTCTGCATAATTATTATACAAATAAGCCCATCTATCTGCTCCTTTAACTGTTACAATATTCCTATAAATAAAAATTTAACGGAAAGTTAAGTTTGAAATACTCTGTGTATTTACATAAGGATAAGACAATGAAGTACAAAACCCTACCTATAGTACTTAAAGACATAAAAATTCTCCTCATAGGAGGAGGCAAAGTAGCCCTTCAAAAAGCGGAAGTCATGCAGAGAAACTTTATTGACTTCTCTTGTATTTCATCTGAGTACATTGAAGAGTTCAATACAATCTCTGCTCAACAAACTCGTAAACTTTTTGAGTTAAGTGATCTCTCTTCTTACTCTGTCATTGTAGATGCAACTGGCAGCGTTGAAGTAATGAACCTACTTTTAGAACATAAAAAGGAAAATAACTTTTTATACAACTGCGTTGATGTTCCTGAAGTTTGCGATTTTTTCTTTGCTGCGATGATAGAGTACGGGTCGCTTAAAGTTTCCGTATCTTCCGCAGGTGCAAGCCCTACCCTCGCTCAAGCCATTAGAGATAAGATTAAAAGTATTCTTCCGCGAGAACTCAGTAGTTTTAACGCTTCACTCAGAGCGTCACGTGACAAAGGGCATATCAATATAAAACAGACAAGAGCTAAAGCGAAAAAAATGTTAGGTAAAGTAACTCTGGTTGGCTGTGGAACGGGTGATGTCGACCTTTTGACTCTTAAAGCGTATAGAAGCATTCAAGATGCAGATGTCGTCTTCATAGACCATTTAATCAGTGATGAGATTATTGACATTATCCCCTACGATACTATGAAAATATCCGTTGGAAAACAAAAGGGAGCACATAGCGTTAAGCAAGAAAAAATAAATGAAATGCTTATCGAATATGCTTCCAAAGGTCTTGACGTAGCAAGACTAAAGGCTGGAGATCCTTATATCTTTGGTCGAGGTGCAGAAGAAGCCCAAGCACTTTTAGAAGAGAATGTGAGAGTAGATGTCATACCGGGTATATCTTCAGCCATAGCGGGACCATTAAGTGCAGGAATCGCTCCAACGGCACGTGGTTATGCGACAAATCTCTCCATCGTTTCTGCCCACTTAGCTGGGAATGTTATGAATACAGAATGGATAGATTTAATGAAGATGAAAAACCACACTACCATAGTTTTAATGGGACTTTCTCGAGCAGATGAGATTGTCCATGCGGCACTACAAAGTGGTGTAGACAAAAATCTCCCCACGGCTATCATATCAAATGTCTCACGTGTGAATCAGACCAGAATAATTACTACACTCAAAGACTTAGCAAAAGTTGCAAAAAACGCTCCAAAACCAGGAATTATCGTCTTTGGAGATGTTGTAAACCTACATAAAGTACTTCCTCAATACGAAACAACACAGGAGATAAACGATGAAAAGATTGCATGAGGCATTTCAAGCGAGAAACAAAAAACAAAACAAAATCGAGATACTCAAAGATTTAAAAGAGCCTATAAGTGTTTATGATAATCTCAAAAGAATCTGTGAAGGCGGCTATGAAAATCTCCAAGACGAAGATAGTAAGTACTTTCTAAAGTGCTTTGGATTATTTGACAAGGGTGAAGGTGAGTTTATGATTCGCGTTCGTATTCCCGCTGGTCAACTCAGTAATGAACAGGCTTTTGTTATTGGGGAGATATCTGAAAAATTTGGTAGAGACTATATAGACATCACCACTAGGCAACAATTAGAACTCCGCTACATCAAGTTTGAAAACTTACATACAGTTCTTACAAACCTTGAATCCGTTGGTATAACTACATTTCAAACAGGAGTAGACAACTTTAGAAATATCGTCACATCTGCTTATGATGGACTCAGTGAGGACTCTCTTATAGAGTGTATGCCAATCATACAAGAGATGCAAGATATCTTCTTAAACAAAGAGGAGTGGATTGGTGTCCTTCCACGTAAGTTCAACACTGCAATTTTAGGCACAAAAACAAACGACTGCAATATTTTTGGACATGACTGCTGCTTTATAGCCGCAAAAAAAGGAGATGAACTAGGATTTAACCTCTACCTTGGTGGTCGTGTTGGCATGCAAGCCCAAGACAGCGGACTTTTTGTAAAACCAGAAGATGTTAAAGAGGTTTTTTTATCTATCATTTCACTCTTTAAAGAATTCGGTTTTAGAGACAATCGAAATAAAAATCGCTTACATTTTCTTATTGAGGCTGTCGGAATGGAAGCGTTTAAAGAAGCAATTATGCAAGCCTCTAAAACACAACTAAGTAGTGCCGGTGAACTGCTTTTAGAGCATGAGCATAAAATAGCAAGTGATGGGATAGTAAAGTTAAAAGACTCCCAATCTGCTCTACTCTTTAACATTCCTTCTGGTATCTTTTCTGGAAGCGATTTACTCAAAGCAGCTCTGTGTTCGAAAGAGCTCCATGGAGAAATCAGGCTATCAATAGAGCAAAGCTTTTATATAATTGCTCAAGATAACCTTATCCATAAAATCAAAGAGACAGAACTGTATATGAAATACGCAAAGTACCAAAATCCTTATTTTGCTCACCAAATAGCTTGTGCTGGAACTGCCACATGTAGTTTTGGAGTCATTCCTAACAAACCCGATGCTATTGAAATGGCTGAGTATCTTCATAAAGAAGTACCCCTAGAAAATGCAAAAGTTCGGATGTATTGGTCTGCTTGTGTGAAAGGATGTGGAATCCATGGAGTTGGCGATATCGGGTTTGAAGGTTGTAAGGCTAAAGATGAAAATGGGGAAACTTGTTATGGTGTACATATTTTACTGGGAGGAAAAGCATCTACTCAAGCAAAAGAGGCACGCGTGGTATATAAATCTCTTCCGCTTCATAATGCTAAATACACAGTCAAAAAAATCATGCAAATGTATAAAGCCGAAAGAGAAGAAGATGAGAGTTTTGAAAGCTTTGACACAAGAGTTCTAAGCCAACTTAACAATGAGGCTGTTGTTAGTAAAATAGAAAGTTACTCATAACAACCTCAACTTTGTTACGCTCTTTCTAGAAAAAGTCTATACCCATTCGTCTCATGAGAAGGGACAGCTTGCACAAGTCTCCAGCCCTCTTTATATAAAGCTGAGAGCGTAGTTTTTGAATTTTGCATCTTAGATACAACATCCATTGTACCACCCTCTTCAGTAGCTTGTTTTTTAATGTCTGTTATTTGAATTATTTCGGAATCCTCGTTATATAGGACAGCACAAAAGTATATTTTTATTTCCATGGTAAGAAGCCTCACTTTTATTAGATTTTTTCACACAAACAGTTGTAACACCGTCTAAAAAATCATTGTACCTAAGTTTGTCAGAAAGTGTCTTGAAAAGAATAAGTTAATACAGAAGCATGCCTTTGGAGAACTTTTGCATATGTTACAATCGCTTTTATAAAATATATATCTAAAAAAGGAAGAGTATGAACATTGATGGCTTAAAAATTTTATTGCTTAACAGCGATAAAAATGAGCTCTCTATAATTAAAGAGTACATGAAATCACTCTCTTTAGATTCTAAGAGTTTTGAAGACCCAAACAAGGCCTTACTTGCCATAAAAAACCAATCATACGATTTGGTCCTTGTATCATATAAAATCTCAGGAATGAATGGTCTCGACTTTATCAAGGCCTTCAGACATGAATATAGCGATGTCCCAATCATTATGTTGACAAATGACATTGGGCTACAAGAGAAGGCTTTAAAACTAGGTGCCTATGATTGTTTAAGTCAACCTCTCAGCCCAGTACTCTTCCAAGCAAAAGTTCAAAATGCACTGAAACATTCAAAGGCAGAACTCTTTGTACAGAATGAAACTCTCTTACTAGAAGAGAGTATAAAAGAGGCAACGCAAACAAGTAAAGATAATGAACAAGAAGCCCTCCGTGTACTTGCAAAAGTCACTGAGTATAAAGAACACAAGATGAATAATCATACTCTGAGAGTTGCTCACTGCTGTAAACTTTTAGCCAAGCTTGCAGGCTTAAATGAAAAGATTCAAGACATAGCATTTCATGCTTCTCAGTTTTATGATATTGGCAAACTTAGCTTACCCGATGAGATACTTCTTAAACCAAGACAATTAGATAAAGATGAACTTGAGATTATGAAGTCACATGCTCGTGCCGGATATGATCTGTTTAAATACTCTCAAAGCGCCTACTTAAAAGCAGGTGCAGTGATATCCTATAGTCATCATGAAAAGTTTGACGGTAGCGGTTATCCAATAGGTCTCTCCGGTGAGACGATTCCTATACTGGGTCGTATAGTCTCGATTATAGATGTATTTGAAGCGCTAACTTCTCAAAGATCTTACAGAAGTGCATGGAGTACTGATGATGCTTGTAAATTCCTCATAGATGAGAAAGGGAAACATTTTGATCCCAATCTCATTGACCTTTTTATACAAAATATAGATGAAATAAACTCTATCAGAAGTTTATATTAGTGCCGGGCTTTGTCTTACGAAAACAACTCCGACCATATACATGTATGTCGCAAAATTCATCTTTTTGAATTATGTTAGAATGTTTTTATGATTACATATAAAAAGAAGTATATTAGTGAGTTGTGTTTAGAGTATAGCTTTGGAGACACTATTAGTGAGGAGACCAACAATCAGGTTTTAAAACTATATAGACACCTCAAGGAAAATCTCTCACAAGAGAGATTTAAAATTTTAGACATAGTACCTACATATACTTCTCTAGCAATACACTTTGATGCTGACTCTCCTCTTTTTTATGACGAAAATGCTCTAGAAGACATAGTCAAAGATTTAAATAATATCAATATTAATTTGAGCTCACAACTGCATGAAATATATGTCGACTACAATGGAGATGATGTACAACATGTCTGCGAAGAACTACAAATAAGTAAACAAGAGTTGGTAGAAATGCATGCCAACAAGACGTATACTATTGCCATGATAGGTTTTCGTCCCTATTTCCCTTATCTACTTGGGCTTGATGAAAAATTGACACTTCCACGAAGAGACGACCCTAGAAAACTGGTACAAAAAGGTTCTGTAGCCATCGCTTCAAATCAAACGGGAATATACTCCGAGGACTCTCCCGGAGGATGGCATATAATAGGAAATACGGATTTCAAGAACTATAGTGCTTTAAAAGCAGGAGACAAAATAATCTTTAAGGAGCTTGCAAATGCTAATCAACTGTGATATTGGTGAGCGAGGAATCGCACATAAAGTAGATAATGAACTTATGTCCTATGTAGACATAGCAAACATTGCTTGTAGCGGACATGCCGGAGATAAAGAGAGCGTGAAGTATTATAAGGCCTTAGCTCAAAAACACGATGTCAAAACAAGCGCGCATCTTAGCTATCCCGATAAAAAGAACTTTGGAAGAGTTATTTTGGATATGCCTCACAAAGAACTTCTAAAGTCGTTGGATATGCAGTATGATTTGGCTGAGGGCATGGAGGCTGTAAAACTTCATGGTGCCCTCTATAATCAGGCAAATGTTGACACAGAACTCTCAAAAGTACTCGTTGAGTGGTTTTTTAACAATGGTGTAAAAGAGGTCTTGACACAGTTTGACTCTGCATTGGATTTAGCGTGTCAAAACCAAGGTATAGAAGTCATACATGAAGCTTTTTTAGACAGACGTTACATCTATGAAGACTCTATTTTAAAACTCTCTCCTAGAACTTTAGAAGATGCTGTTATACATGACCACTTAGATGCAAAAGAACAGTTTGAGAACTTGAAAAAAGGCTATGTAATCGTTGATGATACAAAAAGAGAACTTGTTGCGAAGACATTGTGTATTCACTCAGATTCACCATCTGCAATTAAGATACTACAAGCTATACAAGATGTATAAACTCTTAAACCCTTCAATAGCATACAAAATATCACAGGCTAAGTACTCTCAACAAGACCTTGGAATCTCACCAAAAGGTCCAAGCGATACACTCTCTTTTGAGATAGCACATATACTTTTGGGTGAGCCTGAAAAATTTATCTGTGATGAGATAATACATGCAAGTAAAATAGAGATTTTAGAAGATTCTATTTTCTGCATAACCGGTGCCCATTATCAAGAGCTATATCTAAACAATATCGGGATAAATCACTCCACCGTATACAAAGCCAACAAGGGTGATACTGTAAGCTTTAAAAATAAGAACAGAGGTTTTCGTTCATACTTTATGTGTAGTGATTTCGACTCAAGTAGAATCTGCTTAAAAATGGAGCGTTTTGAGAAATACTTTACTCAATATAAAGACAAGATAAGAGTCATAAAAGGTCCGGAGTATGAGTACCTAAAAGATAAAGATAAAGTACTCAAAAATAGCTACAAAATATCTCAAAACTCTTCTCTCATGGGACTCAAACTTGAGACTGAGAAGATTGATGCAAAGAGTTACGACATAGTCTCATCACCTGTTTGTGACGGAACCATACAGCTTACAAAGGATGGGCCCATTGTACTCATGAGGCACAGACAAACTACAGGTGGCTATCCAAGAGTACTACAAGTGATATCTGTAGACATAAATCTAATCGCTCAGTATAAAATGGGGAATCTACTTCAATTTGAAATGGTGTCTTTAGATGATGCAAAAGAGATTTTAAAAGAGCATATAGATAAGTTAGAGAAATTTAGAAGTTTATTAGAGTAGTAAAAAGATTTATTACAATGTTTTAATGGAGTATTTTTGAAGAAGTTGTTTTTGTTGATGGTGCGGATGAAAGGACTTGAAATATAGTGTTTATTCAGGTTGTATCAACTTTCATCAAATCCATTCAAAACTGCCTATAAAAAGGAATATTAAAGGTTATTACTACATCATATAAAGTCATATAATATCAAGTTTTTTCAATAATGGTGACTAAATAGTCACCCATTTAGTCACCTAATAACGATATAATACTTTTTAAATAATATGGATTGGTTATGGCAAAATTTATCAGCTCTAAAAAATATGAAGGTGTTCAGTATTATATTAAAAGTAATGGTTACAAAACTTATTACATAAGATACAAAGATGATTGCAATCAGCTTAAAAGAGTTAAAGTTGGATGCGAAACAGAAGGTGTTACTGAAGTGTATTGCAGGAATAAAAGAGTTGAAATTATTAATACTGTACTTAAAGGAGAGCAGCCTCCTAAAATAGTCAAGAATCGTAAAAAAAAGATCTTGACTTTAAATGTTATAGCAGATAAATATTTTGCTTCTAAAGATAACTCCCGAAGTACTTTTGATCGGATTAGCAAATACAACAAACATCTTAAGTCTTCTCTTGGTATGAAAGAGATTACAAAAGTCACTAAAAATGATTTATTAGAACTTCGACAAAAAAAAATTGACGAAGGATTAAGTAAGCAAACTGGGAATATGATTGTAGAGCTTTTTGGTACTATCTTCAATCATGGCTTCAATAATGATTTGTATGAAGCTGTAAACCCTACTATAAAAATCTCAAAATTGCCAGTAAAAAACACAAGAGAAAGATTCTTACATAATTATGAGGTAGAAGAGCTTTTTCAAAAATGTCAACAGAAGGACGAAGTACTGAATCATGGAAATCTTTTAGAATTGTTTTGCAAATTATCATTGACGACTGGAGCAAGAATGGAGGCAATCCTTCATTTGAAAAAAAGTGACATCAACCCTCAAAATGACATTATACGACTAACGGACCTAAAAGGTGGAGGTGAAGTATATAGCGGGTATGTTACAGATACTACTAAAGACATATTAAATAAAACCCTTTCAAAGATAGGCTTTAATGATTATCTTATTTCCTTCAACTATGATGGAAAAAAAATTACTGGAAGACAACTTCAAGTTAGACTGAAACCTATTTTAGATAGTCTATTCAATAAAGGACTAGACTTAAAAGATAGAAAAAATCGTATTGTAATTCACTCTCTGCGCCATACTTTTGCTTCACAACTAGCCCTTGCTAATATACCAATACGGCAAATTCAAGAACTTTTAAACCACTCTGATATTTCACAAACAGTGCGATATGCAAAACTACAAGATGAATCAAATAAAAAAGCTCTTCAAAGTATTTTTTAAAATTTAGTGGCTTATATCATTCGATACAAAAATTTACTTTTTATATTAAATTTATATTTTTCGTCATAATCTTTCGTAGTAAGAGCTCAACATGAAAAACTAACTTAACTAAAAGGAGGAAATGACTCTTTCTAAAAATTTCCTATATTACTACAATAAGTACCTGTAGTTTGTTATCAATATAACTCCGGACTTGATTTTTCTCCATCTGATTGTTACAATCGAAAGAATTAAAATCAAAGGAACTGAACAGGTATGCAGGATAAAAACCGAACAAACAGTGTAGGTAATACTAAAAAACTAAAAAAAGAACATTGGAGTACATTTAATCTAATTATTATTTTTGGAATATTATTTTTATTACCAGTTTTTGGAATTAAAATTTTAATTAATATGTATGACGGTTTTCAAGTAAAGAAACTAATACATAAATTTCAAGATTCAAAACAATTACTATGTAAACTAAATTATGGGGGAGAAAATTTGTTAATATCTCAAAAAAGAGGATGGGGTGTTCATAAAGAATATTTTATTAAGGGTGATAAACTCATCCATGCCTCTAAATGTGAAAAAGAAGAATAGTTAATATGAACCACTTCTTTTGTCCACTTGATATCCTACTTATCAAAACAACAATAGTTTTAGCTATATATTATTCATTAATAAAACTCCTATCAACACAAATTGGACAAAAATTTTTAAATAAAACTGATTGGATATTTTAGTCTTAAAACATATAAGTATGTGATAATCAGAGTTCTATTTTCTCATATTTAATTGACAGTTAACATCATTACTTTCTAAAGTATATTCCTCTTAAAAAATAATAGGAATAGATCTAAACTCAATAATATTATACCCATGAGTGCAAAAATTAAAAGCATCATATTCCGCACAAAAATCTTTATCTAAAATGATCTTTTTTACATTTTCAATAACTTCATCAGTTTGTTCTACAGTAAGACTTCCATGACTTCCTCTAAAAGCAGATTCATACATCAAAGTAAACAATGCTCCATTTGGATATTCTTTATTTAAAGCTTCTAAAACTATATAAACTTGTTCATCAAGCTGATTAATAGTATTACTGAAAATTTCTTTATAATGCTGTTGCGTTAATCTTCTGAAATTTGCATCTTGATACTCACTTAATTCTGAGCGCACACTAAACTCTTGATAAATCAGGGCTAATATAGCTACTCGTGACCTTACAATCATCTCTTCATCATCAGTTTTATATATAGTGAGTCCTGCATTTTCAAGAGCACTCCAGATTATCTTAGCCCATATTTTATCTTCACCATCTATCCAAAAAGAAAAATAATAACCTACAATTATTCTTGCTTCTTTCCATGTTAATAGCTTAGCATCCATACTTTTCCCTACTTTTAATTTTGTCTCTTAAAATTTTCAGCCTGTTCAAATATCTCTTTAAACACTTCATCTTTTGTAATTGGTGGATATCCATGTTTAGCAAGAAGCATAATAAGGTCAACTTTTAGTTCTGCCTTTATATCATCTCTTACATTCCAGTCTGTATATTTTGTTTTATCATCTACCACTTTTTTTACTTCTTGAGCTAGTGCTATGAACTTGTCTTCTGGGTAGTCAAAGTCAAACTTATGCGCTATCTCTTTTAAGATGTCATAAAACGCTTTTTCTTCGAAGTCAATACCCATATCTACAAATGATTCTTTCTCTTTCTTAAGGGCATGATACAAATCTATAATCTCATCAGTGAAGTCCTCTAAGACTCCACTGACAAGTACATCTTCTTCTTTTCTTTCATTATATTTTTCAACAAGTGCAGTAAACTTTTTGGAAAAATCAACAGCCTTAACTTTATTTACTTTTTTAAAGTCTTCAAGTGCTTTAGCCAAAAGTTGTTGAAGTAATTTTATCTTTGTGTTTGGTAATCTTATTTTATCTATCTTGTTAATATAGTCTTCATCAAAAATATCTATCTGAGCTTCATCTTCGCTTCCAAGTTTAAATATCTCCTCTACACCATCACTTTTAAGAGCTTCAGCTATCATCTGAGTTACTTTTGCATTCATCTGTGCAGTATCTGGTGCATCGCCTTTTGTGAGTTTTACTACAATAGAGCGAACAGCCAAATAGAAGTGAATGTGATCTTTTTCTTTTTGTGTAAACTCTTCACTACCACAAGCTATGTCATAAGCAGATTTTAGTCTTTTAACAAGATATATAAATCTGGTCTCTAACTCTTTTGTTAATAGCACATATTCACTAGCATTATTTAAACACTCTAGTTGTTCTGTAGGTCTACCTTTGAAGTAAAGAGTAGTGTCGAATCTATGAAACAGTTTGGCAAGTAAGTCTAATTGATCACGAACAACCACTATAGAAGCATTTATATCTTCAAAGTTCTGTTTGTCTATAGAGGAAAACTGTTTAAGTGCTTTGTTCATAGCTGTTTTTATACCTATGTAATCAACAACTAGCCCTTTTTGTTTACCTGCAAACTTTCTATTGACCCTTGAAATAGTTTGAATAAGATTATGCTCTTGTATAGGCTTGTCAATATAGATAGTATCTAGAAATGGCACATCAAACCCTGTAAGCCACATATCAACTACTATAGCAATTTTAAAGTTTGATTTTTCATTTTTAAACTGTGTATCGAGTGTTTTTCTATACTCTTTTGTTCCAAGCATATCGTACAACTTTTTTTTATCATCTTTATTTCGAGTCATAATCATTTTTATTTGCTCTAGTGGGAGTATCTCTTTCTTTTCTCTATCTGTAAGCTCTACACTCTCATCACAAACTCTTTTTTCATTCCACTTTGGTCTTAAGGCTACTAACTCTTGAAACAGTGCATAGGCTATTGGTCTACTACTTGAAACAAATATAGCTTTTCCTTTTAATGTAGCACCCTCACCTACTCTTTTTTCATAGTGTTCTACAAAGTCTTTAGCTATCGCTTTTATCCTATCTGGATCACCGAGTATTTCACTCATGTTTGACATAGACTTTTTACTATCTTCTATTTGATGCTCATTTGCTCCAGCCTCTGCACACTCATCATAGTACTTCTCTATCTCTTGGAGTTTACTATTGTCCAACAGTACTTTAGCAGCACGACCTTCATATACAACTCTAACAGTAATCTCATCTCTTACTGATTCTGTCATTGTATAGCTATCTACTACATCTCCAAATACATCTAAAGTAGCATCTATAGGAGTTCCAGTAAAACCTACATAAGTAGCATTTGGAAGTGAGTCGTGCAGGTATTTAGCAAAACCATAAGTCTTTTTAAGTCCATCTTTAGTAACTTTAACTTTTTGGTCTAGATTAATTTGGCTTCTGTGTGCTTCATCAGATATACAGATGATATTTGTTCTCTCACTAAGGATTTCTAAATCTTCTGTAAATTTATGAATAGTAGTTAAAAACACTCCTCCACTTTCACGACCTTTTAGTCTTTGCCTTAAATCTTCACGACTCTCAACACTCACTATCCCATCATCACCTATAAAGCCTTTTGCATTTCCAAACTGCTGACTTAACTGTGAATCTAAATCTGTTCTATCAGTTATGAGTATGATAGTAGGACTTGAGAACTCAACACTTTTCATAAGCATACGAGTTAGATAAAGCATAGTAAAGCTTTTACCACAACCAGTAGCACCAAAGTATGTACCACCTTTACCATCGCCATGTGGCTTTTGATGTAGCTTTATATTTTCATAGAGTTTTCTTGTAGCGTAGTATTGAGGATAACGACAAACTATCTTTTCCTCTTTTTTAGACTTGTCAGGCATATAGATAAAGTTATGGATGATATCTACTAGTCTTTCTTTATCAAACATTCCTTGAATCATAGAGTGCATAGAAGCTATACCATCTACATCTACTTCATCCCCAGTGATCTTTCTCCAAGAGTAAAAAAACTCATAAGGTGCAAAAAATGAACCAGCTTTGTTGTTAACTCCATCACTTATGACACAAAAAGCATTGTATTTGAAAAGCTCTGGTATATCTCTTCTGTATCTCGTAGTGAGCTGTTCAAAAGCATTATGTATAGTAGTTTCTTCTCTTGTGGCACTTTTAAACTCAAACACCACTAAAGGCATACCATTTATATACAGTACGCTATCAGGGATTCTCTTCTCATAACCAACTATTTCAAGTTGATTTACTATTTTAAAACTGTTCTTATTTACATCATCATAGTTTATAAATTGGATATGTATATCTTTTTGACTTGCATTTTCTCTTTTAAAGATAAAACCATCAGATACAAGCTTCATAATAGATTTGTTTGTATCATATAGGTCGCTAGCGGGATAAGTTTCTAGTTTTCGTACAATTTGAGTAATTTCATTATCAGTAATATGGTTTGCTTTATATCTATCGAATAGATACTCTTTTAGATCATCTTTGAGTAAAACTTCACTTTCTTCTCTTTCAATATCTTTACCATATTGATACTTTATACCTTGATCATCAAGTAACTCTATAAATGCTAGTTCTAGTTTTTCTTCTGTAAATTTAGCCATCTTTATACCCTTAAGTGTTTTGATGATTAATCATCTAAAATCTTTTTAAATTTATTAAAAGAAGTCAATTCATAATTATCGAAATTTGACTGTATAACCTTAGCTTTAAAAAGATCTGAATCTACAAGGTCATAATATTGAACTATTTTGTATGGAACACCATAGTCAGCTGCTAATTTACCAGCTTTTGTAAATGCATTATGTTCTAATTTTGAGAGTAGTTTATCAATACCAGCAACATCTTTTTTATTTTCTTTTTTAGCACGTATAAACTTATATAAACTATTAAATACACCCAAATACTTAACTAGTTGATATTTAAGTGTGTTATATACAAACTTAGAAGACTCCTGCATTGCTTTATCTACATTTATCTTTTGTATATTTATTTTATAATCAATCAATCCTTTGAATCCATATGTTAAGTATGCGTGTAATAAAAATGTCATTACAGAATGTTCTTTATTGTTTATAGGACTATGTTTTTTTCTATTCATTAAGTTATATAAATCATTATTGCTTACAATCAAAATTAACAATGAGACAATCATATCAAACCCATCAAAATCAATATTCACACTACTTCCATTTATAGCAGAAATTAATTTTTTAATTTGCCTATGCTCATTGTCTGTTAAATTATTTATTATGTCGTATAGCTTTATTTTATCGCTGTAACTAATGACCTTATATGCGTTAAGTATCTCTATTGGTATTTCTCTTTGTGATATTTTATTTAGCAGTTCCATTTTTTCAGATATATCAGAGTGATTTAAATATTTATCATCTGTTATAAAATAATCAATTTGGTCCTTCGGTGAATTTTCATCATAATTTTTATGATTAATTCCAATCTCATCAGAATTAATTATCTCATTAAATTTTTTATCAATCACAAATACTCCACCACTATAATGATGCATAAATCTTCCTGCTCTACCTTCAATATTTTTAGCATCGAATTTTTTTAAATCTTTTTTTCCTTTTTTATGGTCAAAAACAATAAGGTTTTTTGCAGATGTATTTACTCCCTCTGTAATTGTTGTTGTAGAAAATAAAGCTTTTAAAATACCTTTGTTAAAAAGGTTAATTATTTCTTTCTGTATATATTTGGGAACTAATCCGTGATGAATACCAATGCCGTTTTCCAATGCTTTGACAACAATCCACTCATCATGAAAACTTAACTTAATATGGTTAATTAAACTAATAAGTTTTTCATCGTCAATTGGTTCTAAGTCTAAATGTAAGACTTCTTTAGTTTTACTTTCTGCTGTTCCAGAGCCGAGACAATAAACAATACAATTTTCATTTTTTTGCATTATATAAGAAAATATACTTTTAAGTTTATCTTTTTTAGACATACTTTTAGTTATTTTCATATGCTCTATTTCTTCTAAAATATTTCTTGTTTTATTAACAATCTCATATTCATTATAATCTACTAATATAAAATTATTAGCTTTCAAAAAATTAAAAAATGATGGATTGTAATTTTCTTTATTTATATCAGAAAATTCAATGTATGGTCCAACAAGTAACATGTCAGTATTATTCTTTAATGCATTATATAAGGCTACTCTATATGCTATATCACGTTCATTTTCTTTTGCTTCTTCATTGTCGATAATATATTCATTATCTATTTTATATATTTCATCCATAAATATATAATCAAAATCTAAATAATCATTTTTATCGAGAAATGACAAATATCTTTCTGGTGTATATATAAAAATATTATTTTCAGCAAGTTCATCATCATCTATTTGGCTTAGTGTATGAATTTTATAGTTATCTCTAAAATATTGATAATACTCATCTGTTTTTAATTTTTCAAGATTCTCAGATAATAAGGCAATAGTTGGAAACATTAATACAATGTTTTTATATTGCATTTTTTTAACAATTTCATAAACTAAATACGTTTTTCCAAATGAAGTACTTGCAGATAAAAAAATTCTATTTTGCTCTAGGGGTCGATACTGATCTAATATAGTTTTTTGATGTTTGTGAAGTTTTATATTATCATCAATATGTAGTGTACTCTCATAAATAATTGATGCCATTGTATTTAAACCAAAATCAGTATACTCACTGTTGTTTTGTTGAAATTTATCAACTAATAAATCATAGTAGTGAGGAATTCCAATAGCATTAGAAATATACTTTAAAAACTTCATATCAGAAGGCGATAGACTCTCTTCTTTAATAGAGTCAAAGTAACTACATATTACTCCCGTTAAATTCGCTTCTGAAATCTCATCATTTTTGAACTGATTTATTTTATTTATGACATTAGAGGCTTTTTGGATTCTATCCATTCAATAACCTCCTTTTTTAAAGATGTAGTTTCATTTAGAGGTAAAAATATAAAAAAAATATCAAATTTTATAGTAGTACTATATTTTTTCGCTTTGAATGTTTTATTGATATATTTTGTTGCTCTACGAATTTTTTTGTCATAATCTTTTTCTTCACTATCATAAATAATTAATACTGGATATATCAATTTCATATTAAAACGATTAACTTCGTCTATGATATTAATCGATGAGTTTTTCATCCATTTATCAATAATTTGTTTTACTTTAGAATTTTTAAATTTTTCATTATCCTTATGATTAACCATAGCGATAATATTTGTTTTTAAATACTCATCACTAATAGCTTTATGAAGTCCACTAATAGCATCTTTTACCCCATCACTAAAAGATGCCCTAAACTTAACTTCTCCAAACCATAATTCAACTTCTTTACCATCATCTATTAGATGGTATGAATCATATCCCTTTGTTTCAGAATTTTCTAATGGATTGTAAAAATATCCTCTTGAAATTAATGTATCAGTTTTATACTTTGTCATTAACATTGAATAAAGTAATACTTCACCAAAGAAGCCATAGCTTATTTTTGATGTTTCACTAGCTTTTGTATTATATTTAAGTTTTGTTAGTAATGCCACAGGCATTAAATCATTATAATCATTTTGAGTTAAATCAAATTCATCAAATGAATATTCAATAATAGAGTTATAAATTATTTCTGCAAGATTATTATTATCTAATGAATCAAAACAATCATCTTGTGTGGTAGTTAAAACTGTTTTATCAATTTTCCTAATTGGACAATCAAGAGAATATTGATAAATAATTGTTTTGTCTATTAAATCTATTAAACTTTTACGCATTAAATCTACTCACAATCACAACTCCTTAGATGAGTTGCTTTCAAGCTTTTTACCTGTAATTTCACCCTGATAGAAGTTTTCAAATATTACTTTTAATAAAGATGTAATATCTTTATTCGTTTTTAGGACATACATTCCTTCAGATTTACGAAGAGATAACTCATCTTTATATCTTCTTATATATTGGTTTACCTTTCTTTTTTTTGATAATACTTCACTTACCATTCCATTGTCTAATGCATATTTCAATTTTTTTAAATTTGTTGTTTGTAGTTTCAACTTAGAGCTATCAATTTCAAAGTTTTCATGCGAATTTACTTCTTCTATAAATGTTTCTTGCTCTTCATCTGATGCTTCTTGATAAAGCTCTATAAAGCTATTATCAATCTTTTTTAAATTTGCAAAATGTTTAAAATAAATCTTTTTTTCATTCTCATCTATAAAAATATCTATTTGGTCTTTAAACTCTAAAACGTCTTTTTCATGTTTGTATTCAATATGACTATTAATAACCTTTAAATAGTTTTTAGATTTTATAAAGTATTTAGGAGTAATCGCTTGTATGTTTAATTTGTATTTATTGCTAGTCTTTTTTCCATAGATTAAAAGTTCTATTTTATCAAGATGATCTTTAGTGAGCGTGGAAATTTCAGCAGTTGAATCTAATGTATTAAAATATATTTGGATCGAATCTAATATATTTTGACCACCCTGTGAGTAGTCTAGGAAATAGTATTTTTCTGATTCTAGCTTATGGTCAGGTCTTACTGTACTATAATCAACAGATTCCGCAAAATCGATATCAGTATTAAAAAAAACTTCATTATCCCTTTTAATCTGTGTTAATTCACTAGCTCTATTAAAGATTTTATTAAAACCTTCATCATTTTTCAACTGACCAATAAAGTGTCCCATTACTCTTTCCTTTTTATAAATACAAATTCATCTACTTTTTTAATATCATCAATTTTTTCAATAGACTTATAATCTTTATTATTATGTGCTATTAGTATGTAAATTGCTTTATCATTATCTACTTTAAAAATTCTATAACCTAGAAAATACCAAACTGGATTTAAGTATCCAATATTACTCATGCTAAACAGTAAAAATATGCCAAAAAATAAAGAAGAAACAGTAGTTATATCTTGAATTTCAACAAAGTTATTTAACTCAAAAGCAATGACAATAATTGCCAAAAACACTGGCATAGATTCTGTATATATAGGATATATTTTTTTTATTTTTAAACTATTGTTTGTATCATTTTCAGATTGTTTAATCGCAACTTTTAAAGATAACCAACCTAATATAACTCCAATTACAATTAAAACAAGGATTGATAAAACTCTATCAGCATAATAAGCATCTAACATAATCTTATTATGTATGAGATAAAAAACTATAATCCAGTAAAAAGAAGCTATATTCATCAATAATTTCATTTTAATCCTTAATGGTTGCCATTTTTGAAAGTAAAATACTTAGTAGCTTTTTTTCTATATTGATTTCTTTCTCTATCAAAATTTGTTGATTAAATATATTACTCACAATACTACTAAACTTAATACAAGTTAGTTTATTTGGTATCAATGCTTTATATTTCTTCATCATACTTCCTGATATCTCTGCGAAAGTAGAACCTGTACTTTCATTCGAAATATCTTCTGTATTAAATTTAAGATAATAATAAATAAATTCAGTTCCTATATCTTTTTTAGGTACTATAGATTTAAAACCTTGATTGGTGCAAACTTCATTCATGTTTATTGCTAAATACCCAATAGGTGCTCTCGATGAAAATAAAACACTGTTTTTAGGCATTAATTTTGTACTACTTTTTTTATAACCTAATTCACTAATATTATATTCACCCTGATATATAAATTTATAGTTTTCTTTTGATAAGTCTTTTGGAGTAATCCAGATAATTCCATTTTCATCCCAATAATCAGGATTCTCTTTTGATGGCGTAGCACCGCCAACAACTTCTCCTAGGTCTTTCATTGTTCCACTATTCCAATTAATCGGCATCACATCATCCAACTTATCACAATAAACCATTTCACCACCATTTGATTTATATGGCTTACCATTTTCATCTGGAAATTCAAAATTCACAAACCACTCTTTATAGATACTTTGTGCTGTATCTTCTAGTTTTTGATTTAGTTGTTCATTTAGTGTGATTCTATCTGTGATAGTGTGGTACTCTTTTACAATGCCAGCTTGTTTTTCTATTGATGGTACTGGAAGTTCAACATCACACATCTCATCCCACCCAAAAGCTTCTCTTGTGCTACCGTGAGACATATATCTTGCATATCTATCAAACTCTTCTCTTCTAAACCACATCATAAGATATTCAGGAAGTAGTTCATCTTGCTTAGTAACTTCAAAAACTGTGTATGATGTAGAAACTATTGCATTATCATCTTCAAGTAATGCTACAGATATTTTGTCTCCATTTCTAGAAGTAATTGCACCATAAGTAAATTGACCTTTTTTTACAACTTTATACTTTGACATATCAGTACCAATTGTATTGGCAATAGATGGAATGAATTTTTTAGTAATACTGACACCTAGAAGATTATCAACTTCTAGATTAGTGTTTTTTACACTTACTTGTTGTATGAATTGACCCAGTTTTTTATAGTTTGATCTCATAACCCAACTCTTTAAATACTGATAGTAATTCTTTTTTAGATTTTTCTTCATCTTCCAGTAAAGTTTTAAACTCACTTTGTAATGTTTTCATTTTCGTATCAAAGTCTATATTTTCATCTCTATTTACAAACTCTATATATTTACTTGGTACTAGAGAATAGTCTTTTTTCTCTACTTCATCTTTTGAAGCACTGTAACAAAATTCAGGGATATCATCATACTTCTCTTTATCACTTTGCCATGTATGATATGTACCTGTCACCTCTTCTATTGTTGTATCATCAAACTGTGTAAATTTTTTCTCAAATGGTACACCCTTTTGTCTTAAGTCCATAAAGAGTATTTCATTTGCTCTGTCACGATGGATTTTTGTTCTACCATTTTGCTCAAACTCTCTTAACTTTTTATTAGCATTAAGAATCCAAAGTGTTACACTAATATCTGTTGTATAGAAAAGATTTCTAGGTAATATAACAATAGCCTCTACCAAGTCATTTTCAATAAGTTTTTTTCGTATTTTGTATTCTTCACCGCCACCACTTAATGCACCATTAGCGAGGATAAACCCAGCCACACCATTTTGAGATAGTTTAGACACCATGTTTAGTATCCATCCGTAGTTTGCATTTGATGTTGGAGGTATGTCGTATCCTGCCCATCTTGGATCATCTACAAGTTCATTTACCCCTCTCCAATCTTTTTGATTAAATGGAGGATTTGCCATGATGAAGTCGGCTTTTAAGTCTTTGTGCTGATCTTTGGCAAATGTATTAGCCGGTACATCTCCAAGGTTTGCAGATATCCCTCTGATGGCTAAGTTCATTTTAGCTAGTTTATAAGTAGTCGCTGTGTACTCTTGACCATAGACTGATATATCTTTTTTACTTCCATTATGAGCATCTATAAACTTCATAGACTGTACAAACATACCACCTGAACCACAAGCAGGATCGTATATCTTACCTTTGTATGGCTCTATCATATTTGCTATTAGGTTTACTATAGATTTTGGAGTATAAAACTCACCTTTACCTTTACCCTCAGCTATAGCAAACTTACTTAAGAAGTATTCATACACACGACCAACTATATCATGACCCTTGTCTGCTATGGTGTTGATATTGTTGATGGTATCTATAAGAGAAGATAGTTTACTTACATCAAGTCCAAGTCTTGAGAAGTAGTTATCAGGCAATGCACCTTTTAGAGATGGATTTGTTTTTTCTATTGTAGATAATGCTGTATCTATCTTAAGAGCTATATCATCTTGTTTAGCATTTTGTTGTATATACGACCAGCGTGATGTTTCAGGAAGATAGAAAACATTTTCCATAGTATAAAACTCTACCATATCAACAAACGCTTCTTTACCATCAGCAACGAGCTGCTCACGTCTCTCCTCGTAAGTGTCACTTACAAACTTTAAAAAGATAAGTCCTAAAACTATATGCTTATATTCACTAGACTCAACTGTACCTCTGAGTTTGTTCGCACTCTCCCAAAGAGTCTCTTCCATACTTTTTTGCTTTTTTATTGCTTTAGCTTTTGCCATAATTCATTATTGCCTTTTATTAACATAATATATTATATCTTGTAAAGATATTATGTATATTAAATTAAGTAAAACAACACTTCATTAAATCAATAATGCAGATATTCACTCTTCCTATTTGTCCTCTAAAATGCAGCCCAATCAGGGAGATAGTTATTTATTTTTTTATCTAAAATTGAAATTTTTTGATCTATAAGACTAATAGTAGTATCTACATTCTTAAGAATATAGTTGCAATCTTTATTATCTATATTTTCAACTAACAAATACAGCTCCTTTTTAATACCTAAGAGAAATGGAGATTTGTTCTGATACTTTTCTATCTTATCTCGTAAGTAGTTTTTAGCATTCTCTTCGACATCTGAAAAATTTGTCGATTCTAAAATTTTAATAAATGTAGAATTAAGTCTATGTCCATAAATATGTATATACTGTGGTAAACCTATATAATTATATTTTTGCTCATAAAACTTCAATAATATCTTTTTTATAATTTCTTTTCTAACTGCATCAACTTCATTTCCATAATATCTATAATCTAATATTAAATTCATAAGTTCGACTTCTCTGTAATTTTCATTATATTCTAGATTCCCATAGCCTAGTAAAAGCCAATTGGGATTTATATTAAATTTACTGTGTAGTTTAATGATTTCATCAACATGTATTTTTCGTTTATTTAATTCAATTGTGCTGTATGTCTGTTTAGACATACCTAGTATAGCTGCCAACTCATCTTGAGTTAATTGAAACTCTTTTCTTATTGATTTTAACCTCTCAATTACCGTTTCCATTTCAACTCCTTAATGTAAAGATTTCCTTAAGTAGTTTAGATTATATAGAACGAGACAACTTTAGTCAAGATAATCTTGATTTTCTGAGTACTAGGTGTCTGGCTTGATAGAATTAACACATCAAAAGAGCTCAATTGATACAAAACAATACAATACAAAAGGATTCAAAATGAATACAAAACAAAAAGAGATAGAAAAAATACTCTACCAGGAATTTAAAACATTTATCTTAAGCCAATCTCAAGTTGGTGTGCTGATAAACAAGTCTATCCCTACCCTCTCACGCTGGAGAAAACAAGGTAAACACCTTGAATACTCCAAATCATCTGAAGCAGCTACTTCACCAATTGAATATACAATATTTGAAATTGCGAAGTATATTGTTTCCAACAACATAAAGGTAAATTAGATGAATGAACTTATCAGATTAACACATATACCTGAACTAGACCAACAAAAAGCATGCCGTTGGGCATGTAAGCAACCATTTTCCGTGAAATTGGAAATTTCTAAATTAAAAAAAACTCATTTTCATTACTTAAAAACTAAAAATGATGATTTGATTTTAGTAGATTTAGCTGCTCATATTGTGGCTACTTATGAAGTTTATTCTATTGTAAAAAACAAATCAAAAAAGAGTAAAACATATGATTTATCAGATGTAAAATCAGGTAGAAGCATATATGCCGCTATGATTAAAACACAGCTGAAAAGACCAAAGTTTGAGAAGATGCTTAATTATAAAATTGAAATAATAAAGATGCTTGAAATAGATCAATTATCCTACAGAAAAGTATCTAAACATTTGTCATATCAAAGAAAACTCTCAGTATCACATACATTAGTTCGTCAATTTTATCTAGAAGTCAAAAATGATGCTTAAAATAATTAGTTTTATTATAAAAATGAAGCAAAAAATAACTTTATTACCTATGCTAATAAACTATATCTTTAATATTAATGTGCATAGAAAAATCAATATGGGAAAGAAAAAAATCCAGAGGACAGAAAATGGTTATTTCTCTTTATACATAATAGCAAGTATATTTAAAATGTCTCGTTGTGATTTTCTTAAAATATTGATAAATGAACACTATATTATTTTAGATGAACTAGGTAACGAAAAATTAACTTTCAAAGCAATAATACTTGGTGCTAAATACCAATGTTTAGATAATAATCCTAAACAATGTTGGATAATTTTTCCTGATTATTTTGTTGGGCATCCAATAAGTTTAACTCTCAAGAAAAATCTTAAAAAGCTAAAATAAATACTACTCGTATTAGAGTCAATATAATGATTGATATTGATTTAAAAAAGTCTCCTGTAGTCATGAACAATAAAACTATTTCCAATATTTTAGATGGAGAATCAAGTTCTTATTCACTTGTATGTCTTGATTCTCTTAAGAGTATTGTAGAAAAAAATATAAGAAAGAACTTAACGAAGAGAAGGAAAAGTTAACAAAAGCCTATGTCTATCTAGCCAATTCTTATGGCTGATAGTCCCGCAAAAAGAAGCACAAAAAGAATGGCATCTGTTACTCCAAACCCCTCTTCTTCTTTATAGGGTGTATTTTCTACCTTACTTGTCTGGACTGTCTGTTTTTCGTTTTTTTTTGAAAGTCTTTTAAGCCCAACTTGCATCATAAATGAAGTTGCTCTACTACAGTCTGCTCTCTCTTTGATAGTTCTACTTCTTGAATCATATCTTGTTCTCTTACACTCGTCATAAACTTCTTTTATGCTTGAATTGTAAAATCTTTTTGATGTCATTCTTTTTGCATATCCTGAATCCGCTGGAGCAGTAGCATTTGCATTAACTGCCATTGAATATCTATCTTTACTACTCATAGTTTTACAAGCTCTTTGGAACTCTTTTTCACTCATATTTATATGTGGTTTAGTTGAAATACCTTCACGTACACACCCGTCATATTTTGCTTGTAGTCCTGAAACACATATAGTCAAAACTGACACAATAATTAATAATGTTTTCATTTTCATATCCTTCTTCTTTTAAGTTACCTATATTATAACTATCAGGCGGAGAAAAACCAAGAACTTTTTGGCTTCTCGCAGAGGTATTTTATTAAATATCTAAATTTGAAATGATGTGAGTATATGATTAATAATCATCAGTGCAATGAAATAGGTTTTGATTTCTATCGATAGTATTTTTTTCGAATCTTATTTTTGATTCTTCTTAGTTCCCCACCAAGTATTGATGCCATTAATAGTGCTCCGAGAAAAGCTATAAATGGGTCTATTTCAAAAATGGCAACAATTGGTATAAAAAGTAGAACATACAATGCTTTTATAAACTCAATAACTAACTTCATCAAATATCCTTATCTTAACTACCCGTATTATAACTTTCAAGGAGAGAAAAACCAAGAAAATTCAGCTGTAAAGATTACTTATCTTACAGTTTAACTTTCAAAGCAATGATTATATTGTAGCACTTGATTTTTCTCCATCTAGTTGTTACAATCCAAACAACTTAGAAATATTACGAGTATAGCGGTATACAGGGATAGTAATAAAATATAAAGTACTTTAGAAGTTCTCAAGAACTGACGTGTATAAATAACAAGTCGCAATTTTTAGTTTCTAAGTCAAATAACTGGATCTTAAAAGGTGATAGTTTCTTAAAAGATAGCATTATGATTTGAGCTGAGAAATATGAACTATATGAGTAACAGCTAATTTAGGTTTAACAAGAATGAGTCAAGCTAATTAGAGATTCTAGTTGATAACTTCAAAGAACTTAAAAGAGAAGACCAAGATAGTATTTACATAATAGTAATCTTCAGCTAAAATAAATAAAATTTATTTTAATATTAAAAAACATAAAAAAGGAAATAAAGTGAAAACAATGACACTAAAATTACTAAGTATTGCTTCGTCAATTACAATTTTAGCCGGATGCGGAACAGTTGCAATGCAAACATCATCAAAACTAACTAGAACAATAACAATAGATCACTCAAGAATTGAAAATAAATCAATTTATGTGCAAGTTACTAATACAGCAAATAGTGGTGGAGAAAATATGAACCTTGAAGAAAGTATTAAAGCTGAACTTATCAAAAAGGGTTATAGAATCAGTAGCAGTTCTCAAGGTAGTGGGTTTGGACTATTTGTGAATGTACTTTTTGCAAATAACTTAACAGAAGCTAATGCAGTAAAAGCCGCGGCAGGCTTAGGTGGTGCTTCAGGAGTTGTTGCTATGGGTTCTGGCTCAAGTACTAAAGATTCTCTACTTATAGGAGCAGGAGCTGCATTGATTGGAGCAGTTGGGAGTAAAGCAGTTGCAGACGATACATTTAAGGCTGTTATTGATGTAAATGTCAAAAACTACAACTCAAATACAGAGTCTCAAACTAGAGTTTTTGCAAAAGCAGTTCAGATGAACCTTAATCTAAAAGAGGCTCTTCCGATACTTGAAAAAGAATCAACAAGAAGTATTGTAAACATATTCTAAAGGAGAAAGGATGTTAAAAAAATTATTTATGCCAGTAACCATATTAAGTGCCCTACTTCTGTCAGGATGTATGATGAAAACAACTATTCATATAAGTAAGAAATGGGCTCCGGCTGAAAATGGTGGGAAAATGGTTTCTGTTGCTACACACAACCAAGAGGATTCTCATTATGGTTTTGTACATACCAAAAAAAATAATAATGCTAAATTTCTAATACAAGCAGATGCAATGGTCACACAATGGTACAAAATGAATTATTTTAGAATTGTCTCACCATTTGATAGCTCAAGTGAAATGCTAACTAGCTCAGAAGAGTTAAAAACAAGATGCTATACACTTGGTGTGGAGACAAGCATAATTGGTCAGAATAGTTGCTACACAGAAATTGGCCCTAGGTATGAGAACAAAATTATTATGTATAAAGAGAGACCAACTAATGTATTAGTTTTTGATGCCGAAGAGATTATCCAAAAACTAAAAGAAGAAGAGATCTATGTCGGTGATGATTCAATTAAAATATTCATCACAGACAAACTCACTCCCTATTGAGGGCTGAAACAAACTATACAACTTAATATAAAGCATATAATATACTCAGCAGCCAGATATCATATCTATAGAAACACTAACCTAAGTAATGCTCAGTTATTGAAGCTCTAAAATGCTTCATCTCCCAACTAACCCCTTGCAGTGCCTGCTCATAGGAATACCCATTATCTTGGTATATCTGCAGACGGTTTTGAGCAAATGTCCAACGAAATCCATGGCTTCCTTCAGGTTTGATATTTAACTCCAGACAAGAAGCTCGTATATCGTTCGCATATGCCTGGTAGTTTAATCGAAACTCTTTATGCTTATCTAAATAATTGAGAATTCCTCTATAAACTATAGGACTCACAAGAATATCTCCTTCCTTGCCTCCTTTTTCTTTTGTAAAGATTACACCTACTGTTTCAGATGTTATCTTATCAGTTTTATATCCATGTAATTGCTCTTTTTTTATATGTGTTACTGCCTCAGATCTAGCACCACCTTGCAACTGAATATATGCCGCAATTTTATGTTTTAGCTCTTTGAGGTTTTTAATAACTGCATTTGGCTCTCTGTAGACTCTATTATGATATCCATCGGCCACCTGCTTTAATTTTCTTGCACTATGTAAAGACTGCTCTCTTATTGAAAAGTCATATATTTTGCCTTCTTCATATTTTTGTTCTGAGAATCGATTTAGTGCAAACTCTAACTTGCCAAGAGCTGAGGAAATTTTTTCAACATACTGCTTAGTTGGATAGTACTCCACTTTATATTCAAAATATGCTTCAATGTGCTCTCCTGTTATTCTCTCAAAATCTTTTAATTTCCAGTGTTCTTTTAAATAATTACCTAAATTATTCCAAACACTTCTGTAAGACTTCATTGTTTTATATGAAGACACACATAAATAGTAAGGGCTTGAAGGGTTGACTTTATCTTCTTTTTTAAGACCTTCAATAAAGACAGTTTTTGTTAACTCTGCCGTTTGATAGTAAACACTTCCACGCATCAATTACTCCTTTTTATTTAATTGTTTATTCCCATATGGGTATAGTGTTGAGTTCATCTGCTTTTTTATAATCTGAAGCATCAACAGACATTAAAATCATAAAATATGTTTTAAAAAAGGAAGAGTACATCGTAATGTACTAGGGTAGAGATAAAACCATTAATGTAGCCATAAAAACTACCTAGCCTATCTTAAATATAGGAATGATTATTTTCAGAGACAATCATCAATTCGTTATCTCTAAAGTATGCGACCTTACTTATTAAAAGTAACAAGTAATAATGTTGAATAAGCTTTCAATAAAGCTCTTTCAAAAATAAAAAATTATATAAAAGTATATACCAAAATTTGTAAAATAGTGACAGTTTGTAATATCTGTAATGTTATCTTATCCGTTTCCTATAAAAATAATATTGATGCAAAACCCCTAATGAACTTGTAAAGTCATTTTATTGTTTTTTAATACTTTACATATATGTTTACAAATCTATTACAAGTTACTTTACACTTACACACAAGCTTTCTTGTTTTTTTTCCAGGAAATTTGTAATATATGCATATCTGAGCAAAAGGAAGTAATATGAAATACTTTAAAAGTAATATTGGAATCGTATTAATCGCGAGTATGGAATTTGTGAATAATTCCTTTGACATAATCAATAATGTGCATTTTAATATTCAATAATTATGCTTGAATATATAAATAATGGATTCTTGATCTTATCATAGGATTGCAAGTTCTGAGATACGATAATAAGTCACAAGAGGGAAGAAAAGACAAATGGATATACACTTTATTGTAGAGGTGCTACATCAAACAGGATACTTTCCTGACTTTGATGGATGGGTAAACACAATTCTATTTTTAATAATTGCATGTGGCTTTGCTTTTATTGTTGTGGGGTCAAAAAAATACTCCTATCTTTTTGATTCCATTGAGAAGTACTTTTAATATGTATAGACACAAAGGAGCTAACTAATGATGTGTGAAGATAATTATCTACTTGATGAATTTTATAAAGGTATAGACCTTATAGTAAGCAGTCATCGAGACGATGGAGAGACCTTTAAAATACTCATAGAATCTTCCTATCCAACAGATGAAAAGCGGTGTAGTCAACTTATTGAAAAATATGAAAATAAAAAGAGGGGAAAATATGAAAAATAGTACAAAAGATAATATGCCCTCAAGTAAGCTACTTGATGCTGTATCAACTATTATTGTTATCTCTCTAGTAGCTGGAGCATTCCTTGGGTTTAGTTGGATAGTAAGACAGGGTCTGACCTATACTAGTGAAATAGGGAACAATGACAAAATTGAATACTTTGAAAATGGTAATACTTTAATATGTCACAGTGAAATGTTTTCTTCTAAAAAATATTTAGTCTCCAGAGAGCATGGTTGGAAGATCTACAAAAATCAGTTTCAAAAAAAAGATCTTTTAATACCTATTGCTAAGTGTGAAGAGGAATAGCTTTGTTATCTTTTGATAAACTATGAGCATAGGAACTACAATCAAATATTTAGAAGATTTTAAAACATATACTTTGTTCAATAACCTATTAAGAGAAGAGGTTAGTACAATAAGAAGATATATGTTTTATACTCTTGGATTTGTAGCCATATTTACGACATAAATCGTTTATAGGTAAACCTGCCTCTGCTTCTTTTAGAATCTTTATGATCTTTGTATCACTAAATTTTTGTGCTCTAATGAATTCTCCTATTAAATTATACGGAAAAGTTCACTTTCAAATGTTCTAAATTATGGGGAGGTTTACAGAATATGTTCCAAAAACTACAGGTTGTTGAACTTATCCTAAATACTTCTTACAAGACCTTGCTTGTGAACAAGTTTTATATTTAAATCCTCAAAGTCTTCAATGAAATCTTCACCAGCTTCTCCTGCACTTTCATTTTCTTCATCATATATCCAATTTATCTCAATGGAATTACTTTCTGCGTTCTCTTCAATCAAATTAAAAAAGTCAAAAAATAATTTCGAGCTACTTGAATTAAGATAAATAATTTCAATATTTATAACTATTCATTATCCTGATAATAGTAGTCAGATGAGTGTTGAAGTGTACTCAATAATAGCAGTAATTTTTATTATTTTAAACTTTAATTGTATTAAACTGTCAAGAAACTGTTAAGTAACTATCCATCTACGCTTGACATTATGATATTACAATATAAGTATCAAAACACAAGGAGCACGAGATGAAAGTTTTTATATTTACAATATTTTTATCACTATCGGTTTTTGCACAAAGCGGTGTTGTAAATAGTTATCTAAAGACTCTTAATTTAGAGGTTTTAAAAGAGGAGCCTGCCTTTAGCGGGTTTGACGCTAAGCGTGGAGAAGTTATCTTTACTTCTAAGCATATTGGTAAAAAAGCAAAAGAGATTTCCTGTGTGAGTTGTCATGGAAATGATTTATCCAAAAAAGGTGAAAACTTCTTTACAGGAAAAGTTATTGAGCCACTCTCTCCTACAACAAATATTGAGAGACTAAGTAACCTCAAAGATATGAAAAAATGGTTGCGCCGTAATTTTATGGATGTATACAATCGTGAGGGAACGGCTAAAGAAAAAGGTGATGTAGTTACATACATCATGTCAAAATAAACAAAGGATAGAAGATGAAAAAGTTAATATTAATATCACTATTAGTAGCAGGAAGTTTATATGCTGGTATATTTGATTCTAGAGAAAAAAGAGGTGTAGCACCTGCTACTGATGAATTTTATATTAAAGAGTGTGCAAGTTGTCACTTCGCATATCAACCAGGTCTGCTTCCTGAGAGGTCTTGGGTAAAGCTTATGGGAAATCTGAAAGATCATTTTGAAACTGATGCATCGCTGGAGAGAGAAGATAATAAAAAGATATTAAAGTACCTTGTGGATAATTCAGCAGAAAAATTCACTAATTACAAAAGAAGTAAAAAGATAAACAAAAGTATTAGAAGTGATGAAGCGCCAATAGCTGTAACAGATACGAGATATTTTATAAAAGAACACAGAGGTATCCGTAAAGATTTGATAACACAAAAAGAGGTTAAGTCTTTAGCAAACTGTAAAGCTTGTCATACAACAGCTGAGAAAGGTTTATATGGTGAAAGAGATATAAATATTCCAAACTATGGTCGTTGGGATGATTGATATTATTCATTAAATTAAAGGGAGGTGTGAGATGAAAACATATGTATGGACACTACCAACGCGTATTTTTCATACTCTGCTTGTTGTATTTGTACTTGTTGCATATATTACAGCTGAGTGGGATGATTTTCTTAGTCTACATGTAGCTTTTGGCTCTGCACTTGGCATACTTGTTTTGTATAGAGTTGTATGGGGGATTTTTGGTCCTAAATATTCAAAGTTTAGTGATTTTAATCTAAATAAAACTGCTCTAAAAGAGTACCTGTTTTCAGTTTTTAATCCTAAAAAAG
>SWCD01024270.1_pt1 | contig 69710 bp, 60 predicted proteins | sample 4693011 | NCBI WGS metagenome assembly SWCD01 (sample SAMN10267278, study PRJNA491770) | bioreactor metagenome | isolation source: DHS bioreactor inoculated with marine | place: Japan: Omine Ridge, Nankai Trough
CGCGTGCCGCGCGGACAAGGAAAGCCGCCAGTCCGGGGGCCGCATCGCGGGCCGGCGTGGCAGAATGGAGCCCATGTCCTACCTCGTCCTCGCCCGCAAGTGGCGTCCCAAGCGATTCGCCGAACTGGTCGGGCAGGAGCACGTGGTGCGGGCGCTGACCAATGCGCTGGATTCGGGTCGCGTCCACCACGCCTACCTGTTCACCGGCACCCGCGGCGTCGGCAAGACCACGATCGCGCGCATCTTCGCCAAGAGCCTGAACTGCGAGCGCGGCACCGGCGCCGACCCCTGCGGCGAGTGCGAGACCTGCCTGGCGATCGATGCCGGCCGCTACATCGACCTGCTGGAGATCGATGCGGCCAGCAATACCGGCGTCGACAACGTCCGCGACCTGATCGACAACGCCCAGTACATGCCCTCGCGCGGCCGCTTCAAGGTCTACCTGATCGACGAAGTGCACATGCTGTCCAAGCCGGCGTTCAACGCCCTGCTCAAGACGCTGGAAGAACCGCCGGAACACGTCAAGTTCCTGTTCGCGACCACCGACCCGGAGAAGCTGCTGGTCACGGTGCTGTCGCGCTGCCTGCAGTTCAACCTCAAGCGGCTGGACCTGCAGCAGATCGAGGGCCAGGTGACGAAGATCCTCGACGCCGAAGGCATCCAGGCCGAGCCTGGTGCGATCCGGCAGATCGCCAAGGCCGCCGACGGCAGCCTGCGCGACGGCCTGTCCCTGCTCGACCAGGCCATCGCCTATACCGGAGCCAGCAGCGGCGCAGGCGCGCTGACCGACGCCGCGGTCGCGACCATGCTCGGCACGGTCGATCGCAGCCGCGTCGATGCGCTGCTGGCGGCGCTCGGTAGCGGCGATGGCGAGGCGCTGCTGCAGGAAGTGGCCACACTGGCCGAATTCTCTCCGGACTGGTCCGGCGTGCTCGACGCGCTGGCCGACGCGCTGCACCGGGTGCAGGTGAAACAGCTGGTGCCTGCGAACGACATCGAGGCCGAAGGCATCGATGTCGAAGCGCTGGCGGCGGCGCTGCGCCCGGAAGTGGTGCAGCTGTGGTACCAGATGGCGCTCAACGGCCGCCGCGACCTGCAGCTGGCGCCGAGCCCGCGCGCGGGCTTCGAGATGTGCGTGCTGCGGATGCTGGCGTTCCGGCCGATGGAAAGCAGCAGGCAGGATGCAGGCGCGACGACATCCGGCACCGCATCGCGCCCGACCGGTGCGGCCGCGGCCAGGGCCGCGCTTGAGGCCGGTGCGGACAAACCGGTATCACGCCCGCGCCCGCCTGCGCGGGCCACGGCGCCGGGGACCGCAGATGGCGTGGACGCTGGCGCCGGCAACGCGGCGCCACGGGCGCCGGCTGCAATCCCGGCCCCCAGCCCGCCGCCCGTGCCCGCCGCAGCGGCAGCGCCGGCGATGAAGATCGATCTCGATGCCGCGCGCTGGCCGGATTTCGTGGCCGCGATCGACCTGCGTGGCCCGGTGCGTGAACTGGCCGCGCACGCGGGATTCGTCGCCCATGCCGACGGCGTGCTGCGATTGTCGCTGCCAGCGGCCGACGACCACCTCAAGGCACCGTTCCTGGTGTCGCAGCTGGCCGCGGCGCTGGCGCCGGCATTCGGCACCGAGCCGGCGATCCGCTTCGAGGTCGCGCAGGCGGCCGTCGAAACCCTGCACGATCGCAATGAACGGCAGAAGGACGCGCGCCAGGCCGGCGCCGAGGATGCCTTCCTCGCCGATCCCGACGTGCAGCGGCTGATGTCCAGGCAGGGTGCGAAGCTCGTGCCGGACTCCATCCGTCCTTTCGAAGACTAGCGACCACAAGAGAGAAGCGAAATGCGTGGAAACATCGCCCAGCTCATGCAGCAAGCGCAGAAGATGCAGGAAAACATGCAGCGTGCGCAGGAAGAACTCGCCAATGTCGAGGTCACCGGCAACGCCGGCGGCGGCATGGTCAGCGTGACCCTGACCGGCCGCATGGAATGCCGCAAGGTGCGCATCGACCCGGGCGTGCTCTCGGATCCGGAAATGACCGAGGACCTGGTTGCCGCCGCCTTCAACGACGCGGTCAACAAGGCCAACGCGGCTTCGCAGGAAAAAATGGGCGCCGCGACCGCGGGCATGCCGCTGCCGCCCGGGATGAAGATGCCGTTTTGATCGCCTACTCCCCTGCACAGGCGCGGGATGGGCTGGACGCATGACCATCTCCCTGCTCGAACAACTCATCGATGCCTTCCGGGTGCTGCCCGGCGTCGGCCAGAAGACCGCGCAGCGCATGGCCTACCACGTGCTCGAGCGCGAGCGTGACGGGGGACGGCGCCTGGCCGAGGTGCTCGGCGACGCGGTGGAAAAGGTCGGCCACTGCACGCGCTGCCGCGACTTCAGCGAGAGCGAGCTGTGCGCCACCTGCGCCAGCGCATCGCGCGACGTGCAGCTGCTGTGCGCGGTGGAATCGCCCGCCGATCGCCTCGTGATCGAACAGGCCACCGGCTACCGCGGCCTGTACTTCGTGCTGCAGGGCCGCCTGAGCCCGCTCGACGGCATCGGCCCGCGCGAACTGGGACTCGAGCAGCTGGCCGAACGGCTGGCGCAGGGCGAGGTACAGGAACTGATCATCGCCACCAACCCGACCGTCGAGGGCGAGGCGACCGCGCATTACCTCGCCCAGCTCGCCCGCCAGGCCGGCGTGCGCCCGAGCCGGCTGACCCACGGCGTGCCGATCGGCGGCGAACTGGAATACGTCGACCGCGGCACCCTGTCGCACGCCTTCGGCACCCGCAGCGAAATGCCGCTGTAGGAGCGGCTTGTAGCCGCGAGCTCGCCGGGCATCCTGCGGCAGGGCGGTGTATGGGCGGCATGCCGTTTTCCGGGATTCGCGACGCAAGGCGGGCTGGAGCCGTCGCGACTGCCGTCGCTCCCACAGGGAGGCCGAAAGCTCGCGGCTACAAGCCGCTCCTACAATAAGCCGCATCCCCGAGGAGTTATTCCATGCCCGACACCATCTTCCACAAGATCATCCGCCGCGAGATCCCGGCCGACATCGTCTACGAGGACGAGCACCTGATCGCCTTCCGCGACATCGCGCCGCAGGCGCCGGTGCACGTGCTGTTCGTGCCCAAGACCGACATCGCCACGCTCAACGACCTGCGCGCCGACCAGGCTGAAATCGTCGGCCGCCTCGCGCAGGCCGCGGCGCAGTACGCGCAGCGCGAAGGCTTCGCTGAAGACGGTTATCGCATCGTCATGAACTGCAACGACCACGGCGGACAGACCGTGTTCCAGCTGCACCTGCATTTGCTGGCGGGGGCGCCACTCGGAAGATTCGGAACCCCGGCGTAGCTCGGGCCTGCGCGCCCGGCGCCCGCGTGCCACAGTCGGGGACGTAACCCCGACCTGCATCGTTATCCGGCCTGGGCCGGGTTCAAGCGCGCTTTCTGGGTTCAAGCGCGCTTTCTTTCAGCGTCGGGGATGTAACCCCGACCTACGTCGCTGCAACGACCATGGCGGCCAGGCCGTGTGCCAGCGGCACCTGCACTTGCTGGCGGGGGCGCAACTCGGAAGATTTGGAACCCGGCGTAGGTCGGGCCTACGCGCCCGACGCCCGCGCACCTAATGCCTCTTGGGCGCAAACACACCGCGCATCACCGGCGGATGCGCGGCGACGGGCAATCAACTCACCAATAGCCCCACCACGGCCACGGCGCCGGACGGGTGATGACGTCGACGCGTTCGCGCACCGGCCACAGGTAGACGACGTCGGCGGCGACGTGGGGGAAGCGGTAGTCGTAGCCGCCGATGCGGCGGTTCTCGTAGCTGTCGATGCGGCCGGTGAAGGTGACCTCGCGGTTCTTCTCGAACACCGCCGGGTCGTAGAAGCCGGCGCGGCAGGCGATGAAGCGGCCGCCGGTATCGTCGGTCGCCCACAGCGGGCGGCCGTAGGCGCTCAGGCGGGTGGCGATCATCTCGAAGCAGGTGCGGTTTTCCTTCGGTTCGACCTGCACGATGCGGCCGCCCCAGCGCACTACCGCACCGGTGCTGTCGCGGTCGACGGCCTCGCGTGGGGTGATCGCGGCGTAGTCGCCCTGCAGCGGCGCGGGCGCGGTGGCGCAGGCGGCGAGCAGGAGTGCAGCAAGTCCGGCGACGGCAAACAGGCGGAAGGCGGTCATGGGGATCTCCGGAGTCGGGGCTTGCGATGTCTCGGGTGCCGTGGATCTGGTGCCGGGCCGCATCAGGGACGATGGCGGCGCAGGTCGCGCAGCAGATCCCGCAACGCCTGTTTACGCCACTCGACGTGAGCGTAGCGCCAATCGGCGAAACGGCGGCTGAGCGCCGTCAGCGCGGACGATGGCGGGCGTGCCGCCGCCACCCGCGCGGCCCAGGCCTGCGCCGGTTCGTCCGGCGCGCGCGCCAGGCCGAGGCGGGCATAGCGCGCGCCGAGGCGCCGCCAGGCGCGCAGCAGCGGGTCGCGCTCGCGCTCCCGGCGTGCGGTGAGCCAGAGCATCCACGCCAGCGCCAGCCCGCCGACCAGGGCAAACAGGGCGATGAGTTCGCGGTCGTCGAGCCGGTCGATGCCCAGCGGCTGCAACAGGCGTTTCTGCCGCGCGGCGTCGAAGCCGAGCACGAAGTCGTTCCAGCCGCGCCGCGCCCAGTCGCCAAGCTCGAACATCGGCGCCAGCCGCGCGCCGAAACCACCCGAAGCGCGGTCGTCGAGGGTGTCGTAGATGCGTTCGGGCGCGACTGCCGCGGTCGGGTCGACGCGCACCCAGCCGCGCCCGCGCAGCCAGACTTCGGCCCAGGCGTGCGCATCGGCGCGCCGCACCAGCCAGTAGTCGCCGTAGGGATTGCGGCGGCCGCCGACATAGCCGGTCACCACCCGCGCCGGGATGCCGGCCGCGCGCATCAGCACCACGAAGGACGAGCTGAAGTGTTCGCAGAAGCCGGCCTGCTCATCGAACAGGAACTCGTCCACGGAATTACGGCCGGGCAGCGGCGTGTCGAGGGTGTAGGCGAAGTCGGCGCGGATCCAGCGCAGCATGCGCCGGACGATGGCGTCGTCGTCGGCGCCCGCCTCGCGCCGCCATTGCCTGGCCAGCGCCACGGTGCGCGGGTTGTAGCCTGCGGGCAGGCGCAGTGCCAGATCGCGCAGGGCAGGGCGCAGCTCCGGCTCGAACGCGACCGGTGCGGCCGAGTGCATGCGCCAGCGCGTCAGGTTCGACAGCGGGCGCGGGGCATACAGTTCGTAATCGGAGGTGAGCCGGGTACCGTCCGGGGCCTGCGTCGGCAGCTCCAGCGCGACCATCTGCCGGCGATCCGTGGGCTCGAGTTCCATTTCGTAGTCCCAGCCCTGCGCCGCATGCGCCACCGGCGCCGGCGGCAGGCCGCGCAGCCAGCGCGCCTGGGTCCAGGTGCGGCCGTCGAAGTCCCACAGCACCGGACCGCGCCAGTACATCTGCGACTGTGGCGGCGTGCGACCGAAGAATTTCACCCGCAGCGCCGGCGAATCGTCGGTCAGCAGTTCAAGCCATTCGCCTGGTGTCATATGGTCCGACAGCCCAGGCCGGGCGAGTGCCCGCTCAGGCACGCCCCACAGCGGCGTGGCGATGCGCGGGAACAGCCAGAACGCCGCCAATGCCAGCGGCAGGCCGATGGCGACCAGTCGCCAGACCGTGGCGACCCGGCGCCAGGGTGCGCCCCAGCGCGAGGCGTCGCCCGATTCCAGTTCGGACAGGCGCAGCAGGGCGGCGAGCACCAGGGTCGCGCCGAGCAGGCCCAGCAGCAGCGCCAGCGGTCCCTGTTCGAGCAGGAAGGTCGCGAACGGTGCGAACAGCGCGAACCCGAGCAGGCTGCGCGCATCGCGCAGGCTGGACAGTTCGGCAGGCTTGATCGCCAGCATCGCCGCGAGCAGGGCGCAGCCGGTGTCGCGGCCGAACGCAAACCGCGATGTCACCAGCACGAAGCCGAGCAGGGCAAGCGCCAGCAGCACGCTGGTCCAGGCGGGCAGGCGTCGTCGCCAGGCCATCGCTGCGATCGCGACGCCAAGCGTGCCGATCACCAGCGCCGTGCGCGCGGGCAGTTGCAGCAGCAGCGGCAGCAGGCAGGCCGCGGTGGCGGCGAGGGTCCACAGGCGGCTTTGGGCATCGAGTGCGACGCGCGTCGTCGCGTCTGTGTTGACGGGTCGACCGTCTGTGGCTTGGGACAGGGCTTCAGCTCGCGCGATCATGATCGCCTCGCAAGCGTTCGGCTCTTGTAGGAGCGACGTGAGTCGCGAGCTTTTCCTGTGGCTTCCGGGAATAAGAGCTCGCGACTGACGTCGCTCCTACGGAGTGGGTCGGGTTTGCGGCCGGGGCTACGGGCATCAGTGCCAGCGCGCGCAGGCAGGCGTGGCGATGCCCGGCACCGCGGGCCGGCCCCAGCGGCGGCTGTCCCGGGAGCTGCAGCCGCCAGCGCCGATCCTGGCGTTCGGCTTCGTCGACCCAACGCGCCAGGCGGCCGATGCGATCCTCGTAGGCAAGCGCGCGCAGATCGCGCCAGTCGAGCAGGATGTCGGCGCCCAGCGGCTGCTCGTATTCGCGCACCAGCAGCGTGCCGTGCCGTGCCGAGGGTTTCCAGGCGATTGCGCGCCGCGCGTCGCCGCGACGGTAGTCGCGCAGGTGGTGCACGTCGTCGCCCGCCGGATGCAGTCGCGCCTGCGCGCCGTCGCCGCTGCCTTCGGGCAGCGGCGGACCATGCGTTTCCGGCCGTGGATAGACCAGCAGCGACGCTTCCGGCCACAGGTAGGCCCAGGCGCGGGCAAGGCCGAGCGGCCGGGTGCTGGAGATGCACAGCCGATCGAGGTCGAGCCAGCCGCGTTTCTGGGTGGGGACGTGCAGTTCCACTTCACCCGCGCCGTCGGCCAGCGACAGCCGGGCCATGCTGCCCGCATGTTCGACCCGCAGGCCGCGGCGCTCGCGCCCGCGTTCTGCCCGGGCATGCAGCCGCAGCAGCAGCGGCTTGCCGGCCGCGACCGGTTCGGCATCGATGGCAATGATGCGCAGCCCGCTCAGCTGCAGGTGCGCGGCATACAGGCTGGTATTGGCAGCACCCGCCAGCAGCAGAGCGAGCAGCAGCGCCGGATTGTTGTTGTAGTTCAGCGCGCCGATGCCCATCGCGAACAGCAGCAGCAGGAAGAACCAGCCGAACCGGCTCGGCAGGATGTAGACACGCCGGCGGTCGAAGGTGACCGGCAATGGCTCGGGATGGCGCGGCCGCGCGAGCCGTTCCAGGCGCTTGCGCAGGGAGGAAGCGAAGGTTGCCGGTTGTGGGTTGCGTGGGGGCATTGGCATCGTGGGTACGCCGCCTAACGACCGCGCAGCCAAAAACGGTGGGTTCCATGCGCAACGCCATCCATCATCCCAGTCCCCCAACCAGCAACCGACAACCAAGAACCAGCAACCTCAATCCACCGGCACGCCGTGCAGGATCGCCTTGGCCAGCGCCTGGTCGTCGCCGGCATCGGCGTCGGCGGTCAGGCGGTGCGCGGCGACGGCGCCGAACAGCGCCTGCACGTCTTCGGGCAGCGCATGGCGGCGGCCGAGCAGCAGGGCGTAGGCGCGTGCGGCGCGCAGCAGGGCGATGCCGGCGCGCGGCGACAGGCCGACGCGCACGCCCGGGTGGCGACGGCTGCGCGCGAGCAGCGCCTGCACGTAGTCGACCAGCGCCTCGCTGGCATGGACGCCGGTGACGGCCTGGCGCAGCGCCTGCACGTCTTCGGCACCGAGCACGGGGACGGTGCGTGCGATCAGGTCGCGGCGATCGGTGCCTGCGAGCAGGGCGCGCTCGGCGCCCTCGTCCGGATAGCCCAGGGTGAGTCGCAGCAGGAAGCGGTCGAGCTGCGAATCCGGCAGCGGGTAGGTGCCGGCCAGGTCGACCGGATTCTGCGTGGCGATCACGAAGAACGGCTCCGGCAACATGTGCGTGGTGCCGTCGACCGTGGCCTGGCGCTCGGCCATCGCCTCGAGCAGCGCGCTCTGCGTGCGCGGCGGCGCGCGGTTGATTTCGTCGGCCAGCAGCACGTGCGCGAACACCGGCCCCGGGTGGAACTCGAAGCGCCTTGCCTGGGCGTCGAACACCGACACGCCGACGATGTCCGAGGGCAACAGGTCGGAGGTGAACTGCACGCGCTGGAAGCCCAGGCCGAGCGTTGCGGCCAGCGCATGCGCGAGCGTGGTCTTGCCGAGCCCGGGCAGGTCCTCGATCAGCAGGTGGCCGTCCGACAGCAGCGCGACGAAGGCCAGGCGCACTTCCTGCGGTTTGCCCAGGACCAGGGTGTTGACCTGTGCCTGCGCGCGCTTGACGGCGTCGAGCTGGCCGTCGGTTAGCATGTGCGGCCGTGCGGTGGATGTAGGCATGCCTTGGCGCTGCTCCATGGGCGCAGGTGCGAGCGAACCTGCTGGTTCGGGTGTGTGCACGATGATACGGATCCGGCGCTGGCCGGGATTCTCGGGATTCGAGTGTAGCGAGGTCGCGAACGGATGCGGAGCACGGTTGCAGGGTCGCGGATCGACGCGCGGATGGTGTTCATCGCGCTGTGGGCGACGGTATTGCTGCTCAAGCTGGTGCTGGCCGCGCGCCTGCCGCTGTTCGTCGACGAGGCCTTCTACTGGCAGGAAGGCCGGCACCTGGCCTGGGCATACTCGGACCTGCCGGGCCTTACCGCATGGATGATCCGGCTGGGCGAATTCCTGTTCGGCCATGGGCGGCTGGCGCTGCGCCTGCCCTTCCTGCTGGTCGCCGCGGCCCTGCCATGGCTGGTGGTGCGCATCACCGCACGCGAGTTCAACCCGCGCCACGCCTGGCTGGCTGGCATCGCCACGCTGCTGCTGCCGCTGGCCGGTTCACTCGGCCTGCTGGCCCTGCCGGACGTGCCGATGGCGTTGGCCACGCTGCTGTGCGTGGACGCAGGCGCCAGGCTGCTGCGCGGCGTCAGCGACCAGGCCGCGCTGGAACTCGCATTCGGACTGGCGATCGGAGCGCTCAGCCATTACCGCTTCATTGCGGTGATCGGGGTCGGTGTCGTGGTGCTGCTGCTGTTGCCCAGGGGGCGGCGGGTGTTCGCCGATCCGCGCACCTGGATCGCGATCGCATTCGGCGTCGCGGCATGGGCGCCGTTGATGGCGTGGAACATGGCCAACGCCGAAGCGGGACTGCGTTTCCAGCTGGTCGATCGCCATCCATGGGCCTTCCATGCCGACGGCCTGCTGTTCGTGGCGATCCAGGGCCTGCTGGTGACGCCGCTGCTGTTCGTCGCGCTGCTGTCGGCTGCCGCCGGGCAGCGTGAAGGAACATCCGCGGGCCGGCGCTACCTGGCCTGGCTCGGCGGACTGGTGGTGCTGGGATTCTTCGTGCTGGGCTTCTTCGCCGATACCCGGCGCGTGAGCTTCCACTGGCCGCTGCCGGGTTACCTCGCGCTGCTGCCGCTGCTGCCGGTGCTGCTCGATCGCTGGGCGCCGTGGCTGCGGCGGGCGACCTGGGCAGTCGCGGCCTGCGGCCTGTTCGCGGTGTTCGGGTACTTCGCCGCGGTATCCGTGCCGTCCATGCGCGCGCAGGCGGCGGCGCTGCGCTGGTATCCGGCCAACTTCGCCGGCTGGCGCGAACTTGCGAACGCGGTCGAGGCGCAGCGTGCCCGGATGCCGGCTGGCACGCGCATCGTCGCCGACAACTTCAAGATCGGCGCCGAACTTGGATTCGCACTGGACGATCCGGACATCGCCGTCCTCGAGCACCCGCTCAACCGCGAGCATGGACGCGCACCGCAGCTGCGGCTGTGGGGACTGCGGACGGCGGGCAGGGAGGATTGGGGCGCTGCACCGGTGCTGCTGGTCGTGGGCGCGACCGATGTCGAATACCGCAACCTGCTGCAGCGCTACCACGCGCTGTGCGCGATGGCCGGGCCGCTGCCGAAGCCCCGGGTACTCAACATCGACCACGGCCGCCAGCGCTTCCTGCTGTTCGCTTTCGCCGGAATGCAGGCAGGGGCAGCACAGTCCGATGCGGCGGTTGCAGCTGCTGCAGGGCCCCCGTCCAGGCATCGGCAGCAGGCCTGCACCACGCCGGCGATGGCGTGGATCGACACGCCCATGGCCGGAGCCCGCATCGGCAGGACCTTCGATCTCGCCGGATGGGCGTTCAAGGATGGCGTCGGACTGGCGGGCGTGGACGTACTGCTCGACGGCCGGATGGTGGGCAAGGCCGACTACGGACTGGCGAGTCCGGGCACGGCGGCTTACTGGAAGATCTCCAACGATCCGCAGCACCCGGACGTCGGTTTCCGCGCCCGCATCGATGTCGGCGATGTGGCCCCCGGCCGGCACTGGCTCGGCCTGCGCCTGCATGGGCGCGATGGCAGCGTCGAGGACTGGAGCGAGCAGCCGGTCGAGATCCGGTAGAGCGGGTCAAGACCCGCCCTACGGCATTGCAGCAACGATACCGCCGTTACGGCACCACGAAACCCGCTTCGCGCAGCAGCCGCGCGGTAGCGATCAGGGGCAGTCCGACCAGGGCGCTCGGGTCCTGCGATTCGATTGCGGCGAACAGGCTGATACCCAGGCCTTCGGACTTGAAGCTGCCGGCGCAGTCGAACGGCTGCTCGGCGTCGACATAGCGCTCGATTTCGGCGCGTGACAGCGTGCGGAAGCGCACCGTGGTGGTATCGAGCGCGGCGAGCTCGCGGCCATCGCCGTGCACCAGCGCGATTGCGGTGCGGAAGGCGACGCGACGTCCGGACATCGCCGCCAGCTGGGCGATGGCGGCCTTGCGCCCGCCCGGCTTGCCGAGCGCGACGCCGTCGAGTTCCGCGACCTGGTCCGAACCGACGACCCATGCGCCGGTTTCGCGCCCGGCAACGGCCGCGGCCTTGGCGTGGGCAAGCCGCTGCACCAGTGCCATCGGCGCCTCCCCAGGCAGGACGGCCTCGTCGACCTGGGGGCCCAGGGTCGTGAAGGGCAGGCGCAGGCGCTGCAGCAGTTCGCGCCGATAGGGCGAGGTCGAAGCCAGGATGAGGCGCATTGCCGGTCCCGCGTCAGTGCAGCGGCGCGCGGGCGCGCTCGACCTGCAGCAGCTGCTGGTCGATGCGCTGGCGCGCGGCGTCGATCGAGTCGCGGACCAGTCGCAACTGGTCGAGCGAGGCCTCGCCACCGTGCTGCTGCAGCCACAGGCGCTGGCGCAGCATCTCGTGCATGGCTTCGCGCACGGGATTGTCGTCGCCACCGGCGACCGCCTCGATCTCGTCGCGGGCGGCGCGCAGCCGCGCTTCCAGGCCGTCGGCGGCGTCCAGCACCTGGGCCATGGTGCGCTGGCGATCGCCGCCGCGCCGGCGACGGGCCAGCAGGCCCAGGGCGAGGGCCAGGGCCGCGACGGTCAGCAAAGTGAAGGCCAGGGTCAGGACGCGGGTCCGCTGCAACGGACCAGCAGTCTGCCGCGAGCCGGTCCCGGGGGCAAATTTCCCCGGCAGTACAATGGTTTGACCGCCTTGTCGGGGAGTGGGGAAAGTTTGACAGGGACGGGCACGCCCTTTAACATTCTCCGGCTTATGTCCGCGGAAGTTCCCGAGATCCTGGACGCTTGGCGCATGGTGTCCGCGCGGCGCGGGTTCGAGGGACGCTTGCCGCTGTCGTCGATGCCGCGCTTGGGCGAGGTGTTGCCCGACACGGAGGGCGAGGTGGCGTTCGCGCTCGATTTCGATCGCGATGCGCTGCAGGTAGCATTCGTGGAACTGCGGATCGACGCCGTGCTGCCGCTGCAATGCCAGCGCACGCTGCAGCGTTTCCTGCTCCCGGTGCATATCGTGCAGCGCCTCGGCTTGCTGCCCGCGGATGCGGACGAGGCCGACGAGGCCGCGCTGCCGCCGGGCTACGAGGCATTGCTGGTCGCCGGGGACGGCATGCTGCGGCCCGCGGAACTGGTCGAGGATGAGTTGATCCTCGCGGTGCCGGTGGTGCCGGTGATGCCGGGTTCGGAAGCCGTCGAACGCGACTGGCCGGTCCCGGCGGACGAGGAAATGCGCGCCAATCCGTTTTCCGCGCTGCAGTCGCTGAAGAAAACCGAATCGAAGAAGAAACACTGAAACACACTGGCAACACCGCAACACCCGCAAACGGTCGCGCTGCCCGCGACCCCCGATTGAATCTGGAGCAATCCCATGGCTGTGCAGAAATCCCGCGTTTCCCCCTCCCGTCGTGGCCAGCATCGCGCCCATGACGCGCTGACGGCGAAGCAGCTCTCGACCGACCCGACCACGGGCGAGACCCACCTGCGCCACCACGTCAGCGCCGACGGCTACTATCGCGGCAGGCAGGTGATCCAGCCGAAGGTGCAGGTCGTCGAGGAAGACTGATCCGCATCGCCCCCGCCGCGCCCGCGCGGCGGGAATGATCCACGCTTCGCAGCATCGTCCGCGCAGGATTGCGCCGTGACAGGCATGATGCCGCTTGCATTCACGCGAGGGCAGTCCACGAGATGAGCGAGCCAGCTTCCAATCCCCGCATCTACGCACGCATCGCCGGCACCGGCAGCTACCTGCCGTCCAAGGTGCTGACCAACGACGATCTCGCGAAGATGGTCGACACCAGCGACGAGTGGATCACCACCCGCACCGGCATCAAGACGCGCCACATCGCGGCGGACGACGAAACCACCGGCGACCTGGCGTTCCACGCCTCGGTGCGGGCGCTGGAGGCGGCCGGCGTCGAGGCGTCGGAACTGGACATGATCGTGCTGGGCACCACCACGCCCGACCTGGTGTTCCCTTCCACCGCCTGCCTGTTGCAGCACCGCCTCGGCGCCAACGGCTGCGCCGCGTTCGACGTCAACGCCGCCTGCTCCGGTTTCCTGTTCGCCCTCGGCGTCGCCGACAAGTTCATCCGCAGCGGCGACGCCAGGACCGTGCTGGTGGTCGGCGCCGAGACGCTCACGCGCATGGTCGACTGGACCGAGCGGACCAGCTGCGTGCTGTTTGGCGACGGCGCCGGCGCCGTCGTGCTCAAGGCCGACAGCGAGACCGGCATCCTCAGCACCCACCTGCACGCCGATGGCGGCAAGAAGGAACTGCTGTACAGCCCGGTCGGCGTCTCGGTCGGCTTCAAGCCGGGGGAGGAGAACGGCGGCGTGCGCATCACCATGGCCGGCAGCGACGTGTTCAAGTACGCGGTCAAGGCGCTGGATGCGGTCGTCGAGGAGACGCTGCAAGCCAACAACCTCGACCGGCACGACATCGATTGGCTGATCCCGCACCAGGCCAACCTGCGCATCATCGACGCCACCGCCAAGCGCCTGGACATGCCGATGGATCGCGTGATCGTCACCGTCGACAAGCACGGCAATACCTCGTCGGGTTCGGTGCCGCTGGCGCTGGACGAGGCGGTGCGCTCGGGCAAGGTGCAGCGCGGCCAGATGCTGCTGCTGGAGGCCTTCGGCGGCGGCTTCACCTGGGGCTCGGCGCTGCTGCGGTATTGAGCATTGGGCCTACTGCTTCCTGCTGCTGGTAGGAGCGGCTTATAGCCGCGAGCTTTCCACGGAAACCACGGGATCGTGCAGTAAAGCTTGCGACTCATGTCGCTCCTGTGCATCTCTCACCCGGACACATACGCCGCGGTACAGACAGCCACGGGCCGCAGCCCGTATCATCGGCCCTCGATTTCCGCAGGATTGGGCGCTTGACCGACTCCCCGCTCGCATTCGTATTCCCCGGCCAGGGCTCGCAATCGGTCGCGATGCTGGCCGAGCTGTCGGAACTGCATGCCGGTATTCGCGACACCTTTGCCGAAGCATCGGACGGCGCCGGCATCGACCTGTGGGCGCTGTCGCAAGGCGGTCCGGAGGAACAGCTCAACCGCACCGAATACACCCAGCCGGCGCTGCTGGCCGCGGGCATCGCCGTGTGGCGGCTATGGCAGGCGCAGGGCGGGGCGCGGCCGTCCGTGCTGGCCGGGCACAGCCTCGGCGAATACACCGCGCTGGTCGCGGCCAACGCGCTGTCGCTGCGCGACGCAGCCCACCTGGTGCGCATCCGCGGCCAGGTGATGCAGGATGCCGCTCCCGCCGGTACCGGCGCGATGGCGGCGGTGATCGGCGCCGACGACGAGCTGGTGCGCGCGACCTGCAGCGAAGCGTCCGGCAGCGAAGTGGTGGTGCCGGCGAACTACAACTCGCCCGGCCAGGTGGTGATCGGCGGCCACGCGGCCGCGGTCGACCGGGCGCTTGCGCTGCTGGCCGACAAGGGCGTTCGCAAGGCGGTCAAGCTGGCTGTCAGCGTGCCCTCGCACACGCCGCTGATGCGCGAAGCCGCCAACCGCCTGTCCGAGACCATGGCCGGGCTGGCGTGGCAGGCACCGGAACTTCCCGTGGTGCAGAACGTCGATGCCGAGGTGCATGAGGGCGTGCAGTCGATCCGCGACGCGCTGGTGCGCCAGCTGTACCTGCCGGTGCAGTGGACCGGCTGTATCCAGGCACTGGCCGCGAGGGGTGCGGCGCGCATCGCCGAATGCGGCCCGGGCAAGGTGCTCACCGGCCTGACCAGGCGCATCGACAAGGCGCTGGAGGCGCGACCGCTAGGTATGCCAGGCGAGTTCGAGGCGGCGCTGGCTGAATGGCAATGACACTGCAACCGTAGGAGCGGCTTATAGCCGCGAGCTCTTCGCCGGAATACCAGGCACCCTTCAATAAGCTCGCGGCTATAAGCCGCTCCTACGAGAAACACCACGGTATCTGAGGTTTGAAAATGACGGATTCATTTCTCAAAGGCGAAATCGCCCTGGTCACCGGCGCCAGTCGCGGCATCGGCGCGGCCATCGCCGACGAACTGGCCGCGCAGGGCGCGACCGTGATCGGTACGGCGACCAGCGAGGCGGGTGCGCAGGCCATCGGCGACCGCCTCAAGGATTCGGGCGGCCATGGCCGCGTGCTCGACGTCGCGGCGCCGGGCGGGATCGAGGCCCTGGTAGACGAAATCGACAAGCAATTCGGCGCGACCTCCATCCTCGTCAACAACGCCGGCATCACCCGCGACAACCTGCTGCTGCGGATGAAGGACGAGGACTGGCAGGCGATCCTCGACACCAACCTCACCAGCGTCTACCGCAGTTGCAAGGCGGTGATGCGCGGCATGATGAAGGCGCGCCGCGGCCGCATCGTCAACATCGCCTCGGTCATCGGCGTCACCGGCAACGCCGGACAGGCCAACTACGCCGCCGCCAAGGCGGGGATCATCGCGTTCTCTAAGTCGCTGGCCAGGGAAATCGGCTCGCGCGGCGTCACCGTCAACGTGGTGGCGCCGGGGTTCATCGCCACCGACATGACCCGCGACCTGCCGGAGGAATCGAAGCAGGCGATGATCACGCAGATCGCGCTTGGCCGGCTCGGCGAGCCTGCCGACATCGCGCGCGCGGTCGCCTTCCTCGCCGGCCCCGGCGCGGCCTACATCACCGGCGAGACCCTGCACGTCAACGGCGGCATGTACATGTCCTGAGCCGTCTCCATCCGTGCACGGGCGGCCGCCCATCCATCGCCGGGCTTGCCACGAATGTCCGGCAAGCCATTGAACGCAAAGGGGCCGCGGATGCAGTGCCGATTGCCCGGCTTTCCCTTACACTACCCTCTTGTAACAGCCTCCCCGGAGCCAACAGCCAATGAGCAGCATCGAAGAACGCGTCAAGAAAATCGTCGTCGAACAACTGGGTGTCAAGGAAGATGAGGTGAGCAACAGCGCCTCCTTCGTCGACGACCTCGGTGCAGACTCCCTGGACACCGTCGAGCTGGTGATGGCGCTCGAGGAAGAGTTCGAGTGCGAGATCCCGGACGAGGAAGCCGAGAAGATCACTTCGGTGCAGCAGGCGATCGATTACGTCAAGGCGCACGTCAAGAGCTGATCCTGCGGTTCGTGCCTGGACGCAAGTCCGGTCGTGCATGGCCGGACTTTCCATGCAAGCAATGGCCTGCACCGCCACCGGCGAAGCGGCCATCGTCGTGACAAATCCCGGGGCCGCGCTTGCGGCCTCGGGCGTTTTGAACGCGCGGCCACGCCGCCTGACCGCGGCCAGCGGGCGCGCAAACGGAATCGGGTAAGGAGTTGGTCATGTCCAAGCGACGCGTCGTCATCACCGGTCTCGGCATCCTCTCGCCGCTGGGCAACGACCTGGCGTCGAGCTGGGACGGCATCGTCAACGGCCGTTCCGGGATCGGCCCGATCACCCACTTCGACGCCTCGGCCTTCACCACCCGCATCGGCGGCGAGGTCCGGGACTTCGACCCCGCTGCGTGGGTCGCGCCGAAGGACATCAAGAAGATGGACCCCTTCGTGCACTACGGCGTCGCCGCCTCGATGATGGCGATCAAGGACGCAGGCCTGGAGATCGGCGGGGCCGATGCCGAGCGCATCGGCGTGGCGCTCGGCGCCGGAATCGGCGGCCTCAAGGGCATCGAGGAAACCACGCTCAAGCTGGCCGAGGGCGGGCCGCGCAAGGTCTCGCCGTTCTACGTGCCCAGCACCATCATCAACATGATCGCCGGCCAGGTCTCGATCATGACCGGCGCCAAGGGCCCCAACATCGCCGCGGTCACCGCCTGCACCACCGCCACCCACAACATCGGCCTGGCGATGCGCATGATCCAGTACGGCGAGGCCGACGCGATGATCGCAGGCGGCGCCGAATACGCCACCACCCCGACCTCGGTCGGCGGTTTCTGCGCGATGAAGGCGCTGTCCACGCGCAACGACGATCCGGCCCGGGCTTCGCGCCCCTGGGACAGGGACCGCGACGGCTTCGTGATGGGCGACGGCGCCGGCGTCTTGGTCCTGGAGGAATACGAGCGCGCGAAGGCGCGCGGTGCGCGCATCTACTGCGAGCTGGCCGGCTTCGGCATGAGTGGCGACGCCTTCCACATGACCGCGCCCAGCGAAAGCGGCGACGGCGCCGCGCGCTGCATGCGCAATGCCATCAAGGACGCCGGCATCGAGACGTCGGCGATCGGTTACGTCAATGCCCATGGCACCTCGACGCCGGTCGGCGACCTCGCCGAGACCATGGCGATCAAGGCCGCGCTGGGAGATGCGGCATCCAGGGTCATGGTCAGCTCGACCAAGTCGATGACCGGCCACCTGCTGGGTGCGGCCGGCGGGGTCGAGGCGGTGTTCTCCACGATGGCGCTGCATACCGGCGTGGTGCCGCCGACCATCAACCTCGACAATCCGTCCGAAGGCTGCGACCTGGACTACGTGCCGCACACGGCGCGCGAAGCGAAGATCGACGTCGCGATGTCGAATTCCTTCGGCTTCGGCGGCACCAACGGCACACTGGTGTTCAGGCGCGTTTAAAGCGCCCCCGTCGGGGAAGGCGAGGATCAGGCCATGCTCGTCACCCGCACCCTCGACGCCGGGATCGACCTGCTGGCGCTGCATCGGCTGGCTCCGGCGCGTTACCCCCTGTTGCTCGAATCCTCGGCCGCCGGCACCCCGCAGGGTCGCTGGGACCTGCTGCTGGCGACCAACGGCGATGCACTGACGCTCGGGCGCGACGGGCATACCCGGCGATCGGGACGCGTTGCCGGCGAAGCCCCGGGGGACGGGCTGGTGGCGGGCGGCTTCCTCGACGTGCTGGATGGCGACTGGCGCGCCGAGCACTGCGCCCGCGACGAGCCGCGCTGGCCGTTCCGTGGCGGCTGGGCCCTGCTGCTGGGATACGAACTGGCCGCGCAGGTCGAACCGGTGCTGGACCTGCCGCAGGCGCCGGGCACCATCCCGGTGGCGCTGGCGCTGCGCTGTCCCGCCGCGGTCCTGCGCGACCGCGCCAGCGGCGACTGCGTGGCGGTCGCGGAAACCGGGCATGCGGGCATGCTCGAGGCGATCCAGACAGACGTCGCGGCGGCGCGCGCGCTGCCGCCGCCAGCCGCCTGGCGGCCGCCGCGCAAGCTGACCGAGGATCCTCCGCAGCGCTACCTGGACGGGGTCGCGCGCATCCTCGAGTACCTTGCGGCCGGCGATGTGTTCCAGGCCAACCTCTCGCGCGCCTGGCAGGCGGATTTCGACCAGGCGCTCGCCCCGGCAGCGCTGTTCCAGCGCTTGCGCCTGCACAATCCGGCGCCATTCGCCGGGCTGTTCGCCGGCGATGGCTGGGCCGTTGCCAGCGCCTCGCCGGAGCGCCTGGTGTCGGTGCGCGGCGAGCTGGTCGAAACCCGGCCGATCGCCGGCACCCGGCCGCGCGCGCCAGGGCGCGGCGTGGACTGCGACGATGACGCCGAACGCATCCGCGAACTCATCGGCCACCCCAAGGAACGTGCCGAGCACGTGATGCTGATCGACCTGGAGCGCAACGACCTCGGTCGCGTCTGCGTGCCCGGCAGCGTCGAGGTCGATGAGCTGATGACGGTCGAGAGCTACGCCCACGTCCACCACATCGTCAGCAACGTGCGTGGCCGGCTGCGCCCCGGGACGACCCCGGGCGAGGTGATCCGCGCGACCTTCCCGGGCGGCACCATCACCGGCTGCCCCAAGGTGCGCTGCATGCAGGTCATCGCCGAGCTGGAGCAGGTCGGGCGCGGCAGCTATACCGGCGCCTTCGGCTGGCTGGGGCGCGACGGCGACCTCGACCTCAACATCCTGATCCGCAGCGCCGAAGTCGAGGCCGACGGCCGGGGCGGCAGCCGGCTGCGCTTCCGCACCGGCGCGGGCATCGTCGCCGACTCCGATCCACGACGCGAACTCGAGGAAACCCGCGCCAAGGCGCGCGGAATGCTGGATGCGCTGTCCTCGTAGGAGCGCACCTGGGCGCGACAAGCCCTGCCGGCACAATCTGTCGCGCCCAGGTGCGCTCCTACAGGGCATGAAAGGTATCCTTGTCGTCATGATCGACATGCATAGCGCTGAGGCACCAGCATGAGCATGCGCTGCAAGGGCGGCGCGACCCTGCGCATGCTGTTCGTGCTGTCGGCGCTGTGCGTGGGCGTCGTGGCCTACTGGGGCTGGCATCGCTACACGAGCTTCGTCGATGCGCCGCTGTCTGGCGTCGAGGCCGGCGAAACGCTGGTGGTCGAACGCGGCGACTCGTTCGCGCGCGTGCTCGGCAAGCTGCGCAGCCAGGGCGTGAGCGCCGGACACGACCTGGAGTGGCAGCTGCTGGCGAAGCGGCTCGGCGCCGCTGGCAGGCTCCAGGTCGGCGAATACGCGCTCGACCCCGGCACCACGCCCAGCGAGCTGCTGCTGCGGATGCGCGACGGCAAGGTGCTGAGCTACCGCTTCACCATCGTCGAAGGCTGGAACATCCGCCAGCTGCGCGCGGCGCTTGCTAAGGCCACGCCGTTGAAGCAGACCATCGTCGACCTCGACGATGCCGCCCTGATGGCGTCGCTGGGCCATCCCGGCCAGCATCCGGAAGGGCGTTTCCTGCCGGAAACCTACGTCTATACCCGCAGCGACAGCGACCGCGACCTGCTCGGGCGCGCGTACGACGAGCTCGACAAGGCGCTCGCTTCCGCATGGGAGTCGCGCGCGCCCGGCCTGCCGTTGAAGTCGAAGGACGAAGCGCTGGTGCTGGCTTCGATCGTCGAGAAGGAAACCGGCGTCGCCAGCGAACGGCCGCAGATCGCCGCGGTGTTCCTGCGCCGGCTCAAGCTCGGCATGCGCCTGCAGACCGACCCCAGCGTGATCTACGGCATGGGTAGCGCCTACAGCGGCAACATCCGCAAGTCGGACCTGACCACCGACACGCCCTACAACACCTACACCCGCGACGGCCTGCCGCCGACGCCGATCGCGATGGTCGGCAAGGACGCGCTGCACGCCGCCACCCATCCGGCCGAGGGCGATGCGCTATTCTTCGTCGCGGTCGGCGACGGCAGCGGCAGGCACGTGTTCTCGAAGACGCTGGCCGAGCACCAGGCCGCCGTGCGCGACTACATCCGCCGCTATCGCGCCCAGTACGGACCGAAATGACCGCGTTGCCGTCACACCCAAGGTTCATCTCGCTGGAGGGCGGCGAGGGCGCGGGCAAGACCACCGTGCTGGATGCCCTGCGCGGGGCGCTGCAGCGCGATGGCGCGGAGGTGGTCAGTACCCGCGAGCCGGGCGGCACGCCCCTGGCCGAGATGATCCGCAGCCTGCTGCTCGATCCCGCCCACGAGCCTCCGGCCGCCGAAACCGAACTGCTGTTGATGTTCGCCTCGCGCGCGCAGCACGTGCGCGAAACCATCCTGCCGGCGCTGCAGCGCGGCGCCTGGGTGGTCAGCGACCGGTTCACCGATTCCAGCTTCGCCTACCAGGGCGGCGGGCGCGGGCTCGACCTGGCCTTGATCGCCGAACTCGAACGCCGCGTCGTCGGCCTGCAGCCAGGACTGACCCTGCTGCTCGATCTTGGCGTCGACCAGGGACGCGAGCGAACGCGTGCCCGCGACCACGATCCCGATCGCATCGAGCGCGAGCACGACGGATTCTTCGAACGCGTGCGCGCCACGTATCTCGCGCGCGCCGCCGCCGAACCGCGGCGGTTCCGCGTGATCGACGCCTCGCAGCCGGTGCAAGCGGTCGCCGCCGCGGCCATCGCCGCGCTGCACGACCATCGGCAGCAGCCGGCATGAGTGCGGGCATGCCGGCACTCGCGCCCTGGCAGCAGCGCGCCTACGACCAGGCCGCCGCCGCGCTCGACGGCGACCGCATGGGTCACGCGCTGTTGCTGACCGGGCCGGTCATGCTCGGCAAGCGCATCGTCGCCGAGCGGCTTGCGCAACGCGTGCTGTGCACGCAGCGACAGGACGATGGCGAGCCGTGCGGCCGCTGCCGCAGCTGCCAGCTGTTCGCGGCGCGCACGCAGAGCGATCCACTGGAAGTGCGGCCGGACGGTTCGCCGGCGCACCCGCAGGGGCACCCCGGGCATCCGGATGCGTACTTCGTCGGCTATGCAATCAACCCCAGGACCGGCAAGCCGCGCACCGAGATCGTGATCGAGCAGATCCGCGCGCTGTCCGAGAAGCTCTCGCTCACGCCGCAGTACGGCGGCGCCCAGATCGGCCTGGTCGAGCCGGCCGAAGCGATCAACCACTCGGCGCAGAACGCGCTGCTCAAGACCCTGGAAGAGCCGCGGCCGGGTCGCTTCCTGTGGCTGGTCTGCGCCGATCCCGCGCACCTGTCGGCCACCATCCGCAGCCGTTGCCAGCGGCTGGAGTTCCGGCTGCCGCCGCGCACAGAGGCGCTGGCCTGGCTGCAGGCACGGGGCCACGCAGCCAAGGCGGCGAACGAGGCGCTGGACGCCGCGCGCGGCCATCCAGGCCTGGCCGACGCATGGCTGCGCGACGGCGGGCTCGATTTGAGGAAGGAGGTCAAGGCCGACCTGGCGAAACTGGCCAGGGGCGACCTGGCCGTGGTCGAGGCCGCGCAGCGCTGGACCGCCGACGGCGACGCCGCGCTGCGGCTGCGCCATGCCGCCGATCTGGCCGCGGCCGAAGCCGGCGGCTTGACCGATCCGGCGCGAATGCGGAAGCTGGCCCTGTGGTTCGACGCGGCCAACCGTACCCGCGAGCTGTTGCGGACCACGGTCAGGGCCGACCTGGCGGTGGCGGAACTGCTGCTGGCCTGGGCGAGGGGCCGCGCCTAGCCGATGCCAGATTGGCATCGACTGTGGCCCGGACGACCCGCAGCCGGCAATTCCGTGCCACGGATGGCAGCAATTGATTGAACCGACGAGGACAGGACATGACTCCAACAGCAGGCGGCGCAAGACAGGGCATCCTGTCGCTGGCGGTCAAGGACAAGGCGCAGCTCTACAGCGCCTACATGCCTTACCTCAAGCACGGCGGCATCTTCGTGCCGACCCCGAAGCGCTACTTCCTCGGCGACGAGGTGTTCCTGCTGCTGACCCTGCCGGAGTCCAACGAGCGTCTTCCGGTCGCAGGCAAGGTGGTCTGGGTCACGCCGACCGGCGCCCAGGGCAACCGCACCGCCGGCATCGGCGTGCAGTTCGCTGAAACCCAGGAAGGCGAGACGGTCAAGGGCAAGATCGAGACCCTGCTGGCCGGTACGCTGAACGCGGAGAAGCCGACGCACACGATGTAGTTATCCGGCAGGCTTCGCCGCGGGAATTCCGCGCTGTTCGAACAGCTTGTGGCCGCCAACACGGCCGTGAAGACGTGCCTCGGTGGAGTCGCCCAAGCCATGAGTTTTCCGCCCCGTCGGAACGGATACATTGGAATGCGTTCACGGCAACCGTTACTTTCGATGGTTTTCAGATCCAGGAAATGATCAGCAACGAACTCGACATCACGCCCCATCGCGCGCGCCTGCAACAGCACGGCCGGGTGCAGATCCGCGACTTCCTGCAGGCGTCGGCGGCCGAGCGGTTGCGACAGTGCCTGGAGCACGAAACGCCGTGGGAGGTCGCGCAGCGCGCCGATTTGCCCGGGGACGGGCCGGCACCCGCGCCGGGCGAGGATGGCGAGCTGCTGCGATGCGCCTATGAGCGCGCGAAGACCGGCTACGAATTCGTGTTCGACCGCTACCGCATCGTCGATGCGGTGCGCGAGGCGGCCGACCCGGAAATGCTCCTGCACGTGGTGCTGGACTTCCTCAACAGCCCGCAGTTCCTGGAATTCGCGCGCCTGCTCACCAATGAGCCGCGCATCCGCATGGTCAGCGCGATCGCGGTGCGCTACCGCGCCGGCCATTTCCTCAACGCGCACAACGACAGCGCCCCCGACGAGGATCGCGAGTTCGCCTACGTGATCAACCTCAGCCGCAACTGGAAGCCGGACTGGGGCGGCCTGCTGCAGTTCCTGGGCGACGAGCACAGCGTGGCCGAAAGCTTCACCCCGCTCTGGAATTCGCTGAGCCTGTTCCGCGTCCCGCAGATGCACCAGGTGGGGATCGTGGCGCCGTGGGCGGGGGACGACCGCTACAGCATCACCGGCTGGTTCCGCCGGAATTGAAACTGCGCCCGGCTGGCAACGTCAGCCGGCACGCAGCGCCTGCGCATCCCACCCAGGCCGCGGCGCGAACCGTTCGCCGTGCTTGTCCTGCAGCGCCTTCAGCTTTGCCAGCAGCGTGTCGGCGCCGGTCTCGCGGATGTACTGGATCGGGCCGCCGCGGAACGGGGCGAAGCCGGTGCCGAAGATGACGCCGGCGTCGAGCAGGTCGGCGTCGGTGACCACGCCGTCGTGCAGGGCAGCGACGGCTTCGTTGAGCAGGGGCAGGATCAGGCGGTCCTCCAGGTCTTCCGGCGCCTTGTAATCCTTCGCTACTTCGGGCTTCTGCGGCTTGCCGTCGCTCCACGCGTACAGCCCCTGGCCGTCCTTCTTGCCGCGCTTCCCATCCTCGGGCGGGGTGGCGAGAGCGGCCGGGATGTCGAGGCCGAGGAAGGGCGCAAGCTCCCGGCCGACGCCGGCGGCGACGTCGAGGCCGACGGTGTCGATCAGCTCGATCGGACCCATCGGCATGCCGAACTTCACCGCGGCCCGGTCGATCGCCGCGCCCGGGATGCCTTCCGAATACGCGGTCGCGGCTTCGAGCATGTAGGGGAACAGCACGCGGTTGACCAGGAAGCCGGGGGTGCCGGCGACCGGCACCGGCAGCTTGTCCAAGGCCCTGCAGAATGCGGCCAGCCGCTTCTGCGTGTCCGCGGCCATCGTGTCGTGGTGGATCAGCTCCACCAGCGGCATCAGCGCCACCGGATTGAAGTAGTGCAGGCCGGCGAACTGCTCCGGACGCCGGATGTGCCCGCGCAGCTCGGTCAGCTGGATCGACGAGGTGTTGGTGGTCAGCAGCGCGTCGGCCTTCATGCGCGGCTCGACCGTTGCGTAGAGGTCGCGCTTGGCTTCGGCCTGCTCGATGATCGCCTCGACCACCAGGTCGGCATTGGGGATGCCATCGCCCTGCAGGTCGGACTTCAATCGCGCGGCGACTTCGGGGCGCTTCGCGTCGTCCCTGACCTTCTTCTCGAACAGTTTCTGCGCGCGCGCCATGGCGCCATCGATGTATTTCTGCTCGCGATCCTGCAGCGTGACCTGGAAGCCCTTGTAGGCCGACCATGCGGCGATGTCGCCGCCCATCACCCCGGCGCCGACCACGTGCACGCGCTCGATCTTGGAGTCCTTGCCACCGAGTCCCTTGAGCCGTTCCTGCAGGAAGAACACCCGGGTCAGGTTGCGCGCGGTGGAGGTGCCGGCCAGCCTGACCACCGACCTGCGTTCGGCCGCCAGCAGCGACTGCATGCTGCCGCCGCTGCGGCGCCAGGTCTCGATCAGCGCATAGGGTGCCGGGTAATGCTCCCTGCGCGCCTTGCGTGCGACCTGCTTGACCAGCATCGGCGCCAGGGCCTGTCGCGCCGGCCAGGTGTTGCTGATCCAGGCGACGAAGCGCTGCCTGAACGATCGCGTCATGCCCTTGTGGACTAGGTCGACGGCGGCGTCGACCAGCTTGTCCTTCGCCACTACCCTGTCGACCAGGCCGATCGCCTTCGCGGCGGACGCCGACAGCGTGCGTCCGGTCAGCATCATGTCCATCGCCGCCGGCGCCCCGACCAGTCGCGGCAGGCGCACGCTGCCGCCCCAGCCGGGATAGATGCCCAGCTTGACCTCGGGCAGGCCGATGCGGGTGGACGGGTCGTCGGACGCCACCCGGTAGCGGCAGGCCAGCGAGATCTCGGTACCGCCGCCCATGCAGAAGCCGTGGATCGCCGCGACCGTGGGGCAGGGCAGTTCGGCCAGGCGCTGGAAACTGCGCTGGCCGCGCAGGATCGAATCGCCGATGGTGCCCTCGGCGTCGAACTTCTGGAATTCGCGGATGTCGGCGCCGGCGATGAAGCCCTTCGCCTTGCCCGAGCGGATCACCACGCCCCTGGGCGGGTCGAGTGCCAGTCGTTCGACCAGCTTGTCCAGTTCGATCAGCACGTCCTGGGCGAAGGTGTTGACCGACTCGCCGGCGCGGTCGAAGGTGAGCACGACGATGCCGTCGTCGCGCTGTTCGGCTTGCCAGTGGCTGAAGCGCAGTCCGTCGAGCCCTGCAATCATTTGCTTCCATCCGGTAGGGTGCGTAGGGGTCGTTATCATCCAGACCATGTTCGACCCGCGTCAAATCGGCGCTTGAAACGGCGCGATGGCGCCATTCCGGCCCTTGCATGGCTTGTGGCAGGCGCGGCTTGCCCCCATATGCGTGAGAATGCCGCTGCTTCGCGGCGGTGGAACTTCCCTCCGCGGCGAAGCTCACAATCGCCCAGCCAACAGGCGGGGCTCTGCAAGGAGTACCGGCCCGATGGCCGAAGTCGTCGATCCCCAGCCAGGCCAGCAGGCGCTCGACCAGGAGCTGGTCAAGCGCGTGCAGCGCGGCGACAGCGCGGCGTTCGACCTGCTGGTGCGCAAGTACCAGCACCGGATCGCGGCGCTCATCGGCCGTTACGTCTCCGACTGGAGCGAATGCCAGGACGTGGCCCAGGACACCTTCATCCGCGCCTATCGCGCGATCGGGAACTTCCGCGGCGACGCCCAGTTCTATACCTGGCTGCACCGCATCGCCGTGAACACCGCCAAGAACCACCTGGTCGCCAACAACCGCCGGCCGCCGAACGACGACATCGACGTCAGCGACGCCGAACAGTTCGATTCCGGCATCCGCCTGCGCGATACCGACACCCCGGAGCGCGAGCTGGCACGCCAGCAGATGGAGCAGGCGGTGATGCGCGCGGTCGAGGCGCTGCCGGAGGAATTGCGGCTGGCGATCTCGCTGCGCGAGGTCGATGGTCTCAGCTACGAGGAGATCGCCCAGCGCATGGATTGCCCGATCGGCACGGTGCGTTCGCGCATCTTCCGGGCCCGCGAGGCAATCGACGCGGAACTCAGGCCGCTGATGGATGTCGAACCCAGGCGTGAACGTTCCGCGCGCTGATCGCGCGGCGAGATCCGAACAACGAACAATGTGCCCGAACAGCATGGCCCTGCCGACATGACCACCGATCCCCAGACCGACAAGCTATACGAGCACCATCGCCAGCAGCTCTCGGCGATGCTGGACGGCGAACTGGCGCCGGACCAGGCCAAGTTCATGCTGCGCCGCCTCGAGCACGATGCCGAGCTGGCTGCCTGCTGGGAGCGCTGGCAGGTCGGCGGCGACGTGCTGCGCGGTTGCCACGAGGCCCTGTTGCCGAGGGACTTCTCGCAGCGGGTCGCGGACGCGATCGCGGAGCGCCAGCCGAGCTCGCCAGAGACATCGGCGGTCGCGGCAACGAGATCGAAGTGGGCGCGCTGGAGCGGTGGTGCGGCATTGGCGGCTTCGGTCGCGATGGTGGCCGTGCTGGTTGCGCGCCAGCTGCCGGAGGTCGAACCCGCGGCCACGGCGACGCCCGCCCGGGTCGCGGCAAGCGCCGCAGCCCCCGTCGCGCAGACGATTGCAGCCACGGACGCGTACGTGGCACCGGCAGCGCAGGCGCCCGATGCGGGCAAGCCGGACGCACCGGCAACGCCGGCCGCTGCGCTGGCGACGGCCGTCGCCGTGACCGAGGTGCCGCGGCGCATGGCCGAGCGAAGCACGCGGGCGCAAAGCCAGCGTGCCGCCGCCCGTATCCGCCACTCGGCCGATGCCCCGGCCATGGTCGCGGCCAGTACGCCGGCAGTCATGACGCCTGCGCGTGAGCCGGCCACCGCGCTGGCGGAGGCGCTGCCGGCGGCGCCGGGGCTGGTCGATCCGTTCGCAGCCGGTCCTGCCAAGCGCAGCCGTCCGTGGCCGCGCGCGATCCTGCCGAACTACTCCGCCGGCAATGCCTTCACGGCAAGCTATGGCGGCAATGCCGCCTCGTCCTCGTTCCACCCGTTCGAGCCGCGCGTCGACCTCGCGCCGGCGCAGGCCGGTGACGAGCCGCAGGGCGGCAATACCGGCCCGCGCTGACCGCTTGTGCGCCACGGGTCCGCCCGGGCGTCGTTTCCATCCCCCGTACCTGTCGAGGATCGCTCGTCGATGAAAGCCCCGCTGCAAGCCGCCATCCTGGTCGTCCTGACCGCCGCCGCGACCACGGCGGTGGTGTTGCCCGTCGCCACCGCCCGGCAATCGGTGCAATCCAGCGCGCCGGCCCCGACCGTGGTCGGGCTGCCGGACTTCACCCAGCTGGTCGAGCAGGTCGGCCCGGGAGTGGTGAACGTGGTGGCGGAAATCGACCCAAAGACGCCGCGCCGCGCGCAGGCGCAGATACCCGACGACCAGGACATCCCGGAAATCTTCCGCCGTTTCTTCGGTCCGGGCATGCCGTTCCCGGGCCAGCCCGGGCCCGGGATGCGGCCACCCGGGGTGTCGATGGGCAGCGGCTTCATCATTTCCGCCGACGGCTACGTGCTGACCAACCACCACGTCGTCGACGGGGCCGACAGCGTCAAGGTGAAGCTGTCCGATGGCCGCGAGTTCACCGCCAAGGTGGTCGGCAGTGACGCGCAGTCCGACGTCGCCCTGCTCAAGATCCCCGCGGGCGGGCTGCCGACGCTGCGGATCGGTAATTCCGACCTGCTCAAGCCGGGGCAGTGGGCGGTGGCGATCGGCTCGCCGTTCGGCCTCGACCACTCGATCACCGCCGGCATCATCAGCGCGGTCGGCCGCAGCAACCAGTACGCGCGACAGCAGTACGTGCCCTTCATCCAGACCGACGTCGCGATCAACCCGGGCAACTCCGGCGGCCCGCTGCTCAATACCCGCGGCGAAGTGGTGGGCATCAACTCGCAGATCTTCTCCAGTTCCGGCGGCTACCAGGGCGTTAGTTTCGCGATCCCGATCGACCTGGCGATGAACGTGGTCAAGCAGCTCAAGGCCACCGGCAAGGTCAGCCGCGGCATGATCGGCGTGACCCTGCAGGCGATCGACTCGGAAAGCGCCAAGGGCCTCGGCCTCCCGGATACGCGCGGCGCGCTGATCAACCAGGTCAGCCCGGGCAGTGCCGGGGAAAAGGCCGGACTGCAGGTCGGCGACGTGATCCGCTCCATCGACGGCACCGAAATCCAGCAGTCCAGCGAATTGCCGCCGATCGTCGGCGCGCTGCCGCCGGGTACCCGCGTCGAGCTCGGGATCCTGCGCGACGGCAAGCCGCGGCAGGTCGCCGTCACCCTGGGCGAACTGGATGCGAGCCTGCTTCCCGGCGCCTCGCGGCAATCCGGCGAATCCGGTGGTCCGCGCGCGCCTGCGGCCAAATCCGCCAACCCGCTCGGCCTGATCGGCCAGGACCTGGGCGCCGACGACCGCCGCGAACTCGGCCTCAAGCCGGGCGAAGGCGTGGGCATCGCCGCCGTCGAGGGCCTGGCCGCGCGCGAGGCGGGCATCAAGCCCGGGCAGGTCGTGCTGCGGGTCGGCACTACCCCGGTGGGCAGCGTGGCCGCGCTGGATCGCGCCCTGGCCGGGGTCAAGCCGGGGCAGACGGTGATGCTGCTGCTGCGCAGCGGGAACACCTCGCAGTTCGTCGCGGTCACGCCGCGTGCCAGGGACAGCGACGACGAATAGGATCGCCGCAGCGTGGCCACGGGACCCGCTTCCCCGGGAAGCGGGTCCTTCGCTATGCGACAATGCAACGTTTACCTTGCAAGGCCGCACCGACGGCCACGACCGTCGCCCGCCATGTCCGAATCGATGCGGAACATCCGCAATTTCTCCATCATCGCCCACGTCGACCACGGCAAGTCGACCCTTGCCGACCGCATCATCCAGCTGTGCGGCGGCCTGAGCGAGCGCGAGATGGAAGCCCAGGTGCTCGACACCAACCCGATCGAGCGCGAGCGCGGCATCACCATCAAGGCCCAGTCGGTGTCGCTGCCGTACACGGCGAAGGACGGGCAGACCTACCACCTCAACTTCATCGACACCCCCGGCCACGTCGACTTCAGCTACGAGGTCAGCCGCTCGCTGGCCGCCTGCGAGGGCGCGCTGCTGGTGGTCGATGCCGCCCAGGGCGTCGAGGCGCAGTCGGTCGCCAACTGCTACACCGCGGTGGAGATGGGCCTGGAAGTGGTGCCGGTCATCAACAAGATCGACCTGCCGACGGCCGACATCGAGCGGGTCAAGGCCGAGATCGAGGCGGTGATCGGCATCCACGCCGACGAGGCGGTCGCGATCAGCGCCAAGACCGGACTCAACGTCGGCGACGTGCTCGAGGCCATCGTCCAGCGCATCCCGCCACCAGTCCCGCGCGACACCGACCGGCTGCAGGCGCTGATCATCGACTCCTGGTTCGACAACTATCTGGGCGTGGTCTCGCTGGTGCGGGTGATGCAGGGCGGGATCAGGCCCGGCGACAAGATCCTGGTGATGTCCACCGGACGCACCCACCAGGTCGACAACGTGGGCGTGTTCACGCCCAAGCGCAAGGAGACCAAGGTGCTGGGCGCGGGCGAGGTCGGCTGGATCAACGCCTCGATCAAGGACGTGCACGGCGCGCCGGTCGGCGACACCCTGACCCTGGCCGCCGAGCCGGCGCCGAAGCCGTTGCCCGGCTTCCAGGAGATGCAGCCGCGGGTGTTCGCCGGGCTGTTCCCGGTGGACGCCGACGACTACCCGGACCTGCGCGAGGCGCTGGACAAGCTGCGCCTGAACGACGCCGCGCTGCGCTTCGAGCCGGAAAGTTCGGAGGCGATGGGATTCGGCTTCCGCTGCGGCTTCCTGGGCATGCTGCACATGGAGATCGTGCAGGAGCGGCTGGAGCGCGAGTACGACCTCAACCTGATCAGCACCGCGCCGACCGTGGTCTACGAAGTGCTCAGGACCGATGGCAGCGTGCTGTCGCTGGACAACCCCGCCAAGCTCCCGCAAAGCAACCTGGTCGAGGAAGTACGCGAGCCGATCATCCGCGCCAACATCCTCACCCCGCCGGACTACGTCGGCAACGTCATCACGTTGTGCGAGGAGAAGCGCGGCAGCCAGGTCGGCATCACCTATCTCGGCAGCCAGGTGCAGATCAGCTACGAGCTGCCGATGGCGGAAGTGGTGCTGGATTTCTTCGACCGCCTGAAGTCGGTCTCGCGCGGCTACGCCTCGCTCGATTACCATTTCCTGCGCTTCGACGCCGGCCCGTTCGTGCGCGTGGACACCCTGATCAACGGCGACAAGGTCGATGCGCTGTCGATCATCGTCCATCGCAGCCATGCCGACCGCCGCGGCCGCGAGCTGGTCGAGAAGATGCGCGAGCTGATCCCGCGGCAGATGTTCGACGTCGCCATCCAGGCCGCGATCGGCTCGCAGGTGATCGCCCGCAGCACGGTCAAGGCGATGCGCAAGAACGTGCTGGCCAAGTGCTATGGTGGCGACGTCTCACGCAAGAAGAAGCTGCTGGAAAAGCAGAAAGCGGGCAAGAAGCGAATGAAGCAGGTCGGTCGCGTGGAGATCCCGCAGGAGGCCTTCCTCGCGGTCCTGCAGGTGGACAAGTAGCCGGCAGCCGGGGACGCAGGAACGGGGACCGCAAGGCAGGATTCCCAGCTGCGTTCCCATCCGTGCGGAGATGACGGGCCCTGGCGGGCGCCTTTACCGATTCCCCATTCCCGTTCCAAGGAACATACATGCGCTGGTTCGAAATCGCCCTGGTCGTCCTGACCTTCCTCAGCGGCCTGATCTGGCTGCTGGACAAGCTGTTCTTCGCGCGCCGCCGTGCTGAAAACGCCGGCCTGCTCGACGAGGGCAGGGAGCCCTGGTACGTCGATTACGCCAAGGCCTTCTTCCCGGTGCTGGCGATCGTGCTGGTGCTGCGCAGCTTCGTCGCCGAACCTTTCCGGATCCCGTCCAACTCGATGATGCCGACCCTGCTGACCGGCGACTTCATCCTGGTCAACAAGTTCGCCTACGGCCTGCGTCTGCCGATCAGCAATACCAAGATCATCAGCATCGGCGAACCCAAACGCGGCGACGTGGTGGTGTTCAAGCCGCCGCGGCACCCGGAGCAGGACTGGATCAAGCGCGTCATCGGCCTGCCCGGGGACACGGTCGCCTACCACGACAACCAGGTGTCGGTGAACGGCAAGCCGTTCGCGTACGAGCGCGTGGGCGATTACGTCGGGATCGGCAATGGCGCCGAGATGACCGGGGCCAGCGAGTTGACCGAACGGATCCCGGGGCACGACCATTCGGTCCTGGAGATCGACCGGCTGCCGTTCATCGACCAGGGCGACGGCGAATGGAAGGTGCCGGCAGGGCATTATTTCGTGATGGGCGACAATCGTGATAGAAGCGACGACAGCAGGTTCTGGGGTTTCCTGCCGGAGCAGAACATCCGCGGCAAGGCGTTCCTGATCTGGCTGAACTGTGACGACGTGACGAATCTGTGCCGGAACGACTTCGACGCATCCCGCATCGGTACTAGGATTCCTTGACAGGCGAGCGGCACCAAAGCGGCACCAACTTGGGGAAACAACGATGAAACGCACGCAACGTGGCATGACCCTGCTGAGCTTCGTGATCGTGTTGGCGGTGGTGGGGTTCGCGATCTACCTGGTCATGAAGCTGTTCCCGATGTACCAGGAGTACTACTCGGTCAAGCAGGCGCTGAAGGGCCTGCAGCAGGAATCGGGGATCGCCAACCAGGACCCGGGCAAGATCAAGGACCTGTTCTTCCGGCGCCTTTACATCAGCTATTCCGAGAACGTGAAGCCCGAGAACGTCGATCTCAAGCGCAACGAGAAGGGCGGCGGCTGGAAGATGGACGTCAAGTACGAGGTGCGCAAGCCGCTGGTCGGCAACCTCGACGTGGTCGGCAAGTTCCAGGCCACCGAGAACCTGACCAACCGGGGCGATGGGGGCTGACCCTGGCAGCGCGCGTTTCGCGGGGCACGGGTTCGCCGACCAGGACCTGCTGGCGCAGGCGCTGACCCACCGCAGCGCCGGCGTCCCGCACAACGAGCGCCTGGAATTCCTCGGCGACGCGGTGGTCGGGCTGGTGGTCGCCGAGGCGCTGTACCGGCGTTGGCCCAAGGCCGACGAAGGCGCGCTGACCCGCGCCCGCGCCGAACTGGTGCGCGAGTCCTCGCTGGCAGCGATCGCGCGCAGCCTCGACCTGGGGTCGAAGCTGATCCTCGGCCCGGGCGAAATGAAGTCCGGCGGCCACCGCCGCGATTCGATCCTGTCCGACGCGCTGGAGGCGCTGGTCGGCGCCATCTTCCTTGATGCCGGCTACGTCGCGTGCCGCGACGTGGTGCTGCCCTGGTTCTCGGACGCGATCAACGAAACCCCGGCGGGCAAGGTCGGCAAGGATCCGAAGACGCGACTGCAGGAATGGCTGCAGGCCCGCCAGCTGGCGCTGCCAGGGTATGAGCTGATCAGCGAATCCGGCGACGACCATGCCAAGCAGTTCCGCATGCGCTGCACGATCGCCGAGCCGCCTTTGATGGCCGAAGGCGAGGGGGTGTCCAGGCGCGCTGCGGAGCAGGCGGCGGCGGAGGCGTTGCTGGCGGCATTGGCGGCCATGTAACGCGGGGCGGGTTGCTGGTTCTTGGTTGCTGGTTGCTGGTTGTGGGTGGTTGGGTTCTGTCGGCAACGGGTCGCATGTTCCTTCGATTCCCGGCACCAGCAACCAGGAACCAGGAACCAGCAACCAACCCGTTGCCCCTCAACGTCCCACCACCCACAATCCCCACATGACACCCCCTCCCCACCGCGCCGGCCATGTCGCCGTCATCGGCCGGCCCAACGTCGGCAAGTCCACCCTGGTCAACGCGCTGGTCGGTGCCAAGGTCAGCATCGTCTCCAACCGCCCGCAGACCACGCGCCACCGCCTGCTCGGCATCGCCACCATCGCGCCCGGGAAGGACGGGCAGGCGGGGCAGTTACTGCTGGTCGACACGCCGGGCATCCACCGCGAACAGAAGCGCGCGATGAACCGGATGATGAACCGCGCGGCGCGCGGCGCGCTGGAAGGCATCGACGCCGCGGTGCTGGTGGTCCAGGCCGGCCGCTGGGACGAGGAGGACACGCTGGCCTTCGAGGCCCTGCGCAACGCCGCTGTTCCGGTGGTGCTGGCCGTCAACCAGGTCGACCGGCTGCGCGACAAGACCGCACTGCTGCCCTACCTGCAGCAGGCCACGAGCGGCCGGGATTTCGCCGGCGTCCATCCGATCTCCGCGCTCAAGCGCACCGGACTGGACGCGCTGGTGGCGACGCTGTTGTCGCTGCTTCCCGAGCAGCCGGCGCCGTATGCCGAAGACGAGATCACCGACAAGAGCCAGCGCTTCCTCGCCGGCGAACTGGTGCGCGAGCAGCTGATGCGCCTGCTGGGCGCGGAACTGCCGTATGCGACCACGGTCGAGATCGAATCGTTCGTCGTCGATGGCGCGCTGCTGCGCATCGGTGCGGTGATCTGGGTCGAGCGCGAGGGCCAGAAGGCCATCGTCATCGGCAAGGGAGGCGCGCGCCTGCGCGAGATCGGCAGCAAGGCGCGCCTGCAGATGGAGCATCTGTTCGGCAGCAAGGTGTTCCTCGAGACCTGGGTGCGCGTGCGCGAGGGCTGGTCGGACGACGAGGCTGCACTACGCAGCCTCGGATATGAGTAGGAGCGGCTTATAGCCGCGAGCTTTTCCCCGCTATCCGGAAAACAAGGGCTCGCGGCTATAAGCCGCTCCTACAATGGGCTTCCATGCGCTATCTCTCCCAGCCAGCCTACGTCCTGCATGCGCGTCCCTGGCGCGAGACCAGCCTGCTGCTGGAAGTGCTCAGCGCCGATTACGGGCGCGTCGGCCTGGTGGCGCGCGGCGTGCATGGACCGAAGCGCCAGGTGTTGCGCGCGGCGCTGCAGCCGCTGCAGCACATCCGTTTCGATGCCGTGCAGCGCGGCGAACTGGGGCAGCTGACCGGCGCCGAGGCCATCGATGCCGCGCCGCGCCTGTCCCGGGACGCGATGCTCGCCGGTTTCTACGTCAACGAGCTGCTGCTGCGGCTGGCGCCGCGCCAGGACCCGCACCCCGAACTGTATGCACTCTATGGCGTGGTCCGCGGGCGGCTGGGCGACGCAGCCTCCCTGGCGTGGACGCTGCGGCGTTTCGAGCGCGACCTGCTCGATACGCTGGGCGTCGGCTTCGGTCTCTCGCAGGACGGCGATGGCGCCGCCATCGACCCCGCCGCGCGCTATCGCCTCGACCCCGAGCACGGCCCGCGCCGGGTGCTGGGCGAGCGCCACGATGGCGGCGGGCGCGAGCAGACCGCCACCGGCAGTGCGCTGCTGGCGCTGGCGCACGACCAGCTGCCCGCGGAGGACGACCTGCGCAGCCTGCGCCGCGCGCTGCGTGCGGTGCTGGCGCACCACCTGGGCGGGCGCGGGCTGAAGTCCTGGGAGCTGATGGGCGCGCTCGGACGCCTCGCGTCGACGCCCGGGCAATCCGGGCCTGGCGGCGGCAGTCAGGCCGACGACAGCGTGTCCTGAGCCGCGTCGAGCAAGCGGGCCAGCGCGCTGTCCGAGCGCGGCTGCGCCTGCAGCATGCGTGCCGCGGCCTGTAGCCGCAGGGCACCGACGAAACCGCAGCTGGCGCCCAGCTTGTGCAGTTCGTGGCGCAAGCCGTCGGCATCGCCGGTTCCCGCCGCGCCGCGTGCGCGCTCGAGCGCGGCGGGGAGTTCGGCCAAAAACAGCTTGCGCAGCGCGTCGACATGCGCGCGCTGGCCGTTGAGCGCCGCCAGCGCGGCCGCATCGTCCCATGCCGGTGGTGCTGGCTGATGGTCCCGGGAGGCTTCGTCCGCGTCCGCGACCCGGGACGGCGGGACGTCGAGTACGGCGAGGATCGCGGCCTGCAGGCTGGCCGCCGACATCGGCTTGACCAGCACCTGGCCGAACCCGGCTGCGATCAAGGCCTCGTGCGCGCCGCGTTCCTGCGCGGCGGTGTGCGCCAGCGCCGGCGTGCGGATGCCGCGGCCGCGCAGTCGCGAGAGCAGGTCCGCGCCGCTGCCATCGGGCAGGTTGGCGTCGAACAGCCACAGGTCGTGGCTGCGTGCGCAGGCGAGATCCCAGGCCGCCGCGGCGCAGTCGGCGGTCGCGACCCCGGCTGGCACGCCCTCGATGGCCGCGGCCATGAAGGCGCAGGTGACGGGGTCGTCCTCGACCAGCAGGATTGTCGGCAGCATCCGGTTTCCCCATCGCCGGTCGACTGCAGGCCCGGCGCGACGGATCACAGGCGGGATCAACGGCCGCTGGGTATGCTGGCGGCCATGCCCCGTGCGATCCTACACCTGCTGCCACCGCTGCTGCTCGCATCCCTGCTGGCCTGCGCGCCGCAGGCCGACGCGCGCGGCATGCACGCGCGGATCGCGCGCGTGAGCACGCCGATCGCGACCCTGGAAGGCGTCGATGTGCGGCTGGACTGGCCCAAGGATGCCGCGCAGGGCGAGCTGCACCTGAGCGCGGTGCGGGTGGATGCCCCCGACCTGGGATACCGGTTCCGATCGTTGCAATGGCGCTGCCCGCTGCAGCGCGACGGCCGCGGTGGCTGGCGCTGTGACGGCGTGCTGCGCGCCGCGACCGGCAGGCCGATGCGCCTGTCGCTGGCGATCGCCACTGCCAGCACCGACGCCACGCTGGCCCAGGGCAAGGCGCAGCTGGCCCTGCATCGCAGCGCCGCCGTGCCCGACGACACCGTGCTCGACCTCACCCGCGTGCCGCTGGCATGGGCACAGGCGCTGTCCTCGCAGGCCTGGGCGGACGGCCAGCTGAAGGCGGGAACGCTCGACGGCAGGCTGCTCGTGCGCGCGCCCGACAAGCCGCCGCTGCGCGTCGATGGCGCGCTGACGCTGACCGATGGCGCTGTCGAAACGCCGGACGGCAGCATCGCCTCGGAACACCTCGGCGGCCGTTTTCGGGTCGATTACCGCAAGTTCCCCGATTCGGTCCTGCTGTCCGTGGACAGCGAGCTGCGCGGCGGCGCCCTGCTGTATGGCAATACCTTCGTGACCCTGCCGCAGGCGCCGGTGCAGTTCCGGGTCGATGCGACGCAGCAGGGCAGCGCGGGCTGGGAGTTGCCTGCGATCGAATGGCGTGATGGCGGTGCGCTGGTGGCGAGCGGGAGCGCCGCGTTCGACCGCGACGCGAACCTTGACGGACTGGACATCGCGCTGCAAAGCCGCGACCTCGCGCCACTGGCGGCCCGCTACCTGTCGGGCTGGCTGGGCGTGGCCGGCCTGTCCGGGCTGGAAGCGCGCGGCGCGCTCGACGCCCGGATCCGGCTGGTCGATGGCCGGCTGTCGACGATCGATGCGCAGCTGCACGACATCGCCCTGGATGCGCCGGTGCGCGGATTCGCATTCGACGGGCTGGAAGGCGACCTGCGTTTTTCCGATGCCGCCGCGGTCGACAGCCGCCTGCGCTGGCGCTCCGGCAGCCTGAGCGGCCTGCCGTTCGGTGCCGCGGTGCTGCCGATGCGCAGCGAAAACGGCGAACTGCGCACCAGCGCCCCGGTGCGGGTGCCGATGCTCGGCGGCAGCGTACGCTTCGATGACCTGGTCCTGCGTCCGCCGGCCGCCGGCGATGGCCTGCGCTTGCGCTTCGGCATGGAACTGGATGCGCTCGAGCTGGGCAAGCTGTCGCGGGCATTCGGCGGCCCTGCGTTCCGCGGCACGATCGGTGGCCGCATCCCGGTTGCCCGCTATGCCGACGGCCGCCTCGACTTCGACGGTGGCCTGTCGATGCACGTCTTCGACGGCACGGTCGAAGTGTCGTCGCTGTCGATGGAACGCCCGTTCGGGGTCGCGCCGACGCTGTCGGCCGATGTCGCCCTGCACGACCTCGACCTGCTGGCGATCACCGAGGTGTTCGATTTCGGCAGCATCAGCGGACGCCTCGAGGGCCGCATCGACGGCCTGCGCCTGGTCGACTGGACGCCGGCCGCGTTCGATGCGGAACTGCACACGGTGCCCCGCAAGGGACTGCGCCAGCGCATCAGCCAACGCGCGGTGAACAACATCTCCAGCGTCGGCGACGCCTCGTTCACCGGCAGCCTGCAGGCGCGCCTGATCGGCCTGTTCGACGATTTCGGGTACAGGCGCATCGGCATCTCCTGCCGCCTGTCCAACGAGGTGTGCACCATGGGCGGGCTGCGTTCAGCAGGGAACGGATTTACTATCGTCGAAGGCGCGGGCGTGCCGCGGCTGGATGTCGTCGGTTTCAACCGCAGGGTCGATTGGCCGACCCTGGTCGAGCGCCTCGCCGCGGCGGGCAAGGGCGATGTGAAGCCGGTGTTCAAGTAGGTATGTTCAAGTAAGCGTGTTCCAATGGGCCTGTCCGGTCCGACATGAGGAGGAAGCCGATGCGTCGCATCCTGGGTATGCCGATCATCGCCGCGCTGGCGTTGACCGCCTGCGTCACCATCAACGTCTATTTCCCGGCCGCGGAGGCCAAGGAAGCGGCGAAGGAGTTCGTCGACAAGGTCCTCGGCGACGATGCGCAGCAGGCCGTGCCGGCGCCTGCCCCCAGGCAGGGCGATGGCAGCGGCGGCATGGCGCTGAGCTTCGACCCGTTGATGCTGCTGGGCATCGCGCCTGCGCATGCGCAGGATCGTCCCGACATCACCATCAAGACGCCCGCCATCCAGGCCATCCAGGCGCGCATGAAGGACCGCTTCGACAGCGTGCTGCGCGCGCATTTCGACTCCGGTGCGCTCGGCTTCAGCAACGATGGCCTGGTCAGCGTGCGCGACGCCTCCAAGATCGGGCTGTCCGATCGCGTCGCCGTCAACCAGGCCGTCGCCGACCAGAATCGCGACGCCAAGGCGGTGTATCGCGAAGTCGCGGTCGCCAACAACCATCCCGAATGGGAGTCGCAGATCCGCGGCGTGTTCTCGAGGCAGTGGATCGACAGCGCGAGGTCGGGCTGGTGGTACCAGGACGCGGGCGGGAACTGGAAGCAAAAGTAAGTAATCGCCTGGAGGTTGATGCCATCCAGGGCGCAGCGGGGGACTCGTTCCAGCCTCTTCCGGAGGCAGGAGAGGGGAGCGCATCTGCGACAATGTGCGGCCCCCTCCGGTAGTCCCGCCACTTGGCCCGAATCGACCAGACCCCGTTTCACGCCGACATCATCGACCTGAGCCACGACGGCCGCGGCGTCGCGCGCCGCGAAGGCGGCAAGACGGTGTTCGTCGCCGGTGCACTGCCGGGCGAACGGGTGCTGGCGAGGCAGACCCGGCGTTCGCGCAGTTTCGACGAGGCGGTGACGCTGGAGGTGCTCGAAGCCTCGCCCGACCGCGTCGAACCGCGCTGCCCGCATTTCGGCACCTGCGGCGGCTGCGCGCTGCAGCACCTGCGCGAATCCGAACAGATCGTGGCCAAGCAGCGCGTGCTGCTGGACAACCTGGAGCGCATCGGCCACGTCAGCCCGGAAACCGTGCTTCCGCCGCTGGTCGACGCCGCCTGGGGCTATCGCCGCAAGGGCCGCTTTTCGGTGCGGCGGGTGGAGAAGAAGGGCAAGACCCTGGTGGGGTTCCGCGAACGGGATCCGCGTTTCGTCGCCGACCTGTCGGTCTGCCACACGGTCATCGCGCAGATCGGCGAGCGCATCGAGGCCCTGGCGGCGCTGGTCGATGGCATGGACGCGCGTCGCGACATCCCGCAGATCGAGTTCATCGCCGGCGACGCCACGCCTGATTTTACCGGCGTCGCACTGGTGTTCCGGCACCTGCAGCCGCTATCGGACGGCGATCGCGCTGCGCTGCTCGCGTTCGCGCGGGCCCACGGATTCGCGGTGTTCCTGCAGCCGGGCGGGGTCGATTCGGTGCGGCCGCTGTGGCCGGAGCATCCCGCGCTGTCGTTCCGCCTGGATCCATGGGACGTCGAACTGCAGTTCCAGCCGCTGGATTTCATCCAGGTCAATGCCGGCCTGAACGCGAAGATGATTTCACTGGCGCTGGAGCTGCTCGCGGTCGAGGCCGATGATCGGGTGCTCGACCTGTTCTGCGGACTCGGCAATTTCAGCCTGCCGCTGGCGCGCGTTGCCCGCGAAGTCGTCGGCGTGGAAGGCGATCCCGGCCTGGTTGCCCGTGCGCGCGGGAACGCGGCGCACAATGGGCTGGGGAACGCGCACTTCCACGCCGCCGACCTCGCCCAGGACCTTGCCGGGCACGCCTGGATGCGCGCCGGTTTCGACAAGCTGCTGCTCGATCCGCCGCGTTCCGGCGCCGACGCAGTGCTCAGACAGCTGCCGCTGCAGGGCCTGCAGCGCATCGTCTACGTCAGCTGCCACCCCGCTTCGCTGGCGCGCGATGCCGGCTACCTAGTCAAGGATCTCGGCTGGACCTTGCGCAGCGCCGGGGTGATGGACATGTTCCCGCATACCGCGCACGTCGAGTCGATTGCCTTGTTCGAGCCGTAGGTCGGGGCTACGCCCCCGACGATTAATCAAATTCCGTCGGGGCGTAGCCCCGACCTACGGCTTGCACGGGTACGGCTACAATTCAGGCCACTGAAGGAGAACCCGGATGCTCGTGATCGGCGTTGCCGGCACCGAACTGGATGCACGCGAACGCGACTGGCTGCAGCACGACGCCTGCGCCGGCGTGATCCTGTTCCAGCGCAACTTCGCATCGCGGGCGCAGGTGGCCGAGCTTTGCGCCGCGATCCGCGAGGCCGCGCCGCGGCCGCAGCTGGTCTGCGTCGACCAGGAGGGCGGCCGCGTGCAGCGCTTCCGCGAAGGCTACAGCGCGCTTCCGGCGCTGCAGGATTTCGCCGCGATGCACGCCGCAGACCCGGCCGCGGCGCTGGAACGCGCGCGCGAGCACGCCTGGCTGATGGCCAGCGAGGTGCTCGCCAGCGGCGTGGACATCAGTTTCGCGCCCGTGGTCGACCTGGGGCGCGGCAACCTCGCCATCGGAGACCGCGCGTTTTCCGACGATCCCCAGGTGGTCGCCGCCTTTGCGCGCGCCTACATCCGCGGCATGCACGATGCCGGGATGGCGGCCACGATCAAGCATTTCCCGGGGCACGGCACGGTGCGCGAGGACACCCATTTCGACCATGCCGTCGACGACCGGACGCTGGATGAGATCCGGGCCAGCGACCTGGTCCCGTTCGCGGCGGGCATCGACGCCGGTGCGGACGCGGTGATGCTGGCCCACGTGGTGTATCCGCGGGTGGCACCGGAGCCGGCCGGCTATTCGCACGTATGGATCGGGGACATCCTGCGCCGGGAGCTGGGTTTCCGCGGCGTGGTGTTCTCCGACGACATCGGCATGGCGGCCGCGCATTCCGCCGGCGGCGTCAGGGCGCGCATCGATGCCCACCTCGATGCCGGCTGCGACGCGGTGCTGGTTTGCCATCCGCAACTGGTCGATGAATCGCTGGCGGCGGTGCAGGGCCGCAGGCTCGACACCGGGGCGCTCGCCGGCCTGCTCGGGCGCGGCGCGCGCGACTGGGAGGAGCTGCTGGCCGATGCGCGCCATGCCGCCGTGCAGTCGCGAGTTGCCAGCCGCGGGGGTGCCGCGTGAGCGCGCCCCGCCTGGATGAAGTCCTCGGCAGCGCCGAGCTGGTCCACGACCGCGCCGCGCTGGAAACGGCGATCGGCGCGATGGCCGATGCGATCCGCGGGGACTATGCCGACGATGCGCGGCCGCCGCTGTTCATCACCATCATGCACGGCGGCCTGCCTTTTGCCGCGCAGCTGGCCTTCGCGCTTGGCGAGCGCGGCATGGACCTCGAGTTCGACTACCTGCACGCCACCCGCTATCGCGGCAACACCTCGGGCTCGGGCCTGGCCTGGTTGCACCGTCCGGCCACGCCGATGCAGGGTCGCCGCGTGCTGCTGGTCGACGACATCCTCGACGAGGGCCACACGCTGAAGGCAGTGACCCGCTGGTGCGAGGACCAGGGCGCCGCCGACGTGCGCGTGGCGGTGCTGGCGGTGAAGCGGCACGATCGCCGGGTGGACGGCATCGAGGCCGACTACCTGGGCGTCGAGGTGCCGGATCGCTACGTCTTCGGCTACGGCATGGATTTCCATGAGCAGGGGCGCAACCTGCCGGCGATCTATGCGCTGGCGGAGTGAGGTCCCACTGAAGATGCCCGCGCAGTCGCCGCAAGCGATCGATGGCAACCCCCGACCCCTCGAGGCCTGACATGACACAGGTATCCCTCGCCATCATCGGCGGCACCGGCCTCTACCAGCTGGCCGGGCTGCAGGACGTGGAAACCCAACAGCCGGTGACGCCGTACGGCGCGCTTTCCGGGCCGGTGCGGATCGGCACCCTGGCCGGCAGGCGGGTGGCCTTCCTCGCGCGGCACGGCGAAGGACATTCGCTACCGCCGCACAGGGTGAACTACCGCGCCAACCTCGCTGCGCTGCAGTCGCTGGGGGCGGCGCGGGTGCTGGCCATGAACACCGTTGGCGGCATCACCGAAGGTTTCGGCCCGCGCGTGCTGGCCTGTCCCGAACAATTGATCGACTACACATGGGGTCGTGTCTCGACGTTCTGCGAGGAACAGGGCACGGAAGTACTGCATGTCGATCTCGGCGATCCCTATACGCCGTCGCTGCGCCGCGAGATCCTCGATGCCGCGCGCGCCACCGGCCTCGCCGTCGTCGACGGCGGCTGCCATGGCGTCACCCAGGGGCCGCGGCTGGAGACCAGGGCCGAGATCGCGCGCATGCGCCGCGACGGTTGCGACCTGGTCGGAATGACCGGCATGCCGGAGGCCGGGCTCGCGCGCGAACTCGGGCTGGAATATGCCTGCCTGGCCATCGTCGCCAACTGGGCGGCCGGCGCCGGACCCGATCCGGATGCGACGATCACCCTCGAGGAAGTGCTCGCCAACGTCGCCGCGGCGTCGGCCGGGCTGCCCGCCCTGGTCGGGCGGATCGTCGCCGGGTGATTGCCAGCCGCGCCGATGCTTTGCATACTCGCGCGGTGCGCCCCTCGGGGGGCTTGGTGGCGGCGCACGCATTTCGCATCCAGACGAGGTAGGGAGAGTCATGCAATACGGCACAGTGAAATGGTTCAACGACGCCAAGGGTTTCGGCTTCATCGCGCCCGAGGACGGCAGCGCGGATGTGTTCGTGCACTTCTCGGCGATCGAGTCCAAGGGCTTTCGCAGCCTGCAGGAAGGCCAGCGCGTCAGCTACGAAGTCACCCAGGGCCCGAAGGGCGCCCAGGCGGCGGGCGTGCAGCCGGTGGCCTGAGGCAACGACAACGTCATTCTTCAAGCCCCGCTCTGGCGGGGCTTTTTTATCGCCTTGCCGCCACGTTCGCGTCGCGCATGCGCGACGCCGGAAAAGCCGTAGCGGCATCTTCTCGCCGATTGCGCGAGAATCGTTGCGATCCACGAGGAGTCGCGCGATGAACCGGTTCCGGACCCATCTGGTCGACAACCAGCCGCCAGAATTCGCCCCGCGCGACCTGTGGGGCGATGACGTCGTCCTGCGCGAAGCCGTCACGCGCGAAGGCGGCGGCGACTTTGCCGGGCGCCTCGCCGCCTACGGCAGGCAGGCCGGCGGCGAGCTGTATGCGCTGTCCTTCGACGCCCATCGCGACAAGCCGCGGCTGCGCAGCTTCGACCGCTTCGGCCATCGCATCGACACGGTCGAGTTCCACCCCGGCTACCACCGGCTGATGCAGGCCGCGATCGAACACGGCGTCGCCGGCCTGTCCTGGGCCGAGCCGCGACCCGGCGCGCACGTCGCGCGGGCCGCGCTGAGCTACCTGCACCACCAGGTCGAACCCGGGACCAGCTGCCCGCTGACCATGACCCACGCCGCCGTGCCCGTGCTGCGCCGCGCACCTGCGCTGCGCGAATGGGCCGACAAGGTCGCCACCTGCCGCTACGAGCCGCGCGACGTGCCGATCGCGGGCAAGGCCGGGGTCACGCTCGGCATGGGCATGACCGAGAAGCAGGGCGGCAGCGACGTGCGCGCCAACACTACCGCAGCCACGCGCGCGCCGGCCCTGGATGCGGACGGACGCGAGGCCTACACCCTGGTCGGCCACAAGTGGTTCCTGTCCGCGCCGATGTGCGACGGTTTCCTGGTGTTGGCGCAGGCGCCTGGCGGGCTGACCTGCCTGCTGCTGCCACGCCGGCTGCCCGATGGCGGCAAGAATGCGTTCCGGCTGCTGCGCCTGAAGGACAAGCTCGGCGACTGGAGCAACGCGTCGAGCGAGGTCGAGTTCACCGATGCCGTCGCCTGGCGCGTGGGTGAGGAGGGCAGGGGCGTCGCCGATATCCTGGAAATGGTGATGCTCACGCGCCTGGACTGCATGCTCGGTTCGGCCGCAGAAATGCGCATGGCCATGGCGCAGGCCCTGCACCATTGCCGCCACCGCCGCGCCTTCGGCAAGCTCCTGGTCGAGCAGCCGCTGATGCGCAACGTGCTGGCCGACCTGGCACTCGAATCCGAGGCCGCCACCGCGTTCGCGATGCGCGTCGCCCGCGCCGTCGACCGCGCCCAGGACGACCCGCAGGAAGCAGCCTTCGCCCGCGTCGCCACCGCCATCGGCAAGTACTGGACCTGCAAGCGCGCGCCGGCGTTCGTCAACGAGGCGCAGGAATGCCTGGGCGGCAACGGCTATATCGAGGAATCCATGCTGCCGCGGCTGTACCGGCAGGCGCCGCTCAATTCGATCTGGGAAGGCAGCGGCAACATCCAGTGCCTCGACGTGCTGCGCGCGCTGTCGAAGGAGCCGGAGACGGGCGAGGCCCTGTTCGCGGAACTGGGCGCGACGCGCGGCGCGCATCGGGCGCTCGACGATGAAGTCGCGTCGCTGCGCCGGATGCTCGCCGATCCCGCCGACATCGAAACCCGCGCCCGTCACGTCGTCGAGCGCCTGGCGCTGGCCTTGCAGGCAGCAACCCTGCTGCGCGCCGGCAGCCTAGCAGCTGATGACTTCTGCCGCAGCCGGCTGGCGGGGCAGCATGGACTGGCATTCGGAACCCTGCCGGCGAATGCGGGTTTCGGCGGCTTGATCGAGCGCGCGCTGCCGGACGAATGAGCTGCCATCGCGCATGGGCAACGGGTGGCTCTCTGTCCTGCGCCCTGGCCACGCTCCTTGGCAGGGGCGGCAGGGATGCGACGACAGGAATCGTGGTGCCTGACACTGGCGCTGGCTGCAACGGCCGTGTGCCGGCATCGCCGTGACCGACAGGCAGGTCAACCAGATGTGGAGCCTGCTGCCGCGGGTTTCAGGCCCGGCCCAGCAGGCGGCGCAGCTTCGATTTCAGCGTCGGCCCCAGCGCGTGCTTGGCGATGCCTTTCGCGCGCATCCAGTGCATCGGCAGGGTGCCGCCGACGCCGACTTCGACCAGGGTGACGCCGTCGCTTTCGATGGCATCGCGCAGCACCGATTCGGCGTCGCCCTGCAGCCGGACATGGCGCGCGCCGATCGTCGCGGCGAGCGCGGCGACACCGGGGCCGGAAAATTCGCTGCCGAAGGCGTGGCCGGACTCGGCGACCTGCTGCGCCCGGATCAGTCCGTAGGCGCCGTCGACGAACACGATCACGGTCAAGCGCAGTCGCTCCCGCACCGCGGTCAGCAGTTCGAGTCCGGACATCGCGAGCCCGCCATCGCCAAGCAGGGCGACTGTAGGCCGGTCGGGCTGCGACAGGCATGCGCCGATCGCGGTGCCGATCGCGAAACCCATCGATTGCAGGTTGGTCGGCACGATCAGCCCGCGCGGGCACAGCACCCGGTAATGCAGGCGCGCCAGCATCTGGTGCAGGCCGGAGTCGGTGACTAGGTGCGAGTCCCGTGGCATCGCGGCGCGCAGCGCGGCGAAGAAATCCGCAGGCTTGCCGGAGCGGACGCCATGGATGCGCGGCTCGACCCCGTGCCGGGTCGCTTCGGCGCGGCCAAGTTCACGGTAACGCTCCAATTCCCCGGCGTTGAAGCCTGCATGCGCTGCTGGCCGTCCTTCCAGCATGTCCAGCACGGCGTCGAGGAAGCGGGCCGCATCGGCGCGGACCGCATGCCGCGCCGGGTAGTTCCGGGCAGCCAGCGTTTCCGGCGAGCTGTCGACATGGACCAGCTTGCCGGCCGGGATCCGCAGCCGGAATCCATGGCTGCCGTTGTGCGAGAACTTGCAGCCGATCGCCAGCACCAGGTCGGCACGGTCGATCACCGCGTTGAGGGTGTCGGCGCCATGGCCGGCAAGTTCGAACCCCAGCGACAGCGGATGGTCCTCGGCGACGACGCCGCGGCCCGAGGTGGTCGTGACGACCGCGGCCGACAGGCGCTCGGCCAGCCGCAGGACCGCGGCGGACGCATCCTGGCTGCCTTGTCCGGCGATGACCACGCAGCGATCGGCGGCAACAAGCGCATCGACGATGCGGCCAAGCAATGCGTGCTCGATCGCTGGCGCGCCGTCCACGGTAATCGCAGGGATAGGGGCAGCACAGCCTTGTCCTGCCGGCGACGGTTGTTGGTCGAGGACATCCGGCGCTACTTCGACCAGCACCGGCCCGGGTTCGCCTGCCGTGGCTTGCACGCGGGCCTTGGCCATGACTTCGTCAACGTCGGCCGCATGGTCGATCCCGAGCACGGCCCGGGTGACCGGACGCGCCATCGCGGCCTGGTCGATCGCCTGCAGCTGGAAACTGCCGCCTGGCGTGGAGGCGGGCTGGCCGACGAGATGCAGGAACGCCGCGGAGTCGAGCGCTGCTTCGGCCAGGCCGGTCAACGCCCAGGTGAAGCCGGGGCCGGGGATCGTCGCCAGCGCCGCGATCCGCCCGGATGCGCGGTAATAGCCGTTGGCCATCATCGCCGCCGACAGTTCGTTGGTGGCGACCACGGTACGCAGGCTGGAACCGCGCAGGGCCTCGAACAGCGCGATGTTCTGCGTGCCCGGGAGGCCGAAGACATGCTCGATGCCATTGCTGCGCAAGGCCTTGCAGATCCGTTGCGCGCCCGTCGCATCCTTGCTCATGGATGGGCGCCGCTGGCCCGGCGCAGGACCCGAAGCAAGGGCCGTCCTGCCGCGCGCGCGACCGAAAGCGCGAGTTCGCCAACGCGCAGCGGCAACCGGTCTGGCCGCCACACGACCAGCGGCATCGTCAGCTCGCCGCCAAGCTGGCTCTTGAAGCGCGTGACCGGATTGAGCGCGGCATCGGTCAGGTCGTTGCCCAGGTAGCCATCGCTGGCGAGGTGTTCGAAGGCCTTCCAGCGCAGGAAGGCCGATGCGCCGAGGTTGAGGAATTCGGCATCGGCTGCCGCGCACACGGTGTGCGTCACCGGATGCCTGCTGGCGAGCACCAGCTGCGATGCGATCGCACGGCCGTCGGGCAGGCGTGCCTGGTAGAGACGGCATAGTCCCTGCGCGTGCAACCGGGCGAAGAAGCGATGGAACGCCGCGCGTGGCAGGTAGAGCGGGGCGCCCTTGCGGTCGTGCGTCTGCACGTGCAGCCGGTGGAAGCTGTCGAAGTCCTCGTCGACCGTGAGTTGCAAGCCTTGCTGGGCGCAGTTCGAGACCAGCCTGCGCTGGTTCTTGTCGACCCGCTCCCATGCCGCTTCCAGGTCGGAAATATCGACCACGTAGCTGTAGGTCGGCTGCGCCGACCAGCCCTGGGCGAGGAAGATGCGCGCATCCTGGAAGGCGCTGCGGCTCTTGATCCTGATGCGCGCATGCGGCAGCCGCGACAGGGCCTGCTCCAGCGCGCCGATGGCGTGCAGCTGCCAGGCCGTCCGGTGCGAGGGATAGCTGCTCTCGTGCGGGACCAGCACGATGCCGTTGTAGTAGAGCAGCAGTCGCGGCGCGATGGCGGATCCGAAACGGCCGCGCTCCTCATACAGGCCGATGCCGGCGACGATCTGCCCGTCGCGTTCGGCGACGAGTATCCGGAAGGCGCCGCCGGTCGCTTCGGCGAGCGCTGCGAGGTACTCGGGAAGCGAATAGGCGCTGCCGGTCGGGGAAGCCGCCACCAGGCTTGCCCAATGGGGATATTCATCTTGCGCCAGGATGCGCGTGGTGACCTGCTTAGCCAAGGTGGTGGTCCTTCCTGTTCGCCGATGAAATGCCCATCTGCGGCCGATGTGCACGGATCGGTGGCGGCCCGACATCAGGGAACGGCGAAATCGGCCGTGTCGGGCCAGATTCGCGGTCGCCGGTGCGATTCAGTCCAGGAACTGCAGCCGCGCCAGCTCCGCGTACAGTCCGTCCTGCGCCAGCAGTTCATCGTGCGTGCCGTGGGCGATGATGCGGCCGCGGTCCATGACCACGATGCGGTCGGCCTTGAGCACGGTGGCCAGGCGGTGGGCGATGACCAGGGTGGTGCGGCCCGCCATCAAGTGTTCCAGCGCGGTCTGCACGGCGCGTTCGCTCTGCGCGTCGAGCGCCGAGGTGGCTTCGTCCAGCAGCAGCACGGGCGAATCCTTGAGCAGGGCGCGGGCGATGGCGATGCGTTGCTGCTGGCCGCCGGACAGGCGCGCACCGCGTTCGCCAAGCTGCTCGTCGTAGCCGTGCGGCAACTCGTCGAGGAATTCGCGCGCTTCGGCCGAAGCCGCGGCGGCCTCGACTTCGGCGTCGCTGGCCTGCAGCCGGCCGTAGCGGATATTTTCGCGCGCGCTGGCGGCGAAGATGGTCGGCGACTGCGGCACCAGGGCGATGGCCTCGCGCAGCGCTGCGGGATCGAGCGCGCGCACGTCGATGCCATCGAGCGTGATGTCGCCTGCCTGCGGATCGTGGAAGCGCAGCAGCAGCGCGAATACCGTGCTCTTGCCGGCGCCTGACGGCCCGACCAGGGCCACGGTTTCACCGGGGCTGACCTGCAGGCTGAAATCGGCCAGCGCCGGTGCGTCCGGGCGCGAGGGGTAGTGGAAGCTGACGTTTTCGAAGCGCAGTTCGCCGCGTATCGGCTGCGGCAATGCCTGCGGCTGCGCGGGCGCGACGATATCGGCGCGCTCTTCGAGCAGTTCGCCGATGCGGCCCATGCCCCCGGCGGCCTTCTGCAGTTCGTTCCAGGTTTCGGCCAGCGCGCCGATCGAGCCGCCGCCCAGCAGCGCGTAGAGCATGAACTGCGCGAGCGTACCGGGGCTCATGCGGCCGTCGATGACGTCGTGCGCGCCGGACCACAGCACCAGGGTGATGGCGCCGAAGATCAGCGAGATCGCGACCGCGGTGACGAGCGCCTGCATGCCGATGCGCCGGCGCGCGGTGGCGACCGCGTTGGCGACGGCCGCGGCGAAGCGGCTGCGCTCGTAGGGTTCGCGCGCATGCGCCTGCACGGTGCGGATGGCGCCCAGGGTCTCGGTGGCCAGGGTGTTGGCGTCGGCGACCCGGTCCTGGCTTTGCCGCGAGATCTTCTGCAGGCGGCGGCCGCCCACGACCAGCGGCAGCACGAACAGCGGGATGCCGACCAGGGTGTAGGCGGCCAGGTGCGGGCTGGTGACGACCAGCAGGACCACGCTGCCAAGCACCGTCACCGTGCTGCGCAGCGCCACCGACATGGTGGAGCCGACCACGCTGCGCAGCAGTTCGGTATCGGCGGTCAGGCGCGAGACCAGTTCTCCGCTGCGGGTGCGTTCGTAGAAGGCCTGGTCGAGGCCGACCAGGTGTCCGTACAGGCGGTTGCGCAGGTCGGCGACCACCTTTTCGCCCAGCATCGAGGCGAAGAAGAAGCGTGCGGCGGTGGCCAGGGCCAGGGCGATGCTGACCGCCAGCAGCAAACCGAAAGCCGCATCGATGTTGTCGCCGCTGGAGAAGCCGTGGTCGATCATGCGCCGCACCGCATACGGCACGCTCAGGGTGGCGGTGCTCGATGCCGCCAGCGCCAGCAGCCAGGCGCCTAGCAGGCCTTTCTGGCGCAGGATGAAAGGCCACAGCGTGCGCAGGCTGCCGAGGCGGGGCTTGGTAGTGGGGGCGGGGTCTTGCCGGGATGCAGGAGCAGCGGGAGACAGGGCCATCAGCCTTCTTCGTCGAAGCGCACCCGGTTACGGGTGGCGTCGCGCAGCTGCACTTTCAAGGCCTGGACGCGATCGGCGGGCAGGTGCAGGAGGATATCGACGCCGTCGATGCCGTAGTTCTCGACGGATTTCACCGCCGAATGCGCCGCCAGCGCGGCGTGCACGGTGCCGAGGTCGTCGAACGGAAGATGCAGCGCGACCCCTGCCAGTTCGACCAGCGGCACGCGTTCGGCCCGGCGCAGGCATTCGGCCGCGGCACCGCCGTAGGCGCGGACCAGGCCGCCGGCGCCGAGCTTGATGCCGCCGTACCAGCGGGTGACCACCACCACGACCCGGTCGATGCCCTGGCCGTCGATGGCGGCGAGGATCGGGCGGCCCGCGGTACCGGCAGGCTCGCCATCGTCGCTGGATCGATACTCGGCACCGACCCGGTAGGCCCAGCAGTTGTGCGTGGCATCGGCGACCGAGATCGCGGGCAGCGCCTGCAGCGCCTCCTCCGGGGTAGCGACCGGCAGCGCCCGGGCAAGGAAGCGGCTGCGTTTGACCTCGCTTTCATGCGCGGCGGCGGCCGCCAGGGTGTGCAGGTTCATTCGACCAGCAGCGCGCGCAGGTCGTCCGGCAGCGGCGCCTGCGGGTAGCGGCGCTGATACTCGCGCAGGCTGTCGCGGGCATCGTCGAGCTTGCCCTGGACGATCAGCTGGCGCACGCGCTGCAGCCAGGCCTGCCGCACCTGCGGCGAATCGGCCGAAGCGGGCGGCTGGTCGTCGAGCGGCTGGTCATCGAAGTCATTGATGCGGGAGCCGGTGACCTCGATGCGGTCGAGTGCGCGCGTATCCGCCTCGGCGGCGGCATCGAGGGACCCCACGCGCTCCCTGGCGGCTGGAGTCGCAGGCTTGCCCGCTGCCTTCATCGCCGCCGTGGCATCGACCTTTTCTTCGGCCTGCTTGCGCGTGCGTTGCGTGTCTGCGCTTGCCTGCCCGGCCGTCGCGGCCTTGCCGGTACCCGAAGCGGTTGGCGCCGGTTCTGCATGCGGTGTGCCTGCGGCCTGCGCAGGGGCAGGCGGGGCTGGCGGCGGGAAAGCCTGGGGGCTGCGCGCTGGCGCGGGCGCGACCGGGGGTACCTGCGAGTCCATCGGCGAGGGCTGGTCGAACACGACCGGTGGTTCTGGCGGCACAGGCGGCGGCTCGGCTTCCGGCCGTGCGCGGTCGGCCATGTTCGCGGCGGACTCGGCGACTCCGGGGCCGCTTTCGCCGGCTGCTGCGGGTTTTTCCGCAGGCGGTGGCGTCGCCTGCTCACCCTGGGCCAGCTCTTCATCGGCACTCGGCGAGGCCTCCGTCACCACAGCTGCCGGCATCGCCGTGCGCGGGGCTTCGGAGTATTCGACCTGCAGGTCGTCGACCGGACGCAGCTGCCAGCCGATGCCGGCTGCCAGCACCAGGGTGGCGGCGACCGCGGTGACGGCCGGCCAGCGGCGGCGCGTGCGCGACCGCGTGCCCCGGCCTGCCGCGCCATTGGCGGTGGTCGCTGCCCCCCGGGCCGCTGCGAGGATGCGCGCGTCCAGCGCGCCCGAGGGTTCCCCCTGCGGCGCGACCTGCGCCAGGCGCTCGGCCAGCGCGCGCTCCTCGGCGCTGAGCGGGGCATTCGGGTCTGTCTGGTGGGGTCCGGTGTTCATGCGTTCAATCGCTCGCTTGCAGCCGCGTGCGCAGCTTGTCCATCGCGTAGCGCAACCGTGATTTCACGGTCTCGCGGCCGACGCCGGTGGCGGCGCCGATTTCCTCCAGGGTCAATTCCTGTTCCAGGCGCAGCAGGATCACTTCGCGTTGCTCCTCGGGCAGCTCCTCGAGTGCGACCTGCATGCGCCGGCGCTGTTCGAAGTCGGACAGTGTGCGCTCGGGGGTGTCGTGGTCGGGTATGCGTTCCATGCGCTGGTCCGCGTTCGCGGGTGCCGGTGGCCGGTGCTTGAGCGCGCGCCAATGGTCGGTCAGGCGGTTGTGGGCGATGCGGTACAGCCAGCTGGCGAAGGACGGATCCGGCGTCCAGCCCTCGCGCGCGGCGATCACGCGCTGCCAGATGTCCTGGAACAGCTCGTCCGCGAGCGCGCCATCGCGCAGCTGCCGCAGGAGGAAGCGGTAAAGGCGGGTGCGGTGCCGCGCATACAGTTGTTCGAAGGCAGCGACCCGGCCGGCCGCATAGGCCAGCATCAGCGTTTCGTCGCTGCTGTCGTCCCCGGCCCCGCTGTCCTGGCTGGTCGCATGGTCCATCCGCGTCAGGTTAAGCGCTGGCGCAGCGCAGGTGAAGCCTCCGGCCGTGGCCGTCGGCGGCCACGGGCAGCTTGGCTGGAGTGCCATGGCGCTCATTTGCGGTCGTCTTCCATGCCGATGGAAACGGCTGCAGGACTGCGATGGGGTCGGCAATTACTGGATTCCGGGCCGGTTATCCTGAATGATGCTGCCGGGGGTAGGTCCAGCGTGCGAGTGATGGCACAGACATCGATGGGGGTTCCGGCGCCGGAAAGTGCCCTGTCCGGCATGGCGGACATGTTGGCGGCGACCCTGCCCGCGGCATCGCAGGTCGTGCTGTGCTGGACGGACCCGCACTCGGGTGAAGGCGTCTCGCGCGGGGCGGGCGCCAGCGACGGGCTGGTGGCCCACGCCCGCAGCCTGCTGGGCGCCAGCGAACGCAACCCCCGGATCGATGGCATCGACGACGCATGGACCGACGGCCAGGCCAGCGTCGCCATTGCCGTGCGGGTTCCGACCCCGCTGGGGCCGGTGGCGCGCGATGCCTGGCTGGGGCTTGCGCGCCACACCATCAATACGACCCTGGTGGCGACGCAGGCACGGACGCGGATCGAGTCGCTGCAGAAGTCCGAACGCCTGCAGCAGGCGCTGTACGAAATCGCCGACCTCGCTGGTTCGGGCCTGGAGATGCAGGAGATGCTCGGCCGCATCCACGCGATCGTCGGTGGACTGATGTCGGCGGAGAACTTCTACATCGTGCTCTACGACGATGTGCAGGAAACCCTCCGCTTCCTGTATTTCGCCGACCAGCGCGATCCCTACGTCGCCGAGCCGGAGGTCGAGCTGGGCGTCAGCGAGCTGGGCAACAGCCTGACGGTGGCGCTGCTGCAGCACGGGCAGCCGCTGTTCGGACCTTCGGCGCGCATCCGTCGCGAGCTGGGCGTGCCCAAGGACATCAATCACGGCCCCGACAGTGCCGACTGGCTGGGCGTGCCGATGCGCCGCGAGGGCCGCGTCGGCGGCGCGATCGTCGTGCAGAGCTACCAGAAGCCGGCCTGCTACTCGCACGAGGAGCGCGCGCTGCTTGAATTCGTCGCCCAGCACATCCTCACCGCGCTCGATCGCCGCCAGGCGCGCGATACCATGGAGCGAAGGGTCGACGAGCGCACGCGCGAACTGCAGCAGGCCAACATGGTGCTGCAGGCCGAGATCGTGGAGCGGCAGCGCGCCGAGAAGCTGCAGCGGGCGCTGTTCCGCATCACCGAGCTGTCGGTGAACGCCGGCAGCCTAGAACGTTTCTATGCCGACGTGCACGCGATCGTCGACGGGCTGTTGTACGCGCGCAACTTCTACATCGCCCTGCTGTCGCTGGACGGCGAGCACATCGAGTTCCCGTATTCGGTCGACGAACGCGATCGCAGCCGCGAGTCGCGCATGCTGGCCAAGGGCCTGACCGAGTACGTGCTGGAAACCGGCGAAGCGCTTTTGGCCGATCGCGCCACCATCGCCGAACTGGAGGCGACCGAGGCGGTTCGCAGCTTCGGCCCGCCCGCGCACTGCTGGCTCGGCGTCCCGCTCAAGCGCGACAATTTCGTGGTCGGGGTGATCGCGGTGCAGAGCTACACCCCGGAGATCAGCTTCAGCCCGCGCGACCAGGAACTGCTGACCTTCGTCGCCCACCACATCGACGGCGCGCTGGCGCGCAAGCGCGCGCAGGAGCACCTCAAGGGCGCGCACGCAGAACTCGAGTTCCGGGTCGAGTCGCGTACCCGCGAACTGGAAGGCGCCAACCGCGAGCTGCGTGCGCAGATCGGCGAACGCGTGCGTGCCGAGCAGCGGCTGACCCACCAGGCCCGCCACGACAGCCTCACCGGCCTGCCGAACCGCGTCCTGCTGCTGGAAAGGCTCGATGCCGCGATCGCGCGCATGCAGGAACCCGGGCGCGCGCCGTTCGCGGTGCTGTTCCTGGACCTGGACCGCTTCAAGCTGGTCAACGACAGCGTCGGCCACGCCGCCGGCGACGAGATGCTGATCGAGACCGGGCGCAGGATCACGGCGACCCTGGGCGAGGAGGCGGTGGTGGCGCGCCTGGGCGGCGACGAGTTCGCGATCCTGCTTGAAGGCCTGGACGAAGAGGGCATGGTGGAGTCGTACGCGGCCCGGCTGCTTGCGGTGCTCGGCAAACCCATGTGGATCGCCGGGCGCGAGCTGTTCCCGTCGGCCAGCATCGGCATTGCACGCTGGGAACCGCGCTATCGCCATGGCGATGGGCTGCTGCGCGATGCCGATGCCGCCATGTACCGGGCCAAGGCGCGCGGCCGCGACCGCAGCGAGGTGTTCGACGAGGAAATGCGCTCCGAGGCGACGCGCCTGCTCGACCTCGAAGCGGACCTGCGGCGCGCCATCCTCAACGATGCGTTCGAGCCGCATTTCCAGCCGATCGTGCGCCTGTCCGATGGCGTCGTGGTCGGGCACGAGGCGCTGCTGCGCTGGCGGCACGAGCTGCACGGGCCGCTGCCGCCGGCCGAGTTCATCGGCGTCGGCGAGGACAGCGGCCTGATCGAACAGGTCGACTGGCTGCTGTACCGGCGGGTGTTCGACTGGATGACGCGCAACAACGGCGGTTACGTCTCGATCAACGTCTCGCCGCGGCATTTCCGTTCCGAGGACTTCGCCGAGCGGCTGTTGCAGATGATCGATGAATCGGGTGCGGATCCACGCAACCTGCGCATCGAGATCACCGAGGTGGCCTTGCTCGAGGACGCGCCGCGCGTGCTGCGCATGCTCAACGTGCTGCGCACGCGCGGCGTGCTGGCGTTGCTCGACGACTTCGGAACGGGTTTCTCCGCGCTCTCGTACCTGCACCGGTTCCCGATCCAGTCGCTGAAGATCGACCAGAGCTTCGTATCCGGGCTCGACGGCGAGATGCGCATCGAAAGCCTGGCGCTGGTGCGCGCGATCCTGGCGCTTGCCGGCACCCTGGGCATCGATACCATCGGCGAAGGCATCGAGACCCAGGAACAGTGCGACATCCTGCTGCAGCTGGGCTGCAAGTACGGGCAGGGTTACCTGTACGGCAGGCCGCAACCCGAGCCGGTGGAAGACCCGGGACGCGGCAGCGCCGCCAGCCGGGCCGGTTAGTCGGCGACCATGCCGACCCGCGGCGATTCCCCTGCGACCAGGGTGCGTGCCGATTCGACCAGACCGAGGAATTCGGCGCGCTGCGGCGATGCCTTCTCGCCCCGCGCCGGGCGCGCGGCATTCGCGATGTCGCTCCAGCTCCAGTTGCCGAGATGGCTACCGCCGCGCAGCGCATCGGCATAGGCCGCGACCGACGCGGCGAAGCGCAGCGTGCTGCTGGCCCGTGGACGCAGCGACGTGCGCAGGATCGGGTTGTCGATCAGGCGGCTGTCGGCCTGGCCAGGGCGCTTGTAGCGCAGGCGCAGGTCGGCGACCTCGTTGGCCGCGGCGTCGGCGCTGGCGGGCATCGGCGCGGCGTTTCCGTAGCGCAACGCCGGCAGCTGTGCGGCGTCCGAACCAACCGGCGTGATCTCGTACAGCGCAGTGACCTCGTGGCCGGCGCCGATGTCGCCGGCATCGACCTTGTCGTTGGCGAAATCCTCGCGCCGCAGCGCGCGGTTCTCGTAGCCGATCAGGCGGTACTCGGCGACCAGCGCCGGGTTGAACTCGAGCTGGATCTTGACGTCCCTGGCGATGGTCAGCAGGGTGCCGCCCATCTGCTGCACCAGCACCTTGCGCGCCTCGGCCACGCTGTCGATGTAGGCATGGTTGCCGTCGCCGACGTCGGCGAGCTTCTCGGCCAATGCGTCGTTGTAGTTGCCCTGGCCGAAACCCAGCGTGGTCAGCGCGATGCCCGACTTGCGCTGATCGGCGACCAGCGTCTCCAAGGCCCCCTGGTCGGTGGTACCGACGTTGAAGTCGCCGTCGGTGGCCAGCAGCACGCGGTTGGCGCCGCCCTCGACGTAAGCCTGCCTGGCCATCGCGTAGGCAAGGCGGATGCCGTCGCCGCCGTTGGTGCTGCCGCCGGCCTGCAGGTGGTCGAGCGCGGCGAGGATTTCCCCCTGCCTGTCGCCGGGGGTCGGCGCCAGCACGAGCCCGGCCGAACCGGCGTAGACCACGATCGAGACGCGATCCTGCGGCCGTAACTGCCTGGTCAGCTGGCTGAAGGCCTGCTTGAGCAGCGGCAGCTTGTCGGGCGCGTCCATCGAACCGGAGGTGTCGATCAGGAACACCAGGTTGGCCGGCGGCAGCTTGGCCCTGAGCACGTCATAGCCCTTGATGCCGATCATCAGCAGCTGTCGTTGCGCGTTCCACGGTGCCGGTGCCAGCTCGGTGGTGACGCGAAACGGGACGTCCGGCGAGGTCGGGGCCGGATGCCCGTAGCTGAAGTAATTGATCATTTCCTCGGCGCGCACGGCGTCGGCCGGCGGGCGCACGCCCTGGTTGAGCATCCGCCGGACATTGCTGTAGCTGCCGGTATCGACGTCGATCGAGAAGGTCGACACCGGCTGCTCGCTGGCGCGGTGCACCGGGTTGTCCTGGTGGGCCGCGTATTTCTCGGTGTTTGCCGGCTGCCAGTAACCCCCGCTCGGCGGCGTCATCGGGCTGGGCGGCGGCGTGGCGCCGTAGGCGATCGATGCGGCGGGTTGGTCGGCCAGGGCATCGGCTTCGCGCAGGCGAGCCCCGGTGACCTGGATGCGGTCCAGCGACTTGCGGGCTTCGGCTTCCGGCCTGGCCCTGCTTTCAGCGCGGGGTCGCGCCGCGGCGGTCGCCTGGCCGGCAGCGACCACGTCCGTCGGCGACGTTTCGTCGGGCAATGCTGGAGTGGGCTGCAGCTCGGGTCGTGGTGCGGCAGTTGTCGCGTCTTCGCGGTTGCCTGCGCTCTGGCAGGCGCCCAGGGCGATGGCGCAGAGCAGGGCGGTGGTCAGTGCATGGCGTTGCATGGTGGCGCTCCCGTTGTGGTCGTCGGGAGTTGGGAACGCGCCTAGGGCGACAACGGGGTTGACCGGCCGCGCATCCGCGCTGCAGCGCCAGCAGGCACGCCTACCTGGCGAGGCTGCTCAGTCCGGGTCGCGGATCACCAGCAGGCGCGGCTCGGTCATGTCCTCGATGGCATAGCGCAGCCCTTCGCGGCCAGAACCCGAGTCCTTGACGCCGCCGTAGGGCATGTTGTCGACGCGGAAACTGGGCACGTCGCCGACGACCACGCCCCCGACCTCCAGCCGGTCCCAGGCGCGCATGGCGTGCGCGAGGCGGCCGGTGAACACGCCGGCCTGCAGGCCGAAGTCGCTGTCGTTGACGCGCGCCAGGGCATCGTCGAAATCGTCGAACGATTCGATCCCGGCGACCGGCCCGAACGCCTCCTTGCGGTACAGGTCGGCGTCGTGCGGCACGTTTTCCAGCAGCGCCGCCGCCAGCATGTTGCCCTTGCGCTCGCCGCCGACCAGCAGCTTCGCGCCGCCTTTCCTCGCCGCCTTGATCCACGACTCGACCCGTTTCGCTGCATCCTCGTCGATCATCGGGCCGATGAACACTTTCTCGTCGCGCGGATCGCCGGCCCGCAGTTTCGACACCGCGTCCCTGAGCTTGCGGCGCAGCTTGTCGTACACCGCTGCGTGCGCGTAGATGCGCTGTACGCCGATGCAGCTCTGCCCCGACTGGTAATAACCGCCGATGACGAGTCGTTCGACCACCTGGTCGAGATCGCGCCCGGGATCGTCGTCGACGATGCAGGCGGCATTGCCGCCGAGTTCCAGCACCACCTTCTTCTTGCCGGCGCGCGTCTTGAGCTCCCAGCCGACCAGGCCGCCGGTGAAGCTGAGCAGCTTGATGCGCTCGTCCTCGACCAGCAGCCCGGCGTCTTCGTTGCTGCAGGGCAGGATCGAAAACGCGCCCTTGGGCAGGCCGGACGCGGCCAGCACCTCGCCGATGATCAGCGCGCCGACCGGGGTCTTCGCCGCCGGCTTGAGCACGAACGGGCAGCCAGCCGCGATCGCCGGCGCGACCTTGTGCGCGACCAGGTTGAGCGGGAAGTTGAACGGGGTGATGAAGGCGCAGGGTCCGATCGGCACCCGCTTGACCATGCCGCGGTAGCCGCGCGTGCGCTCGGAAATCTCCATGTCGATGACCTCGCCGCCCAACCGCGTGGCTTCGCCGGCGGCGATGCGGAAGGTATCGACCAGGCGCGCGACTTCGCCGCGTGCGTCCTTGATCGGCTTGCCGGCCTCGATGCACAGGGCGAGCGCGAGCTCCTCCTGGCGCCTGGTGAATTGCTCGACGCAGTGCTGCAGCACGTCGCGGCGGGCATCGTGCGGGAAGCGGGCCATCGCCGGTGCGGCCTTGTGCGCGGCAACGATGGCCTTGCGCACGGCGGCGGCATCGGCGAAGGCGACGCGGGTGGCGCGCTTGCCGGAGTACTTGTCCAGCACCTCGAGGTCGGTATTGGCCGCAACCGGCCGGTTGGCCAGGTAGTAGGGATAGGATTTGGCGAGCGGGTTCTTGTCCATCCGTGCAGCATCGCGCTGGCCGCGTGAACGCCCGGTCGCCCCTACGGGTTGCGGTCGGTGACGCGGACCCGCAGGCTGCCGTCGGACAGGCGCGCGTCGAGCCGGTCGCCGATGCCTGCGTCGCTGGTGCTCCGCACCACGCGGCCGTCGCCGTGCTGGAGGATGGCGTAGCCGCGTGCGACCGTGGCCAGCGGGCTGACCGCCTCCAGCGAGCGCGCCAGTCCGCGCAGGCGCAGCGCCTCGCGCTGCAGCAGGCGCGCGACCGCGGCCTGCGGACGCGGATGCAGCATGTCCAGGCGCTCGTGCAGCACAGCCAGGCGCCGCCGTGGCTGCATCGCGCGCAGGACCGCCGCGGCGTGGCGCAAGCGTGCGGAGCGCTGCGAATGCTGCGAGCGCCAGGCGCCGGCGAGCCGTTGTGCGGCGTGCCGCTGCCGTACCGCCAGCGCCTGCAGCCGCGCTCGCGGCTGCAGCGCGTTGAGGCGCAGCGCGGCGCGGTCGGCGCGCTGCATGGCGTTGCGCAGGCGGTGCAGGTGCAGGGTCTGCAGCCGCTGCTGCAGCCCGCGCAGGCGGGCCGCGAGATCGCCGCGGTCCGGGACCAGCAGTTCGGCCGCCGCCGACGGCGTCGGCGCGCGCAGGTCGGCGGCGAAATCGGCCAGGCTGAAATCCGTCTCGTGCCCCACGGCCGATACCACCGGGACCCCGGCGGCGGCGATGGCGCGCGCCAGCGCCTCGTCGTTGAAGGCCCACAGGTCTTCCAGCGAGCCGCCGCCGCGGGTGAGCAAGAGCACGTCGTAGCGGCCGCTGGCGTCGGCACGGCTCAGCATCCTCGCGATCTGCGCCGCCGCGGCCTCGCCCTGCACCGGGACTGGCAGGATCTCGACGTCCAGCAGCGGGAATCGCCGCGCCAGCACGCTCAGCACGTCGCGCACCGCCGCACCCGACGGCGAGGTGATCACGCCCAGGCGGCGCGCATAGCCGGGCAGGGGACGCTTGCGCGCGTCATCGAACAGGCCCTCGGCCTGCAGCCTCGCCTTCAGTTCCTCGAACGCGCGACGCAGCGCGCCTTCGCCGGCCTCCTCCAGCGAATCGAGGATCAGCTGGTAGTCGCCGCGCGCCTCGTACAGGGTCAGCCGGCCGCGCGCCAGGACCTTCAAACCCTCGCGCGGCTGGAACTTCAGCCAGGTGCTCTTGGGCTTGAACAGCGCGCAGCGCACCTGCGCGCGCGCGTCCTTGAGGGTGAAATACAGGTGGCCCGAGGCCGGCCGCGACAGGTTGCCGAGCTCGCCCTCGACCAGCACGACCGGGAACGCATCCTCCAGCAGGCTGCGCGCCAGCGCGTTGAGCTGGGTGGGGGTGAGGATGTTGTCTGCTGCAGCGGCCATCCGGGCAGGATAAACCCTGCCGCCGCGCGAGGGCGGCTAAAATGGCGCCATGTCCGCACGACCGCTTCCCTGCCAAGTCGATCCCACGCCGCGTTCCGGGCCCGCGCCGCGGCGCGGAACCCGCCAGGTGATGGTGGGCAAGGTTGCCGTCGGTGGCGATGCGCCGATCGTGGTGCAGTCGATGACCAATACCGATACCGCCGACGTGGCTTCGACCGTGAAGCAGGTCGCCGAGCTGTGGCGCGCCGGGTCGGAGCTGGTGCGCGTCACCGTCAACAATCCCGAGTCGGCGGCCGCGGTGCCGCGGATCGTCGACAAGCTGGCGATGATGGGCATCGAGGTGCCGGTCGTCGGCGACTTCCACTACAACGGCCACCAGCTGCTGGCCGCGGAACCGGCTTGCGCGCAGGCGCTGGCCAAGTACCGGATCAACCCGGGCAACGTCGGCTTCGGCAGGAAACGCGACACCCAGTTCGCGCAGATGATCGAATTCGCGCTGCAATACCGCAAGCCGGTGCGCATCGGCGTCAACTGGGGATCGCTGGACCAGGCGCTGGCGACGCAGCTGATGGACGAGAACGCGCGCCGGGCCGAGCCATGGGAGGCCGCGCGCGTGCTGCGCGAGGCGCTGATCCGCTCGGCGCTGGATTCTGCGCAGCGGGCGGTCGAGCTGGGACTCGAGCGCGAACGGATCGTGCTGTCGTGCAAGGTCAGCGGGGTGCAGGAGCTGATCGCGGTGTATCGCGACCTCGCCTCGCGTTCGGATTACGCCCTGCACCTGGGCCTGACCGAGGCCGGCATCGGCAGCAAGGGCATCGTCGCCTCGAGTGCGGCGCTGGCGGTGCTGCTGCAGGAAGGCATCGGCGACACCATCCGCATTTCGCTCACGCCGGAGCCGGGCGCGCCGCGCACCCAGGAAGTGGTGGTCGCGCAGGAGCTGCTGCAGACCATGGGCCTGCGCGCGTTCACGCCGATGGTCACCGCCTGTCCCGGCTGCGGGCGCACCACGTCGGAGTTCTTTCAGGAGCTGGCGCAAGCCGTGCAGGAGCACGTGCGCGCGAAGATGCCGGAGTGGAAGCTCAGCCATCCCGGCGCCGAGAACCTGACGCTGGCAGTAATGGGCTGCGTGGTCAACGGTCCCGGCGAGTCGCGCCACGCCGACATCGGCATCTCGCTGCCGGGTACCGGCGAGGCGCCTGCGGCGCCGGTGTTCATCGATGGCGAGAAGTCGGTGACCCTGCGCGGCGAGGGCATTGCACGGGAATTCGTCGCCATCATCGATGCCTATGTCGAGCGCAAGTACGGCCGTGCCGCCGGCCCTGCCTGAGCCCGAGGAGCCGCTGGTACGGACGCTGCAGGCCGAAGCGCGCTTCGGTGCGGCCTTCCTGCAGCGCCACGGCTGGCGCCTGGCGCTGCTGTTCGCCGGCGTTCTTCTGCCGCTGTGGGGCTTCGCGTCGCTGGCCGAAGAAGTGCGCGAGGCCGACACCTTCCCGTTCGATGCCCCGATCCTGCTCGCGGCGCAGGCGATGGCGCGCGCCGGCTTCGACCGATTGTTCCTGCTGTTCTCGGCGCTCGGCTACGGCTATGGCGTGGTGCCGTTCGACGTCGTGCTGGTACTGGCGCTGGCGTGGAAGCGCCGCCTGCGCGAGGGCCTGTTCGCGGGCATTGCGATCGCGGGTTCCGCGCTGCTCAACGTCGCCGCCAAGCAGTTCTTCGCCCGCGAGCGCCCGGGCCTGTGGGAATCGATCGCACCGGAGAGCAGCTACAGCTTTCCCAGCGGCCACGCCATGGGCTCGATGACGCTGGCGCTGGTGCTGGTGCTGCTGGCGTGGCCGACCCGCTGGCGCTGGCCGGTGCTGGCCGCGATGTCGCTGTTCGTCGCCATGGTCGGCCTGTCGCGCATCTACCTCGGCGTGCATTACCCCTCGGACATCCTCGCCGGCTGGACCGCGGCGCTGGCCTGGGCCGTGGGCGTGTACATGCTGGTGTTCCGCGGGCGATTGCGGCCCTGGCGATAGCGGGCGCAGCCCGCCCGGCTTGTCGGCAGTCTCGGCCGCACAGGGGCGAAGGAGCGGCGGTCGCGGCGAAGTCCCCCGCCGCAGGACGTGGTTCATTCGGCGGGCTTTGCGGCCTCGATCGGCGCCCCGGTCGCCGCGCGCCGCGCCAGCACGACTTCGCGGTAGGCGATGTAGCTGTTGGCGCCGAAGATGATCGCCGCGCCCAGGATCGTCCAGCGGCTGACGTTCTCGTCGAACAACAGCCAGCCGGCGAGCGCGACCACCGGCAGCTGCATGAAGCTGATCGGGGTGAGCGCCGAGACGTCGCCCAGCTTCAACGCGCGCGTCCACAGCATGTGGCCGCCGGTGCCGAGTACGCCGGATGCCACCACCCACAGCCAGGTGATGCCGTGCGGCCACTGCCACACGGCCAGCGCCGGCAGGAAGGACATCGGCACCCAGATCAGGGTGGTGTAGATGACGATGCGATCGGCCGGCTCGGTATGCGAGAGCTGCTTGATCTGGATCGCGACCACGCCGCTGAGCACCGCTGCCAGCACCGCCACCAGCGAGCCTGCGGTGAAGCTGTCGCTGCCGGGACGCACGATCACCAGCACGCCGATGAAGCCGAGCACCACCGCCGTCCAGCGTCGTGCGCGCACCTGCTCGTGCAGGAAGATTACCGCGGCGATGGTCACGAACAGCGGCGAGGAATAGGTCAGCGACACTGCCTGCGCCAGCGGCAGGTTGCCCAGCGCCCAGAAGCTGGCGAACATCGAGCCGATGCCGATCAGGCAGCGCACGAAATAGCGCGGCAGCTGGTCGGTGCGCATGAAGCCGATGCCATGCTTGAGCAGCAGCGGCAGGGCGACCAGCATGCCGAAGAAGTTGCGGAAGAACGCGATCTCGAAGGTGTGCAGGCTGCTCGATGCCAGCCGGATGGCTACCGCCATCAGCGCGAACAGCAGGGTGCTGCCGAGCATCAGCAGCGCGGCGCGGGCATGGGGGGAACGGTCGCTCACCGGGCAGGACCGATCGCAGGGCTACAGGGTGCCGTGCAGGTCGGGCGCATTACCACCGCGCCCCCACGATCCGCGGCTCCGGTTCCAGCATCACGCCGAAGCGCGCCTGTACCGATGCGGCGATGCGGCGGGCGAGGTCGAGCAGCTGCGCGCCGGTCGCATCGCCGTGGTTGACCAGCACCAGCGCGTGCGCGGACGAGACCCCGGCATCGCCATCGCGGTAACCTTTCCAGCCGCAGGCATCGATCAGCCACGCGGCCGAAAGCTTGCGCAATCCCGGCTCGCCGCCGCCAGCATGCAGGGCGGCATCGATCGGGAACGGCGCCAGCGGGAACACCGGCAAGCCGGGATGCGCTTCCGCCAGCGCCTCGGCCGATGCTGTAGGCACGATCGGGTTCTTGAAGAAACTGCCGGCATTGCCGAGCTTCGCCGGGTCCGGCAGCTTGCGGCGACGGATGCGGATCACCGCCTCGGCGACCTGCATCGCCGTCGGCTGCCCCGCACGCATCGCCTCGAGTTCGTCGGCCAGCCCGGCGTAGTCGAGCATCGGCGTGGCTTCGCGCGACAGCGAGAACTCGACCGCGGTGACGATCCAGCGATCCGGTTCGCGCTTGAAGACGCTGTCGCGGTAGGCGAATCCGCAGTCGTCGCGGCCCAGGCGGAGGAAATGGCCGCTGGCGCGCTCGAAGACCTCGACGGCGTGGATGCGCGCGCAGGCCTCGACCCCGTAGGCGCCGATGTTCTGGATCGGCGCGGCGCCGACGGTGCCGGGGATCAGCGCCAGGTTCTCCAGCCCGCACAGGCCCTGCGCCAGGGTGTGCATGACGAACGCATGCCATTCGACGCCAGCGCCTGCGCGCACGACCACGTGGCGGCCATCGTCGGAAACCGGTGCAGTCCCGTGCGCAGTGAGCGAGAGCACCGGTCCCGGGGGGTCGCCCGCGAACAGCAGGTTGCTGCCGCCACCGAGCACCAGCAACCGGGCGGCGTCCAGGTCCCGCGAGGCGAACAGCGCCGGCAAGGCGGCGGCATCGTCCACCTCGACCAGCAGCGGCGCGCGTGCGCCGACGCCGAAGGTATTGCGCGTGCGCAGGTCGGCGTTCGCCAGCTTCCGGAGGCCGGGCCCCATCACCGGTTCGGCAGGTTGCCGCGGCTGGGGGATTCCTTGCGCCGCCGGATCGCCTCGTTGCATTCGGAGATCAGCGCCGGGCCGCGATAGACCAGGCCGGTATAGAGCTGCACCAGCGAAGCGCCGGCCGCCATCTTCTTAGCCGCATCGGCGCCGGACAGGATGCCGCCGACCCCGACCAGCGGGATCGTGTCCGGCAGGCGCGTGCGCAGCATGCGCAGTACCGCGGTCGACTTGTTCATCAGCGGTGCGCCCGACAGCCCGCCGGTCTCGCGCGCACGCGGATGCTCCTGCACCGCGATGCGCGAAACCGTGGTGTTGGTGGCGATCACGCCATCGACCCGCAGGTCGGCCAGCACCCGCGCGGCGGCATCGATGTCGTCGTCGGACAGGTCCGGCGCCACCTTGACCAGCATCGGCACGTAGCGGCCGTGCTTCGCGGCCAGCCGCTCCTGCGCTTCGCGCAGGTTGCCGACCAGCCGCCGCAGCAGCTGCTCTTCCTGCAGTTCGCGCAGGCCGGCGGTATTGGGCGACGAGATGTTGACGGTGACGTAGTCGGCGACCGGGTACACGCGCTCCAGGCAGAACAGGTAGTCGGCCTCGGCCGATTCGTTCGGCGTTGCCTTGTTCCTGCCGATGTTGATTCCGAGCAGTCCGTTGCGACGCCGGGCGCGCCCGACGTTGCGCAGCAGCGCCTCGATGCCGTCGTTGTTGAAACCGAGGCGGTTGATGATCGCGCGGTGCTGCGGCAGGCGGAACATGCGCGGTTTTGAATTGCCCGCCTGCGCCACGGGCGTCACGGTGCCGATTTCGACGAAGCCGAAACCCAGCGCGAGCAGTGCATCGATGTGCGCGCCGTTCTTGTCCATGCCGGCGGCCAGGCCGACCGGGTTGGGAAAGGTCAGGCCGAACGCCCGTGTCGACTGCGGCTTGGGGTGTCGCGCCAGCAGCGGATTGAGGCCGCTGCGGTAGGCCGCTTCCAGCGATGCCAGCCCGACCGCATGCGCGCGTTCCGCATCGAGGCCGAACAGGAAGGGGCGGGCGAGTGGATACATGGGTCAGCCGTGGAAGCCCAGCCAGGCGATTCCGCCAAGGAACAGCAGGAAGAACATCACGGTCAGGATGGCCAGGCCCACGGCCAGGTAGCCGAGCGCGAGCCCGGCCACGGCCAGTCCGTCGCCTTCGAGCCGTTCCGGCGCGCGCCGGATCTCGGCCCGCGCCAGGTGGCCCATGACGATGGCGCCCACGCTGCCCAGCAGCGGCAGCAGGGTCCAGCCGAGCAGGCCCGCGACCAGGCTGGCGATGGCAAGGGGACTGGTGCTGCGGGCTGGCGTCGCCATGGCGGCTCTCTACGATGGAGTCAGGGGATTAAAGGTCGAACTTGATGCCCTGTGCAAGCGGCAGCGCGTCGGAGTAGTTGATGGTGTTGGTCTGGCGGCGCATGTAGGCCTTCCACGCATCCGAACCGGACTCGCGGCCGCCGCCGGTTTCCTTCTCGCCGCCGAAGGCGCCGCCGATCTCCGCGCCCGAGGTGCCGATGTTGACGTTGGCGATGCCGCAGTCCGAACCGCTGGCGGCCAGGAATGCCTCGGCCGCGCGCAGATCGGTGGTGAAGATCGCCGAGGACAGGCCCTGCGGCACGTCGTTCTGCATCGCGATGGCATCCTCGAGCTTCGAATACTTCATCACGTACAGGATCGGTGCGAAGGTCTCCGTCTGCACGACTTCCGAATCGTTGGACAGGCCGCTGACCAGGGTCGGCAGCACGAAGTTGCCCTTGCGGTCGCTCAGCGCCTTGCCGCCGCTCTCGACCTTGCCGCCGGCGGCCTTGGCCTTTTCGATCGCGTCCAGGTAGGCCTCGACCGCATCGTGGCTGTTGAGCGGGCCCATCAGGTTCTTCGGGTCGGTGGGGTCGCCGATCTTGCCTTCGACCTGCTTGTAGGCGGCGACCAGTTTGGCCAGCACGTCGTCGTAGATCTTTTCGTGGACGAACACGCGGCGGGTGCTGGTGCAGCGCTGGCCGGCGGTGCCGACGGCGCCGAACACGATCGCCGGGATCGCCAGTTTCAGGTCGGCGGTCTGGTCGACGATCATCGCGTTGTTGCCGCCCAGTTCCAGCAGGCTGCGGCCCATGCGGCGGGCGACGCGCTCGCCGACGTGGCGGCCGACCTTGGTGCTGCCGGTGAAGCTGACCAGGGCAATGCGCCTGTCGTCGACGAAGCTCTGCGCCAGCTCGGTGCCGGCGTCGTTGATCAGGAAGAAGATGTCCGGGAAGCCGCCCTTCTTCAGCGCCTCGTTGCAGATCCGGATCGAGGCGATCGCCGACAGCGGGGTCTTGGGCGAGGGCTTCCAGATGCAGATGTCGCCGCAGACCGCGGCCACCAGCGCATTCCAGGCCCAGACCGCGACCGGGAAGTTGAACGCCGAGATGATCCCGACCAGGCCGATCGGGTGCCACTGCTCGTACATGCGGTGGCCGGGGCGCTCGGAATGCATGGTCAGGCCGTAGAGCTGGCGCGACAGGCCGACGGCGAACTCGCCGATGTCGATCATCTCCTGTACTTCGCCGTCGCCCTCGGGCTTAGACTTGCCCATCTCCAGTGCGACCAGCGAGCCCAGCGCGTCCTTGTGGGTGCGCAGCGCGTCGGCGCACAGGCGCACGGCCTCGCCGCGGCGCGGCGCCGGGGTCGTGCGCCAGACCTTGAACGCCGCCTGGGCGCGCTCGACGATGGTCTCGTAGTCGTCCTGCGAGGTCGCCTGCACCCGCGCCAGCACCGTGCCGTCGGTCGGATTGACCGGCTCCAGAACGCCGGCGTCGGACGTGGTGGCCCATTCACCCTTGCCGAGGTAGGTGCCGGATTCGTTGTCGGCCAGGCCGAGGGCGGTGAGGACGGGGTGTGTCATGGGGGAACTCCTGTGTCGATTCGATGTAGGAGCGGCTTGCAGCCGCGAACTCTTCACGCACTGCGGGAGCCCGGGCCAAGCTCGCGGCTGCAAGCCGCTCCTGCGGGTGTCTTCGGCCGGGGCCGCGTGGTCGTGGCGCCCCCGGCGCGATTCGAACGCACGACCTTCCCCTTAGGAGGGGGACGCTCTATCCAGCTGAGCTACGGGGGCAATAGCCGGTCATTTTCGCACGAACCGGCGACAGCCCGGAAACGAGTGCCTGGGAATCAGGGTCTTGCAAGCGGATCGACGCCGCGGCTCGCCCCGCGTCGCGCCCGTTCCAGCCACCACAGCGCAGCGGCCAGCGAAAGCCAGCCCAGGAACCAGGGCCAGCGCGGGCCGGGCACGCGGCGGGGCGTGGGCCGCGTCATTCCTGCCGGCGCATCGGTGGCGGCAAGCTGCTGCGTGGCCTCGCGCAGCGCCGCGGCGCGCAGGCCCGGGGCGTCGCCGGGTGCGCGCACGTAAAACGGCGTGCGCCGGTCGCCATCGCGCAGCACGTGCCAGCCCGACGCCTGCGGCCAGAGTCCGGCGCAGCGTCGCGGCCCGCTCGCCGGGTCGATGCGCAATGCGACGCTGCGGCCGTTTGGCGAATCGACCGTGGCGTGGTCGTGCAGTCCGCACAGCACCGCGCGCTGCCCGCTGCGCGGATCGAGCTCGATGTCCGGCGACGGCTGCGCGTGTGCGCGGGCGAGGGTCGAGAACAGGCGGCTCCAGAGCGCACCGTAGGCGTCGTCGTGGCCGCCGAGGACCAGGCGGAAACTGTCGTCGAACATCGCAACGCCGATGCGTCCCGTGCCCTGCGCGCGCCACAGCGCCAGCGGCGTGCCCCCGGCGTCGTCGAGCAGCGGGCTGCCGTCGGCGGCGGCGACCCGGAGCGGCGCGTGCGTCAGCGCCGGGAGTTTCCGGTCGCCATCGATGCGCGGAGCGAACGCGTCGGGCAGGTCGATGGTGCGCGCCGCAACGGCTGGCGTTGCAGTGAACCCAAGCCGGCGCAGGCGCGCGCGATCGGCGCCCTCCAATGCATCCGGCAATCGCAGCAACAGGCCGAGACCGCCATGCACCGCCTTGTCCAGCGCGGCGCGTCGTGCGTCGCCGAGCGACCGCCAGGCGCGCTGGTCGAGCACGACCAGGTCGTACTCGCCGAGGCCGTCCGCGTCGGGAACGGCAGGCGCGTCGCCGATCTGCATGCCAGCGCCGAGGCTGATGCGCGACTGCAGCTGCACGCCGGTGTCGCTGGCCCAGCGACGCAGGTATTTCCATTCCGGGTTCGGCGCGCCGGCCAGCAGCAGCACGCGCGGCGCGGCGCCCGGCTCGACGTAGAGCGGCAGTTCGACCTGTTCGATGGGCGTGTTGCCGCCGTCGCGCAGGCGCAATCGCCAGCTGGCCAGTCCCGCACTGCGCGCGCGGCCCGCCAGGCGGAAGCGGCCATCGTCGGCCAGCTGCGCGAAATCGACGCGCACGCCGCCCGGATCCAGCAATTCCAGCGTGCCTCCTCGGACGCCCTCGACGCGGCCGGCAAGCTCGAAATAGCGCCCGGACTGCACCTGCCGCGGCGGCCACAGTGCGACCAGCCCGCGCGGCAGCGGCGCGGGCCGGAAATCGAGCGCGTGCCCGCGTGCGGCATCGCGATCGCGCGCGACCAGTCCGGCGCCGAGCACGCGGATGCGGGTGGTGGCCGGATACCTGCGCAGGGCGGTGGCCAGGTCCGGCATCCGTTCGGCGCCGGGCAGCGCGGGTGCTTCCGGCATGGCGACGAAGTGGTCGCCCGGCGGCAGGCGACCGGTGCGCGCGCGATCGGCGTGCCCGGTGGCGACCACCAGCGTTCCGGCTTCGCCGGTTGTTGCAGGCGGGAACAGCACGAAATACAGCAGCGCGGCGCTACCCGCCTGCAGCAGCAGCAGCGCGGCCACGCGCGCTACGCGCGGCCGGTCGCCTCGCGCACGGCGATGGATGCGCCAGAGCATGCGCGCGCTCGCCGCCAGCACGGCGAATGCCAGCGCCCAGGCGATCGCGGTGGCGGAGAACGCCGTCATCGCGCACCTTCGCGTTCGGCGTCGTCGAGCGCATCGAGATAGGCGCGGCCGGCGGCGTCGGTGCGTGGCCGGGATGCGATCGACGCCGGCGGCCGCGGCAGCAGCGGCCACAGCGCGCGGCGCAGGCGCTGCCGGCAGGGCCCGCAGTCGGGATCGCGTCGCGCCGCGTCGATGGCCGCGGGCAGCGCCAGCGGATCGGAAGCGCGATTGCCGTTGACGCGCGCCCAGCGTTCCAGCGCGTCGTAATCGGGGGCAGGGCGACCATTTCGCGGGACGTCCTGCAGCGCCAGCCACGCGGCAACGGGAACCGGATCGGGCAGCGTGCCCGCCGGCAGTACATCGCGCCGGTCGCCGAGTCCCTTGCGGTCTCCCGTCAGGCGCCGCGCCTCGTCGATCGGCGGCTGTTCGATGCCGGTGCGCGCGAGGTAGATGCGGCTGGCCTGCTGCACTTGCTTGATGAATCCCAGCGCCTTGTAGGCGAAAGGCAGTGCGGTGTCGGGTCTGCCCTGGCGCAGATGCAGTTCCGACTGCCACATCTGGTCGAGCGCGGCGCGCAGGAGGGTCTTGGTTTGCGGGTCGAGCAGGGTCGCGGCTTCCGGCTGGTCGTGGACGTGGCCGTATTCGGCGAGGATGTCGTCGGCCCGGCCGAACGTCGGCGACGTTTGCGGCATCGCACCGGCGTCGTGGCCGTGGGCACCGGCGGTCGGCAGCGCGGCATCTGCCTCGTGCGCTGCATCGTCGGCATCGTTGGTCGGCAATTTCGGCGCGCCCTCGCTTTCCTCGCCGAGAAACTGGCCGTAGCGCAGGCGCAGCGTGTGCTGGTCGACGCCGATCTCGTCGGAACGCTTGAGGAAGCGCGCGGCGTCGATCCGCGGCTTGTCCTTCTGCAGCGCCTCGGCATCGATGATGATCTGGCGCTGGCTGCGGAAGTAGGCCGGCAGGGTCTTCTTGACCAGGCCCTCCATGCCGCTGATCTCGGTTGCGGCCTCCGGTGGCCAGCGGAGGATGAAACTCGGGCTGCGCGTTAGCTGCGGCCGCGGCGCGCGGTTGTCGGCGACCTCGAGCTGCACGATCAGGTCGTTGCCCGCGGCCAGGCCCAATGCTGCCAGGTCAAACGTGCGCGCGTAGCGTTTGCGCGTCGCCGGACCGCTGCCGCCGATGGCGAGCGTGCGTTCTGAAGCGGTGATGTTTTCGCCGCTGCCGGCGGTCTGGGTGACATGCAGCTGTGCGCTGGCCGCGAGGCCGTAGTCGTCCTCGGCCTCGAACAGCAGGCGCCACGCATCCTGGCCCGCGGCGCGCAGCGTGAGGTTGCGTTCCGGCTGCAGCGCGCGCAGCCGCGGCGGCCGGTCGGGCAGCACGTCGATGCGGTGCAGCTTCGCCTGCGCTGCCGGCAGCGGTGTGGGCAGTTCGATGCGGTACAGCACGGGCTTGTCGATGCGGCGGTCGGCGGTCCAGCGCCCGCCGTCGCGGCGCAGCGGCAGGCGCTGGCCGTCGAGGAACACCAGCTGCGCGGACACGGGTTGCGGGACGAAGCGCAGCGACCACTGCAGCCGGGCGCCTTCGGGCACCTTCGCGTCCAGCGCGCTGCCGCTGCGCGCCGGCAGGCGGGTGTACGCCGGCGGCTGGATCGCGAGCTGCTGC
>SWCD01023159.1_pt1 | contig 69661 bp, 59 predicted proteins | sample 4693011 | NCBI WGS metagenome assembly SWCD01 (sample SAMN10267278, study PRJNA491770) | bioreactor metagenome | isolation source: DHS bioreactor inoculated with marine | place: Japan: Omine Ridge, Nankai Trough
GGGGGGGGGGGCGGCAGGAGCGGAAGCGATGCCGCAGGCCGAGCGGGGTTCGGCCTGCGGCGTGTTCGTGGTTGGTGTTAGACGACCGAGAAGAATTTCGACGGATCGGCCGCGATATCGTCGTAGGTCACGCCGTACAGCATGACGCTGTCGCCTTGACCGAAGTCGATCAAGGTGTTGGCCCCGATGCCGATCGCAAAGTCCGCCACGCTGGCCGGATCGGTGAGGGTCACGCCACCCGAGAGGGAGGTCGAGAACTGCACGATGTCGCCTTCGCTGAAGTCCATCACGACATCGCCACCGCCGGTGAAGACGAAGAGATCATCGCCCTCGCCGCCGACGAGTACGTCGTCGCCCTCGCCGCCGACGAGCACATCGTCGCCCGCGCCGCCGTCGAGGAAGTCGTCGCCGGCGCCGCCCTGCAGCAGGTCGTCGCCTTCACCGCCGTCGACGTAGTCGTCACCGGTGCCACCGTCGAGGAGGTCATCGCCAGCCTGGCCGTAGAGCATGTCGGATCCGTCATCGCCGAACAGCTGGTCGTCACCCTCGCCGCCTTCGAGGAAGTCGTCGCCCTCGCCGCCGTTGAGGATGTCATCCCCGTCACCGCCCTTGAGGACGTCGTTGCCCTCGTCGCCGTAGAGCGCGTCGTTGCCGTCGCCGCCGAGGAGCAGGTCGGAGTCGGCACCGCCGTAAATCTCGTCGTCGCCGGTGCCACCGTGAAGCATGTCTTCACCGTCGTCGCCCGAGAGCAGATCGTTGCCCGTACCACCCATGATCAGGTCGTTACCGGCACCGCCCGACAGATCGTCGTCACCTGAGCCGCCGAGGACGAAATCGTTGCCGTTGCCACCGTCTACGGTGTCGTTTCCGGAGCCGGCAACCAGGAAGTCGTTGCCGTCTTCTCCGAGAACGATGTCGTCACCGCCTCCTGAAAGTATGGTGTCGTCTCCACCGCCCGCTGCGATGAAATCGGCCGTCGATGTGCCGAAGATAAAGTCGTTGAATGCGCCGCCTGGGATCGTCGCCATGTGGTCCTCCTAGTTTTTTTGACGTCGTTGACGCTGCCGACTTGCTGCCCGAATGTTTGTTAAAATAAGGCGGTCGAAATCGCATTTCTGCCGCAATCACCGCCATTGCCCAGGGACGGCCATTTTTCTGCCGCTCTAAAGCGCTGATTTTTCAGAAATAAAATATGGCGGAATATTGGCGTCGAATAAGCGAATATCCGCTTGTGCCCCGCTCGCCGCGCGTTTCGACGCCGATTTGCCGAGGCGCGCGATCCCGAAGACCTCGGGCCGCAGAGGTTGAAACGATTCCCTCGAGTGCGGTGAAGAAACCCAATCGCCTCGCGAAAGGGAGGATTCGCCAGTTGCGATGCTGCGTGATCCGCCCGGCGCACCGTCGACCTCCGCGCAAGTCGCCCTCCAGTCGCCGCATACAGCGCGGACCGCCGAGGATAAGAGGCCCGCGCGCGGTCGCGACCTCGGCCGGAAAACCAATTGTTTCCATAGACATCGCAATACCCGATCGGTCGTTTGCGGTATCTGCTTGGACCGCGCGCGCGTGGCCCGCGTCTGCACCGCGTGCGGGACGCCCACGTCCCCTTGCGCGGCACGCGCGAGATACCCTGTGCCGAGCGCGCGCGCATCGGACGCTCCGTCCCGCCCGCCAGCCCGAGCCCGCCGACAAGACCCCAGGTCTCCGACCCGCAGGCGCCCGTCATGGACAAGAAAGCCAGCGCTGCGGCGCGCCACGGCGATGGGCGGGTTCGCCCGGCACGCCGGCGATCACATCGGGAAACGTCACAGAACTTTCATTTTTCGAACACATTGCCCGAAACAGGCTGTTCTCGATTTGGAAACAATAAAAAACAATCGTGCTGATTTTCTCCTTAATTTCCCGCCCGTTCGGAATTGGTCGTCATGAAGTCATCGCATTTTATTGCCCTATCTTCTTCTGCAGCAAGCGGGGCGCTGGAAGCGGTGTGTTGACGCAGCCCTCCCGGTTGTCCACCCTCACCTCCGGGCTTTGGCTCGTGTCGACTGGGGAATACGTCGGGCGTTCGGCGTATCGACAAGGGGGAAATTTAACAATGAATAGAAAGGCGCTATCGGCGTCCATCGGAGCGCTTGTAATCGGTATTCAGGTGGGATCCCCGTCTTTTTCGGACATCAATCCGGATCAGGGCTTGATCGGTGATCTCTGGCAATACGATTGCCGGTTGCGGGCCGCAGACCGGGCCGGGATGTCGCAATTGCTCGAAGAGAACGGCGACCTGCTCAGATTGTTCGAAACGCTTCTGCCCGAGTGCCTGCCGGATGCCTTGGTCGAGCCGTCGGGCTCGTTGGCGGACTTCGGGGACCGCGTCGCCAGGAAAGGCGGTGGCGAGGGCCGCGGCAGGAAGGGCAGCAACGACAGCCGCGACGACGGCGACCGGCGTGACCGCGACCACGACGACGACGACGACAGCGGCGACGATGGCGGCCGAGGTGACAAAGGTGATCGCGGCGACAGAGGTGATCGCGGCGACAGAGGCGACCACGGCGACAAAGGCGACCGCGGCGACAAAGGTGATCGCGGCGACAGAGGCGACCACGGCGACAAAGGTGATCGCGGCGACAGAGGCGACCACGGCGACAAGGACCACGGCGACAAGGACCACGACCGGAAAGATCGTGATCATGATGGTCATGATGATGATCGGGACAACCACGGTCATGACCACGACGATGATGATTGGAATGGTCATGGAGATGACGACCACGACGATGATCACGACGACCACGATGATGATCACGACGACCACGACGATGATCACCACGATGATCACGACCATGATGACGATGACCACGACGACGATCATCAGTATTGAGCTGTGAAGACCGGGCGGCTGTCCGGAGGGGCGCCGCAGCGATCATATGCGCCGACGGATGGCGTTCAGGACCGGTGACACCGGTCGGATGGTCGGCTGAAATGGCGGACCTTTCCCGACGGTCTGCAAGCCGGTTCCCGTTGCGCTCCTGTGCGGCCGGTTCGTGAATACCTGGGTCGCGGCGGAGGTCGTCAGTCGCGGTGCAGGCAATTGCAGACCTGTCGCGGGATCGGAGCGCAGCGGTTTGCGCGCAGGAACACCGCACATCAATGGCGGCAAATACAAGGTGAAAGGTGCTTCACAAAAATACCGGGCCACTCCACCAGGCCCAAACGAACGAGGAGATCGGATCCAAACGATTGAACGGCTTCTGGACATACACCGGTGATGCGGCCCGCCAAATTGCCCCGTTGTTTGTAATTCATTACAAAGCCCCCGTTCATCGCACGGAAATATTACGGCAAGGACGCCGGTATTGTTAATAAGGCTCGTTTATCAAGAATAGACAGTTTGTTTCCAGATTGAAAACCTCCATTGCTGAATTCACCAATATGTTTGAATTTTTACACTTGTTTATCAACCACTTAAGCCATCGCCACCAAAAATTGGTTCGCACGCGCCTGCACTGCAAAATTCACGATGCCGCCAGGAAACAATGACGAGGGTTGACGGAACCTTTCCAGGCATTCACACTTTAAATTCGGTCTTTGACCGGTGTCGACTGGGGACACGCGCCACTCAACAGGCGTATTGACGAGGGGGAAATATATAATGAACAGAAAGGCGCTTTCGGCGTCCATCGGTGCGTTGGCCATCAGTATTCAGATGGGATCTCCGGCGCCCGCGGATGTCCATCCGGATGAAAACTTGATAAATGGTCTCTGGTTGCTCGACTGCCGCCTTCGGGCCGATGATCGGGCCGGCATGTCGCAATTGCTGGAAGAAAACGACGAATTGCTCAGATTGATCAAGGGACGGCTGCCCGAGTGCCTGCCGGATGCCCTGGCCGATCGCCAGGCCTCGTTGACGGACTTCGGCGATGATCTCCGCCGGCGGGTCCTTGAGGACGACGACTCGAGCGACGACGACGACTCGGGCGACGTCACCTTCCGTCGCGGCGGCATCGACCACCAATACTGAATTCGGCCGGCGGGACCGGCCGGATCCACCGTCGCAGCAGCGCCATTCCGCGCGGAATGGTGTGCCAAGTGGTTGACGCCGGCCACATAATTGGTCGAAATGACGGCGCGTTGCGGAAGAATGGCAGGCGGGTATTTATCGAATGCGCATTGCGCTGGTTCTTGATCCCAGATTTCCCGGTGGAACCTCGTCCGCCGTGGCGCAAGAGATTCCCATCCTCGCCCGAGACCACGAGCTGGCGGTCTACGCCCTCGAAACCCGCCACTTCAAGGGCCGCGATTGCAACCCACGCTTGGCCAAGGCGCTTGATGCCGAGGGGATCGAGCTGGTCTGGGCGCCGAAGGTCGTTTCGGCCGAGGTTGTGGTCGTTCACAACCCCGCCGCATTCAAATTCGACAAGAGCCTCAGGACGCGTCTGATCGCCGATCAGGCCTACGTCGTGTCGCACGAGAATTTCCTTCGTCCCGGCGGCGCACCGGGTTTCGACGCGAACAATGCGATGGGCCTGATCGACCAGGCCGTCATCGCCAACCACAAGCATATCGCGCCGGTGTCGGGGTACAATCGCGCGAATGCGGTTCGCTGGCTCGAGAGCGACCAATGCAGCCTGACCGGCTGGTCGATGGCGCCCTACGACTGGTTCAACATCTGCAACTTCGAAATCGTCCAGCCGACATCGAGCCCGCGCGACCGACGGGGCAGGATGTCGCGTGCGGGATACGAGAAGTTCCCCGCGCGCGAGGTCATGGAAAGGCATTTCCCGCCTCATGCCGAGAAATGCATCATTCTCGGCGGCGACGCCCTGCTCGGCGATCCCGAGGACATGCCCAGGCATTGGGAGGTGCACCCTTTCGGGGCGATGACGGTCGAGGCATTCTTCGACCAGATCGATTTTTTCGTTTATTTCACAAATCCTTGCTGGCGAGAGAGCTTCGGCAGGGTCATTGCGGAAGCGATCGCGGCGGGCAAGGTCGTCATTACCGATCCCGGCACGGCGGAAACCTTCGGGCCGGCGGTGATCGCCTCCGACGGCAGCGATGTCGATGCCATCATCGAGACGTTCCTCGCCCAACCGGCGAGCTACGGCGAATTCGTGGACCGGGCGCAGGATTGGATGCTACGGTTCTCCGGAGACGCCTTCGCCCGCGATTTGTCGAAGCAGTTCACTGAAATAGGAAAACGACCAGGTGCTCTTCTGTAATATCGCCAGCGACGACGACGATTCCGTCGACACGCTGATCGTCACTGTTCACGGGCTCCGCCGGATCGGCATTGATGCGCGCGTCCCGACCGCATTGCTGCCCGACGAGTTCTCCGAGGCCAAACGCTTCGCCCTCCTGCCGCTCGTGACGGATTCGAAACCCGCGCCCGGAGACGCGTTCGCGATCTTCGGCGCGCATGCGCTGTCGGGGCAAGGATTGTCCAGACTGGACCGCCTGCGCATTCCCAAGGGGGTGGTGTGCCACGCCTTCGGCAAGTTCCCGACCGAACAGGCCGACATCCAGACCCGCGCGCGGCTTTCCTATATCTTCGGCGCCGACCCGGTCATTCACCAGCTCGACCCGCCGTTCGGCGAGGGCCACGCGCCGCTGTTCGCGACGACCGAGGCGGCGAGGAACATATCCGCCGGCGACCGGCCGCGTCTGCTGATCGACGTCCCGGACCTCGACAAGGAACGGATCCAGCGGGCGGTGCTCTACCTGGCCGCCCAACGCAACTTCGAGATCGTCGCTCTGACCCGCGGCCACGGCAAAGCGGAGTTTCGCAAGCGGCACGGCGCGGGCGTGCCGGTCTACCACTACTCCGAGGTTCTGCCGCAGAGCCTGGCCCGGGACACGGATGTCCTGGCCCTCAACCGGATGCAGAAGAGCCACCGTTTCACCCAGCTGATCACCGAATTCGGCGCCACCGGAAGGCCGGTCCTGGACTGCTCGCACGACCAGGAGCTTTCGCGCGTCGGCGATCGCTATGTGCCCGCGCCGCTCGATCTCTGGCTGCTTCCGGAGTTTCTGAAGAACCAGATTCTGCCGAACTGGTCGACGATTTCCGCCCTGACCCGCGAAGCCTTCCGCGACGTCTTCGATCCGCGCGAAATCTTCAGGGATCACATGATGGACCCGGCCGGTTCGGGCGCCGATACCGCTCGCGACACTCGCAAGCGGATCGTGTTCCTGCCCACGAACGGCGTCGGCCTGGGCCATGCCCAACGCTGTTCCCAGATCGCGCGGGAGCTGGATGTTTCCCGGCACGAGGCGCAGTTCGCGGCCTATCCCAGCTGCATGCGCATGATCCAGGATTCCGGCTTCGACGTCATGCCGCTGATCTCTCGTGCCCCGGCGAGGACCGTCAAATACGAGAACGATCTCGTCAACTTCGCCCGGCTCCTGTCGGTGACCAAGGATGCCGACTGTTTCGTCTTCGATGGCGGATATGTCCACGCCTCGGTGTACAACACGCTGCTGACGCATGAGCTGAAGAGCATCTGGGTGCGCCGGGGGTTGTGGCTGGAGACGCAGAACAACCATGTCGCCCTGGACCGGGAGAAGGCCTTCGACCGTGTCATCGTGCCGCTGGAAGCCTTCGACGAGCTCAACATGACCTATTCGACCGGGGACAAGGTTCGCAATGTCGGCCCGATCGTCGACCGTGTGGACCTGTCCGCCAAGGCGCGCAACAAATTGCGCCGCGGGCTTTCCAAGAAATTCGAGTGCGAATTCAAACACCTGGTCGTTACCATGCTGGGCGGCGGCGTGGCTGCGGACCGTCGTGCGCAGATACAATCGGTGGCCGCCGAACTCGACAGCCGCGACGACGTGCTCCATCTGGTCGTCGTCTGGCCCACGGCCATGGTCGATCCGTCGTGGTACACCTGGCGCAATACCCGGGTCGTCAAGACCCACCGCGCCAGCGTTCTGACAGCGGGTTGCGATCTGTTCATCAGCGCGGTCGGCTACAACTCCTTCCACGAGGTCCTCTACAACCGTGTGCCGACGATCTTCATGGGGCAGATGAACGCCTATATGGACGACCAGGTCCGGCGCGCCCAGGCCGCCGTCGATCGCGGACTTGCCGAGCTGATCGAGGAAACCGACCTGCGCCAGCTCGGCCTGAGGATCGGCGCGCTCCTCAATGGCGGCAATGAAGCCCTGCGGGCGCGGCTCGCGGATCTGGACCTGCCCGAACCCGGAAACGCCGCCGCGGCGCGCATCATCGAGGAGCTCTGCGATGAGTAGATCAGAGGCTTTCGAACAGATCCTGCGGATCAGCCCGCTGGCGCCGACAGACATCGACGATCTGATCTACGGCGTTGCGCCACGCGACCGCGACGCCGGGCGCGATCTGTTCACGGAAGACACGGCCACCGCCTTTCCGGGGGCCGCCGAGGAACAGGAACAGCCTGCATTGGGCATTCGCGTGTCGACCCCGCTTGACGATCCTTCGGGGCTGGCGATGAAACTCGCGACCCTGGCCGTGGAGCGGGATGTGGAGGTGGTGATCCTGAGCCATCTCGACTACTGCGGTCTGGAACGCTTCGGTTTCCGCGTCGAACGGATCGCGGGAGCGACCGAGGCGGCGCAGAGCGCCTGCGAAGCCGAAGTGAAGTGGTTCTGGAGCCTCGGCGTCGTGCTGTGACACCGCCTGGACTTCGGGTTGTGCCCACCAGAGGAGCCGGGTCCGGCATGACGCCCCCGCCGGCTATTCCCTGCGCAAACTCAACCGATGCACTTCAGGCACGGCGCAATGCCGACCGCCAGAGCGTGCGTGGCCCTCGCTATTTGATCCAAGACTTCTTCAGGCAGAATGAAAAGTGCCCATGGCTTTCGACGGTCAGGTACTCGAACTGCCAGCCGCGTTCCTTGCAGAATTGCGTGACCGCCTCGACAACCCCGTATGGTATGGCCCCAACCACGTTTCCGGTGCAAAAGTCATGCCCCGCAAGCCTGCCCCGGTCGCCCACGATCTTCTCGCAAAGCAGAAGCTCGCTGAGGGTCGTATCGTAGGTGTGGTTCGTGTCGATATAGGCCCAGTCGAAGGTCCCCGGTGCGATCTGTGACAGCACGTCGATGGACAGCCCGACATGGATCTCCACCGCGTCCCTCGCGATATCTGCGGAGAATTCCGTCCGGATCGCGTTCAGCCCTTCCTGGTAACGCTCCGACCCCCAGACATCGATCAGATGCAGCTTGTTGGGCCTGCATCGCTGACGGATCTCCCTTGAAAAGTCACCGAATGCGACGCCGATTTCCGCGACATTGGCGCCCTTGGGCATGCGGTCGAGCAGGTACAGGCGATCGGGCAACAAAGTGCATTCCTGCGTGTGCTTCAACCCAAGCTGGGTGTGCATCATCCGGCTTTTTATCGCCCGTCTTTCGGCTTCAGTTTCCATGTGCCGTTCCTTTTGACCTTCATGGGGGTTGGTTGCGTCGTCAGCCCCGCAAGGTTGCCTCAGGACTTCGCCGTCGCTCCACTTACGGTCGTCCTGTCTGGTTTCGAGTTGCGTGACGTTCGGGGCGCACAGGCTGCAGGCGTCCCGGCGACCAAGCAGCAGGGCAACGTTTGCTCGGAGATTGAATGTGACGGCACGGGTTCTTCGCTCGATCTTGATGCGGGTCGTGGCGGATGGGTTTCCGCGTATATTCCTCTTGTGTAAGTCGTATTTTATTTTCGAACAACCCAGAAGGCGCATGTGCTGGCTATCGCGAGATAGCCAGCACACAGAGTTTAGCCGATTTCGATGTCTTGCGGGTCGGCCCTAGAGCAGGCCCGTGAAGTCCGTCGCATCGATATTCGCCGCCAGATGCCCGTCCAGGCGGATCGAGTCGCTCGAGCCGACATTGCTGACAAGAACGTTCGCACCCACTTGCGTGACGGTGAGCAGGGCAGCCGACCAACCCGAACCGGTCACGTCGATCACGTCTGTGCCATCCGCGTAGTCGCCGATCACGTCATTGCCGAAGCCCGCGGCGTCGAACTGGAAGGTGTCCGCATCCGCACCACCGACATAGAAGTCGTTCTCGGTCCCGCCGTTGATCGTATCGGCGCCTGCGTGGCCGTAGAGCTTGTCAGCGCCTGCACCGCCGACGATCAAGTCACCGCCGCCCCCGCCGTAGATACGGTTGGCAGCACCATCGCCGATCAGGATGTCGGCCAGGTTCGAACCCTGCAGGTTCTCGATGTTGACCAAGGTGTCGCCAGAGGCTTCGCCGGCGGAGACCTGCGGCCCCACGAGATTGAGATCAACGGTGACACCCGCTGTCGACTGGTAGTAGGCTGCCCAGTCTTCGAGACCGTCACCGCCGTTGAGCATGTCGGCCCCGATGCCCCCGAGCAAGACGTCGTTGTCGCCGCCGCCATTCAGCGTGTCGTTGCCGCCTTCACCGTAGAGGCGATCGACGCCGAGACCGCCATTGACGATGTCATCGCCGCCGCGTGCGTAGATCCGGTTGTTGCCGTCATCTCCGGTAATGGTGTCGGCGAAGTTCAGCGAACCCTCGACGTCCTCGATCCGAGCGATGATATCGCCCGTCGCGGTACCGCCCGAGACAACACCGGTCGCGAGGTTCACGGTCACGCCCTCCGACGAAAACTTCCACGACGCCATGTCGGTTCCAGCTCCGCCGTCGATGAAGTCGGCGCCAAGACCACCGTTGATGTAGTCGTTGTCGTCCCCGCCCTGGAGGATGTCGTTCTTCGAGCTGCCGTAGAGCTTGTCGTTGCCCGCCATGCCCTGGATCCAGTCGTCCCCGGACTGACCATTGACCGTGTCGTTCCCGGCGAGCGCCATGATCCGGTCGTTGCCAACCGTTCCGACGAGGGAGTCGGGACCAGGCGTGGCGCCGCTGAGCAGGTTGAAATGCCCCGCACCCACATGGATCGCGACGTCATGGCCCGCCGAGGTGTTGAGACCGTCAAACGCCGTGATCGTCACGTTGTAGATGTTGTCGCCCCCGACATCCGCCGGTGCGGCGGTGTCCGGAACGTCAGCGAAACGAAGCTCACCGCTTGCCGTGAGTTTGAACGCCGCGGCGTCCGCCCCCCCGAGGAGGTAGGTGATGTTGTCGGCTGTCGAGTCGATGTCGTTCGAGTTGGCGAGGTAGACGATGGACACCGGCGAGGTGCCCTCGCTCACGTTCACCCGCTTGGCCGAGGTCACCACCGGCGCGTTGTCGTTCCGGTCGTCGACGTTGATCGTGAGGTTGACCTCCGATCCGCCCGTCGCATCCGCAGCGGTCACGGTCACATGGTAGACCGGCTTCGCATCGTAGTTGACGAAGCTTGCCGCGCCGCCACCGATGAAGATCAGCTGGTTCGTGCCACCGGTGTTGACGATATCGAAGACCGCCGCATCCGGGCCGGCCAGGGCCAGGGTGAGCGGACCGTTCGGACCGTCGAGATCGGCGATCTCGATATTGCCGACCACGGTGCCGACACCGGGCACGGCCGTGCCGTCGATGAAGTTCACGTTCCGCTCGAGTTCACCGATGACCGTCGTGCCGTTCTGGATGCGCTCATGGGTGCCCGAGATATTGACGAGCGGCGCATATTCGAAGCTCGCCGTGTTGACCAACCCGTCGTCGAACAACAGCCACTCGATGCCGGTGAGCGTGTCCTGACCCTCGGACCCGACAAGGTCGGTGACGAGGATCTGGCCAGGCAGGCCGGTGCCGATCGTGAAGTTGGCGATGGACCCGCGGTAGAGCGCGGTATCGATGCCGAGGCCGCCGAGCAGCCGGTCATTGCCGGTGCCCCCGATCAGGGTGTCATCGAGCGCGCTGCCGGTGATCCGGTCGTTTCCGGCGTTACCGTTCAGCACACCGACGATCCCGTCACCGACGATGATGTCGTTCCAGATCGTGCCGCGGATCTCTTCGATGTCGAGATAGGTGTCGAGCATCGCGTCACCGGTCGACAGCGCGCTGTTCAGAGCGTTGATGGTCAGACCGATCCCCGACACCGCGCCGGCGAGCCAGTCCTCGTAGTTGGCGATGTCGTAGCCGCCAACGCCGCCGTCGAGCGCGTCGGCTCCGGCGCCGCCGAACAGCATGTCGTCACCCTCACCGCCGGCCAGGGCGTCGGCACCGAGGCCGCCGAAGAGGACGTCGTTGCCCTCCTCGCCGAGCAGAGAGTCGGCTCCGGCATCGCCGTGGAGCACGTCGTCACCCTCTTGGCCTTCGATTGCGTCGTCCTGCGAGCCACCATGAACGGTGTCGTTGCCGGTCCCCGCGAAGATCTCGTCGAAGCCCGCGTCGCCGAAGATGAGGTCGTCGCCGGCGTTGCCGTTGATGATGTCGTCGTCGGCACCGCCGTGGATCTCGTCATTGCCGTCGTCGCCGCGCAGTTTGTCGAACCCGACGTCACCCCAGATGACATCGTCGCCCGAACCGCCATAGACGTGGTCGTCGTTCTCGCCGCCGTACAACGTGTCGTTGCCGCCTTCGCCGAAGACCTGATCGTTGCCGGCACCGGCCTGGATCACGTTGTCGGCATGCGTGCCGGCGATGATCTCGGACACGTAAGCCGTCATCTCCGAAGGCGATTTCAGGAAGTCGATGGCCGCAATGGCCCCCATCTCGACCAGCGCATCCGGCGTGCCGAACACGTCACCGTGGAGGTGAATGGCGTCGCCGCTCCGCATCATGATGTCGGACAGGGTCTGGCCCTCGATCTCGGAGAGCAGGTTGCCCCCGATCCGGCCGAGGTAGTAGAACCGGTCGCCGTCCTGAAGTGCGATCATCTGTTGGGCGAAGATGAAGTCGAAGGTCGAGCCCAGCAGGCCGAGCGGGACCTTCTTCTCGGCAAGGCCGCCCATCCAGAGGTCGATATTGTCGACACCGGAGGTGGCGGCCGCCTCGTTCATGAAGGCGTCGTTGGTCAGCAGAGCCTGTGCCGCCGCGCGAAGCGCCGTCATCGACGCGGCATCGCCGATCGCGAGCGCATTGGCCCGGGCCGTCACCAGGGTGCCATGGGTACCGTAGGCCGCGATGAAGTTGACCAGCGATTCCGGGTTCAGAAGGTTGGCGCCGAACTCTGCCCAGTTGTCATAGGCCTTCAGGCTGGCTTCTCCGCCGGTCTGGGCGAACAGATCCGCACGCAGCTGGTTGAGCGACGGCAGGCCCAGTTCACGACCGCGGGTGATGTTGATCGCCGCGAGGTCGAGCGGCAGGCCGACCAGGAAGTTGCGCAGCGCGTCAACGACGAATTCGTCGATCCGCGCGCCCTGTTCGAACTGGCCGCCTTTCAGGAAGTCGCCGCTGCCGAACTGGTCGAACATCTCGGGATCGAGGAAGGCATCGACCAGCGTCACGTCGACCTCATCCCCGGTCACGTTCATCGTCTTGACGTTGTCGGTGAGCTGCGAATGGCCAAGCCGGTAGACGGCTTGCGAGAATTCGCGGGTGATATTCGGGTTGATGTTGATGTCGTAGCTGGCGAACGCATCGATGTTCGGGCTCATCCGGCGGCCGAATTCCTCGAAAACAAGGTGCTGATACTGCATCTCGTTGGCGAGCTTCACCGCCTGGAACTTCATTTCGCCGGTCCACTGGGCGGCGAAGGTCGGATCGATCTGGTTCTGCTGCTGGATCCAGTCCTCGATCTGGCCGAGGATCCGGCTGTGCTCGCCGTGGAACGCCGAGTGGATCGAGGTCAGCGCGGTGTTCTCGTTGACCCGCGGGTCACCGGAGACGTAATGCGCATCAAGCAGTTCGTTGTCGTACTCGCCCGCTGCCGGCGGCGGTGCGCCGAAGCCATGCGGGTTGATTACGGTGTCGGCATCGGGCAACAGCCCGCCGTCCGGGTTCGCATTATGCGCGATGTCGGCGATGAACGCCTGTCCGGTGCCGTTGGTGCCGGGATTGTTGAACGTACCTGTGAGGGCATTCCAATCCGCCGGATCCGGGATGTTGAGCACATGCGCGTCCGTCAGCATTTCGGTCGGAATCGGGCCGCCCTGCGCAATCGCCTGGGCCACGGCCCACTTGAGCGCGTTCGCCTTGATGTCGGCCCAGGTGCCCATGCCGCCGTCGGCGCCATGCACGAGGTCGCCGGTCGGCTCACCGTTGACGTCGTATTCCATCAGGTAGAACGTCGTCGACGCGTCGGAGCCGTAGGTCTGGCTCTGCTCGACAAAGGGTGCGGTCGAGTTGATCGAATCGCCGGTCGTCGCATCGAGCTCGGCGCGGGTCACCGGAATGAACGGGAACCCCGGGTTGTACATCGGATCGCCCGGCGCGACCGGAACCAGCACGACCCCGCTGTCCTTCTTGTTGATGAAGTCGAGACCGTGGTCGAAGAACTGGCCAAAGAAGGTGAAGAGGCTGTTTTCCGGCAGACGGTCAACGGCCACATCGCCCTGCGTCAGCATCGGCGCGGTCGTCGCGGCCGGGTTGGCCGAGGTCGCATCTGCGATCAGGTTGCTGACCAGGCGCTCAGAGCCATCGGTCGTGTGCATACTGCCCGGGGCGGCCGCCGGGTAGATGGCCAGCGGGCTCACCGAGTTCGACCAGTTCACAAAGGTCTGGTTGACGTTCCCGAAGGTCGACGAGTCGACGATATTGCCGAACTGATCGACCAGAGTGAGGCCGGTTATATTGTTGTGCGTCCCATCGATCGTGCGAATACCGATCGGCGCCAGCGGATCTGCTCCAGGCGCCGGAGTATCACCGGCGTTGACCTGATCGAACATAAAGAGAATATCGGCAAATGTCAGAGTTGCGGTCATTTTTCACCCCCAAGCAGAACCCAGTTGCCCTTCCCCAAGGACCACTTACGTTCGGATTTTTAAATTTCAGACGTTGTCATAGCCGATTAATTGCACGAATCACCCATCGCCTGAAAATTAAGAATTCCGTAATATCGCGACATGGCCCCGATTTTCCGAAGAAAAGTGACAGAATTCTGCGTCCGGGCGCCGGAGGGTGAAGAAAAATCGGAAACAAAAAACCGGTACTTGAGGGATTGTTTCCAGATTCCGCACAGGTCGACCTGGCGATTATTTCCAAATAGGAAACAGTGAGTTTCCCTTCCGGGGAGTGTTGCCCTGCGCGGCTCAACTCGAATGACATTTTTCTGTTATTTTTCCGCATGTTACCAATGTCGCGGCGCAACCCTCGATACTGCCGGATACCTGGTGGGATGACTCTGACCGGCAGAGGCCCACCCGGGGTTCCGCAACGTTGACGCAACAGGGTTCGACACCTATCATCGTCGGTGGGGTAAATCTTTCCATGACCACGGCTGTACGTTCTCGCGAAGGCGTGCGTGCTTTACTTTGAACGTGTAACCGATTTTTTCGGTCATGGACGCTTTTGGGGGGCGGAATAATGGTGGGTATTTCCACTGCCGGGCCATTGGGCCCGTTGTTGGTCTGCAGACTCGATTCATCATCAACAGTAGAGGCGGAATTCCTAATATCCGCGTTGCAGGGGCTTGGAGATATCTCACCGGTATTCGTCGGGGCGGATAACCTTCTGAATACGAGCCGTTTTACGGGGTGCTCGATCCTCCTCGTGGTCGGCTGGGAAGCCCAGGACCATGCCGGGCAACTGATCGAGGATTTCCGGGAGTTATACCCCAATAAGCCGATCGTCGTATTCAGCAACAAGAACGACCCGCGAATCCGCACCAAGGCATTCGTCAAGGGCACCGACAATTACATTTCGCCGGACTGCTCCGAAGCGGAGATCCGAGCCAAGGTGCGTCGACTGTGGCGGCTTGCGCAGATCGGAGAGCAGACGAGCGGCATGCGGGATGCTCCGATCAGGGTGCGCGGGCTCGAGATCTGGCTCAACGAGATGGTGGTGCTGCAGAACGGGCAACCGGTTCAACTGAGCCCGCGCGAACTCGCGATGCTCATCTTCCTGGCAAAACAACACCCGCAGTCGGTAAGTCGCCAGACACTCGAGCGCGAGGTCTTCGGGTTTCGGGGCGACCCCGGCACCAACGTCGTTGCCGTCCATGTTCACAGGCTGCGCCGGAAGATCTCACCGGACGGCGCCATTCTCCGGACCATCCCCGGGGGCTATCAACTCAGTTGAGCCCCGCCGGGCCACGTCGAAGGACGGGCGATCTCGCAAGAGCACTGCCAGCGACCGCCGGGGCGAGCGCTTCTGCGAGACGGCAAATCGCCCCCGGACCGCCCGCGAGACGGAGCGCGCCGGGCGGGCACCGCAAGGATTGAGCTTTCGGAGGGTCGTTGCGACCGGACAGGCGAAAGGCCCTGCCCGACAGCGCGCCGAGGGACCGGCCGCCTCGCCCACCGGCCCGGCTCTGGCCTGTTCCTTGCAACGGCCGCGCATGCCGGGCCGCTCGGGCGCGCCACCGCACCCGTCCATCCGCCGATTGCAGCGGGCCGCGGGTCGCCCTACCCGGCACGAAGAACCCACGCCGGTTTCATCTGCAGAGCGTCCACCAGACCTGCGAACCTCCGACTCCGGTTGCACCAGGGGGTGCGAAATCGCAGGACAAGGCCCCGTTCCAGTCGCATGTTGCACTCCACCAGACCCTATGGCAGGGTTTTCGCGGGCCGCGACCGCCCGGAAACGGCACGTCCAGATGCAAGAATCGGCCCTCGCGAATGATCGACGTCTCTGTCATTGTACCTTGTTACAACGCCGAGAAATTCTTGGATGCCTGTATCGGCTCGATCGCCCGGCAGACCGGTGTTTCGCTTGAAATCCTCGCGGTGGACGACGCCAGTACGGATGGCACCTGGGCCCGCTTGAACCAGCTCGCCGGCAGCGTCGCGAACCTCGTCGTGGAGCGTCTGGCCCGGAACAGCGGCCAGGCCATCGCGCGCAACGTCGCGATCGACAGGGCCCGCGGACGCTACGTCGCGCTTCTCGACAGCGACGATGCCTATCGGTCGGACCAGGTGCTCCGACGCTGGGTCGACGCGGCCGAAGCGGACGACCTCGACATGTGCATCGCACAATATTCGACGCTCCGCCCCGACGGCCGGATAGACCGGCCTGCGCCGGTGCCGCCGATCCCGGGCGGCGTCGGCAATGCCCGCACCGCCCCGGGCGTGGCGAACTCCAACCAGAGCTGGCAGGTGTTGTTCCGGCGCGCATTCCTCGAGCAGAACAACCTGCGGTTCTCCACCCGTCTGCGACAACGCGAAGACCGGCTGTTCCTGGTCGAAGCCTGCCTCCGGGCGGAAAGGATCGGGGTCGTCGATCTCGACGCGATCGTCTACCGCGATCATCCCGACAGCACGATGAAACGGGTCGACTATGGCCAGCTCGCGATGTTCACCACGCAGATGGAGATCATGGCGGGGTCGGTCGGCGAGGCGCGCGCGGCGGGTCGCGTAAGCGCCGATTTCGAGCGGGCCAACGCCTTCACCTACTGGCGCCAGTTGCTCGAATACTGGAACCCGCTGATCCGTCGCGTGCTCGAATACCAGATCGAAGGCCACGGCACGGTCCCGGACGCCGCGCAGGTGCAGGCGGTCCGCACCTATCTCGAGCGGTTGATGGCGTTGACCGGCCATGTCGGCCCGCTCTACCGCGACCAGTGGATCGACAAGCCCGGCCCCGCGGATGACATGAAGGCCGAGGCGGTCTTCGACATCGCGCGGATCGCGGTCGCCGCCGGCCGCGACGACGTCTTGCTGCGCGTCCTGCAGCGCAAGCCTGTGCACCAGTCGACCCTGCGCAGTCTGATCCCGGCGCCCGGGTACGACTGGGCCGAGGACGCGGTGCTGCACTACCTCAAATTTGCCCGCAGCGCCGACTTCGTCGAGGAACCCGTCGGGCCGAATACCCCGCCGCTCTCCAGCCTGGTCAAGCGGGTGGTGCTCCACATTGGCCAGCCGAAGACCGGATCGTCATCCTTGCAGGAATACCTCGAAGGCCAGCGCTTCGCGTTTCTCGATCGCGGCGTCTGGTTCCCGGTGTTCGGCGTGCACCGCGAGCCCGGCATCCGTCGGCACCGATCGCCGGGCCATTTGGAGCTGTTGCTGCGGATCGTCCACGGCAACGAGGGCGCCGCGATCGGCCGCCGGCTGGCGGCCGAGGTTGCCGCCCTCGGCAAGCCCGTCCACACCCTGGTGCTGTCGGCCGAGACCGTGCTGTCGCACATGATCTGGCCGCAGGGTCCGCGCGCCGATGGCACCGGCGCGGCGCTGATGGCCAGGATCGCCGCGGCGCTCGGGGTCGATACGGTCGAGGTGGCGATGGTGGTGCGACGCCAGGACGCCTGGTTCCAGTCCTACTACCGCGAACTGCTGGCGAACCCGGTAAATCCCTTCCTGTCCGGTCCAACGGGTTTCGCGGCCGAACTGCACGACCGCGGCCTGTTCGACTACGACTGGCTCGCCCGCGACATCGCGTCGTCGAAGGCGGTGTCGCGTCTGCACCTGGAAAGCTTCGGCCGGCTGAAGGCGCAGGGCGGCAGCATTCCCTGGTTTCTCGGCATCCTCGGGCTCTCGCCGGATGATTTCCGGCTGCCTCGGTCGCTCGCCGTCAATGAATCGCTGACCGACGCGCTCGCGGCCAACGTCCGGATCCTGAAGCTCCAGTTGCCCAGTCGCGCCACCGCGGAGCGGATCTATCGCCAGATCGCTGCGGACCCGGACATCGCGACCTCGTCCTTCACGCTGATCTCGAACGCCGATTGGGACGAAATCGAGCTGAAGATATCGCGCGAACTCGCCGATTTCGACAGGCGGTTTCCCGGCGAAGCGCAGGATCTGCGGCCGCAGGACGACAGCGCGGCGCTCCCGGTCCCCGCCGTGCTCGCCCGCAACGAGCCCGAGCACATCTGGCTCGGGTTCCGACGCGCGGGCGACGATGAAACCGAAAAATCAGTCGTCGCCATCCTCAAGGAATACCGCTACATGCTGCACAGCCAGTCATGGAAGCTCACCAGGCCGTTGCGGACGCTGGTCAAGCGGGCGAAAGACCTGCGCGCGCGATTGGGCGCGTGAGGCGCAATCCGGGGTACGCGAGGAGGGGCGCAAGGTGTTCACGAGAAAATCCATGCAATCGCCCGAACTTCAACGGCTGACGCGAACGGTGTACCTGTTCGGTTCGAGTGTGAACGGACCCTACGGCAACATGACCTTCGGAGCGGATGGACGGGTCAAGAGCCGGCGCGAGACCAATGAGCACAGTTACCGGCTGTCCAAGGACGGGCTGCTGTCGTTCCTGACGCCGTCTGGCCAGATCTCCTCGGTGCTCGCCGCCGGGCCGAACAACAGTTTCGTCCCCCTGTCGGGACGACCGCACTACCTGCATCCGGTTCTCGAACTTGGCTCTCCGCCGGCGCCCTCGTCGCTTGCGCCGGTCTTTCTCAACACTGTCCCGAAAGCGGGCACCTACCTGCTCGCCCGGGCGTTGGAACACATCGGCTACACCAATGCCGGCCTGCACGTGATGGACGAATTCCTCCACGACAACCGGGGCGTGCCGGAACAGGAGATCCACTGGGATCCGTCTTCACGCGAAGTCGTGGTCTCGTCGCACGCGGTCGCGACGGTGCTTCGTCCGGGCGAGTTCGTTGTCGGTCATGTCGACACCCCGCAGAAACTGCAGGACATCAAGAAAACCGGGATCACCTTCCTGAACGTGATCCGCGAACCCCGGTCTCAGCTGTTGTCGATGTTCGTCTTCCTGCAAAAAAAGGTGAAACCGACGCCGGCGGCGTCGCTCTGGCAGAGCATGGAGGGCATTGACGCGTTCAAAGGTTTCCTGCTCAGTTCGCCGATCAGACAATGGGTCGACCAGTCCTTGATCATGGCCGGGAACCACCGTTTTCTGCGTTACGAAGACGTGCTCGCGGCGAAACCGAACCCGCGCGGGCTCACGCTGTCGCTGTCTCGCAAACTGCCCAAGGCGATTGCCGCGGTGAAGGGCGAGAAAACCTCGACCTATATCCGCGACGATCGCCGCGCGGTCAGTGACTTCGTGAAGGCACCGGAGGTGCTGGCGATGCTCGAAGCGCTCGGCGCGATGGATCTGTCACGGAAGTACTGGCCGGAACTCAATTGATCGGCTGCGCACGGCAGGGAAACCGGCCATCCGCCGCGGCCTCAGCGCCCCAGCACCCGGAGCAACCGGCGCCGAACCCCCGCCGGCAGCAGGCGGCGCATGCGTTCGGGAACGATCCGGCGAAGCACCTGCGAAAGCTTCCGGCGCGCGCCGAGAATGCTTGACCGCAGGCCCGCCGGGAGAAGGCGGTAGGTGTTGCGCAGGCCACGCAAACCACCGCGCAACAGCCTGCGCGGCAGCTGCAACGCCGGATGCGGGGCCCGCAGCTCTTCCAACTCGCGCTGCAAGTTCTCGTTACGGCCCAGAATCTCGGCCGACCGGTCCTCGAGGGCCTGGCGGATCTTGCGCGACGTTGCCAGGTGATCCAGCAACCATCGGGCGGCCTCCGCCGGTGCATGGCTCGGCCCGGGCTGAGGCAGGACCGACAGCGCTTCGAGCCGCTCGAGCCGCTCACCCGCCCCCCCCTGCCCGCGCACGACCAGCCCGGTGATCAGCCGGTTCGCCGTCTGCGGCGGAGTGTCTTCGCTCGCCTCTTGCTGAAGCGGTGGCAGATCCAGCGGTATCGCCACGCGGTGGCAGGTTGCCGCAAAGACCGCCGCCGGGTTCTGCATCGCCGCCCGCAGGGAAGCAATGGCGCTTCTGCTCCGATGTCGCGATTGGGCTTTCAACACCTGATCGGCGAGGCCGCGCCATTTTTTCAAGTGCTGCGGCAGGTCGATCGGCGCATCGGTCTTGCGCTCGAGCATCGTCCCCGGGTCGGGGTAGAGAAACAGCGCGAAACACCCGTCATCGGCGGACAAGGCGATCTCGGCCTCGTGCAACTCGCAGATCTCGAGCCCGAGATCCTGCGCGAGCCCTTCCCTGTCGATGGCCGACTGGAACCTGGTCTTCACCCTTTCGGCATCGCCGTCCTTCGAGCGCACGGCGATGAGCAGCCGATACCGCGTCCGAGTCGGCGCCGCGGCGATCGGGGGCACCGACACCGGGCGCGGCGGCGCCGGCCGCGGCCCGGGAACGGGCGCCCGGACCATTTCCGTGCCGACCGCTTCGGCAACGGCCGCCGTGTATCGCTCCCAGACCCCGGCAGCGGTCTCGCCGGGCCCGACGTCGACAGCGGGCCCGGACAGAAAACCCTCGGTCGCGCCAAGGAAACCGCGCAGTGTCTCGGTGTCGCGAGACGCACCCCCGGCCGCCCGGGGAAAATAGTGGCGCAATGCGTCCCAGATCGCCTGGTCGAGCACCGCGGGGGCGAGCGCAGGCGGGGTGTCGCGGCACTGCAGCCCGGTGCCGTCGAGCCGTCGAACCCGATGGCCGCTGGCCATCGCCGCCAGCGGCAGCAGCGCGGTTCCCCAGCCGATACCGACCTCCGAGTCGGGCAGGTTCAGCGTGTCGGCCATGCCCGCATCGAAGCAGACGGCGGGGAAACGGCGCGAGGCGCCGGCAATGTCCTGGTGCTTGTCGGCGACAACAAAGACCGTGTCCGGGGCCGCCCCCACCAGCTTGCCGAGAATGGCGGGGTCGGCCAGCACGAGGTCGGGGTCGGTCAGAAGAACCCGGTCGGAAACATCCGGCAATTCCCGGCGGATTGCGTCGGCGAGAGCGGTGAACGGCGCGCCCGCCTGGCCGAAGCGACGGGCAAAGCGCAGCTCCGTGAGCCTGAGCCAGTCGGGCAAGGTTCCGAACGCCTGCGCGTCGCGGTAATGGCACAATGCGAACACGGGCTCGGCATGGGCGCGGTGCCAGCCCTCGAGCGCCGCGATCTGAGACGAAAGGTCGTCCGGGTCGAGAAAGGTGAAGTGGAGAAGACGGGTCATGACTGCCTCGCGGCGCTGCCGGGTCCGACGGCATGGGTGTAGGCGATCGACAGCCGCTCGTCATAGGGAACGTGTTCGTGGAAGACCTGGCCGAAGATCGCCCGGCGCAAGGCGTGCAGATCCTCGAAGAGCTGCGCGGCAAATGCCGCCCGCGCCTTCAACGCGGCGATGCCCTCGTCCACGGCCGCCAGCCGTTCGCCTTTGATCTGCATGGTGGCGAACATGTTGTCGTAGACCTCGGCGCCGAGCTGCAAGGCGAGCTCGTCGGCGTTTCTCAGGAAAGCGGCCTGGCGGAAAAACAGGTGCTTGGCCGTCGTCCCGTCCGAGGCGGAACCCTCGCCATGCTCGTAGCGCATCCCGACGATCCCGGTGTTGATCCAGTGCGGCGTCCGCGTCGCAAGCTCGATCTTGAAGGCCCAGTCCTCGTACATCCGCAGGACCCCGTCAAAGCCCCGGGTGCGCTCGTAGAGCGACCGCCGGAAGGTCATGTCGCGCGGGATCCCGGTCTTGCGGCCGGCAATGCGGTCGACCAGGCCCCGGTGGTCGAGGCCGCCGAGGCCAGCAAACTCCCAGATCCCCAATTGGCCCTCGTTGGCGTATTCGACGCAGGAATAGGCGACCCGCCGGTCGTCATCGCCCAGCGCATCGACCTCGGCCTCGAGCTTGAACGGGTAGAGCAGGTCGTCGGCATCGACGGTGCTGACCAGATCGCAGCCCGACCCGAGCATACCCTTGTGGCGCGACAGACCGGGGCCGAGGTTGCGGGCGTTGACAATCAGCCGGGCCGGCCCCTGATCGACCAGCCGGCAGGCGATGTCGAGCGAGCCGTCGGTGGAGAGGTCGTCGACGATCACCACTTCGGCGCGCACGCCTTTCTGCGCCCAGACCGAAGCGACGGATGCTTCGAGACTGTCCTTGGCGTTCCAGACCGGCATGATCACGCTGACCGAGGGTGCGCCGCTGCCCAGCGCCGGCGCGGAAAGGGCGGCGCGGTGTTGGCGGACCGTATCGTTGTGCAGATGGGCAATGGCGTTCTTGGCGTTTTCGACCCGTTCGATCTTCCTTTCGAGGGCATGGTATTCATGGCGCCACCGCACCGGGCTGAGGCCGAGCGAATAGCTGGCCAGCACCCCGACGCGCTGGTCTCCGAACCGTTCGGCTGACGCCTCGATCGATCCCATCGCGGCGCTGCCTTGGTTCAGGTTCGCCGCCAGTCCGTCCTTGCCCAGTTCCGCACGCAGCCAGTCGTGGAACGGCGCCAGCGATTTCAGCGAGACGTCCCTGAGGTAGTTGGACTGCGATACCGGACCCACCCGCTTGGCTTTGCGTTGCGCGCTTACCGGCAGGCCGATGAAGCTGTCGAGGGCAGCATAGGCAGGGTCCGGTGCCTGACGCAGGCTGTCGTAATCGATAACCAGCACCCGCTCGGGGAATGCCCGCTTGGCGTCCAGCGCCGCCCGGGTCATGTATTTCCACCACAGCGCATTCCACAGCGCCAGTTGTCCGGCCGTGCCGGTCTTCGGCAGTTTCGGACGTTCCTTGTACCGCGCCGCGATTTCCGTCAGCAGCCGCGTCCGGTCGGAGGGATGGAAATCCTCGCCAAGAAACGAAAAAAAGTTTTGCGCCGAGTTGATCGTGCCGAATACGTCGCGAACGATGGCGACGACGCGCAGATCGGGATCGGCGTTCAGCCATGCCTGGATCCGCCCGTTGCCGCGGATCATTTTCGACGTCACATTGCCGTCTTCGGCGAGCAAATGGCGCACCATGAGGTCGTGCACCTCGTGCGGCCCGTCGAGAAACAGCGGGCTGTTGCAGTGCACATATATGCCCAGCGGCGAGATCGCCTCGTTGTCGAACGCCTGCGATTTGAGCCGTCCGGATTCATTGATCTTCCTGGGCTCCCACAGGTACGGCTCGTAGAACAACCGGGCCGGCCCTTCGGCGCGAATGGCGGCGGCTATTTCCTCGAACAGGAAGGTCGTCCCGGACCGACCGACGCCGGAAATGATGATCTTATGTTTCGCCATTGATCCACGCTTCGAATGAACCGGCCCACGGCGGCATGCCGTAACCTTTGCTCGTCAACAGGTTACGGAAATACTCGTAGACCTCCTTGCGGGGGTAGAACTCGCGGCAGATCTGCATGCGTTCGTGGGTTCGCGCCTCGAAGTTCACGAAAGAGACCCCGCCGGTATCGATGATGGCAACGTCGAGATCGACCGGACGGATCGGCACGCCGGCCGCCTCGCACTCGACGAAGAACCGGTAGTCGGCGGCAATCGCGAGATCGGTGGAAAACGGATGCGCCAGATGCAGATCGCGGCGCGAGATCGTCGCCTGGTGCGAACAGACCATGCCCTTCCACAACGCGTCGTTGGAGCGCAACTTCCGGTGCGAACCGCGCGCATAGGCGTGCCCGGCGAACAGCGGCGGCGCATCGGCGCCAATGACCTCGAGAACGCGCTCGAGAACCTTCGGGTCGTGGAAGCAGTCGCCGGCATTCATGAAGTTGAGGTAGTCGCCGGTTGCAAGCGACACGCCCTTGTTCATCGCGTCATAGATCCCGCCATCGGGTTCCGAGACCCAGGCATCGACGATGTCGTCCATGTCCTCGAGCAGTTTCGCGGTGCCGTCGGACGACCCGCCATCGACAACGATCAATTCGACGTCTTGCGCGGTCTGTCGGGCAATGCTGACGAGGGTTTCGTGCAGCCCGTCCAGATCGTTGTAGCTTATGGTCACAACCGAAATCTTCATCGCGGCATGGTACCCCGTCGCCCAATCGACCGCCCGCAGACGCCGCCGCAGGCGACGGCGCCCCGCGGACGGCGGTCGCCAGATCGGCGCAGTGTCTTGTCGATCTCAGTCATTATCCTTGATGTACCAATCGTCCCACTGGCTTTCCACGCACCGGTACCCATGCCGCGCCATCAGGGCCTGCAGGTCGGCCCGGATGTCCGAGTAATTGTGCTCGATCGTCAGAAGACGGATATCCCACTTGTCGAACGGGAAATCCTTCAGGATCTCGTATTCGCTGCCTTCGGTGTCGACGCTCATGTAGTCGATCCTTTCGGGCGCGCCGTATTTCCTGAGAAAATCGTCGAGCGAGATCGTCTCGAGGCGCAGGATCTTGCCCATGTCGGAGAAGGATTTCCGACGGGCGGAATGGGTGTCGACATCGGCGAAATCGCGGATGCCGCCATACTCGTCGGCGAGAATGAACTCCACCGTCTTGCCGGTCTCGCCGGCGATGCAGTCGGGCGCGCAGGTGCAGGACCGGTTCTGCACCAGGCGGTCGTAGAATTTCGGGTTCGGCTCGGCGCAGATCCCGTCCCAGCCGAACTGTTTCTCCAGCAGACGGCTGTTGGAGAGGATGATCCCGTCGGTGGCGCCGAACTCGACGAAGAACCCGCCGCGTTTCATCCCGGTCTGTTCCAGCACCCAGAGATCCTGACCGAGCTGCGAAAGCGATTGCGACCGCCACGACGCAGGGGCGGCGCCGTCGCCTGCCATGCCCGGCCCGACCTGGCCACGGCTGAGCGCCAGCGACACGACGTGATTGAGCAACCCGATCTGGGTCTCGAAAGCCCGGCCTTCGGCGCTCGAAACCAGGCTCTGGTCCCGCGCGACCTCCAGCGTATCGGTCATCGCCTGCATGGCCGCTTCGAATTTGCCGAGCCGCGCCTTCTCGACCGCCACGGCGAGGCGGGATGCGATCGCGCCTTCATCGGCCGCTTCGCCGCCGGCGATTGCCGAGGACGTCGACAGGAAGCGTCGCGCCAGCGCCTCGTCGGGCAGCAGAATGGCGCAGCGGGCCAGCGTCTGGTAGGTGGCACTGAGCATGACCTCGGCGGCGAACTGGCCGGGGCAGCCGATCTCGACCGCATGCGAAAGCAGCGCCTTGGCGGCATCGAGCCGACCGGTACTGGCCAGGCCACCGGCCGCGAGCGCGGTGAGGCGCGCGCCGTCCGGCGTGGCGTCGAACGTGTCGTCGGCCAGCGCCGCGAGGGCCTCCCAGTCGCCCGATCGCCAAGCGGCGAGGACCGCGTCGATGTCGGCACCCCGGGTCACCTTGGGATCAGCTTGCGCCACTACGGTTCTTTCCCCAGCAACACGTCGCGCATCATGGCCACCTGACCTTCGGCCACGTGCAGCTGGGCCCGCACGGCCTCGGCCGCCGCACGGACGCGATCCGGCGCGAACCCATACCACAGCCATGCCGGGTCGGAGCTCGGCCAGCTGTCGCGCAGCTCGAAGCCCTGATTGCGCATTCTTTCCAGCAGGTCGCGGGCGGGCTTGCCGTTGACGTAGAACGCCGCGCGGCTGGCGCGAATGACGATCAGCGAAAACGCCTTGGCGGCCGGCGTGCCGGCGAGATCGTCGATGATTTCGGCTTCGGCCCCCGGGGCATCCACGACGAGCGTGTTCGAGCACCGTTTCGACAGCTCGACCGACCCGAGAAGGCTGCGCAGGGTCATGCCGGGAACCGTGACCGTTTCGAGCGCCTTCAGCCCCGGGTATTCGGCGTGCGCGGCCCTGTTGGCATCGGACAGGCTGCTGAGGTCGCCGAAAGCAAGAACGTGGAAAGGCACCGGCCCCTCCGTTGCCCCGATGGCCGCATGCAGGATCCGGGTCGGGATGGCGTCGTCCTCGCGCAGTCGCAGGCTTTCGACAATCTCCGCGCGGGCATCGACCAGGACGATGTTTGCGGGGTGTGCATCGCGGTAGGCGCCGACCTCGGCGCCGTATCCCACACCGATATGCACGATTGTGCCCACCGGCCGCTCGTCGGCCTCCTTCAGGGCCGTGCGGAATTCGTTTGCGCTCATGGAACCTGGTCTCTGTGACGGAGAAAGCGAGAAGTCACACGCTTCTATTACGTGAGTGCAGGGGCCTTCAACCCATAACCCCCGGCGGTCCGGCGCCCGGCGAATGGTTGCGCCCGGCAGATCGCAAGCCTATGAATACCGCGAGATACGATCAGGCAAAGTCCCCCGGAGACGACATGTTTCGCACATCCCCCATCCTCGGGAGCATCCGTCATGACGGGGCGTTTCCCACCGGGCCGAGATCTGACCAGACGAAAGACGCGCCGCGCCACTGCGCGACATTTCCCGGCCGCGCTGCACCGGCCGAGATCCGGGCACGGAAAGGCAAACTCACCGCCCGCCCGGCCCCGCTCGGCATCCATCGCCGCACCCGGATGTCGCTCGAACAGGGCTGATGTCGCGACGGCCCGGCAGGCCACCCACCCATGAACAAGGGAAAACATCATGCTTGTCTCCCACACCAAGAAATTCATCTACATCAAGACCGTAAAGACCGCCGGCACCTCGACCGAGGTGGCATTGCAGGACTATTGCCTGCCGCCCGACAACGACTATCCGACCGACAACGTGCCCTGCGAGATGAGCGTGACCGATCAGGGCATCATCGGCGCGCGTGGCATCGACGTCACCGACAAGACCTGGTACCACCACATGCCGGCTGCGAAGATCCGCGACCAGCTGCCCGCCGAGGTCTGGAGCGGCTACACCAAGATCTGCAACATCCGCAATCCCTGGGACAAGACGGTGTCGTGGTTCCACTTCATCCACGGAACCGCAAAATCCCTGCCCGAAGCCGAGATGATCGCGGCGTTCCGCGACTTCGTGCGCCCCGAGGATTCGGCCAAACCGAGTATCGGCGCCGACAGCCATATCTATTTCATCGATGGCAAGCCCGTGGGCGACGAATACATCCGCTACGAACGCCTGAACGAAGACTACCTGCGGGTCTGCGAAACCCTCGGCATCGAGCCCAAGCCCTTGCCCGCGCTCAAGCGCGAATCCCGCGGCACCCAGACCGTCCCCTACCGGAAATACTATGACGCGGAGCTGCGCGACCTGGTCGCTAAGATCTACGAAAAGGAAATCGCGGCTTTCGGCTGGGATTTCTGACCCGGGCCCGCCGCTACCGGACCGGCCAGATGGCAAACGTCCCCGGCTGGCGCCTGTTCCAAAGGCGGCCGGGATCGGTGCCGCGCTATCGGGCGCCACCTCATTGCGGTTCTGTCCCGGAGCGCATCCGGATTTCTTCAAGTCGATGGAAACGGCGTTGATGTACCCTGCGCGTCGCCCGGATCGCGACGTCGCCGGGCACCGGGCGAACCGATGGGCACGTGGGCCGCAGACGCGCTGCGGCACCGGCCGGACTTTGTCGGACAACGCACAGAACCGGTTCGCGCATTGTGGCAGGCCGACGGAAAACCGGCGCGCCGCCTGGCTCTGCCGGGGGTCCACCGCGCAGACCTCTCGCGGGCCGTGCCGCCGGATCGGAATGATCGGCCGCCAATGAACCCGCCGTAGCGCCGCGGCCGCCGAGGCTGCGCCAGATCGCCCTGCCCCGGCACGCCCCGACGCGGTCAGCGCAGATCGGCGAAGTCCGGGTCGGCGGCGAGGATGTCGCGCACCTCTTCGGCGCTGATCGTGTGCTCGCCCGGCGCAGCGCGGTGACGCGGATGCAGCAGGGTGCGCTTGTCGTAGCCGCCCGAGGCGGGCGCGGACAGGGCGCGCAACTCCGCCTCGATGCGGGCGAACCGGTCTTCGGGCACGATCTGCCCCAGCACCGCCGACAGCCGCCGCAGCGCGCCGGCCGGGTCGTCGGTGATCTCGGCAAAGGCGATTTCCAGATCGGATCTTGCCGCCCAGTGCCGGTACAGCGACCGGATTTCGCGCCCGCGGGCCAGGATCGCCTCCGCCGAGGGCGCAAGCCAGCCGATCCGCACGAGCGACACCAGGCAATCCTCGAACGGGCGCCAGGTCGTCAGCACGAGATCGGCGGTGAAGTCCACCTCGGCCGGGCGGTGCGCCTTGACCAGGTGCAGCCGGGCGGGATCACCCGGATCGCGATCGGCCACCCAGGCGGCGTGCACCCGGTCTTCGCCGTGTTCGAGCAGCATGCGGGCCGCGTTGAACATCCAGGTCGAACCGGATCGCGGCATCCCGGCGACAAGGACGATCTTCGGGGGAGGGGTTTCGCCCATCAAGCGCTCCGGATCTGGCGCAGGCCGTTGTTGTGCGCGTCGCGCCGACGGATAGCATTGCCGATCACGACGTGAAACCCTCGATGCCATGCGCCCGCCCTCCCGCGCGGCGACCAGCACCTGGCCTTTCCCAGAGCTGCCCTGCTGATGCCAGGACACCGGCCCGGGTTTCGCTTTTTTCGCAGGGCATCGCCTGGACCGAGCCCGTCGCGGGTGGCGCGGCGGTGGCGCCGACAAACCCGGCGCAAAGGGCAGCGACCGGGTGGCGGGTGGCGGTCAGGCTTGCCGGAGGCGGTCCTCCGCCTGGGATAGAAACCACGCGTAGGTGCTCTGGATCCCGTCCTCGAGCGGAATACCTGCGGTCCAGCCGAGGCGCGCCAACCGGCTCACGTCCATCAGTTTGCGCGGCGTGCCGTCGGGCTTGGTGCTGTCGAACCTGATCCGCCCGTCGAAGCCGGTCACCCGCGCGACGGTCTCGGCAAGGTCGCGGATGGTCACGTCGGTGCCGCTGCCGACGTTGATGTGGCTGAGCATCGGCTCCGTCTCTGCCTCATAGGTCGCGCGGTCGAGGTCGACAACGAAGAGCGCGGCCTCGGCCATGTCATCGACATGGAGAAACTCGCGCATCGGCGTTCCCGTCCCCCACACGACGACCTCCTCGGTCCCCGCCTGCGCGGCCTCGTGGAAGCGGCGGATGAGGGCGGGGAGGACGTGCGCGTTTTCGGGGTGAAAGTTGTCGCCCGGCCCGTAGAGGTTGGTCGGCATCACCGATCGGTAATCGGTGCCGTACTGGCGGTTGTAGCTCTCACAGAGCTTGATCCCGGCGATCTTGGCGATGGCGTAGGGCTCGTTGGTGGCCTCCAGCGGACCGGTGAGCAGCGCATCCTCGCGCATCGGTTGGGCTGCGAGCTTCGGGTAGATGCAGGACGATCCCAGAAACAACAGGCTTTTCACCCCCGCCGCCCAGGCCTGATGGATGATATTGGCCTCCATGATGAGGTTTTCGTAGAGGAACTCGGCCGGGTAGGTGTTGTTGGCGTGAATCCCGCCCACCTTTGCGGCCGCCAGGATGACCCGATCGGGCTTTTCGGCCTGCAGGAAAGCCCGAACCGCGGCCTGGTCGGTCAGATCGAGCTCCGCGCGGGTGCGGGTGATCGTCTCCTCCTGGCGCGCCTCGAGCTTGCGCAGGATCGCGCCTCCCACCATGCCGCGGTGCCCCGCCACGAAGGTTCTCATCGCCGCCTCCTCAGTTTTCCAACGAAACCGGCATGTCCAGCCCGTGCTCTCGCAAGAGCGCGTGGCGCCGTGCCGCCTTGAGATCTTCGGCCACCATCTCGGCGCACATCTCCTGCGCGGTGATTTCGGGTTCCCATCCAAGCTCCTGTCTTGCCTTGGAAGGATCGCCCAGCAATGTCTCGACCTCGGCGGGGCGGAAGTAGCGCGGGTCGATCCGCACGATCACTTCTCCCGGCTTGACGGCCGGCGCCAGGTCGCCCTCGACGGCGGCGACCACGGCCACTTCGTCGATCCCCTCGCCCTCGAACCTCAGGGTAATCCCGAGCGCCTCGGCCGACCAGGTGATGAACTCGCGCACCGAATACTGCACCCCTGTGGCGATCACGAAGTCGTCGGCCAGGTCCTGCTGCAACACCAGCCACTGCGCCCGCACGTAGTCTTTGGCATGCCCCCAATCGCGCTTGGCGTCGATGTTGCCCATGTAGAGGCAGGGCTCGAGACCTTGCGCGATGTTGGCGAGCCCACGGGTGATCTTGCGGGTGACGAAGGTCTCGCCGCGGCGCGGGCTCTCGTGGTTGAAAAGGATCCCGTTGCAGGCGTAGAGACCGTAGGCTTCGCGGTAGTTCACCGTGATCCAGTAGGAATAGAGCTTTGCTACCGCGTAGGGGCTGCGCGGGTGGAACGGCGTCGTCTCGCGCTGCGGGGTCTCCTGCACCAGACCGTAGAGCTCCGAGGTCGAGGCCTGGTAGAACCGCGTCTTCTTTTCGAGGCCAAGAAAGCGGATCGCCTCGAGCAGACGCAGAGTTCCGATCGCATCGACGTCGGCGGTGTATTCCGGGCTCTCGAAACTGACCGCCACATGGCTTTGCGCGCCGAGGTTGTAGACCTCGTCCGGCTCGACTTCGCGCATGATCCTCGTGAGGTTCGAGGTGTCGGTGAGATCGCCGTAGTGCAGTTTGAGCGCCGGATGCGGATCGTGCGGGTCCTGGTAGATGTGGTCGATCCGGCCGGTGTTGAACAACGACGCGCGGCGCTTGATGCCGTGAACCTCGTAGCCCTTCGACAGCAGGAACTCGGCCAGATAGGAGCCGTCCTGGCCGGTGATCCCGGTGATCAACGCGCGCTTTTGCATGAGCGAATTTCCTTCACATAACAGTTCCGAGAGACCACCTTCGCCCCCAGCCTCGCCACGCGGGTCGCCCGGTGTCTGGCCGGGGATGACACGCAATCTCAGACCCCGCGCCCCGCGCGGATCGGCACGACACGAATGACAAGATGCCTAGTAACCGCTGACATCGGGAGTTTCCAGCGCCTGTCCGCCGATCGACCCGCAGGGCACCGATTTCGGCCGGTTGGAAGTGCGGTGCCAGGTCGGACCGCGCGTCCGAACAGATCCAGGCGACAGGCGCCGCCACCGCGCCTATCCCCAGTCCATCACGACCTTCCCCGCCTTGCCGGACAACATCGCCGCGAAGCCGGTTTCGAACTCGTCGATGCCGATCCGGTGGGTGATCAGTTCGGTGAGGTCGAGGCCGGATTGGACCAGGGCGATCATCTTGTACCAGGTCTCGTACATCTCGCGGCCGTAGATGCCTTTCACGGTCAACATCTTGAAGATGACCTCGTTCCAATCGACGGCGAATTCGGTCGGCGCGATACCGAGCAGCGCGATCTTGCCGCCGTTGTTCATGCGCGCGATCATCTGGCGCATGGCGTCGGAGGAGCCCGACATCTCCAGCCCGACATCGAAGCCCTCGGTCATGCCGATATCGCCCATCTTTTCGCGCAGGGTCTCGGCGCCCGCATCGACCACGTATTGCACCCCCATGCGGCGGGCGAGGTCGAGCCGGTAGGGCGTGATATCGGTGATGACGACCTTGCGCGCGCCCACCTTCTGGGCCACCAGCGCGCCCATGATGCCGATCGGACCGGCGCCGGTGACCAGCACATCCTCGCCGACGAGGTCGAAGCTGAGGGCTGTGTGAACGGCGTTGCCGAGCGGGTCGAAGATCGCGGCGATCTCGTCGGGGATGTCGTCGGGGATCGGCACCACGTTGCTCTCGGGAAGGCAGAGGTACTCAGCGAAGGCGCCGGGGCGGTTCACGCCGACGCCGCGGGTGTTGCGGCACAGATGGCCGCGGCCCGCACGGCAATTGCGGCAGATGCCGCAGACGATATGGCCTTCGCCCGAGACCCGCTGGCCGACGCGGTACTTGGTCGCCGCCGCGCCGGTATCGACGATCTCGCCGCAGAACTCGTGGCCGACCACCATCGGCACCGGGACCGTCTTCGCCGACCATTCGTCCCATTTCCAGATATGCACATCGGTGCCGCAGATCGCGGTCTTGCGCAGCTTGATCAGCACGTCGCGGGGGCCGGGTTCGGGCACCGGCACATGCTGCATCCACAGCCCGACCTCGGGCCTTGCCTTCACCAGGGCCTTCATTTCGTTTGTCACCTGATGATCTCCATCTCGCGGCCGACGGCGATGAAAGCATCGATCGCCCGATCCAGTTCGGCGCGGCTGTGGGCTGCCGACATCTGGGTGCGGATCCGGTCCTGGCCGCGCGGCACGACCGGAAAGCTGAAGGGTGCCACATAGATGCCACGGGCATCGAGGCGGCGGGCCATGTCCTGCGCCAGCTTCGGATCGCGCAGCATTACCGGGATGATCGGGTGTTCGCCCGGCAGCAGGTCGAAACCCGCCCGGGACATGCGGGCGCGGAAGTGGGCGGCGTTGTCCATCAGCCGCTCGCGCCGTTCGGTCGAGGCTTCGAGCATGTCGAGGACCTTGAGCGAGGTCGCGGCGATCACCGGCGCGAGGGTGTTGGAGAACAGGTAGGGGCGCGAGCGCTGGCGCAGCCAGTCGACGACCTCGCGCTTGCCGCTGGTGTAGCCGCCCGACGCGCCGCCGAGCGCTTTGCCGAGCGTGCCGGTGACGATATCGACCCGCTCCATCACGCCGCAGTGCTCGATCGCACCGCGTCCGGTTTTTCCCATGAAACCAACGGCATGGCTTTCATCGACCATGACCATGGCGCCGTAGGTTTCGGCGAGGTCGCAGATCTCGGAGAGCCTGGCGAGGGTGCCGTCCATCGAAAACACGCCATCGGTGGCGATCAGCTTGAAGCGTGCCCCCGCGGCGGCTTGAAGCTGGGCCTCGAGATCGGCCATGTCGGAATTGGCGTAGCGAAAGCGCTGCGCCTTGCACAGCCGCACCCCGTCGATGATCGAGGCATGGTTGAGCGCGTCGGAAATCACCGCGTCCTGCGGGCCGAGCAGGGTCTCGAACAGCCCGGTATTGGCGTCGAAACAGGAGGAGTAGAGGATCGTGTCCTCGAAACCGAGAAAGGCCGAAATCCGCGCTTCCAGCGCCTTGTGCACCGACTGGGTGCCACAGATGAAGCGCACCGACGACATGCCGTAGCCGTAGCGCGATAGTGCCGCGCGCCCGGCTTCGATCAGCTCGGGGTGGTCGCTGAGCCCGAGGTAGTTGTTGGCGCAGAGATTGATCACCTCCTGCCCGGTGTCGAGTTGCACCGTGCCGGATTGTTTCGAGGTGATGACCCGCTCGGACTTGTAGAGCCCGGCCTCCTTCAGCCCTGCCAGCTCCCCCGCCAGGTGATCGATGAACGCATCGCTCATGTTCGTCTCCGATTTGACCGCCAGGCGAACGAGGTCCCGCAGGCCGACCGCTCGCCGATATCTCCGGCTCGTCCGGTCTCATGCTACGCGCCACCGCCCGACCCGCGCAAACGGCAATTTCGCGATGTCTCGCCGCGCCTCCCGTTCGGTCCGCGAAACCGGCAACGGGGGGGCAGGCAATCGATGCCCTCGGGGTTCATTGGCCGCAAGGCGGGGATTGCGGCCAAGGGCCCCCTGAAACCGTCGCAACCCCGTCCAGGCGGCCGCAACGGCCGTATCTCACCCGTCTCCCGCGGACCCCGCGGAAACCCTGACCGTCTCAGCCGGGCAGCCGGTTCCACACGGCCCCGGTCGAAGTGCGCCGTTGCCGAGCGGATCTTGGCGGACCGGTCGCGGTCGCGTTGGGCAAAGTGGCGGCGCTCTGCCCGAACAATCAACGCGGGCAGAAAGGACAATGCCCCGGCGCTCGCGAGGTCAAAAAACCGGTCCCCGCAAGGCGAACGTCGAGACCGAACCGAACCCGCGGATTGCAGCCCCCACCGCAGCGCGGCGTCGCGTCCAGACCCGCCATCGCTCACCGGCAGCCTGTGGGTCGTGATAGCCGTCGGAGTACGGCGGAGGCTGCTGCGCGGTGCGATCCGCCGCGATACCCGGGCCAGGACGGGCCAAGCCGGTCGTTTGTCGAAGCGGTGTCGAACCATCGCCCACGGCCGGGATCGGCGGCGCTGTATCATCCGCTGGCAGGCCGCTCGCACAGCGCCGCAGGCCGGCGGCGCGGCTTTCGCGCCGCGTTGATCTCCGCCGGTGACGTTGGAAGCCTGCACTCAGGAAACTCTCTTTTGACGACCTTCCCGCAGACGAATGCCCGCAGATGGGCGATCCATGCTATATGCGCCGGGAGGATGATCTGGCAGGATGCGCTTACCATGTGGCCAAACCCAACTCGTTTCGCAGCCGTCGCTGGTCTCGCGGTCGCCCTGTCCGGCCTCTGCGCGCCGCGGGCCGTCGCACAAGGTCAGGAGCTACCGGCCTGGCTGCATGAGCACGTCGGTCTGGGCGATGGCCAGATCGCCCCGGTGGTGCTGGACCGGGCCCGCGCGCTGTACCGGGCCAAAACCCAGGAGGGCGCGGTCGACAATCCCTGCTACCTGGCGATGGATGCGACCCGCCCAAGCGCTGCGCCCGACGGTGCGCCGGGGCCCCGGTTCTATGTCATCTGCGAGGCGCAGAAATCGTTCCGGGCCGTGTCCTCGGGCTATGGCAACGGGCGAAAGCTGGAGCGGGCGGACTTCTCCAACGGCCGGCAATGCGCCAAGCATTTCAGCAATGCCGAGGGGTCGAAGCTCACCGCCGGCGGGGCCTACCTGACGGCCGAGACACGGACGTCGTTCAAAGGCTATGTGCGCCAATCGGGCGAGAAGGAACCGTTCTTTCGCACCTTTCTCCTGTTCGACGGGGTCGGAGAGACCGACAATGCGCGCGAGCGCGAGATCGGCGGGCATCCGGCCATTTTCGTCAAATGGCAATGCCGTTTCGAAGATCGCGACAACCCGCTTGCCGACGAGGCCGGCTATGTCCCGTTCGGCACGCTGGTCGACTACACCGGCGGGCGCAGCAATGGCTGCACCACCTGGTCTCCCGACGAAGCCCGCGAGATCCTCGACCTGGTCGAGGGGAAGCCGACGACGCTCTACATCTATCCCGCCTCCGCCGACATCGAGGCCGTGGCCAATGCGCTCGAGACCGGGTCGTCGCTGCCCGGCACCGGGCTCTACTGGAACGCCGCCTGTCTCGAAGAAATCGGCGCGCCGAAGTTCTGGCCGAAGACAAGCCTCCAGCCGATCATCGACCAATGGCGGCAGTCGCTCCCGCAACATCCCCCCCGGGACCTGCCGATCTGCGACTGAGGGCGCCCCGCCTGGTCGCGGCGCCGTTCCCGGGTCTCCCCTGCCCCCCGCACCCAAACCGGTCCCGATCGGCCAGGAGCAACCATCGGTTGAAGCCGCCGCGGACGACCCCTTTGGGTCGCCGACTGCCAATATGCCTGAGTGGGCGCAAAGACGGAGCACATCGCGACCTCCGTGTTGAGCCGCGCCGCAAGATGTCGGGATCAGCCGTCCTCGCGCAAGCTGACGCAACGCAGGTTCGTGGCGCTTCCTTTCAGGTGCACCTCGACCCGCGATGCAGGAACGCTCAGGTCAATGGTCCGCAACGCAACCGCATGTCCTTGCACACCCATCGCCTCGTCGAGGGATGCGCCGACCTGAGGATGGAGCACTTTCCCCGACGCGCCCAGGCTCGGCGGATCGGCGGCGCATTCCCGGGTGCGGAGGCAGGCGTAGATCTGGCAGAGATGGCGGCCGTTCAGGACCTCGTCGCGGATGTTCGAAGCGGAGAGGATGCGGGTGAACCGGTGTCGATGACCACGCGACGGCCGGTGGCGGCGTGGTTCAATTCGACGTCCGTCTGCATCCCCGGCAGGATCGCGCGCAGGCCGGGGCTTTCTTCCGCGATGGGCCAGGCAAGGTGCCGCCCCAACACGACGCGCCAGCCCTGCGGTTCAAGTGCGATCCGCAGCGCGTTGCCCACCGCGCGCTCGAACAGGCGCCGGATCAGCTGCGCCGTGGACGCGTCACCCGGCTGCCGCGCCCGACCCGCCGCCTCCGTCGGGATCGTCCCGTCGACCAGCATCCGGGCGAGCGCGACCATCACCGGTCGGTGCTTTCGTTTCGCCCGATCTGGTCGGTCGCCAGCGCCGCGCGCGCGGATCGCACAGGCGACCGTGCAAAGGCGTCTTCGCCGCATTGCCGCGAGGCGCCTCCGAGCCCGTTGCCGTCTTCAATGCAGAATGCAGAAATCGACGCGAAAGGCGAAATCCGGACCATCCCAGCCCGCGCGACCCGGCCATTCCGCGACATGGGACCCTGACAGTTGGACGACCGCGACAAGAGCGCCATCGCCGCAGAGACCGCAATCGGTCGTTTGTGCACCAGGCCTAATAACCCCGGCTTAACTTCTTCCCGCACCGATGCACTGCCAATATCGACGCCTTCGAAGTCACCTCCAACCTCTCCGGCGCGATATTGGTGTAGTTGCGCCGTGTCCCGCAGACCGCGCCATTGGCGGCGAAGACCTCGACGATCCCTCGGTCGTGAATGATGCGAAGGTCGGTGGCGTCGGCAACGTCGGCGGTATAACGGATGCCGCCGTCGTCTTGCGGGAGCCTGATCGACAAAGCACCCTCCCGGACCGTCACCTCGAATGCCAAAGCTCCGTCCTGGCGCGCGGTAATCTTCGCGCCGTCGAGGTCGCCAGTCAGCCTCAGATCGAACGGCAGGTCGTCCAGCGGGTAGCCGCCGTCGTCTTCGGGTTCGATTGCCTCGCCAGGCCACGCCAAGTCAAACTCGTCCACCGGCTGCATGCGGAGCCGCCCACCCCGGTCGAGCGCAAGCTCACGCGGCAGGCTCATCTCGCCGGAATAGGGGGAACCGGCGGGTTTGCGATCTTCCCAGTTGAAGAGCCAGGCGAAGGCGATCTGGCGGCCGTCGGCCCGGAAGCTCTGCATCGCGTAGAAATCGGTGCCGAAATCGAGCAGTTGGAGTGCATCGCTGTCGGGTGCGAAGCACTCGCCGTCAAAATCTCCCACGAGCGCGTAAAGCAGGTTGTGACGCCCGCTCGCGGGGTCGGTATGACCGACGAAGCCCATCACCAGCACCCACCTCCCGTCGAGCGGGAAAAAGTCGGGACACTCGACCGCCCGCGCGCCTTGCGTGCGGAACCGCGAAGGCGCCCGGTAGAGGGGCCCGAGATACGTCCAGTCCAGCAGATCGTCGGACCCGTAGAGCAGCACCGCCGGGTCGCCGTCGAGGGCGGCGCCGAGCACCATCCGGTAGGCCCCGGCGCTTTCGTCCCACCAGACCTTCGGGTCGCGAAAATCGTGCTTCACGCCGGCGGGCCGCTCTCCGAGCACCTGGGTGATCGTCTCGACCTTGAGCAGGTCACGCCCGGGCCGGGCGATCCTCTGGACCTCGCGGTATCCCTCGAACAAATCGTAAGCCGGCAGGCGCTCGGTGTAGAAGAACAGATCAGACCCGTCGCGGTCGCGGAAAGCGTTGCCGGAAAAGGCCCCACCGGTGGCGCCGAGCGCCCAGAGGTTCTGTTCGGGGTGCAGAAACACCGGCAGGTGCGTCCAGGTGAACAGATCCTCGCTCGCGGCGTGCCCCCAGTGCATCGGTCCCCAGTCTGTGCCGCCCGGGTGAAACTGGTAGAACATGTGCCAGGTGTCGCCGATCCTGCACAGCCCGTTGGGGTCGTTCATCCATTGCCGGATCGGCGAGAAATGCATCTGCGGCCGGTCCGGATCCGCCCGCATCCAGGCGTCAATCTCTGCGCCGCTGCGACGGGTGATGCCCCCCGCGTCGAACGCCCAGAGTGTGATGCCGGTCTCGAGCACATGCGCCGGGTCGTAGCTGTAGGCGAACAGGATGGCGTCGCCGCGGTCCCAATCGACGGTGACCTCGCAGGCCTCCCGGTGTTGGTAGCTGTAGAACGCCGGGAAGTCGGGAAAGGCCGGAACCTGCCAGACAATCTTGTCCCCAATCGAAAAACGGATCGAGCCGGGGCCGCAAGCCCAGATCTCAATTCGCGCACCTTCTGCAAGTGCGAACGTGCTTGTCATTCCTGGTGTTCCGCCATCGTTACGGTCTCCGAATTGGCTCGTTCTGGATGCAACACAGAATGGGCCCACCGTTTTTTGTTCGGTTTGGACCGATCAGCGCCAGGGGGCGCCGTGTTACGCCCCGGGCAAGGGTGTCGCCCTGAAGGCATTCACGCTTCGGTCAATCACAACCTGGTCGTCGCTTCCGGAATCGAGGATTATATTCTGAAACGACTCCTTTTCCACCGCGACTGTTGTCACCTCGAGCGTGTTCAAGTTGTCGGTCGAAAGCAGCGCCCCCACCTGCGTCGAGAAACAGGCACTGTTGGGCGCATCATCCGGTTCCGAGCTTTCTGTCGTGGCCACGATGTGATTGCTGGCGATGTAATTTCCCTTTCCGGAAACAACTCTTATGATCACGGGCCTCGCGTCATTTGGTTTTATATATCGGGTGTCAATCGACACCGAGATATGGTTGGCGATCAGGGAATTGTTGCTGCCGTTTATATGCAGAAGGCCGAACAGATCATCCAGGCCATTGTCGTGCGCTGTCATTGGTGCCCATGGTTCCCGATCTCGAAAGAAATGATTTGAGGAAACCAGGTTCTCCGAGCAGTTGTCGGCGAAGATCAGCATTCCCGGGTAAAAGGAATGGATCCTGTTGCCTGTAATCGAGGAACGGACCACGCCGGAGAAATACACGCTGCTTGCCCCGCGCGGGAACACGTTGTTGGCCGACACCAGCAGTCCCCCATGGTTTTCCGCGTAGATCGAATGCCCGTTGTAGCCCGCCCCGATCAGGTTGTTCGCTATCCGCGAGGCCTGCCCCATACCGCGCAGCTCGATGCAACTGCCGCATTCGGCGATGAAATTGCCTTCGATGGCGAGGGCGTCGGCATCGTATACGGTGACTCCATGCTCCAGGTAGATCAGGCCCATCCCGGTCATCCGCAACGAGTCGTTGGCGCTGGCGACGTGAATACCGGTCTTGCCGTTCACGTATGAGTTTTCCGGCTCGGTGTCGTGTGCGCCACCCCCCGTGAAATGCAGCCCGTCGATACAGAAGTTCGCAAACTCGACAGAGCTTATTCGAGGGTTCCCATTCCGCCTGACGTGGAAGGCGGCCCCGGCGGCCTCGTCACCGGCCGCGTCTGCGCAGATGTCCACGAGTATACGGCTGCCCCCCGGCCACACCTCGTGCCAGGTTTTCAACTCATCCGCAGGCGTGTTGAAACGGATGCTCGAAGAGGTGAAGCCGTGCCCGGAGCCCTCGATCCTCAAATAGCTGATGTCGATGATCACCTGGGTCGCGAGGTGATAATCGCCGGGCGGAATATAGATGACCGCACCGGGTTTTCCGCCTTCGCCTTTGTCGGGATCCGTTTGCCTGGCCTTGATATCCGCGATGATGCTGTTGATGACCGCGCCAATATCCTGATGAGGATTCCCTGCGTGCCATTCGGTCACGTCGTATCGGTTCTTGCTGGCCATTGTTGGTGCTTGCCTCACTGTCGTCACCAGAGGCTGGTGCGGGTTTCGGGGTCGAAGAAGTGCAGGTTCTCGGCCGTGATCGCCAGGCGGACCGTATCGCCGACCCGCGCTGCGGTTCTTGGCGAGAAGCGCCCGACGGCGGACCGTTCTTCGCCGATCTCCGTAACGGCGTCGGGATCGCCTGCATCCACCCAGGGGGCGTCGATTTTCAGATGTGTCATGGTTTCCGCCCCGAGGGCTTCGACGAGCGTGACCTCGGCTTTCATCTCGACAAAGCTGCGTTTGTCCGTGACCGAGGCGTCGTCGATGTCTTCCGGGCGAATCCCGACGATCAATCGGCGCCCCGCGCTTGCCTTCAGGCTCGGGCGGGCTTCGAACACGGCGTCCGGCAAGGGTATCGATTGCGTGCCGAGCGTCAGGTCGTGTCCGGTGAGGCTGCCTTCGTAGAGGTTCATCGAGGGTGACCCGATGAAGGCGCCGACAAAGACGTTGTCGGGGCGGGAATAGAGATTTTTCGGCGTGTCCACCTGTTGCAGAACCCCCGCCTTGATGACCGCCACCCGGTCGCCCATGGTCATGGCCTCGACCTGGTCGTGGGTGACATAGATCGTGGTCACACCGAGGCGCCTCTGGATGTTGGCGATCTCGGCGCGCATCTGCACCCTGAGCTTGGCGTCGAGGTTCGACAGCGGCTCGTCCATCAGGAACGCCTTGGGCTTGCGCACGATGGCGCGTCCCATGGCCACCCGCTGGCGCTGGCCGCCGGAGAGGTTGGCGGGCTTGCGGTCGAGGTGGTCGCCAAGCTCGAGAATGCGTGCGGCCTCGGCGACCCGCGTCTCGATCTCGGCTTTCGGCAGGCGCGCCATCTTCAAGGGGAAGGCGATGTTCTCGCGCACCGTCTTGTGCGGGTAGAGCGCGTAGGACTGAAACACCATGGCGATGTCGCGGTCCTTCGGATCGACGTGGTTGACCACCTGGCCGTCGATCTTCAGCTCACCCGACGAGATGCTTTCGAGCCCTGCGATCATCCTGAGCGCCGTCGACTTGCCGCAGCCGGAGGGCCCGACGAAGACCATGAACTCGCCGTCGTGCACGTCGAAACTCAGATCGTGGATGGCGTGGAAATCGTCGCCATAGATCTTGTTGATGTTGTTGAGGCTTATCTCGGCCATGTCTCACCCCTTGACGGCGCCGAACGTGAGGCCACCGATGATGTGTTTTTGCAGGATCAGCGTCACCAGGATGACGGGCAGCGAATAGAGCACCGCAGCGGCCGTCATCGGTCCCCAGGCGAGCCCGTAGACCGAGTTGAACTCGGCAATCACGATCGGCGCTGTCTTCGCGGTCTCGCTGGTAAGAAGCAGAGCGAAGAGGAACTCGTTCCAGCTGGCGATGAAGCTGAACAGCGCGGTGATGGAGATGCCGGACTTCATCACCGGCAGGATGATATGGGTGAAGGCTTCGAACCGCGAACACCCGTCCATCCGCGCGGCCTCCTCGAGGTCCTTCGGCACGCCCTCGAAGAAGGCCGCCATGAGCAGGAGCGCGAGCGGCACCGCGTTTGAGGTATGGGCCAGCACGAGGCCGGTGGTGGTGTCGAGCAGCCCCAGCGTCTTCATCAGCTGGAACAGCGGCACACCGAGCGAGACCGCGGGCACCATGCGGGTGATGAGCGCAAACAGCAGGAACAGCACCGTGATCCGGCGGCGGTAGAGCGTCGAGACATAGGCCGCGGGCACGGCGAGCACCAGCGACAGGATCGTGGTCAGCACCGCGACCACGACCGAACTCAGGAAGGCCCCCGGGACCGTCGCGGTGGTGAGGACGGTGCCGTAGTTCTCCAGCGACAGCCGGTTGGGGAAGAACGAGGGCGGGATCTGCTGAACATCGCCCGCCGGCTTCAGCGAGGTCATCACCAGGTAGACATAGGGCAGCGCATAGGAGAGCACGAGGAACAGCGCGACGACGTTGATGATCGTCCTGCCGGTGTCCATGCTTGTAACGGCGGGGGCACGATCAGTCATTCGTTGGCCTCCAGATCTTCCAGTAGGCGACGGCGGCGAGCACCACCATCACGAGCAGGAACAGCGTGGCCGAGGCGGAGGCCTCGCCGAGGTCGCCGTAGCGCACCATCCGCTGATAGATGTTGAGCGAGAACACCTCGGATTGCATCCGTGGACCGCCCTGGGTCTGGATCCAGATGAGGTCGAAGGTCTTGGCCGCATCCACCCCGCGCACGATCACGATCACCGCGATCACCGGGCGCATCAGCGGCAGGGTCACGTGCCAGAACCGGTTGAAGGCACCGGCCCCGTCGATCCGTGCCGCCTCGATCAGGTCTTTGGGGATGTTGGTGAGACCGGCATAGCTCACCAGCGCCACGAAGGAGGTGGTGAGCCAGATGTCGGCAAAGGCGACCGAGTAGATCACGATATCGGCGTCGGAGAGCCACTGGATGTCGCCGGGGTCGTTCAGAATGCCGAGCCGCACGAGCCCGTAGTTGAGGATGCCGATGTTGCCGACCAGCAAAAAGCGCCAGAGCAGGCCGGCGACGATCGGCGAAATCATCAGCGGCAGCGCGAAGATCGTGCGGTGCCAGCGCGAGCGCTCGGCGATGGCGGCAAAGAGCAGCGCCGCGCCGAAGCCGAACAGGAATTCGAAGAACAGCGCGAAGGCGGAGTATTTCACCGTGCGCAGGGCGCTGTCCTGGATGCGTTTCGAGGTGAGCGCGTCGGCATAGTTCTCGAGCCCGATCCAGACCCGCGCGGACGGATTGATCAGCTCGACCTCGAAGAACGAGTTGTAGACGAGCAGAGCCACCGGGTAGGCGATCAGCAGCCCGAGGAACAGGGCCGCCGGCGCCAACATCAGATATACGAACCCGCGTTCCGACACGCGCGCCTCCTCGCCTTGGATCGACCGGCCTCGCGGCGACCATTGGGGTTGTGGGTGGGGCGAGTTGCCCCGCCCCACCCGGTGATGGATCAGTCGAGGATGTCGCGCGCGATCTCGGCGGCTTCGGCCAGAAGGTCGGCGACGTTGTCCTCGCATTCCAGCGCGCCCTGGAAGGCCGGCATCACCGCCTCGTCGACCAGCTCCTGGTAGTCGGGATGGATCGGCCGGCCCTTGGTCGCCGGTCCGCCGAGCGTATCGAGGAGCGGGCCGAAGTGCTCGTAGCCCTCCTGGCCCATGTAGCTTTCATAGGCCGAGTTGGCGGCGGCGAGCCCGAGCGGCGCCTCGATGCCCATCGCGTTGTTGGCGAAGGCATAGGCGATGAACTGGGCGGCGGCCTCCTTGTTGGCGGCGGTCGACGGGATCACGTTGTACCACGGCCCCGGGATGCCGGCGATACCGGCGGAGCCTGCGAGCATCGGCGCGACGCCGACGAGGCCGGCGACCTTCGAGTCCTCCGGTGTCAGCTTGTGGGCATGGGCCCAGAACTTCATCATCGCCGTCTGGCCCTGGTAGAACAGGTTCTGCGCCTCGCCCCAGCCGATCTCGAGCGCGTTTTCCGGCACCGATCCGTCTTCGCAGAGCGGCGCGCGGTAGAACTCGAGCGCCTCGATATGGGCGGCGTTGTCGAGGATGACGGTGCCGTCGCTGTCAAGGATCACGCCGGGCGAGCCGGCCTGGAGCACATGCGCCATCCATTCTTCCGAGACCATGCCCTTCACGTCGGTGCCGAACATGCCGTCCTTGGTGAAGAACCTGGCCATGTCGCGCCATTGCGCCCAGGTTGCCGGCGGCGCGAGGTCGTAGCCGTATTCCGCCTTGAAGGCGGCCTGGTTGGCCTCGTCCTCGAACAGATCCTTGCGGTAGAACACGATCTCGACATTGGCCCAGGTCGGCATGCCGATCATCTTGCCGCCGACGTTGGCGTCGGCGAGCAGAGCCGGCGGCAGATCGGCCTTCACCGCGTCGGTGAACAGGGCGCTGAGGTCCTCGACATGATCGGCAAACGCGGCGTTCCAGACCACGTCGATGGTCGCCACATCGTAGTTCGAGGTGCCCGAGGCAATCTCGGCGGACAGCTTGTCGAACACGCCCTGGTAGGGCACTTCGACGAAGGTCACCTCGATCCCGGTCTCTTCGGTGAATTTCTCCGCCACGGCGGATTGCAGCATGTTGCCGCCACCCTCGACGAGAACAGTGATCCCCTCGGCCTGTGCCAGGGTCGCACTCGCGAGAAGGGCGAGCGCGGAACTTGTGAGCAGTCGGTTCATGAAGTCCTCCCATTGATATGGAACGCGCCGCCATACGCGACTCGTTGCAGCAAGCCTAAACGCGCGATGACGACGTCGTCAATATTAAATGACGACGTCGTCATGCGGCTGACGACGTCGACTGTTGCAGGGATGGCGGAACTGACCTACGCTGACCCGAACGACAGGATAGGCAGATGGTCAGTATCAAAGACGTGGCTCGAGAGGCGGGCGTTTCCGACAAGACGGTCTCGCGCGTGGTCAACCGCGAACCCAATGTCACCCGCGACACCTTCGACAAGGTCGAGCGCGTGATTGCCGAGCTTGGCTACGTGCCGAACATGGCGGCCCGGATGATCCGGTCGAGCCGGTCCAACATCTTCGGCATCATCACAGATTTCATTTCCACCACGCCCTATTCCGGCGATATCGTCCGCGGCATCCAGGACTGGGCGGGGGAGCACGGGCGCACGGTCCTACTGGCCAACACCAATGGCGACGCCGAGAAGGAACGCGAGATCTGGAAGACCTTCCAGGCCCACCGGATCGAGGGCGTGCTCTACGTGTCGATGTATCACCGTGTGATCGAACCCGACCGGGGCGACGTCGATATCCCCACCGTCCTGGTCAACTGTCACCCCGAGACGCCGGGCAGCTACAAGTCCATTGAACCCGACGACTACCAGGGCTCGCGCGACCTCACCCGTCACCTGATCGAGCGCGGCCACAAACGGATCGGCTACATCCGCCTGAACCCCCGCCTCCTTGGTGCGGAACTGCGGCTTGCGGCATTTCGAGACGCGACCCGCGAAGCCGGTTTCAGCGACGACCAGATCGACGTGCGGCTCGGCATGGAAGGGTTGATCGGCGGGGAGCAGAACCGTGTGTTCCAGGTCGCGACCGACATGCTGTCCCATCCGGACCGCCCCTCGGCGCTGGTCTGCGGCAATGACGAGATCGCGTTGCAGGCCTACCTCGCGGCCCTCGGTCTCGGGCTGTCGATACCCAACGACATCTGCATCGTCGGCTATGACGATTTCCAGGTCGTTTCCCTGGCGCTGAAGCCGGAACTCACCACCGTTGCACTGCCCTACTACGATCTTGGCCACCGTGGAGCGGACCGGCTGAACCGCCTTCTTGGCGGCGAACCCCTGAAGTCCGATCGGCTCGTCCTGCCCTGCCCGCTGGTGGCACGGGCGTCTTGCGGATGATCCGAGAAATTCCACTTGGCCAGGCCCGTGACGCCGAAGAGTGGATGCCATGCGCCGACGTCGTTTGCGGGCAGCCCGAAGAGCGGCTTTTTGACCGGCACAAAACTGCACCTGCGTTGTCCCTGGTCGTCGTCGTCCGCAACCCGTCTTTCACCTCTCGACAATGCTGCGCTGCGAACGAATGGCCGGACTGGGGATGCCGCGCCGCAGCATCGGACTGGCAGGCGGAGGTCAGCCAAGGGCCGTTTCCGGCAACCCGCAACGGGTCCATTTACTGTTGCAACAGGGGGGCGGTTTCCGGCTCCAGATGACACCGCCGTCCCTGCCGAGGCTCGGTTTCTGGCGCTGGTTCCGCACATTTCGGAGCATTTGGCATCGCCGGCCGCTACCTCCGCCGAAGAAACCCGGCCTCGCTGGTCGGGCATCGTTCCGATTGCAGCCGGCTACGAATTGTGGACCTCGAGGTCTGTCCGTCTTTCTTGAAGACGATCCACATGTCAGCCTGCCCGACGGAAATGTGACAAAAAGTTATACACCCCGCCCATGGACGAAGTGAGAGTCCCGCGCTCTTCACTTGTTTTCCGATACCCAGCTCTAACGGTGGCGAAACAAATGGTGCCCGGGGGCTGCCTCGAATGGGTGTACCAGCCTGTCCCAGCTTGATCTTTTTCATCTATTTTTCAGAGCCGTAGAGGACGCTTGCTGTTCCACGTTGTTCTATTTTGCCCCGTCCTATACCATATCTTGGGGTGGTCTGCAGGGTGGACAGAATGTCACGTGCATTGAACAAGCTTTCCGCCGCTCAGGTGAAGAACCATGGGCCAGGTAAATACTCGGATGGGGGCGGCCTCTGGCTGCACAAGCGGCTTGATGGCGGCGCCCAATGGTTTCTCCGCGTAGTGGTGCATGCCCGCCGCCGGGAGATGGGTCTGGGCAGCCTAGTACACGTCTCCCTCAAGGAGGCGCGCGAGGAGGCCGAGAAGTGGCGGGCCGTCGCGCGCAAGGGCAAGGACCCAATCAAGGAGCGCGAGCGGCTCAGGCGTGAGGCCGAGAAGGCAGACCACACGCTCGAAAACATTGCGCTCGAGACGTTCGAGGCGCGCAAGGCGGAACTCAAGGGGGACGGCAAGGCCGGGCGATGGTTCTCGCCGCTCGAGCTGCACGTCTTGCCAAAGTTAGGCCGCGTCCCGATCGAAGAGCTCGATCAGCGCGACATCAAGAGCACCCTCGCCCCGATCTGGCACACCAAAGCTGACACCGCGCGCAAGGCGATGAACCGGCTCGGTATTGTGCTCCGCCACGCGGCCGCTATGGGGCTCGAAGTGGATATCCAGGCGACCGACAAGGCGAAAGCTTTGCTCGGAAAATCGCGCCATAAGCCGAAGCACGTCCCGTCAATAGATTGGCGCGAGGTGCCGGAGTTCTACGCTAGCCTCGATGAGGGCTCGATCACACACCTTGCCCTGCGTCTCTTGATCCTCACCGCCGCGCGCTCCAGCGAGATCCGCTTCGTCAGTTCGGTGGAGATCGACGGCGACACCTGGGTGATCCCGGCGGAGCGCATGAAGGCTGGCAAGGAACACCGGGTCCCATTGTCGACGGAGGCGCAGGCCGTGGTCGAGCAGGCGCGACCATTCGAGCGGGGAGGGTTTCTGTTCCCGAGCGTGCGCAAGGGTGTGATCTCCGACGCCACCATGTCGCGCCTGATGGAGCGCAGGGGCATGGAGGCGCGCCCGCATGGGTTTCGGTCGAGTTTCCGTACCTGGTGCGCCGAAGCCACTGTCGTGCCGCGAGAGGTAGCCGAGACGGCACTGGCGCACGTGGTCGGGGGCAGCGTCGAGCGGGCGTATCGGCGGACGGACTACCTCGATCAACGGCGTAAACTGATGGAGCAATGGGCGAACCACGTCAGCGGCACGGGGGCTCGTGATGAGTAAAAGATTGGCGATGCACAACGAAGAGGCTGTCGAATTGGGGCAAGCTCTTCGGCGGTTAGGCGAGAAGCGTACCCCGGAGCAGAAACGACGTACATGGCAGTCATGGCACGGTGAAAGCCTTCGAAAGGCCATCTCCGCATTGGGAAACGGCGCGCCGTATCTGACTGCCCTTTGGCTCGCGGACGGACGCTTGAAGGTCATTGACGGCTTTTACGAGGTTGGGGCTGAGGATTTCGAAGAGCTGCTCAAGCTCACTTACAAATCTCCTGAGGCCTTCGACCTCCTTCGGGATGTTTGTGCTTCTCGTGTTCAGGCAAATGTCGGATTGACGGAAGCGGAGAGACTGGTAACTGCGGGGATCCTGCACGGGGTCCTTGAACGGCCGAAACGCGGAGGCCGCCCGAGGGCAAATAACTGGAACCGTGACGTTTTGATCTACCGAGGCGTTTTAGGCGCGCTGCAAGCAGGCTTCAAACTCGAGAAATGGGAGACGAGTTCGTCCGACTGTGCTTTCTCACTGGTAGCGGAGGCTTTCAATGACGAGGGGAATCCCTTGGTGACATACGACGTTGTGAAGAATGTCTGGCGAAATGCGGAGAAGTCCGGACTGAAAAAAGAAATCGAAAGTATCGACCTCGCCGGGTGAGAATAGCAGATTTGCCGAGGAACCAGTCCTGACAAATGCCAAAGTCATCACGCATAAGATCTATGCCCGCTTTTCGCTGAGGCGCGAACATCGGACAAAAAGGCTCAGATGACCGCTTCGAGCGGCGGATTCAACGGATCGCCGCAACACACTCCGCGAACTTCTCTGCTGGCGTTTGGTACCGCAAGGTCTTTCGCGGCCTCTCGTTGAGCTGACGTGCGATCGCGCTCAGCTTGGCTTGGGAATGGATTGAGAGATCAGTGCCGCGAGGCAGATACTGTCGGAGCAACCGATTGGTGTTTTCGTTTGAGCCGCGCTGCCAGGGTGCGTGCGGGTCACAGAAGTAGACATCTATGTTGGTCGCCAGTTTCAGGCGGAGATGATCGGCCAGTTCCTTGCCACGATCCCAGGTGAGGGACTTGTAGAGCTCGCGCGGGAGCCGCTGGGACTGCTTGATCAGGGCCGAGATCACGCTTTCGGTGTCCTTGTTTGCGACCTTGATCAGCATCACATACCGGGATTGACGCTCGACGAGCGTGGCGATGTAGCTGTTCTTCGATCCGCCGATCAGGTCGCCCTCCCAATGCCCCGGGACGGCACGATCCTCGACTGATGCGGGCCGTTCACGGATCGAGACAGCATCCTTAATCTGGCCAAGACCTTTGCGCTTGAGGCTGGCGTGTCTGGACCTGCGGATCGTGCGCTTGGCCCGCAGGTGTTCCAACAGTTCCTTCTTCAGAACGCCACGTGTCTGGATATACAGGCTTCGATAGATCGTCTCGTGTGACACCTGTTTCTGCGCCTTTCCCGGGAAGGTCCGCTTGAGCCAGCCAGCAATCTGCTCCGGCGACCAATTTCGCCGAAGTTTCATTGATACTGTGCGGGCCAGCGCAGGGCAGCAAGCCAGTTTGCACGGCTTGGGCGCAGCGCACGATCCCAGGCCTCTTGATCCGAGGCCGCCGCCCGATACCGATCAGGCCCGCCGTTGCGGCCGACTTCGCGACTGATCGTAGATGGCGCGCGCCCGAGCTGCCGTGCGATCATACGCATCGACAGCCCGACGCTGAGCCCCCTCGATATCTCCTCTCGTTTGCTCAGACCAAGAGCACGGCGGCAGCGGCTTCGGTCCGCTGGACGAATGCCGCCCGTCGGCGAGATCACCGAAAACACAGAGGAGGATTGTCGGTCGAAGCGCCGACCGATCGAACTCATCGACTCGCCACGCTGCCAGCGGTCCCAGATCTCCGCCCGCTGCGCGGCCGAATAGTAAATGCGACGACGATACTTCATCCCTGACACTCCATCTTTCCAAAAAGACTAGAGTGTTGCGTCCACCCGTTGAGCCCACCGCCCTTTCACGACGTTCGGGCGTGACGCAGAAACCGACAGAAAGGGCGGTGAGCCGACATTCGCTGCGGTCGGCCCCGAGGGCCGCTATGCGGACAAGGACGAAACCGCTCGCGCGGTAGGGGTGCTTGTGGCGGGTGAAGCGCGCTGGACTTTGCGGTGGGGTTTTGTGGATAGGCGCGCCTGTCGGACGATTGGGACCTTCTCAATCTGATGACAGGAGGTTTCGATGTCCGACCAATATACACCCGCGCTGCGCCAGCGGTTTCTCGAAGACATGCGGATCAAGGGTCTGCTGCCGAAGACGCAAACGATGTATCTGCGGGCGATGCGGGAGTTCACGCGGTTTCTGGGGCATTCGCCGGATACCGCGACGACGGAGGAGCTGCGGGCGTTTCAACTCGACATGAAGGAGCGCGGCATTGGCGCGCCGACGTTCAACAACCGGCTGACGGTACTGAGCTTCTTTTTCTCGACCACCTGTCCCCGTCCCGAGATGAAGCGGCACATGCGCTATCAGCGGGCGGCAAAGAAGATCCCCGCGGTGTTGAGCGCCGAGGAGGTGACCCGCATTCTCGAGGCCGCGCCGGGGCCCGGGCTCAAGTACCGGGCAGCATTCAGCGTGGCCTATGGCGGTGGGCTCAGGGCGAGCGAGGTCACGCATCTGAAGGTCGGCGATATCGACAGCGATCGCATGCTGATCCGGGTCGACCAGGGCAAGGGTTGCAAGGACCGGCAGGTGATGCTGTCGCCGAGCTTGCTCGAACTGCTGCGCGACTATTACCGCGAAGCCCGGCCCGCCGGCTGGCTGTTCCCGGGCCGCAATCGGGTCGATCCGATCTCGACGCGGCAGCTCAACCGAGCCTTCGGGGTGGCCTGCGACTTCGCCGAGATCAAGAAGAAGGTGTCGCCTCATACCCTGCGGCACAGCTTTGCCACCCATCTGCTGGAGGGCGGGACCGACATAAGGGTGATCCAGGTGCTGCTCGGGCACGCCAAGCTGGAGACCACAACCGTCTATACCAAGGTGGCGACCAAAACGATCCGGGACGTTACAAGCCCGCTCGATCTGCTGGTGCGGCGGGAGGCTGGTTCCGGCTGATCCCGGTCCCATGCCTCGCCCCAAACTGGAGGTCGCGGATATCTTCCGTGCCCATGGGCCTGCTTATCGCCAAGCGCATGCGGGCCACCTGAACCTGCCACAGCTCAAGGTCATGTCCGCCATTGAGAATTGCCGAACCGCTGCGCTCGGCGGCCACGTGGCAGCCTGCACCAAGTGCGGTCACCAGCACATCGCCTATAACTCATGCCGGAACCGGCATTGTCCGAAGTGCCAGGGCGCCGCAGCGCGTGATTGGATGTTCGCGCGTATGGAGGACCTGTTGCCGGTCGAATACTTCCACGTGGTCTTCACCCTGCCGGCACAGATCGCCGACATCGCCTTTCAAAACAAGGCGGCGGTCTATAGTCTGCTGTTCAAGGCGTCGGCCCAGACGCTGCTGACCATCGCCGCCGACCCGAAGCATCTCGGCGCCCGGATCGGCATGACATCGGTGCTGCACACCTGGGGCTCGGCGATGACCCATCATCCGCATGTGCATGTCATCGTTCCCGGTGGTGGTGTGTCCCCGGATGGCACCCGTTGGATTGCCTGCCGCCCGGGCTTCTTCCTGCCGGTGAAGGTCCTGTCGCGGCTGTTCCGGCGCCTGTTCCTCGAAGGGCTGATCCGGTTGCACCGGACCGGCAAGCTGCGCTTCTTCGGCAATCTGTCAGCGTTGGCCGAGCCCGATGCCTTCACGGCCCATCTCGTGCCGCTGCGCAAGACCGACTGGGTCGTCTACGCCAAGCCACCCTTCGGCGGCCCCGAGGCCGTGTTGAAGTACTTGAGCCGATACACCCACCGGGTCGCCATCTCGAACCACCGCCTGGTCAGCGCCGATGCCGAGACCGTGGCGTTCCGCTGGAAGGACTACCGGATCAAGCGTGGCAACCGCATGAAGGTCATGCGCCTGCCCACAGACGAGTTCATCCGCCGGTTCCTGATCCACGTCCTGCCCTCCGGCTTCCATCGCATCCGCCACGCAGGCTTCCTCGCCAACGGTATCCGCCGCGACAGAATCGAAAAGATCAGGCGCTTGCTCGATGCAGAACCGGAGCCCGACCGGACACTGGATGAACGTGCAAGCGACGATCCCGACGACACGAACGCGCGTCGGCCCTGTCCCATCTGCGGCGGCGCCGTGATCGTCATCGAGACCTTCCTGCGCGGCCAATCCCCGAACTCCCGCGCCCCGCCATGGGAGGATGCCGCATGACGCACCGACCACGCCCGGCCTCGCAACACGCGGATGCCGCACCAATCATTGCACTTAGCCTCCAGAATTTGGCCGGAAAACAGGCAGATAGATCCGGACCAGGACGCCGATCGACAGCCTCAGAACAACCAAACGGCTCTTCAAGACCTCCGATTGTCAGAAACGCTGCCCATCAAATGCCCCGGTCGTAACGCACAATCCACATAGCACCGAAATCCACCCGCGCTTTCCTCCTTGTCAGATTTGTCGCCGCTGGATGGCGCGCATCCAGCAGCCACAAACCTTGGACCTTCCCGCCGTTCGGCCTTCTCGAGCGAATGGCTGCTGTCTGCGGATCGCGGTCGTCGGGAACGTAGCCTAGGTTGGTTTCCGGTCTTTCGCTGCAGGTGCAAAGCGAACTCGGGCCAAACTCAGGACCGGCCATACAATTACGAGATGTCCGACTTTTGAACGGACGCGCCCAGTTGGGCGGTTTCACCGGAGTGGAGCATCAAGAACCGTATCGCCAAATGCGCCGGATCAATGCGCTGGGCCCGGTCATTTTGTAAAATAACGCATGCAGTTAGGAGGTATGCTGAGATGAAAAGGTGGCTTTTCCATGCAGTTGCGATTCTCCTCGCCGGCTGCGCGACGGCTGCGTTGGGCCAGGACTCGGTGAGCGGGCAATATGAGTACATGAACCACTGCGCCTCTTGCCATGGCGAAGCCGCTGACGGTAAGGGCCCGTTGGTCACGTACTTCAGGGAACCGATCCCAGACCTGACGGTGCTGGCCCTGAACAACGATGGCGTGTTCCCGTTCCTCGAGACGCTGATGATCATCGACGGTCGGACCGGCCTGCGTGGGCACGGTGGTGCCACGCCGGTATGGGGCGACGTGTTCCAAAGGGACATGCCAGTATTGGGCGAGGCGTTCAAACAAGAGGCGGTCGAGAAATACGGGATCTATGGTGCCGAAACGATTGCCCGCGGACGGCTCTTGTCGCTGGTCGAGTACCTGGTAACTGTGCAGCAGGACTGACTCAGTTCGGCTTTTCGCCAGTCTGTTGCGGGGCGTCAAAGCGATGTCTCGAAAAGTGTCGTTCCTTGGCTGGCTGTTTCTGGTTGTCGCCTTGGGCATTCCAGTCCAGGCAGGCGGCGATAGTTCAATTTCCTGTGGTGCGTCATTCGTGGTCTACGCGCCGAGTGCCGAGCTGGAACTTGAGATATGCGCGGTCCTGACCGAGGCGGCGGAGATGATGTTCGCTTGCGGTTTGCAGCAGACACGACCGGTATCCGTCGAAGTCGTCCCAGGCATTTCGCACCCGATCGGTGAGTGTTTGTCCTACTTCGACTGCGAGTTCGACGCGATCCGGGTGACCGATCCGAAGTTTTTCGCCAAGTACCTGTCGGCGGGAGCGCCGTATGCCCTTTTGCCGCCCGCGGTTCTTCTCCGTGCGCTCCTCACCCATGAATTGGCACATGCGTTGACGGAGCAGAGCGCCGGCTATCGTCGGATCGACATCGTCGATCAGGAGTACATCGCGGCCGCCCTTGAACTTGAGTTCCTCGCCAAAGAGTGGAGGCAAGTGCTCCTCGAGGCATCGCCTGTGAGCTTGCCCCCCAAATTGGGCCTGATCGACAAGTGGATCTACGGTCTGGCGCCCAGGAAATTCGCAACCAATGCATGGCAACATTTCAGGCAGGACGGCAACGGATGCAACTTGGTCATGCGGATCGTCGAGGGGCAGTTCTCGTTCAAATAGAATGTCTCCCGTCAGCGCCCTTGGGACATCTTATTTTGATCGAGGTCAACTAAGTTTCTCGGCAAAGCGGGCTATGATTTGGTTCGTGAGATCCGGTTGGATGCCAAGAAGAAACAGGCGCCAACCAAGAGGAGGAGTTACAAAAAATGAAGGGGTTCAACGCTACAATCTGTGCATTTCTAATCGCCGTGCCCGCACAATCTCTTGCCCAGGACGCAACTATCGACGCCGGAAAGCGCGAGTACATGGTCGCTTGCGCCGGCTGCCACGGGGAGTCAGGAATGGGTGATGGTCCTCTCGCGGGCCTTCTCGAGATTGAAACGCCCAATCTGACCACGATCACCAAACGCACTGGCGGTGGGGACTTCCCGTTCTACAACACATTGAAGCTGATTGACGGTCGCGATGTTCGTGCTCACGGAGGCGACATGCCCATCTGGGGTGAGCGCTTCCAAGCCTCGGCAACCAGCCAGCGCGGAGAGACCGCCGATATGGTCGCTCGTGGACGTATACTGTCTCTCGTCTCCTACCTTCAGTCTGTCCAGGAGTAGTAACCAAGAGGCGATATCGGTTTCGATCGACCGCTCAGTCCGCGACCCGGGTCTTGTCGACGCGAACGTGCTGCAAATTGCACGAACAGCAGGAATGCGAAAGCTGCGTAGCCATCCGGCGTAGGCCGCGGTCAGGCGGCCTTACGGTTGGTTGCGTTCGCGGACCAGTTCCAGGGCAGGAGTTCTGACACCTGAGAGGCGCGGGTGTCGGGGAGCCGGTCGAGGACGTCGGCCATCCAGGCCTGGGGATCGATGTCGTTCAGCTTCGCGGTGACGATCAGCGAATACATGAAGGCGGCGCGGTCGCCACCGCGTTCGGAGCCAGCGAAGAGCCAGGACTTGCGGCCGAGGGCGATGCCGCGCAGCGCTCGTTCGGCCGCGTTGTTGGTGAGGCAAATCCGCCCGTCGTCGAGAAGCCGGGTGAAAGCCGTCCAGCGATCCTTCCGGAACATGTAGTCGATCGCCTTGGCGACCGAATTGTGCTTCGACATCGGGCCGCGTTCTGTGCGCAACAAGTCGTGCAGCGCTTCGACCAGGGGCCCCGAGTGCTGCCGGGCCGCACGCGGTTCCTCGGCCGACAATCCGTTGATCAAGCGCTCGACGTCGAAGATTGCGTCAATCCGCGTCACCACCTCCAAGGCGACGGGGGAGATGTCGTGGGCGGGTTTTCCCTTGCGGACGTTCCCTCCGATGTCGGCCAGTTCGAAGAACTTGCGCCGGGCATGGCTCCAGCACAGCGTGCAGATGACCGGTCCCGGAGCGCGATCATCGCAGCAGACACAGAAACCCTACGCCACGAAAACAACTCAGATACCCCGCTGGAGCTGATGGAGAAAAGATAGGGACAAGCCGCATTCTGCCGAAGTCGGGTCGCAGCTTTGAATTCTTTTGCGCTCCCTCGGAAGCTGGCTGTCTTGCCTTTGGTTCCGCTTTGCGTTGGACCACTTTGCGAAGCTGTTCTCTGGTTTGCCTTTACTCTGTCGAGGCGAAACAGGAATACCAATCCCGGGACCACTGGCGGTGCGGCCAAGCAAGACCGAGTTGCCAACTGATCGACGGGAAAGGGGCGCAGGCCACCTTGCCCACGCCCCTAACAATACCAGTGTCACACTCGTCAATCGGAGGGAATGAGAACCTTGTCGATCACGTGGATCACGCCGTTGCTGGCCTCGACGTCGGCGGTCACGACCTTGGCTTTGTCGACCTTCACGCCACGACGCGCATCCACGCTCAGACGCTGGCCCTGAACCGTCAGAACCGCGGCCGTCTTGCCGGCGATGTCGGCGGCCATCACCTTGGCCGGCACGACGTGATAGGTGAGGATGGAGACCAGCTGGTCCCTGTTTTCCGGCTTCAGCAGGTTTTCGACCGTACCCGCGGGCAGGGCGGCGAACGCTTCGTCTGTCGGGGCGAAGACGGTGAACGGACCGTCGCCACGCAGGGTGTGCTCAAGGCCCGCAGCTTGCACAGCCGCAACCAGGGTGTTGAACGACCCGGCGCTCACGGCGGTGTCGACAATGTCCATCATGTGCCCGTGGCCGTCAGCCAGCGCTGCAGTGCTGCCGGTTACGGCAAGGGCAAGACCACCGACGGTCCCAATGAATGTGCGTCTCAGCATTTGTTGATCCTTTCATGTAGAGATGCTCGGATTACTGCCGGCGCGGTCGATTGGATTGAATTGGGAGCGGCGAACTGCAGAGCAATCTCTGCAAGTGCATGAATTGATGCGGAACTACAGTTTCGTGAGGTATGTTTCCCACGCAGGGATCATGCTTAGAAGCACCATCCTGATCGCCGGTCTGGAGCCGCCCCCGAGCAGGTCAAGGCGACCAAAAAGGGGAGCACGCAACTGACAGGCAAAAACTGAGCATCCAAGACATCATCGCAGAGGTTGGGCGTGATCGAATTCGACGGTCGCAAAGCTGAGCTTTGTGGCCTGCCAGACAAATGGACGGCCTTCAGGTCTTGCGGTCAAAAATGCCCAAGCGATGTACGGGGGACAGGAACGGTCTCCGAGGCGTTTCGTTCGAGCGTGCGGCACGTCTGGAACAACATCGGTTTCCGTTTCCGGGCGCCGCCGCTACAGTGAGCATGGAGCCGGAAATGACCGCTACCTCTCACGGAGAAGACCATGTCATCGCAGAACTTCAGCCAAAGCGAATTACGCTCTCTGCTCGAAAATGACGAAACCGAGATGAGCGTCGTGTTTTCCGACCCATCCCTGCCCGACAACCCGATGATCTTCGTGAGCGAGGAGTTCGAGACGCAAACCGGGTATTCCGCGGAAGAAGCCATCGGTCGAAATTGCCGGTTCCTGCAAGGCCCGGACACGAACCCGCATGCCGTCGAGGCGATCCGCCAGGGTCTGAAGGCCGAAACACGGTTCACCATCGACATCCTCAACTATCGAAAGGACGGCACGCCGTTTCTCAACCGGCTCCGCATTCGGCCGATCTACGATGACGACGGTCGGCTGATGTTCTTCGCCGGCGCCCAGAACCCGGTCTGAGCGTCCCTGTCTTCACAACCCAGCGCAGGGGTGCCCGTGGTACCCCCGCGAACGCCTTGTGGACTTGGCCAGGTGCGATGCACAGCTCCCCGGTCAGCCTATCCACTTGGCTGATTTGGGCACCGACCTGGAGCAATATTGAGGGGGCTCAGCTCTGCGATGGCGTTGGTTCCACCGGCGCCGGTCGCGGGGCGTGGAGCCACTTGCATCACACGCTATGACCATCGCGTGAGCCTCGGTCGCGCGCGTTTGAACGGCCCCGATCCGGGCTTATCTGACATTTCAGAAATAACTGAAACCTCTGGAAACTAAGGGCCAAGCAGATGAAGATGCCGCCTCTGCAGGAAGAATTCGTACTGCATTTCGGCGAGATGGGCAGCCAGTGGGGCATCAACCGCACCGTCGGGCAGATCTACGCTCTGCTGTTCCTGTCCGCCGAAGCGCTCAATGCGGATCAGATCACCGAAGCGCTGGGGATTAGCCGCTCCAACACCTCGATGGGGCTCAAGGAGCTGCAGGCCTGGCGGCTGGTGCGGCTGAAGCACGTACCCGGCGACCGCAAGGACCACTTCACCACCCCCGACGACCTGTGGGAAATCGTCCGCATCCTCGTCGAGGAGCGCAAGAAGCGAGAGATCGACCCGACTCTGAGCAAACTGCGTGCGCTCGAGATGCAGGGACCGGCGGGGGACGACTACGCCGAGGCCCGCATCGCGGAGTTGCGCGAGATGATCGAGATGATGACCCAGTTCTACGAGGACATGGCCCGGCTCGAGACCGAGCACCTGGTCCGCCTGATGACGTATGGCAGCCGGATCGCGGGTCTCGTCGAAAAGGTGGGCGGGGCTATCCCTTCCACACAACGCTGAAAGGACACGACGGCATGGAAGCGCTCGACACACTTCTGCTGAGCCGCATCCAGTTTGCGGCGAACATTTCATTCCACATCCTGTTCCCGACGATCACAATCGCGCTGGGTTGGGTGCTGCTGTTCTTCCGCCTGCGCTTCGCGCGCTCGGGCGATGCAAAATGGATGGCGGCCTATCGGTTCTGGGTGAAGGTCTTTGCCCTGTCCTTCGCCATGGGCGTTGTCTCAGGGATCACGATGTCGTTCCAGTTCGGCACCAACTGGCCGGGCTTCATGGAAACGGTGGGCAACATCGCCGGGCCGCTCCTGGCCTACGAGGTGTTGACCGCCTTCTTCCTCGAGGCGGCGTTCATCGGGATCATGCTGTTCGGCTTCTCCCGGGTACCGGCTTGGCTGCACATCACCGCGACCGCGCTGGTCGCCTTCGGCACGATGCTGTCGACCTTCTGGATCATCGTGCTCAACAGCTGGATGCACACGCCGCAGGGCTACGAGATGATCGACGGCGTGGCTTATGCGACCAACTGGTGGGAGGTCGTCTTCAACCCCTCGATGCCCTATCGCTTCGCCCACATGGTGCTGGCGTCGTTCCTGACGGTGTCCTTCCTCGTGGCGGGCGTCTCGGCGTTCCGATGGATCCTCGGCGACCGGTCGCGCGACGTGCGGGTGACGCTGAAGACGGGCGTGGCACTCGCAGCCGTGCTGATCCCGGTGCAGATCTTCATGGGTGACATGCACGGGCTCAACACGCTCGAATACCAGCCGCAGAAGGTCGCGGCGATGGAGGGCAACTGGGAGACCGGGCCGAACAAACCGCTCCTGCTCTTCGCCCTGCCGGACGAGGCCGCGCGCGAGAACCGGGCCGAGATCGGCATCCCGAACGGCGCCTCGGTGATCCTGAAGCACCACGCTGTTGGTGTCGTGCCAGGGCTCAACGATTTCGTCGCCGAGGACGGCACGCCGCTCCACCCGCCGGTCACGCCCGTGTTCTGGTCGTTCCGGGTGATGGTGGGCACCGGCATGGCCATGCTGCTCATGAGCTGGAGCGCCGTCTACTTCATGTGGCGCCGCCGCGACCGGCACCAGGGCCGCCTCCCAGGCCACTGGATGGCGGTCGAGGGCCTGCCAAAGCCCTTGTTATGGACGCTGGTGCCGATGGCCTTCTCTGGCTGGCTCGCCACGCTCGCGGGCTGGTACACCACCGAGATCGGCCGCCAACCCTGGCTGGTGCAGGGCGTGATGACCACCGAGATGGCCGTGGCCGAGGTGCCCGCGCCGATGGTGCTCGGCACGCTCGTCGCCTACCTCGCGGTCTACGCCGCGCTCCTGATCGCCTATGTCGGCGTCATCGCCTACCTCGCGCGCAAGGCGGCGCGGGGCCAGGACGCCCGCGCCGACAGCATGTCGCATTCGGGCAAGGCGCATGTCGCCGCCCTGAACCCGGCGGAGTAGGTCGATGCTACCGGTCTTTTCCAACCCGGCCGACTGGCTGCCTTGGGCCTTTGCCTCGCTGATGGGGCTGTCGATCCTGGTCTACGTCGTGCTCGACGGGTTCGACCTGGGCGTGGGCATCCTGTTCCCGCTGGCCGAGCCCGGGGAACAGGACCGCATGATCGGCTCGATCGGGCCGTTCTGGGACGCCAACGAGACCTGGCTCGTGCTTGCGGTCGGTTTGCTTCTCGTGGCCTTTCCCACGGCGCACGGGATGATCCTCTCGACGCTCTACCTGCCGGTCTTCGCAATGCTGATCGGGTTGATCCTGCGGGGCGTGGCCTTCGAGTTCCGTGCCAAGGCGCAGAGCCATCACAAGGGGCTTTGGAACCGGCTGTTCTTCTCCGGGTCGCTGATCACCGCGCTGGCGCAGGGCTTCATGCTCGGGCTCTACATCATGGGCTTGGAGAAGACCCCGGAGGCTAACCTCTTCGCGGCGCTCACCTCGGTTTTCCTCGCGGTGGGCTACGGTTTCATCGGCGCGACCTGGCTCGTGCACAAGACCAGTGACGCCCTGCAGGCGAAGGCCCTGAGTTGGGCGCGGCGCAGCCTCTGGGCGATCGTTGCGGGCATCGCGGCGGTGTCGCTGGCGACGCCGCTCGTCAGCGATCGGATCTTCGGAAAATGGTTCACCTACCCCGATATCCTCTGGCTGGCGCCGCTGCCGCTGCTTTCGGCAGCGCTGATATTGGCGCTCTGGGTCATGCTGCGGCGCATGCCCTTTCCCCGGGATCGCTGGAACTGGCTGCCCTTCGCGACGTCGACCGGAGTCTTCGCCACGGCCTACCTGGGGCTTGCGCACAGTTTCTACCCTTACGTGGTCCCTGAACGGCTGACCATCTACGAAGCCGCCGCCGCGCCCGAAAGCCTGATGATCATCTTCGTCGGCGCCTGTTTCGTGGTGCCGGTCATTATCGGCTATTCGGTGCTCGCCTACGTGATCTTCCGCGGTAAGGCGACGGAGCTGCGCTACGAATGATAATGGCCGGAGCGGTACAACCCCGGTGCAGGTGCTTCGTCAGTACCTTGCCAGCCGGGTCAGCGAACGCGGATTGGCTCAGGGGTCGAGGAGAATGCTGCCGAGCACTTCGATTGCGCCATCCATGGCCAATTTCACCAGGATCTCACCAGAGCGCGGGCTCTGCCCCGTGACCTGGGCCAATCTGACGGCCGTGTTTGTCGCGTTGCGGGCCGCGATTGTGCTTCCTCGACGCCGCCCCGGGTGTCAGGCTGGGGCACAAGAGGAACGGAGCGAAGACGATAAATTGGAGCACCGAATGCCACGACGGATCATGACCTGGATCTTGTTTTTCGCCTGCACGGTCGTCGCAGGGGGCAGCGGCTATTGGTTTTTGGGGGATCTGGATGCGAACGGGTGGACCGCTCCGGGTTTTGCGCCGCCCTCCTGGTTGTTCGGTCCTGTCTGGTCCGTCCTCTATCTGATGATTGCGACCAGCGGGTACTTCCTGATCCATGCCAGACAACATGAACTCAAGGGTGTTGCCGTCGGCCTATGGGCGCTTCAGATGTGCTTGAACACCCTATGGACGCCGGTCTTCTTCGGAGCCTTCGATCTTTGGGGTGCCTTCTACATCATTGTGGCACTCTGGTTGGCCATCGGCGCCTTCATCGTGGTGAGCTTCGGAGTCGAACGGAAGGCGAGTCTTCTCTTCGTTCCGTACTGGGCGTGGGTGTCGTTCGCCACTGCCCTCAACTTTGGCTATATCCTCTCAAACCCGGCCCCCTGACCGCCAAGGGGGGGCGAAAGCCGCCTGGTTGTCTGGACCTTCAGGACCTCTTCCACGGTCGCGGCGCGCAGGCTGCCCGGCCGTTTCGCGCGCCTGCCCGTTCGGCCAAGCACGCTCCCAGCCTTCGAGGCGATCATGTATGCGGCTGTGATGATCCCCGACCAGTGTACACATCCACAGCACGAACAAACGAAAACGGTGTTTTCGCGCCCACGTATCCCCGGCACCGGTTACGAGCTCCATCGGGTCTTGGGCGCTGTCGTCGATGGCATCCTGTCGACATCGGTGGTCCTCATCCGCCCGCCGCAAATGACCGCTTCGGAATATGTGTGCTGCGCTGCTGCGAGGCAGTCGCCGACATGGTCGAGGCACTCAATCGAATTTCGCTGCGCCAGCATCTGACCGTTTTGGCCGCGTTGTAGTCGTAGCCCCTCCAACCTTAGCTGCGAAACGACCCAACGTCCGGTTCTGACGCTGCGCCGCGGCTCGCCAAACGTCACCGCAAAATGCCGCCGACGCGAACTCTACAGCGAGCGCGCGTCCGCTCTGGGCTCGTTGCGGTCGTCGAACAAGCGTTCGGTGAGCGACCGGGTTCGGAAGGCGAACGGCCGGAGCCGTTCGCCCAACGATCAGATGTCGATACGTTCAGCGATGCTCAATGCGTCCTCCAGTTCGACACCGAGATACCGGACGGTGCTGTCGACCTTCGTGTGGCCGAGCAGCAATTGAACCGCACGCAGATTGCCGGTCTTCCGGTAGATCAGCGCAGCCTTCGTTCGCCGCAAGGAGTGTGTCCCATATCCACTCGGGTCGAGACCGATCGCGGACACCCAGAGATGGACAAGCCGGGCGTATTGGCGCGTCGACAGATACGGTGACGCGTGGAACCGGCTCGGGAAGAGGTGACCGCAGCCGCGCATTTCCAGCGCGTTGACCCATTCCAAGACGGAGTTTCGTGTGTTTTCCGATACTTCGAACTGCACCGGCCGACCGGTCTTGCTCTGGACGACCGAGCCGCGTTCGCGAACGCGATCGCCGATCACGAGATCGGCGACTTTGAGCCGAACGAGATCGCACCCGCGCAACTTGCTGTCGATCGCCAAGTTGAACAGCGCAAGATCGCGGAGTTGGCCCGCGAGTTCGAGACGCGTGCGAATGGCCCAAACCTGCTTTGGCAGCAGCGGGCGCTTCTGGCCGATCAGCCGCCCCTTGTTCCAGGGCGTGCGTTCGGGTTTTCTGACGGGAAGTTGGATTCTGGGCATGGTATGGACTCCATCCGGCCCTCCCAACCCATGCGTCGACACCGTGTTGACGAGGTGATTGTATCGAGCATTCTTTTGTGGATGCCGCTCGGTTTGCAGGGGATTTCTGATCGTTTGGACATGTGATCGAGTGCGTTCTTTTGTCAGGCCTGTTGGTGCGGCTGACATGGCGCCGCTGGCCGGGATGGTGATGCGCGGACCGGGGCCAAATCTCCGAAAGCGAGCTCGAGGCTCGGAGAACGTTTCTGGTTTGCCCGGCCCGGATCTTGTCGATCATGTGCCCATGCGGATCATGCCTTCCTCACAACTCGGTGGCGCGGACGAGTGCCCGACGCCGGATCAGGCGCCGATCAGCACCGGACCGCGATAATCCTCCTCCCGCGTCAGCATCGTCCAGATGCCGCGCGCCATCTTGTTCGCAAGCGCGACGGCAACGACCGTCGGCGGCTTTCGCTCCAGCATCCGCGCCAGCCAGGAGCCCTTCGGTGAGCCCCGGCGCGACGCCCAGCGGATCACGGCCATGGCCCCGGTGACTAGCAATCGCCGGATATCACGCTGGCCCATCTTCGAGGTCTTCCCGAGCCGCTGCTTGCCGCCGGTGGAATGCTGGCGCGGCACCAGCCCGAGCCAGGCGGCGAAGTCACGCCCGCGCCGGAATTGCTCCATCGGTGGCGCGAAGGTTTCGACCGCCAACGCGGTGATCGGTCCGACACCCGGCATAGTCTGTAGCCGCCTTGGCATATCGGCCTCGTTCGACATCGTCGCGATCCTGGCTTTCAGCGCATTGATCCGGTCGGTCAGGTGCGCGATCTGCTCGATGAGCATCCGACAGATGTCCCGGGCAAGCTCGGGCATGTCCGCATCGGGATCCTCAATGACCCGCGCCAAGCGCGGAACGAAACCGATGCCCTCGGGGGCGACATGGCCGAACTCATAGAGATGCGACCTTAGCGCGTTCACGGCTTCAGTGCGCTGTTTCACCAGTTGCTCGCGCGTGCGGAACGCGACGGCGCGCGCCTGCTGGTCCGCCGATTTTGGCTCGACGAAACGCATGGTCGGCCGCAACGCAGCCTCGACGATCGCCCCCGCATCGGCCGCATCATTCTTCTGACGCTTGACGAAAGGCTTGACGTAGTGCGGCGCGATCATCCTGATCTCATGACCATGCCGGGCCATTTCCCGAGCCCAGTGATGCGCGCTGGCGCAGGCCTCCATCGCCACAAGGCACGGCGACTGCTCCGTCATGAACCGGGCGAATTGCGGCCGCGACAACTTCTTGCGGAACACGATAGACCCGTCCGCCGCCGCCCCGTGCACCTGGAACACGTTCTTTGCGAGATCGACGCCGATAATGGTAATCTCTTCCATGGATGCCCTCTCCTTCAGCCTGTGTTTCGACACCACAAGCTTGGCACATTGCGATGCCGTCCGGGGAGAGCGGCGTCCACCCCATCTCCGGCTCGAACGCTAGTTGTCGATTAAATGCGGACCATCGCCCCGAGGAGGCAAGCCGTCGTTCGTGCAGATCGCAGCGATCGGCTGCTTCGAGCCTTTGCGGCCGATGTCAACGCCGGTTCAAAACTGGCCCACTTGGCCGTAGTAATTCTGGCCCACCCGGGTGGAGAGCAGGCCAGAGCGCGCGGGGTCTCCATGTAACCGGAGCGCGGTCTGGCCTGCGGCGGTGGGTCTATTGAGCTGCGATCTCCTTTGCGGGTGCGGTGCCGATGATGCCGGCTTTGCGTTTGTCCTTGAGGCGATAGCTGTCGCCCTGGATCTGGACGACGTGGCTGTGGTGCAGCAGCCGGTCCAGCATCGCCGCGGTGAGCACCCGGTCGCCGGCGAAGGCCTGGTCCCAGGCGCCGAACCCGAGGTTCGAGGTCATGATGGTCGCGCCCTTCTCGTAGCGGGCGGCGATGACCTGGAAGAACAGATGGGCCTGTTCCCGGTCGAGCGGCAGGTAGCCGATCTCGTCGACGATCAGCAGGGTGTATCGGCTCAGGGTCCGGAAGACCTCCGCGAGCCGTCCCTGCCGCCCCGCGGCCTCGATCTTCAGGATCAGGTCGGCGGCGGTGATGAACAGGGTTTTGATCCCGGCATTGGCCGCCTTGTGGCCGAGGGCGATCGCGAGGTGGGTCTTGCCGACGCCCGAGGGACCGAGGAACACAACGTTCTCCCGGCGCGCCACGAAGGCCAGGGCGGCGAGCTGCTCGATTTGCCGCTTCGGCGCGGAGGAGGCGAACTTGAAGTCGTAGTCTTCCAGCGTCTTCACGGCCGGGAAGCCCGCCATGCGCACCATGGTGGCGGCGGAGCGGGTCCGTCGGAAGGCGCGTTCGGCCAGCAGGACGCCTTCGAGGTAGTCGGTGAAGCTCCGACCCTGCTCGCTGGCCTCGGCGGCGAGGGCGGCATAGCTGTCGGCTACCCCGGGCAGCTTCAGGTCCTCGCAGAGCTGGACCAGGCGGTCATGGGCGAGGTCGGTCATGCCAGCCTCCCGATCGCGTCGTAGATCGACAGATCGTGCTGCGGCACCTGCACGTCGTAGAGCGGCGCCGGCACCGAGGCGGCGATCCCGGTCCAGACCGGGCCGCGCGGCAACAGCTGCGCCTGCTCGCGGGCGAAGCGGTCGACCGGGCGTTCCTTCGTCTCAGCGTGGATGCGGGGATTGGCGACCTCGCGCAGCCAGCCGCCCACATGGGCATTGGCGGTTGCGGCATCGAGCAGCGCGCCCTGACCCTTGAGCCGGCTCTCCAGCGGCCAGACGAAGCTCTCCTTCAGGTAGCGATTGAACCGCTCGACCTTGCCCTTGGTCTGAGCCCGATAGGGCGCGCACATCCGCGGACTGAAGCCGTGGTGCTTGGCGAAGTCCCGGAACCCCTCGTTGAACCGGTGCCGCCCGGTGCCATAGGCGTCGCGGTCGATCAGCACCGTCTTCATGTTGTCGTAGAGCACCGTGTGCGGCACCCCGTCGATCGCATCGAAGAAGCGCTCGTGCGCCTCGATCAGCGTGTCGAACCGCTCGTTGTCGGCAAACCAGACGAAGGACAGCCGGCTGAACCCGAGGGTGCCGACGAAGGCCGAGAGCTTGTTCCTGCCACGCCGGATCGAGGTCCAGTCCGCCTGGGCCTGCCGCCCCGGCGGCGTTTCGAACCGGATGATCGCCGGCGCCGGCAGCCGCGGATATTGTTCCGCCAGCCACGCCTTCAGGATCGTGATGCCACCGTCATACCCGAGCTCGCGCAGTTCGCGCAGGTAGACCGTCGCCGGCAGACGGCGTGGCGCCGCCTCCGCGATCCGCATCTTCAGGTAGCCCTTGAACGGGTCGAGTTTCGATGGCCGCGGTGCCCGCGGCCCGTAGCTCGGCGCCAGATCCGGCGCGCGCAGATACTTCCGCACCGTCTCCCGGCTGATCCCCAGCTCCCGCGCGATCGCACGAATGCTCTTCCCCTGTCGGTGCAAAATCCTGATCTCCAAAGTCATCTCTCCTGTCAGCATCTGCCCTTCCTCTCCTCCGGAAGGGCAAGGTAACAGGTGGGCCAGTTTTTAACCGGCGACCCGGGTCAGTTTTACATCGGCGCTAACACCGATGTCGCGTCCCGCTCCATCTGGCGCAATGTGCGGTGCGCGGACGAGCCATTTAGAGGAGAAATAACAAGCCCGCCATTGACTTCGGACCTTGCCGCAGCGTCGCAGCGTTCGCTACCTCGCCGTGCGTACATCACGCAGCACATTTCTGTCGGCATTGACCAAGTCGCAAACGAAGCCGCCATTCAGTTCGACGCGAAAACCGTTGGTTGTGTCTTTCCAGAGTTCTTGCATTTTGTGTCATGGGGTGCGGCACGTGCTTCTGGGGCAGTGAGCAAGGGGTGGGGCCAACGGTGTGAGGGCGTTCATTGTCGGCAAACCAGACCGCCTTTCAACCGGTTCACTTCGCGCGCGTCTTCTGCGATAGATGGGATCTTTCCGTTGCTAGATTCTGCAGAGAACTCTGCGAGACGTCCAAGGACATTCACTGGGAACGGCTGCAGTTCGTGGTCAAACTCAGCCTTTGTCCGGTTGAACATGCAGAGTACGGAATTGACTGATCTCCACCATTGACGAACTGCATTTGAAACTTGTGCGAGCTCAGCTGGTTTTCTTTTTTTGAGTTTGCGGTATCGCTGAAACGCTTCTTCTTCGGACTCGAGCAGTGCTTGCCAACTTGTCGTCAGTTCGACAAGCTTGCGTTCCCTTTCCCGTGCTGCAAACCGTTTGAGCCGGTCGGAAATCGTCGTGTCAACGCTGCCGGCTTCTATCACTGAACTCCCCCGGTCCTGTCCATCGATGGCGGTTTTGTGAGTGGCATCACCTGAGCTCGAATTGCGGGCGCCCGGGAAGGCGCGAACCTTCCCGGACACTAAAAGGCGACTGAGGCTAGGTGCCCCCAACCGCCGTCACTCGCACGGTCGATACAATGCCTCGCAGGTCTTGAGGAACAGTGAAGAAGAACCTCGCCGAGGGAGGTATGGGCGAAAGTTGGTGACGCTTGATCAGGCGGCGGTGTGAAGTTGTCGTAGGCCGACGCGGAACTCAACCCCTTGGATGATCTCCGGTAGGTGGTTTCGGCCATCGAGTTTGCGCCATTTCCATTGCGCCGACATCATCAGCTTGAACGCCATGGCGAGCCCGGTCTTCCGGCTCAGGCATCCTTTGGTTCGCCTGGTTCGGTGCCGCACGGTGGAAAAGGTGCTTTCGATCGGGTTGGAGGTCCGGATGTGTTTCCTGTGCTCGGCCGGGTAGTCGTAGAAGGTCAGCAGCGCATCGCGGTCCTTGATCAGCTTGGCGACGGCCTTGTCCCATTTCACGCCGTAGGTTTCGACGAAGAAATCGTAGGCTGCTTCGGCCTCGGCACGGGTCTCGGCCTGCCAGATGTCGTGCAGATGCGCGCTGGCCTTTGACTGCAGGGATTTCGGCATCGCGCTGAGCACGTTCTTGGTCTTGTGGACCCAGCAGCGCTGTTCCCGCGTCGTGACGAACACCTCCCGCAGGGCGGTCCAAAAGCCGAGAGCGCCGTCGCCGATGGCCAATTTGGGATCCTGCTGCAAGCCGCGGCGCTTGAGATCGAGGAGCACCTCGGGCCAGCTTTCGGTGCTTTCGCGGAAGCCGTCGGCCATGGCCAGCAGTTCTTTGCGACCGTACTCATCCGCTCCGACGATCACCAGAACGCATTGCTTTTCTTCAGACATCCGGGGTTTGAAGTAGACACCATCAGCCCAGATGTAGAGAAAGCGGCGCGTACCGAGGTCGCGTTTCTGCCAGACCTCGTAGTCTTTCCACCAATCGCCTTTCAGCCGCGTGATGGTCTTGGCGGACAGGCCCCTGACGTTCGGACCCAACAGAGCCTCCAATGCCTCGGCAAAATCGCCCGTGGACACGCCCTTTGGATACAGCCAAGGCAGCCGCTCCTCGACCGATTTCGCCTTGCGCAGATCGCGCGAGTGGCCTGCTTCGAGTTCATCGAAGGCTGGTACAACCCCTCGCGCCGGCATTCGGCTTTGGGTTACAAATCCCCGATCAACTACGAAGGGAGCGTCACTGGAGGGCTGGAATCTCCAAGCCTATAACCGTCCACGAAACCGGGGGAACTCCAATCCATCGGACATGCTCCTCTCTCTCCACCAATGCCCGCAACGGTAGCTGCTGTTCGGTGGGAAGGCAGTTCATCCCAGTACGTCAACACGGTCATGCTCCGAAACTCGGTCAATCAACCTTGGAGTCCGTTACCTGTCGGCACCATAGGTTTCAGGTATCGAGATGTCGGGGGCAACTCGTTCCGCACCTGCTCGCGGAGCAAGAGAAACGGGGCCGACCCTGGACGAGGTCGACCCCACTCGTTACTGAGACCGGACTTGCGCGACGTCGGCAGGCAATGGCACATCTGCAGACAGTGTTGTCGAGCGTTTGTGAGAGCTTCAGCGCAGGCCCGGCCACTTGGCAGTATGGGCGCTCAATCGTTAATGCTGGGTTAACGCACCGGCCGGGGGCGATATTGTCTCACAGACGCTCTTTAAAAGGTTTCGTCAACGAAACCGACGCGGGCCCGGGCTCTTTAGTCGAGCAATCCGGTCAGTTCATGTCCGGCTTGGGCGGGTAACTCGGTACATCCGCCACTTCGCCAATCGCCATCTGGAGCGCCTGGATTAACGACTTCGCTGCCAGAACCGAGCACCGCAGTTGCGCGATCTCGACGACCTCGATGTCGAGCTCTTTTGCCCCTGAGCCGCGCAGGACGTTCCCCACAATTTCGACGTTGACAACCCCGTTCACGAGCCCGAAGGCGCGGGCCGCATCGAAATAGATGAATTTCGTTTCCTTGGGCACCGGCCAAGCTCCTTCGTCGCGATTCAAGATCCGAGGCCACATTAGACCGCCGTAGTTTGGAGAGTCACGCCAACTTGCCGTCCTGATTTCGAAGTGCAGTCGCAGACGGAATCCAATGCCGCAGGATCCCTGATATATTTATATTTTGTTAATTTCTTGTTACCCAATTGGGCCCTAATTTGTCGGAAACCGGGCGGCGATTAGGTGACGAAAGGTTAGATCAGCTCGACTCGCGGTTTCAGCAAGGCGAAAAGGCCACCGAGTCGCCCAAAACGGCCAAAAGTGTTTGTCGCTGGCCACTCTTGAGGCGAACTATTGACGGATTCTCTCGATAACTTCCTCGCGGAAAAACACATCGCGAAAGGGACAAGACAGTGGGTGGAAAACTCGACTTGCCGCGGATGCCTCAAGTCATCGCCAAGATTTATTGGCAAGCCTACGCGTCGTTCGATAGCGTAGACGACCCCCGGCTGAAACGGGCGCTCTTCGGAGTGATGAATGCAGTTCACAGAGAAGTGCTACCAACGCTTTGTCCAACGGTCGACGAACACGAAGCGTACAATATCGTAGGTGAATAGTGGTCGAACCGGTGTGATGGCCGGATTCCGCGTAGTCGCAGACGTCTCCAGCTTGAATTAACCTCGCGGTAACCAAGTCTTCGGTACTCTCCACAATACGAGCCGGGGAGACCGAATGTTTCACGCGCCACACAGTAATACTGGAACCGATCGCTTCAAGGTCGTCGAATTTGAAGGACACGCGCTTAATATATGGCGATTGAAGTGGCCAGAGCCGAGGGATTCGAGGGAACCGAGGCAGCGCTGAAAGAAATTCTTCGTGCGCGGAGGACAGCCTGGAATATCCAGATTTCTGAATTAACAGTGAGATTGTCACGGCTGTAACCGTACGGCTCGCAGCACTATTCGCATTCTCGCCCGTCGAACAGGCCCCTTCGCAGACGCAGGCTATCCCACATTTGGGCAACTACCATTAACAATCTTAGGAAAACTCAAATGAGGCGCGTCTGGAACAAGTTGACCCCGCGGACCCATTCCCTTGTGTGCGCAACAACGCGGGAACTGCCATTTGCGTTGATGCTCGCTATCGCGATCGCAATGTACGTGTATTTGGTGCGGGGCTATCCAATCTGATCCAGGTAAATCGTATCCCTCCGGTCGAGGCCGTCTGACGGGGTTCTGGCGCCGGTGATAGGTCCGACCTTATGGTCGACCGTAAGTTCAGACCTGAGATCGAAGTTCTGTCCGCCGAGGATATGCCGCGGCGGCGGAACTGGGACGATGCGGACAAGATCCGGATCGTTGAGGAGAGTTTTGTCGGGCATCGCCAGGTCTCGGCGACGTCGCGGCAGCATGGAATGTCGCCGTCGTTGCTGACGACCTGGCGGCGGTAGTATCGGGAAAACGAGCTTGGAGCCGAGCCATCACCGGCGTTCATCCCGTTGACGCTTGCGTCGGTGGCGCCGGAGCCGGGGGTGTCGGCCGCGTCGGCGACGCCTGCCGTTCGGCCGGACACCAGGGTTGAGATCGTGCTGGGGAACGGGCGTCGGCTCGTGGTGCCCCTCAATGTGGACCCGGCGGCCCTGGCCCGGCTCATAGCGGTGGTGGACGGCGAATGATCGCGTTCCCGTCGGGGGTGAAGGTCTGGATCGCCGGTGGCGTGACCGACATGCGGCGAGGGATGAACACGCTCGCGTTGCAGGTGCAGGAGGGGCTGGGGCGCGATCCGCATGCGGGCGAGATCTTCTGCTTCCGCGGGCGCCGGGGCGGCCTGGTCAAGCTGCTCTGGCACGACGGGGTCGGGATGTCGCTCTACGCCAAGCGGCCGGAAGCGGGCAAGTTCATCGGGCCCCTCTCGGCGATGCACGCATCGCCTGCCGGGCAACGGGTCAGCCGCAGCGGCGAGGCAGTGCAGATCTCGGCGGCCCAGCTCGGCTACCTCTTGGAGGGCATCGACTGGCGTAATCCGCGTTGGACTTGGGCGTCCTGCGAAGGCGGGCTAAGTCGGCCTCTTCCCCCTTGTTTTGTTGGGTATTTTGGCGCCGGCGTGGTAGATATCGGCCATGTCAGACACCGCCTCCGAGATCGCCAGATTACGCGCCGCGCTCGCGGCCACGGAGGCCCGCGCCGAGACAGCCGAAGCGGAACTGGCGCAGACCCGGGCGGTAGTCTCGACCTCGGAGGCGATGATCAAGTATCTCAGGCTCGAGATCGCCAGGCTCCGGCGGGAACAATACGGTCACAGCTCCGAGCGCCGGGCCCGGCTGATCGACCAGATGGAGCTGCAACTCGAGGAGCTCGAGGTGGCTGCGACCGAGGACGAGATTGCAGCGGAGAAGCTCGCGACGACCACTCCGGTCGTGCCCTTCGAACGCCGCCGCCCGGCCCGCAAACCGTTTCCCGAGCATCCACTGCCCGACAGGCGCATGCGCAGCATGCTGCCGAGAGGGGGCCGCGCGAGCGGGTGGTGATCGAAGCGCCGACCACCTGTTCCTGCTGCGGTTCGTCGCGGATTGTGAAGATGGGGGAAGACATCACCGAGACGCTGGAGGTGATCCCCCGCAAGTGGAAGGTGATCCAGACC
>SWCD01012096.1_pt1 | contig 69228 bp, 51 predicted proteins | sample 4693011 | NCBI WGS metagenome assembly SWCD01 (sample SAMN10267278, study PRJNA491770) | bioreactor metagenome | isolation source: DHS bioreactor inoculated with marine | place: Japan: Omine Ridge, Nankai Trough
GTTGTGAGAGGAAATATTTCAAAAAATACAGATACTGACAGCGAGTGGGAAGAAGTGATTACAATAACAGAAATAATGAGGGTTAGTGACAAACCTTCAGAAGCGGATATAAAATTTGAAGAATCAGCAAAGAATAATTAAGATGTTAAAAATAAAAGATTTACACGCCGGACTTGAAGGAAAAGACATACTGCAAGGTATTAATCTTGAAGTAAAAGCAGGCGAAGTCCATGCAATAATGGGGCCCAACGGTTCTGGAAAAAGTACCTTGGCATCAGTTGTTGCAGGCAAAGAGGAGTATGAGGTTAGCAGAGGCTACATTACATTTGAAAACGAGGATATTTCTGAGTTGGATCCTGAGGAAAGAGCCCATAAAGGCATCTTTCTTTCCTTTCAATATCCCGTTGAAATTCCCGGGGTTTCCGTGACCAATTTTATAAAAACGGCCATCAACGAAACCCGCAAATCGAAAAAGATGGACGATATGCCTGCATCCGAAATGCTTAAAATGATTAAGGAAAAGGCAGACATGCTGGAGATTGACCGTAAATTTCTTTCACGTTCACTAAATGAAGGTTTTTCCGGAGGTGAAAAGAAACGAAATGAAATTTTCCAAATGGCAATGCTCGAACCAAAGCTTGCTATTTTAGACGAAACTGACTCTGGGCTGGATATTGATGCCTTAAAAATTGTTGCCAATGGGGTGAACAAACTGAAAAGCGATAACAATGCCGTGGTCGTAATCACACACTATCAGCGTCTGCTAGATTATATAGTTCCAGATTTTGTTCACGTTTTAATGAACGGAAAAATAGTAAAATCCGGCACCAAGGAACTTGCTTACGAGCTTGAAGAAAAGGGTTACGACTGGATTAAGGAAGAATTGGTTTAAAATAGTTTCTGGTTTCAAGTTTCTGGTTGAAAAAAAACTAAAAATTTATGGCCACAATTGAAAGGTTCGAAGATTTAGATATTTGGAAAGAAGCAAGACTTCTTTCCAAAGAAATAATCCAGTTATCAAAAAATACTGAACTGAAAACCGATTACAAACTAAGAGACCAGATAAAAAACGCATCGGGCTCCGTAATGGACAATATAGCCGAAGGGTTTGAAAGCGACGGAAATTTAGAATTCAGGTAATTTCTATCAATTGCAAAAGGTTCCGCTGGTGAATCTCGCTCGCAATTATATAGGATTTATGATTCTGAATATATTTCAGAAGAAGAATTATCTTCTTTGGTTAATAGATATTTGAACTTAAGTAAACGAATAGCGAACTTTATCATATATCTGAACAAAAATGAATTTAAGGGCAACAAGTTCAAATAACTTGAAACCTGAAACAAGAAACTTGAAACAATATTTTCATGAGTTTTAAAGACAAATTATTATCATCATATATCGCTCTCGAAGATTACTTAGAGTTTGATTCGCCATTGCACGATGTGCGCAACAACGCTATTAAAATTTTTGAGGAAAAAGGCTTTCCCACTAAAAAGGAAGAAGCTTGGAAATATACTTCGCTTAATTCGCTATTGAAACCGGATTACAGCGTCTATTCAAATAAAGAACGAAATGTAGAACTAAAGAATGTTCGCAAATATTTTCTTCACGAAATTGACACTTACAAGCTTGTTTTTGTAGACGGAGTTTACAATTCGTTCCTTTCAGAAACCACGCACGATTCGCTGGATGTTTGTTTAATGTCTGCGGCATTGAACAAAAGCAAATACAAGCCCGTGATTGAAGCCTACTTCAACAAGGCCGCAAAGAGCGATAGTTTAACTGCGCTCAATACTGCTTTTACAAAAGAAGGCGCTTACATCCACATTCCAGCCCATAAAGAAGTTGAAAAGCCCATTGAAATAATTAATTTCTCTACTGGAAATGAAGCGGCAATTTTTTTACAACCAAGAAATCTAATAGTGGTTGGCGAAAATGCGCACGTACAAATAATTGAACGTCACCAAAGTCTTTCCAGCAATGAAGTCTTGACCAATTCAGTTACGGAGATTTTTGCTGAAAAACGGGCTTATGTAGATTACTATAAAATTCAGAATGATGAAGCAACCGCTTCACTTATTGATAATACTTACATTTCGCAACAACGCGATACTGTTTGCCGCGTGCACACCTTTGCTTTCGGCGGAAAGTTAGTGCGCAACAATCTCAATTTCTTCCAAAAAGGAGAACATTGTGATTCTACGTTAAAGGGAATAACCATTCTTGAAGGAAAACAGCATACAGACCACAATACTCTTGTGCACCACACAGCGCCAAATTGCGAAAGCCATCAAGACTATAAAGGGCTTTTTGCAGAATCTTCTACAGGCGTTTTTAACGGAAAAATTATAGTTGAAAAAGATGCCCAAAAAATTGATGCATTTCAACAGAACAATAATATTTTGATTGATGATAAGGCCACGATAAATGCCAAACCACAGCTGGAGATTTTTGCAGACGATGTAAAATGCTCACATGGCTGTACCATTGGCCAGTTTGATGAAGATGCTTTGTTTTACTTGCGCAGCCGTGGAATTGGCTTGAAAGAATCGCGTGCTTTATTGATGTATGCCTTTGCAAACACCGTTTTGGAAAGCGTAAAGATTCCAGAATTGAAAGTGCGGATCAATAAACTGATTGCCAATAAAATTGGGGTTAGTTTGGGGTTTGAGCTTTAACTGTAAATTGTTGCCGCGAATTCACGAATAATAATATAATTTGTGAATTCGTGGCAAAACCTCAACCTTAATTACAAATTCATAAAAACTTCAAATGCCCTTTAACATCCAAAAAATCAGAAAAGATTTCCCGATACTTTCCCGAAAGGTAAATGGCTATCCACTGGTGTATTTGGACAATGCTGCGACTTCGCAAAAACCACAACAGGTTATTGATTGTATTGTGGATTATTACAGTAATTACAATGCAAACATCCATCGTGGCGTACACACACTTTCTCAAGAGGCTACGGATGCCTATGAGTCTGCTCGTAAAAAAATCCAAACCCATTTTAACGCAAAGGAAGCCTACGAAATCATTTTCACCGCAGGAACAACCCATGGAATAAATTTGGTTGCAAATGGTTTTTCGGAAATTCTGAAAAAAGGCGATGAAATAATGGTTTCCGCAATGGAACACCACAGCAATATTGTGCCGTGGCAAATGCTTTGCGAAAAAACAGGAGCCATTTTGAAAGTGATCCCAATGAACGAGGAAGGCGTTTTGGTTTTTTCGGAATACGAAAAATTGCTTTCAGAAAAAACGAAACTCGTTTTTGTAAACCATATTTCAAACGCATTGGGAACAATCAATCCAATTGCTGAAATTATTGAAAAAGCACATGAAGTTGGAGCCGCTGTACTTATTGACGGGGCACAATCCTGTTCGCACATAAAACCCGATTTTCAAAAACTGGATGTAGATTTCTACGTAACCTCAGCCCACAAAATGTGTGGTCCAACTGGGATTGGTATTCTTTATATGAAAGAAGAGTGGGGTAACAAGCTTCCTCCCTACCAAGGCGGTGGCGAGATGATTGCTGAAGTTACTTTCGAGAAAACTACTTACGCAACACTTCCACATAAATTTGAAGCCGGAACGCCCAATATTTGTGGCGGGATAGCTTTTGGAGCGGCTATTGATTATTTAAACTCCATCGGTTTTGAAGCGATTGCAATGCACGAAAACGAACTTTTAAAATATGCCACTGAAAAGCTTTTGGAGATTGAAGGGTTAAAAATTTACGGCACGGGACAGGATAAAACATCTGTGGTTTCATTCAACATTGAAGGAATTCATCCGTACGATATAGGTACGATTGTTGACAAATTAGGAATAGCCGTAAGAACTGGCCACCACTGTGCGCAGCCCATTATGGATTTTTACAAGATTCCAGGAACGGTGCGTGCTTCCTTTGCATTTTACAATACATTGGGAGAAGTGGATGCCTTGGTAGCAGCAGTAAAAAAAGCTAAAATGATGTTAAGTTGAACCATCACTAAAAGTTAAAACTTGAACTTTGAATGTTCAATTTTAAAACAAAAAGACATGAAAACACTTGCCACTTTATCTATTCTTATTTTCAGTATAATCTTTACCAGTTGCGATGAAACCAAAAAAGTGATTGATGTTGCGGGCAGCGTACAACTTACGGGAAGCTATACTGTTTCAGCAATCAATGGTAAGAAATTAGTAAATACTACTAACCCAACTTTTACAATGTCTGCACTGGACAATTCCTTCCGTGGAACTACCGGCTGTAATTCAGTTTTTGGAAATTATACAATTGATCTCTATACAATTAATTTTAGTGATCTTGCGGTAAGCGAAAAATTTTGTGCGGAAAAAGAAATTATGAAAACAGAACGTGATTTTCTTGATGCGCTCAACAATACAGGTTCGTACGCCTTGGATAATGGGGTTCTTACCTTCTATTCAAAAACAGATCGCAGTGTACTGTTGAGTGCAAAGAAAGATGAAAAATAATTTGAATAAATGATGACGATTGAAGCAATACAGGAAGAATTAATTGACGAGTTTTCTATGTTTGACGACTGGATGCAGCGTTATGAATATATGATAGAGCTTGGCAGATCCCTCCCGTTGATTGACGAAAATTTAAAAACCGACGATAAACTGATAAAAGGCTGCCAAAGCAAAGTGTGGCTTAATTCAGAAATGAAAAACGGGAAAATTATTTTTACCGCAGATAGCGACGCCATCATCACCAAAGGAATAATTGCCGTGTTGGTGCGCGTTTTTTCAAACCAAAAACCTCAGGCCATACTTGATGCCAATACCGATTTTATTGATGAAATAGGATTGAAAGAACACCTTTCGCCTACACGGGCAAATGGTTTGGTCTCTATGATTAAACAAATGAAAATGTATGCCCTGGCATACCAAACACAACTTAATAATTAATTAAATGGGAGCAGATACAGAAATAGACATGGCCGAACTGGGCGAAAAAATAGTAACCGTCCTAAAGACCATTTATGACCCCGAAATACCCGTGGATATCTATGAACTTGGATTAATCTACGACGTATTCATAAATGAGGATCGTGAAGTGAAAATATTGATGACACTCACCACCCCCAATTGTCCGGTAGCAGAAAGCTTGCCGCTGGAAGTTGAGGAAAAAGTAAAGTCGATGAAAATGATAAAGGATGCAGAGGTAGAAATAACTTTCGACCCACCGTGGACACAGGAACTGATGAGCGAAGAAGCAAAGCTAGAGCTAGGGATGCTTTAAAAAAGGTGTTCAGATTTCAGTTGCAGTTGGCACTGACAAATAACCCAAAATTTAATATCTTTTTCTGTGAAAGAAATAGTAAATCGTGTAGCGAATAGCAAATTGGCAACCTTTGACCTTGAGGCAATCTATCCGCAAGGTGAAAGGATCGCTTTTGATATTTCGCAATGGTTGTTGGAAGGTATTGTACTTCGCGAAAGTGAATTTCGTGAACAAGCCAAGGAACACGATTGGAGCCAGTACCAAAATAAATATGTTGCTCTTTTTTGCAGTACTGATGCCATTGTTCCAGGTTGGGCATACTTACTTTTATCACTTCATTTAACTCCTTTTGCAAAAAAAGTTACCGTTGGAAGCTTAGATGAACTGGAAAGCGTTCTTTTTACGGAAATACTCCAAAACATTGATATTTCAGAATACACAGACAAACCTATCATTATAAAAGGTTGTGCCCATAAACCTATTCCACAGAATGCATACGTATTATTGGCCCAAAAACTCCAGCCAGTGGCAAAAAGTATAATGTATGGCGAAGCCTGCTCTTCTGTACCACTTTTTAAAAGAAAGTAGGAAAATTTAAATTTTACCGTAAGAATTCATAACAAACACACTGTTTTTAGCGCTGTTTTTAGCGCTGTTTTTACCACATATTCAAAAGAGTAAGTACTTTTGCAAAAAATAAAACTATTTTAAAAATGAAAAAACTTTTACTCCTTGCTGTTTTGTTCACTACACCTATGGCAATAGTAGCACAAGATGAAAATGCAAAAGACACCATCCCCAATGGATGGACCCGTGCGGGAAATCTTTCGCTATTGTTCAACCAAGCAGCTTTCAACCACGAATGGACAGGTGGTGGAACTTCCAATTATTCGGGAAATCTTTCACTTACTTATGATTTCAACTATAAACATGACAAACTGAGCTGGAACAACCGCTTGATAGGTGAATATGGCCTTACTAAAAACAAGGATGATAAATATTCCCGAAAAACAAACGATCGTTTGGAGCTTAACTCTATTTTAGGGCAACAGATAAAAGAAAGCAATTGGTATTATTCATTGTTCCTTAACTTTAAAACGCAGTTTGCGAAAGGTTACGTATTTAATTCAGATTTAACTCCTGAAGATGAAGGCTACCGAACAGAAACTACACATATATTTTCACCCGCCTACATTCAGTTTGGCCCTGGTATGCTTTGGAAAAAAAGCGACAACCTTTACGTGAATATTTCCCCAGCAACGGCTAAATTCATTTTGGTAGATAAAGATTTTACCGCTGTAGATGAGTCAGTGCCGGGTGCTTTGGACGCTTATAACGAAAACAAATACTTTGGGGTTGATGCCAATGAAAGCAGCCGTTTTGAATTTGGTGCTTCGCTTTCTGGATATGCAAAATTTGATGTAATGGCGAATGTATCCGTAGAAAACATATTAAACCTTTATTCAAATTATCTTGAAGATCCACAAAACGTAGATATAGATTACACGCTTAATCTTGTGATGAAGGTGAATAAATACATCTCATCAAATGTAACTTTTCAAGCTATATATGATGACAATGCAGTACAAGGTTTCCAGATTCGTGAAGCTTTGGGCGTGGGTTTAACCTATGGCTTTTAGACGATAGAATGTATAAAAATAAAAAGCGGCCAAGTTTTAATTCTTGGCCGCTTTTATTATGTTCTTACTTAAAAATTTTTAATCTTCCTCGGTATATTCGTCATACAAAAAGTTGTTATATGGGAAACGAGTAGTGTGAATTTCCTTCACTTTATCGTAGACCAACTTTCGAAATTCGCTGAAGTTTTCCTTGTTCAATGCGGATATAAATATGGCGTCGCCATTTACTTTGGACATCCAGGTTTGTTTCCATTCTTCCAAAGTATAATGCGCCTTGGTTTTTTCGGTCATCAAATCGTCGTCTTCAATCTCCTCTGCTTCATAAGCATCAATTTTATTGAAAACCATAATAGTAGGTTTGTCTGCGCTACCTATTTCCTCCAAAATTTTATCTACTGAATCTATATGGTGCTCAAAGGATGGATGGCTAATATCTACTACGTGCAGCAGTAAATCTGCCTCTCGTACTTCATCTAACGTACTTTTGAAGGATTCCACAAGTTGCGTGGGCAATTTTCTAATGAAACCAACGGTATCCGTCAACAAAAAGGGAAGGTTGCCTATAACCACTTTCCGAACTGTGGTATCGAGGGTTGCAAAGAGTTTATCTTCAGCAAAGACATCACTTTTACTTATCACGTTCATCAGAGTAGATTTGCCTACATTTGTGTAACCAATAAGTGCCGCGCGTACCAAGGAGCCGCGATTGCCACGCTGCACTTCCATTTGGCGGTCTATTTTCTTTAATTTATCTTTCAGTAAAGCAATACGGTCGCGCACAATACGTCTGTCTGTTTCAATTTCCGTTTCTCCCGGACCTCGCATCCCGATACCCCCACGCTGGCGTTCCAAGTGAGTCCACATACCTGCCAGTCTAGGCAGTAAATACTGGTATTGCGCAAGTTCTACTTGTGTTCGGGCATAACTGGTTTGTGCACGCTGTGCAAATATGTCCAGAATTAAATTTGTACGGTCTATAATTTTACACTGCAGTATCCTTTCAATATTTTTTTGTTGTGCGGGCGAAAGCTCATCATCAAAAATTGCAACGCCCACTTCGTGCTCGTCCACAAAATTTTTTACCTCTTCCAATTTTCCGGTCCCAATAAAAGTCTTCGGATTGGGCACGTCCATTTTTTGGGTGAAGCGTTTAAGCACTTCGCCACCTGCCGTATATGCCAAAAACTCAAGTTCGTCCAGATATTCGTTAGATTTTTCTTCGTCTTGAAACTGGGTTATCAATCCGATTAAAACTGCCTTTTCATAAGATATATCCGTTGGTTCAATCATACTATGTAATACTCTAAGTTGTAGTTGTTATCGATTCTTAAGTTACAATTTATTTAAGAATTAATATTTCCACAAATGTACAAAACACATGTTGAGACCTCTATGTACCTTATGACCATTTTATGATTGTAATTAATAACTTTTTTATTCAAACTGAGAAAAATGAAAAGGTAATTCTTAGAAAATTCATATATTTCGCTGTTAAAAAAAAGTTAACGCTGAATGCCATTTAATAACAACCAATAAAAACTTTATGAATAAAAAATTACCTCTCTATTTACAAAGTTGCCATCATTTCTTTAAAGTCAACTTGAAAAAAAACTTACTTGCTTTTTTTAGTGTTTTATTTATCTCTTTATCAGCATTTTCACAAGGGCCGGGATGTCCTAATGTATATGCAGGGGAAGATGTAGAATTAGGTTGTGGCGAACCCTGTACCGACCTTACCGCAAGTTTTTTAGACACTGGTGAAACTACCAGTTATGAAGTTTCTTCAATTACATATGACCCTCCTTTCCCGTTTACGGGGGGAACTCCTGTTTCAGTGAATACAGATGATATTTGGTCTGATGCTATCCAATTACCTTTTGATTTTTGTTTTTTTGGTGAAACCTATACTGAGATGGTCATCGGATCTAATGCCGTCGTTTCTTTCGACTTAGCAAACAATCAACCAGGTGCTTATTGTGATTGGTCTTTTGATGACCCCATTCCAAGTCCCAACTTATTTTTCACTACAATCTTTGGCCCATATATGGATGTTGATCCATCGGTGCAAGGTTCAGGCATTATAAACTGGGCTGTTTTTGGCGAATCTCCTTGCCGTACAATGGTAGTTAATTTTCCTAATATCCCTTATTTTGGATCAGCCTGCCCAAACCTTTCCCTTACCTCACAAATAGTTATCTACGAAACCACCAATGTGGTGGAAGTATATGTTCAGGATAGACCAAGCGGCTGTACCTGGAATGATGGAAATGCTGTTTTGGGAATACAAAACCAAAACGGCACTGTAGGTTATACCGCTCCTGGAAGAAATACAAGTGATTGGGCTGCTACAAACGAAGCTTGGCGTTTTACTCCCAATGGCGCATCAAACGTTGCTTTTTCTTGGCTTGATTCTATGGGGACTGTTATTGGTACCGATACGACTATAAATGTATGCCCAACAGACCAATCAACTACTTACACCGCCCAAGCAGTGTACACAAACTGTAATGGAGATGTTATTACGGAAACCGATGAAGTTACGGTAACAAGAATAGGTTCCTTTACAGTAGATCTTGGCGGAGATCAGGAACTTTGTGATGCCGAAAACTATGATATTACTGCCGAAATCACTGGAGGAGATCCAACTGATGCTACATTTCTTTGGAATACTGGTGAAACCACACAGACTATTACTGTTACCACTTCTGGAACATATTCTGTAGATGTTACCATAGGTACTTGTACAGTTACTGCTTCCGTAGTTATAAACTTTAATGAACTTCCTTTAATAGAGCTTGGAGACAATATTGAAACCTGTTTTTTTGATCCTATAGTTTTAGATGCTTCTCCGTCTAACTATGACCCTACTGATGCTACCTATGAATGGAGTTTGGACGGGGTTGTGCTGGCTGGAGAAACAAATCCAACCCTCAATGCTACCCAGTATGGCGTATATAGCGTAAATGTTTCTGCAAATGGATGTTTGGCAACAGATGAAGTAACCATTTCTCCACAAGAACTCAATGTTGCATTAGGAGATGATTTTACTTCTTGTTTTGAAATTTCCGAAACTCTTACTGCTGAAGCTATAGATTTTGACCCAGCTACTGCAACCTTCGAATGGAGCCTAGACGGAATAGTAATTGCCGGAGAAACCAACCAAACACTTAATATAACTGAGCCTGGAACATATGTGGTTACGGCTACTGTTAATTCCTGTACTGCCACAGATACCATTGTTGTTGGGTTGGGCAATATTGAAGTAACTGTAAATGATGACTTCCAAACCTGTTTTGAATCTCAAGTTCAATTAGAAGCAATGCTTACAGTTCAAAATCCTGAAGCAACTTACCAATGGAGCCTTGATGGTAACATTATTCCTGATGAAACAAATTCTACTTTAATAATTACCGAAGTAGGAACATATACCGTAACTGCAACCGTAGGGAGCTGTTCAGCATCTGATAGCGTAACGGTTTCCTTTAGAGACGACCTTGAAGTAACTCTTGATGAAGACTTCAAAACATGTCCTAACGAACTTCAGGTTTTAACCGCAACAACTGATGAAGAAGGCGCAACATTCCAATGGTTCTTAAATGGAGATATAATTGCCGGTGAAACTAACAGCACCCTAGAATTTTCTTTGGAGACCGGCACTTTTGGCACCCAAACCTTTGAAGTTGTAATTTCTGTTGGCGGATGCTCTGGTACAGACTCAGTAGATGTTACTTTGTATGATGTTGGAAACTGCATAATATCTGAAGGTCTTTCACCAAATGGAGATGGATTTAATGATACACTTGACCTGACATTCCTAAATGATAGAACTGGAATCAGTAAACTTCAAATCTTTAATAGATTGGGAACCCTGGTTTTTGAGCAAAACAATTACACAAACCAATGGAGAGGCCAAACCAATGATGGCAACGACCTACCTACCGGAACATATTTCTATGTAGTTGACCTTGCTGGTAATGATGCTGTCTATGGCACACAAGCCACAGGCTGGATTTATCTTAACCAAGAAGCTAACTAAACCATTAAATACTTTTTAAACTATCAAAAAGATAAAAATGAAAAAACATATATATATCCTAATTGTATTGATGGCAGTGTTACTCTTTCAGGATACACAGGCACAGCAAGATCCTCAGTACACACAATACATGTACAATATGAACGTGGTGAACCCTGCTTATGCAGGCTCCAAGGAAAGCCTTTCGCTCACCGCGCTTTACCGAAACCAATGGTCTGGAATGGACGATAACCCCGTTACTTTCACCTTTTCGGCACATTCGCCAATAAGTGAGAAAATAGGCTTAGGCCTTTCAGCCATAAAAGATGAATTGGGCCCCGTAAGTGAAACAAACGTCTATGCAGATTTTTCTTACACTCTACAATTGGGCAGCACCGTTAAACTTGCTTTGGGTCTAAAAGCCGGAGCTACATTTCACGAGGTTGGCCTAAGCAGTCTGGAACTTCAGGACCCAAATGACCCTTTCTTTTCGGAAGACATAAATAAAACCTACCCAAATGTTGGTGCTGGTGCTTTTCTTTATGGCGAAAAGTTTTATTTGGGATTGTCTGTTCCAAATATGCTGAAATCAGTCCACCTTGATGAAAACGGAATTAAATATGGTTCTGAAACAAACCACTATTTCGCAACTGCGGGATACGTATTCCAAGTTTCTGAAAACTTTAAGTTGAAGCCTTCCGTAATGGTGAAATCTGCCTTTGACGCGCCCGTTTCTTACGACGGAAACTTAAACGCGCTATTTTATGATAAATTTGAACTTGGTGCATCTTACAGATTGGATGATTCCTTTAGCGGTTTGGTTGGGTTCCAGATTAACCCGAACATCCGTATAGGATATGCTTATGACCACGTAACATCCGACTTGAAAACAGTGGGTCCAGCTTCGCACGAAGTGGTGCTCACCTTCGATCTGTTCTTTAAGCCACGTGTTTTACGTTCACCAAGATTCTTCTAATAACCAAACAAATTTCATTTAAGATGAACAAGATATATACAATCCTTTTACTCATAGCGGTAAGTAGTACAATGGCTTTCGCACAAAACAGTAAAACAAAAAAGGCCGACCAATATTATGATCGCCTTCAATATACCGATGCCGCCGAAGCCTATCAAAAGCTTCTGAAAAAAGGCGAAGGCAGCACATACGTTTTTGAACGTTTGGGAAACAGCTATTTCTTTATAAACGACACCAAAAAAGCCGAAACCTATTATAAAAGAGTAATAAAAAAGAAGGACGTTGCTCCTGAAACGGTTTACAACTACGCCCAATCCCTAAAAGCGAACGGCAAGTTTGGCGAGTACAATACCTATATGAAACAATTCGCAGAAATGAAACCGGACGATTCCAGAGCGGTAGCATTTATGAAGAATCCTGACTATCTACCGGAAATTGTTGACGAAAACGCCCAAAAGTATGCAGCTACAAACCTTGATGCCTTAAATTCCAAGTACTCAGATTTTGGTGGAATGGTTGTAGGGAACGATTTCTATTTTACTTCTGCTCGAAACACTTCCCGCAAAAAGTACGGCTGGAACGAGGAACCGTTTTTGGATATTTACAAAGCCTCAATGGTAGGAGGAGTTGAAAAGAATGAATCGCTGTTGAATGGAGACGTAAATACAAAATACCACGAAAGCACCGTAGCGATAACGGCAGATGGCAAACGTATGTATTTTGATCGCAACGATTACTATAATGGCAAATACAAAAAAGACGAAGAAGGCATAAACCAGTTAAATATTTATTATGCCGAAAACGTGAATGGCGAGTGGAAAGATATTAAGCCCGTACCATTTAACGATCATCAATATTCAAACAGTCATCCAGCTTTAAGCCCAGACGGTAGCACACTTTACTTTACCAGCGACCGTCCCGGCGGAAAAGGTAAGGCAGATATCTATAAAGTTTCCCTAGCAAAGGATGGTTCTTTTGGAAATCCTGTAAACTTAGGCAGTAACATCAATACTGAAGGAAAAGAAGGTTTCCCATATGTAGACGCCAACGGCACGCTCTACTTTAGCAGCGACGCACATTTGGGAATGGGCGGACTGGATGTTTTTGCAGCAGAAGCTAACGGAGATACTTTTGGTGAAGTTAAAAACCTCGGTCTTGGAGTTAACAGTAGCGACGATGATTTTGCATATTCTTATAGTCCAGCCACTGAGGAAGGTTATGTGTCTTCCAACAGAAAAGGCGGCAAGGGAAGCGATGATATCTATAAAATAAAGAAATTGCAATCCTGCGAACTTCTAGTGATGGTTGTTGATGCCGAAACCGGGCAGGCCTTGGCCAACGCCAGATTGGATCTTTTTGATAGCAAGGAGAATAAATTAAAAAGCCAAAATACAGATGCCAATGGTAAGGGAACCTTAGCCGTTGCCTGCAACCAAGCACACGTAGTCCAGGCTTTTATGGATGGGTATGAAAGCAATGCCGAAACTATTGCTGCACAACGTAGTGGTGAGAAGAACGTGCGCATTGCCCTGCGACCAATTGACCAGATCGTGGAAGGCGAAATGGTAAAACTGAACCCGATCCTCTTCGACTTTGACAAGCATAACATTAAGCCGCAGGCTGCTTTTGAACTTGACAAGCTGGTAGAATTGATGAAGAAAAACCCAGATATGGTAATAAAAGTGGAAGGCCATACCGACAACCGCGGTAGCGATGCCTACAATATGGACCTTTCGGAAAGACGTGCCAGAAGTACGGTACAGTACGTCATTTCCAAAGGAATTGCCAAGGACCGTATAAGCGGCCAAGGCTTTGGAGAAAGCCGTCCGGCTGTGGATTGCGCCCCTAACTGTACCGAGGCCCAACACCAACAGAACAGACGTTCAGACTTCATTATCGTAAAGCGATAGTTTGATTCATAAACTGGTAACCAACCAGAAAAAGAACCCCTGCTTATTTCCATTGTGGAATGTTGTGGGGGTTTTCTTTTGGGTAAATTGAAAGCTGTGAATTGTGTAAAGTTTCTACTTTAACAGTGTAATGAGGCAATCGATCGATAGCGAAAAACTTGAATATTAAATGCCTTTTTTGAGATTTCACAGCTGCTACTATTTAAATTTTTTGGTTGAATTGATAGGCGAAATTCGAATGAATTAATTTTGTAGGAAAAACAGGGTGTTTTCTTACGTTTTAATGACTTTGCTATGGCTTTGCTATGGCTTTGCTATGGCTTTGCTATGGAGTATCCTTGGCTGGGTTATTTTTGTGACCCGACTTATGACCCGTCCTAAAATAACTATACAGGTTAAAGAAGAAATCCTGATATAGTTATACAAGTTTCAACGACCCTCCTAAGGGAGGATTATAGCTTATAAATCCGTTCCCAATATATCTCAAAAAAAAAGCTGCAAGTAAAAGTTTACTTGCAGCTTTATGGAATTTTATTATTGATACTTATTCCACTACAGAAACATTATCTATTTGGTAGGTTGTGGTAGTACCGTTGGACGCGCCTTCATATTGGTAAGCAATATAAACCACTTGGCCAGCGTATGCCGAAAGATCCACATCGCCTGAAGCGGTAAACTCATCACCATAACCGCTTGTGTTTCCACTGGAAATGGTTGCGTTCAAGTTTGTCCAAGTTGCTGTTGTGACGTCACCTGCAAAATCAGTTGAAATTTTCACTGTAAGCGCAGCGCCGTTATTAAAACCATCATTGGTTTCAAAAGTAAGAGTTGGAGCAGAGCCGCTAGGCAAAATAAGCCCTGGGGTAACTAACCACACTTCATATGGGTTTTCGTTTGAGTTGTATGCAGAGGTCTGCGCATATTTATTTGAATCGTACTCACGCACTTCGTAAAGGCGGGTACCGCCATTTACGTTTACATTTGTCCATCCTGAAATGTTTACATTCATGCCAGTACCTGCAGTTTGACCTTCAAAGTTTTCTGAAAAAGGCAATTCCAAAGCATCGCCGGGACCACCATTGCTGCACCGCTCTCCGTCCATCTGCACATCATCTGTATCGCGAATAAACAATTGGTAATCGCTGTTGAAAATACTCAAAACAGCAGTAAGGGTACCATTGCCTTCGGGTAGTGTCATATTTTTGAAATCTGCAAAGCCACTGGTTCTAAGCAATACCGTCTGTCCATCACAGTTTTCTATTGTTCTATTGACGCCAAAAGTATTGTTTAGGTTTCCGTATGCCTCAACACCCGCTACACCGTCCGGAAATTGAACACCTTCAAATTTAACTAGAGTATTCAATCTTGCAGGATTGGAGGCTTCTGCAACCCCTATAACGGTAGGAACTAATTCTACATTTTCAGTAGAACGCATGATGCGGTTTTCAAAATCTTCAATCTCTATACGGCCAACTTCATCACCATCCTGAGTACCGATGGTGGGTAAACCAGCATATTCACCAATATACAATCCATCTACGCGGAAATAGATTTTACGCCCCGGACCATATTTGGTATAAAGATCTGTTGCATTGGTAGAAATGGAAAGACCTGCTGTTGGATTTTCAGGTTTATCCTGAATGATAAGTTGCTTGTAATAATTGCCAGACTCATCGCTGGAAACTACGTAAGCCTCAATATAAAGGGGCTCTTGTGAATCTGGTCCTGCTTCAACTTTTACAGGTTCAAAACCTCCATACATAGCCTTAACAGCAACTATATTTGTATTTACATTAACGTTTGGTTCCTCCACGTTAATCTCCGGCACATTATAATCATCATCCTGTACACAGGAAGTAGCAATCATTCCTAAGAAAAATAGGAAAGGTATAAGTTTGATGTTCAGTATTCTTTTCATATTTATAAAATTAATTCTTTTTTTTCTTAATTAAAATCGAACGTAAAGGTTTAGGTAATAAGTTGTTCCGTAGCCGTACCAGTATTTTGGTCCAAATACGCGGGTGTCGTTTGCGGTGTCTTCAGAAAGGGTTCTGTAGTTTGCACTTCTACCTTGCTCAAAACCACCAGTTTTGTATTTTTCGTCGAAAATATTATTGATACTTGCAAAGAAGCCAACAAAATAATCTTTTATTTTCCAAGACTTTCCCCCCACGACGTTTACCAACATATAGTCGTCAAACTTTTCCTGCTTTAGTAATTCTCTTGCTACTGCTGGGTCGTAATCATTAAAAGGCTGTCCGTCTGTGTCCAAATAAAAATTTGATGTTCTTGTAAGTGGCGAAACGTCTATATAAGCATTATTGAAATAGTTGGTTGTAGCGCCGAACCACCAGAAGTCTGGATCGCGGTATTCAAATCCTATTTGGTAGGCTTGCTGAGGGCCGCCTGCAACTTTATAGTTTTCCAAATATGATTTTCCAAAGTTTACCACATTGTCAAAATCATCAGAGGTTATATATAAATTTGGGTTATTGTCATAAGTATTTTGGCCGTATGCAGCAGCACCTTTTAACTTGATAGTGGGAGTAACTTGGGCTTCTATACCAAACTCTGCTCCTACGTTTCTTTTGTCAATATCAGTCAAAACCTCTTGAACAAAAGCTGTGGTGGAATTGATTCCGGGAACTGAAATACCGTCGGCATAATAGAAGGAAATTTCAGAAGCATCCTGCATTAAAGTGTAGTAACCCGTTAAACGTGCTTTCACAATTGGAGAACGGAAAATGTAGCTTCCGTCTATACTTATATTTTTTTCTTCTGTTAAACCAATAACGGTATTGTTGTTCTGGCGTGAGTTTGAAAAGGAATTTCTAAGCGAAGGCGCATCAGTAAAATAAGCTCCGTTTACTTCCAAAATATGTCTTCCTGAAATTTTATAGGTAGCTCCAGCTTTTCCGCCGTAGGTTGTAAAATCCAATGCTTCACTTTGGCCAAAAGAATTGTCGGGGAAGTTTCCATTGCGGTACAATCCGTTTCTTTGGTATGTGGTTTTTCCTAACTTTCCTGCCAAGTAAAAATCTACTTTGGAATAGGTGAACTGGCCTTGCACAAAACCGTGATAGTCTGTGGCATCAAGCTCAAAGTTATATTTGAATTTATCCCCTTCCCCAACCACGCGGTCTGGGTTGTTCAAATCGCTTTGTGATTCATCGCCAAAGTTGAAGGTATCCACATCCAAATAACCATTGCCGCCAAGTAAATCTATCATATTGGCAAAATTGTTTGAGTTAAGGTTTCTGTAGTTAAATGAAGCGGTCAAAGCAATGTTGTCGGTTAACTGCGAGTTCAAAATAGTATTTGCAGAAAGTTGTTTGTCATCATTTCTATCTTCGTACAGATAGTATCGCGAAGTCCCTCCGTAAAAAATATTTGTTTCATAAATATCCTGCCAGTCTATTTGACCGTCATTCACAAAGTTTGAATAAGCTTGGTAGGCTCCTTCATAATTGGCGCCCGTTGGGTCTGCCAAAAAGTAACTTGGTAATTTTTGGTAATAGGTAGGGTCTGGGTTTGGCGCATTGTCGTAACCTAAACGGCTGTTACCGGTTTTACCAAATTGGTAACCAACATTTGTATTAAGTTGTGTTTTTTCTGAAATATCCCAGAAATGGTTCAGCATAACAACAGGTTCTTCTATTTCCCTGATACGTGAGTTGCGAATTTCACCGTCCTGCTCACCCCAATATGCATTGTATCGAGTTCCCTTAAGGTCATATACCTCTTGGGTATTTGGTGAAGATTTTCCTCTTCGGTTGGGCGCATAAAAGGCTGTAAGATTAAGGCTGTGGGCGTCGTTCAATCTTTTTTCTACTGAAGCAAAAAATGAATTGGCGTCATATAAAGTACCGTCATTAAAGCCCTCTTCCCCAAAGCGTCTAGCTATCAATACAGAATAGGCCCATCCACTAGGCAGCAGGCCGCTATTGTAGGAGCCCATAACTCTTCCTCGGTAACTTCTGTTGCTTGTGGCATAAGAAATGCGACCACCCTTGCGATATTGGGAAGCTCTCATAATTATATTTGTTGTGCCCGCAAGATGACCAAAATTGTATTCGTTGGCCGAAATTCCCATAGAAAACATCTGGTTGCGTTGCGCATCGTTAAGTCCGCCCCAGTTGGACCATTGCGGTCTTCCGTTGTAAAGTTTGTTCATCTCCAAACCGTTGATAAGCACTTTTCCGTCTTCAGAATCGTAGCCTCGTGGTCTGAAAAAAGTTGCGCTGAAATCATACGAAGCTGCATTCAAGAAAACATCTCTTGAAGCCTGAAGCAAGCCTGAAACATTGTAAGAGGTTCCCTCGTCTTCGTCCAGTTCGTTGTCGGAAAGACTGATAACTCCAATTTGAGCTTCAACGGCAGATAGATCTACTTCCATCAAGATTGATTCTAGAGCTACGGGTGTATTGGGTTGTATAGTTACAGGAATACGCAATGAAACATACCCTGATTTTAACAATACCAAAACTTGTTCGCCCTGCGGAAGGCTTTGTTGTGAAAAAGAAAAAATTCCTTCAGCATCTGTAGTTGTGCTGAAAATACTGTTTAAAATACTGACTTCTACGTCTGGTATTGGTTCACTGGAGTTGGTGTCTAGCACTCTACCAGTAATAACGGTTTCTTGGGCAAACATTGAAAATCCCGAAAAGAAAACCATGAAAGTAAAAATGAATTTGTTCATTCTAAAATTTAAAGTTTTAATATTAAGATATCTTTAAAATAGGGTGCAAAAATAAATTTTTTAAATGAAATAACTACTTTTGGCCTCATTAATGAATAAAACTTTACGCAAACATAATATTTAAACATCACTATGAAATTACCCATTTGGTTTTTCACCTTAACACTGCTAACATTTACCGCATCCTTCGGGCAAAATGAAAAGCAATACAAAGTAAACACTATCGCCTTTTACAACGTTGAAAACCTTTTTGACTATGAAGACGACCCACTTATTTTTGACGACGACCGTACCCCGGACGGGAAAGATCATTGGACCCAAGAGATTTATGAGGCAAAATTGGCCAATATGGCAAAGGTAATTTCAGAAATCGGTGAAGATGTTACAGGAACCTCTCCAGCAATCATTGGCGTTAGCGAAATAGAAAATCGGCGTGTACTTGAAGATCTTTTAAACCAGGAACCCTTGGTTAAAAAAGATTACGGCATTGTCCATTTTGACAGTCCTGACCGCCGTGGGATTGATGTTGCAATGTTATACCAGAAAAAACTTTTTACACCTACCAATTACAAGGCCTACGAACTTATAATCTATGACGATCAAGACCGCAGCAAGCGCATTTATACCAGAGATCAATTATTGGTAAGCGGTATGCTGGATGGCGAAAAAATTCACGTGATCGTTAACCACTGGCCCTCGCGAAGTGGCGGCGAAGCACGCAGCAGGCCCAAGCGTATAAAAGCCGCAGAACTTAACAAACAAATAATGGATTCATTATTCAGTGAAGATCCGTATGCAAAAATCATCACTATGGGCGATTTAAATGATGACCCCACCAATGAAAGTGTTAAAGAGGTTTTAAAAACCAAAAGTGAACGTGAAGAAATGAAACTAAAAGAGCTGTACAATCCTATGGAAGATATGTTTAAACAAGGATTGGGCACCTTGGCCTATCGGGACGGCTGGAACCTATTTGACCAAATTATTATTTCTACTGAATTAGCAAAAAAAGACTATTCAAGCTATCGTTTTTACAAAGCAGGAATTTTCAATAAAAGCTATTTGGCTACCCCGCGAGGACAATACAAAGGTTATCCTTTCCGAAGTTTTGTAAATGGATACACTGGCGGCTACAGCGATCACTTTCCTGTATTTATTTATCTTATTAAGGAGAAAAATTAGGGTAGAACAAACCTCTTTATTCAAACAAAAAAATCCTGCTGAAAAATAGCTCAGCAGGATTTTTTTTTGAAAATATATTTTCTTTTAGAACCAATCGTTCCACGGAATCCTGCTTAACATTAAAACCAATGCAATGGTATAGAAAATTGCCAAGGTTTTAAATTTGCCGCTGGAAAGCAGTTTCTTTTTATGTTTTGAATAACCTATGGTTATAAAAACTACGGTCAAAATCATAATCAAAGGATGCTCCACTGCATACAGCCGAGCGGTGGAATCTTTCATTACAACGCCCATTCCCGAACTGGTAATATTTTGCAATCCCAAGGGTGAAACAAAATAAAGCACCAACCCGATTAGAAATTGGATGTGCGTAACAATAAGCGCGAAGAGTGAAATTCTAAAGTCTTTGGCCCCGTATTCCCTTTTTGAGAAAAATCCTGCCAGTGCATTGATGGTTGCAAGCAAAATAATGAGGAGTACTAGATAAGCCCAGTAAGAATGAATAAATTGAATTGTTGTGTACATATGTGAGTGTTTTTGAAGTGCATCAAAGATAAGGTTTATAAATAAAAAAAATGCCCCAAAAAATTGGGGCATTTTATAAACTAATTTAATATTTGTTAGAAGTCATAACGGATGCTAGCGTTCCAAGTTCTTCCGTTACCATAATAGTAACCGAAGGAATCTTTTTGGCTTAAATACATCTCGTTAGTAGCGTTGTAGCAGTTTGCTCTAACAGTAAGGTCTTGTCCTCCAAAATTGAATTTGTAAGTAATTCCAGCGTCTAATACACTATATGCTGGCAAAAGCTCAGCCTGATAAACCTCTCCCGATAAGGATGCACCAATTACATCGTCAGCATCAACAAATCCGTAAAGATCTGTATAAATGTTATAATCAGCATCTACGGTAAGGCCACCAATAACGTTGTATTTGAAACCAAAACCAAAAGAAGTTTGTGGAGCATTGCCCACTTTTGTTCCGCTCAAATCAACTGAACCTTCTTCCAACAATGCATTGGTTTCGTTATCTCTGGTTTGAAAAGGTGTTTTTCCATCATACTTCCAGTTACCTATACTTCCGAAAGCTCTCAACATAAAGGCACTTGAATGGCGATATTTCCCTTCAAATTCAAATCCTTTGTGAACTTGGGTAATGTCTGTAAACTTTTGGTAACGGTCTACTTGCTCAACAGGATTTGATGAGCTAGGGTCTGCTTCAATAAATCCTCCTCTAAGGAATCTGTTACCCCAAGAGGTATAATATCCATTCAAATCCAATGAAAATCTACCTGAACGAATTCTATAACCTACTTCAACTCCTAAAATTTCTTCGTTTTCAATTTCGTTATCTCCTTCAAGGATATAGTTTGAGTTTCTAATATCATCAAAAATATTATCCAGGAAAGGCTGTCTTGAATAATAACCGGCATTGGCAAAAATGGTATTGTTTTCAATAAAGGTATAACCCATTCCACCTTTCAGGTTGTAGCCAAGTTTGTTTACTTTATCAGACTTTCCAAAGCCATCTACACCTTCAACTTCTACTCCTTGCGCGCGACCCTCTCTTTGGTAGCTTTGTGTAGAAACAGCACCTTGTACAAATGCTGAGAAGTTATCAGTTTTATACTCAGCTTGTCCAAAACCACCTATGTAATTTATATATTCTGAATAGTCAAAGTTGAATCGTTGCGCTTCATCTGCTCCATTAAATAACGCTGCCCATGGATTTGCTTCAAAGGTTTCACTTATTACGTAATCACTGTCTCTTTGGCCAGCGTAACCAAAATTATCTGCATATCCCTGAAGTCCTAAAAGGTCGTTCATTTGGTACCAGTGGCTTCCTTTATAAAAACGTGTGTCAACACCTATGTTTAAGGTGAAATTATCGCTTAGGTTACTTTCAAGGTTAGAAAGAAAACCATACCAGTTATGGTTGTTTACTGACATTCTGCGTGCAAGTGAACCACCACCAAAGCTTCCAATTCCATTTTCAGCTCCTTCAATATTGCTCTCTTCGATGGCGTCAAAATCTACCTCACCGTTTGCATCACGTATAATATTTCTTGAGCTTCCAGCAGGGCCTGTTCCTCCACCACGCCCAAAAGACGCATAAAGCACAGATGATAAGTTAGTTCTATCACTTATATTCCAATCCCAGTTAAGGTTGATAATTGGTTTGTGGTAGTAATTTCTTCTGAAGGTATATCGTTCTCCGTTATAGAATCCTGAATTGGCGTTATAGCGTTTTCCGTATTGATCATAATCTTCCAAAGAATCTGAGAAGTTTTGATCGTGCCACTGTGGCGCACCAGTCAACAAGAAATTGAAAGAGTGAGTGTCATTTGGCACATAACCTACGCCAATAAAATAGTTTTGACCTTGACCGGCAGTACCGTCTGAATATTTACGGTGTGCTTGCCAGTGATCAAACATAATGGAATAAGCCCATTTTCCTTTTAATCCGGAATCGTAACTTAATGTTCCTTTAAAATAGCTATCATTACCAGTCATAAATCGAGCAAAACCGCCCTCTTTTCTTCCAGCGGCACGAGATACGATGTTTACAGTTCCTCCAACTGACGAAATAGCCAATTTTGAAGAGCCCAAACCACGTTGAACCTGAACTGCATTAGCTACATCGCTCATACCTGACCAGTTAGACCAATACATTTTTCCGTCTTCCATACCGTTGATTGGCTGTCCATTTAAAAGGAAAGCGGTGTTTGTTTGGTCAAAACCACGCAAAAACATTTGTGAATCACCAAAACCTCCAGCTTGGTTAGAAACGTAAACACTTGGTGTGCTTTTCACCACCTCTGGAAACTCAACGTTACCAACTGCCTTAGCTTGAATTTCAGCAGCGGAAATAGTTGAAACGGCAATAGGGGTTTGACGGTCCTTTGCCATATCTATAATTCCTTTTCCCACGATAACTACTTCTTCAAGGGCATCAGAATCTACTGTAATTTTAACGGTACCTAAGTTTGCGGCTCCATTTACAGCTTTAAAAGGAACTTTTTCAATAGTGTACCCAATGTAAGAGATGGTAAGCGTACCCGTTGCAGCGGAAGTTTGCAGTGTAAAATTTCCGTCAAAATCGGTAATGGCACCGTTAGTAGTGCCAGTTTCAACAACGTTGGCACCAGCCAAGGGGTCGTTGGAATCAGAATCGATTACCGTACCGGTAACCGTTGTTTGTGCAAAAGCGGCAAAACCGCCCAATAAAAAAACAAGAAATAGAAACTTTCTCATGAATTTGGATTTAGGTTTAAAATTTCGGCAAAAGTACAATCTTAAATAATTATCCGCCAATAAAATTGATTAAGAAATCTTTAAGAGAAATACTTAGGATTAAAGTTAAAATTTAGAGCCTAAATGTCTGATAAAATGAGAGTTAGTTAATAACAATGTTATTAACATGTTAAGCGAATGAAAAAATTAAAACATGATGCAGTCCAATTCTTCCTTCATAGGTAGCAGATTTGCGAAATATTGCTCGTGCAATTCTTTCGGTAAGGGCTGCGAAAAAGGGGTGTCTTCCTTAAAAGGATCTACTTCTTTTCCATTTTTCCAGAAACGGTAACATACATGTGGTCCACTCGTGTTGCCGGTCATACCAATCCAGCCAATTACATCGCCCTGGCTCACGTGTTGCCCTACTTTTACGTTTCTGGCTTTCATATGAAGATATTGTGTTTCATACGTGCCATTATGCCTTATTTTAACATAATTTCCGTTACCGCCACGACGCTCAGATTTAGTCACTACGCCATCTGCTGTAGCCAAAATAGGAGTTCCCACAGGCGCAGCAAAATCGGTTCCGCGGTGTGGACGAAGTTTAAAACCGTAATATTTTATTCTTCGGTTTAAATTATATCTGGAAGATATTCTACTGAATTTTACGGGAGCTTTTAAAAAGGCACGCTTTAAATTGTTAGCATTTTCATCGTAATAGCCTGAGAGTTTTCCCAAAGAATCTGAAGAAAATTTAAAGGCATACAGAGGTTTGCCCCTATGCTCAAAATAAGCGGCCTTAATTTCCTTAAGTCCGCCAGGAATGGTGTCATCAATAAACTTTTCAGTATAAATAACCTTAAAACGATCACCGGGCTGCAACTTAAAAAAATTGATGGTCCAGGCATAGATATTTGCTAATTGATCCGTCATATAAGGACTTAGGTTCTGTTCTTCCATAGTTGCGGAGAGTGAACTGGTAATAACTCCAGATGCCGTTCTATCTTCATAACGAACAGGCTTTTGACTGTTGAATATGGAAAGCGTATCCCTAAAATCTACTACCGCAAAATCGACCTTATTGGTTTCATAAATAAAGACTTGGGTTTTGTTGAGGGAATCTTTGGAATTTAAGAGGACATAGGGTTTTCCAATTCCTATTTTTCGAACATCGAAGCTATCACGAAATTTAGTGGCCACTTCCATAATTTTTTCCTGTGGCACGCCATTGGCAAAAAGTATATCTCCAAAAGTATCACCTTTACGAATAGTGTCCCGAATTACGTTAAAATCATTAAGTATATAGCCGTATTGCTCAATGATGGCTTCTTCAGCAACAGTGTTTGTTTCGGGAAGTTCAACATTATTGTTTTCACAAGCAGTGGTAAGCAGTATAAGGGTTAGCGTGGCTAATATTATTTTCTTCAATGATGGGGAATTTTCTGTATTAAGTATTTAATCTGCAATTATTTTAAAAGAGTGTTGCAATCCTTTAAATTCAGTCAGGGTTGCTTTAAGCGATCCTACTGCCAAATCTGCCTTCACAAGGAGGGGGATTTTGTTATTATCATCACTGATCCAGACCGTTAGGCTCTCTTTTTCCTTAAAGACACGGCCCGATTGTACATAGGGTCTAAAGATCAATGTTCGGACGCGCCCAAAATTAGTATCTAAAACTTCTTTTCCAAGGAATTTTAACCTGAATTTGTAATTTTCTTTGTCGAAAAACATATTCATCTCAACCACGTCACCCGCTTTTATGTTTTCAGTTTCCAGTTGATTCCGGAGATAATAAAAAGCTGAAATCATGTCCTGCGTATCTTTTGGGAACGAAAAGACCGTAATTTCATTGTGTTTTTTATCGTTTACTGTTGCTTTTTGGGTGCTATGGTTAAAGTCTATCTCAATATCTTTGGTGTATCCGCCTTCGTCAATCTTCCGAATAAAACGGTAGGGAATATCCTTTTCCTTATCAATATAGGATTGATAATCATCCTCAACTTTAAAAAACCATTTTGAAACTCCCACGGTTTCACCGTAACCACGTACGTGAAAGACTTCTTTTCCCTTTATTGTGGTATTTTTTACTTTGAGGGTGGCATAACCTGCAGTAACAAAACCATAATGGACACGGAATTTGAAAAATTCGCCATCACCGTAAGCCCTTTCTTGTGCAGAAAGAAAAAAAATGTTACTAAAAAGAATTAAAAGCACAAATAGCTTTTTCATAAATAATACTTAGGTATTTATGGTTTTTAAAAATACAACTACCGTTCCAAAATAATAAAACCCCACCTTCTTTAAGACGATGGGGTTTATATAATGTTACATTTTATAAAGTTCCTCTCTGTGCCTGTTCCCGCTCAATAGATTCAAAAAGCGCCTTAAAGTTTCCGGCACCAAAACCTTTTGCACCCATACGTTGGATAATTTCAAAGAAAAGCGTGGGTCTATCTTCCACGGGTTTAGTAAATATCTGTAATAGATAACCCTCTTCATCGGCATCAATCATTATGGAAAGTTTTTTAAGCTCATTGATGTCTTCTTTCATCATCTTCATGTGATCGCCTAATCTGCGCGGAATGTCATCATAATAAGCTTGCGGCGGGGGTGGTAAAAATTCTACGCCGCGCTCCTTCAGCTGGCTAACTGTTTTAATGATATCATCCGTAGCCACCGCTAAATGCTGTACACCGGAGTCTTCATAAAAATCCAAATATTCCTCGATCTGTGATTTCTTTATTCCTTTGGCCGGCTCGTTTATGGGGAATTTGATGCGCCCATTGCCATTGCTCATCACCTTGCTCATCAGCGCCGAATACTCTGTGTGTATCTGCTTATCATCAAACGAAAGGAAATTTACAAAGCCCATTACATCCTCGTACCATTTTACCCATTTGTTCATTTGGCCCCAGCCTACGTTGCCTACCATGTGGTCTATGTATTTCAGGCCTGTAGGGGTTGGGTTATAATCGCTTTTCCATTCGCGGAAACCTGGTAAAAATGTTCCTTTGTAGTTTTTGCGTTCCACAAACATATGTACTGTTTCGCCGTAGGTGTATATCCCGCTGCGCACTACTTCACCGTGCTCGTCTTTTTCAACAGTGGGTTCCAAGTAGGGTTTTGCGCCACGCTTGGTGGTTTCCTCAAAAGCACTCGTAGCATCATCTACCCATAAGGCAATAACCTTTACGCCATCGCCATGTTTAACAATATGGTCATTAATGGGTGATTTACTATTTAAAGGCGTTGTTAAAACAAGCTTGATTTTGTCCTGTTTAAGAACATAGCTAACAGAATCTCTTGATCCAGTCTCTAAACCTTTATATGCGTAGGATTGAAATCCAAAAGCAGTTTTGTAGAAATGTGCAGACTGTTTAGCGTTGCCAACGTAGAATTCAACGTAATCGGTGCCCAATAAGGGCAGAAAATCTTCGGCGCCCTCAAATATTTTTTCCAGTCCGTAATCGACTGATTTTACTTCTTTGCTCATAATTTAAGTTTTCAATAATCTTATTAATTTAACTCAGAATATTTTAGATAGAATAGCTTCATTTATAATGAAAATAGTTTTCAAATTCATTTAACCGCAAAGGCGCAGAGAACGCAAAGACCACAATCTACTGCTTACTGCAACTGCGACTGCCAACTCATTCCTCCAACCAACTCTGGTAATACGTACCATCCGAGAGTTTTAAACCATCTTCGGTAACCTGTAATGGTTTAAACGTATCAACCATAACGGCCAGTTCTTCTGTTTCCGTTTTACCAATACTTCTTTCCGCGGCGCCGGGATGCGGGCCATGGACAATACCGGCAGGGTGAAGCGTGATTTGTCCTGCTTCAATATCATTCCTACTCATAAAATCGCCATCTACGTAATATAACACCTCATCGCTATCTATATTGCTGTGGTTGTAAGGCGCCGGAATACTCAGCGGGTGATAATCATACAGCCTAGGCACAAAACTACAGATAACCATGGCATCTGTTTCAAAAGTTTGGTGCACTGGGGGCGGTTGGTGGATTCTTCCGGTAATTGGTTCAAAATCGTGGATTGAAAAGGCGTACGGAAAGTTGTACCCGTCATAACCCACGACATCAAAAGGATGGGTGGCGTAAACCATTTCAAAAATATCGTCCTGTTTTTTCACCTTTACCAAAAACTCACCTTTTTCATCACGAGTTTCCAACTCTTGCGGCTTGCGGATGTCGCGTTCACAATAGGGCGAGTGCTCCAGCAACTGGCCAAACCAGTTTCTATATCTTTTTGGGGTGTAAATTGGGCGGCGCGATTCAACAATAAAAAGTCGGTTGTCTTCGGTATCAAAATCTATTTTATAAATAATTCCGCGGGGAACCAACAAATAGTAACCATACTTAAAATCGAGGTTTCCTAAAAAAGTTCGCAGTTTTCCGCTGCCTTTGTGGATGAAAATCAACTCATCGGCATCGGTGTTTTTATAAAAATAATCTTTTTGCGATTCTTGCGGCGCGGCAAGTATTATGCTACAATCGCTATTGGTGAGTACCGTTTTACGACTGTTGAGATAATCTTTTTCAGGTTTTACATCGAAACCTTTTAGCCGAAGCGATTCCATATTATTGGCGCGTGCAATCTTCGGAGCTACGTTGTATTGCGTTTTTATTTCCTTGACCTGCGTGGGTCTGTGTTCGTGATAGATATTGCTATACATTCCATCAAAACCCACGGTACCGAAAAGTTCTTCGGAATAAAGGGTTCCGTCTGGTTTTCGGAATTGTGTATGGCGTTTGGGCGGTATTTTGCCCAGTTTGTGGTAGAAAGGCATCTGTTATTGTTTATTACTTATTTTTATTTTTTATTGATTCTGAAGAATAAGATACGTTAAAATCAAGCTTCCTACAAATATCGGAAAAATATTGAAGCTAAACCGCTAAGTTTTTACTAAAACCGATAGCCCAATGCCACATACCATTCGCTTTCATTAAGCTCAGGCGAATAGGAATATTTAATCTCCATCGGTCCTAGAACGGTTTCCAGCCCATACCCTGCTGAAAATCCCGAATAGTCTACCCCGTCAATCCACTGGCCGTTTTCAAAAAGATCATTCCCCACATTGGCGATGTTTGCAGAAATATTGATATGGTTTTTTCTGAAAATTTCATAGTCAAATGTAAGTGTGGATTTAAGATATGTATTTCCGCGAAGCGAAATAGCTTCGTACCCCATAAAGGGAATAATGTTGTTCATCTCCTTAAATCCATAGCCCCCCAATGCAAAATCCAATGAGGTGGTTTCGGGTCCGCCCCATTTAAAACCACCCTCGGTAGTTAAATGAGCCGAAATTGTGTTAAAAAATGTATGGGCATAACCCATCTTTGCTTTTGCCAAAGAGAATGGCTCAAAACTCTTGTTTCGCCCGTGGGCCAATAAATACCAATGAAAATCACCTGAAAAATAAGCTCCTTTTTTTGGAAAAAAACTATTATCATAAGTGTCATACTTCAAAAACCCAAACGCACTGTAATAATTGGTGCTTTCAAAAACCGTTCGGGGAAGGTTGTTTTCATCTGTACCTATAGTTTCCGAAAGATAACGAAGGTATTTATGCTCTCCTCCCAGACCGAAAATCAAGGTCCTGCGGAAAAGGGTCTCAAAATAAAGCTGGTTGGTAAAATCGCTATATTTAATGGAAAGTTTATTGACAGGCACCGATATCTCCGCATCAAAATCGGGATTGATAAAATCCAACGGCACATCGGTTTCAAAAAAATGATACTTGGAATTGAAGCCCACGCTCCAGTAAAATCCCTTGTCTATATAATATTCAAAATTGTACCGCAAGTTGTCGCCAGCAATTAAATCCAGCGAGGCAATATCGTTATTGGTAAGAAGCCGCTTTTTGGTAATATTTACCAATGCGGCCGTTCGGAAAAGATCGTCATAATGTGCCGCAAAACGCAGCATCATGGAAGACCGGCTCTCGCGCAGTTGTAGCAGGAGTGTATTTTCATTGTTTTCGTCCTCAATCAACCTGTAATTAATGTCCTGGAAATTCCCAGTTGCCGAAAGGTTGTTTATCCCCTCACTAAAATCTTCATAGGTTATTTCATCGGGCGTGCGCAATTTCAATTTCCCCAAAACATAGCTTCGGGTATATTTTTCGTTCCCCTCTATTTTAACTTCTTTTATATAAATAAAGTCATTGGCATCAAACTTTACTTCTTCACGGTTTACAGGCTTTTGCCTCGAAGCGATATTTTCAAGCTCCTCCCTATATGATTCTGCTGCAACAATTCCAGATTCTACAATATTTTTCCCCTCATCAAAAGAAACTACCGAGAAATCCTGAATGTTCGGATGAATATAGACATCTGTTTTTTCACGCTTCTTAATCATGTCGTTAATGGTTCGATAGTTATTTATCTGGACCAATACATCAAAAGCAGATCTCAAATTGTCCCTATTTTTTAAGCTATCCTGTACATCAACCCCTATGATTATATCCATCCCTTTGGCACGCACCTCATTTACGGGATAGTTGTTCACCACCCCGCCATCAATCAATACTTTATCGTCAATCACCACAGGACTGAAAAGCGACGGCAACGCCCCGCTGGCCGTAACCGCACGCGGAAGGTAACCACGATCAAGGATTACTTCCTTTCCAGTTTCAACATTGGTTGCCACACAGAAAAAAGGAATGGGCAATTTGCTGAAATCTGAAACCGTGCTCACATGGCTCGTTAATTTGGAAAGCAGGTTATACACATTCTGCCCCTTTGAAAGTCCCGAAGGGAAACTTACCTTAAATTTATCAAAAGGCAACACCAAGGCATATTTTTCAGCTTCCTGTTTTTCGTAAAACGTTTTTGCGCTCCGCGGAATATCATCTTGTATCAAACTGCTGAAATCCGTTTCCCGAAAAATACTGTCAAGTTGCGTTGCCGAATACCCCGAAGCATACAGCGCCCCGATAATTGCGCCCATGCTCGTGCCGCCAATGTAGTCTATCCGCACGCCCGACTCTTCAATAACCTTCAATGCGCCAATATGCGCCAAACCTTTTGCCCCGCCACCGCTCAAAACCAGACCTACCTTTAGGTCCTTCTCAGCTTTTTCTTGTGAAAAGACAAAGGTTGAAATTATCAGGAAAAATATAAAGAGCAATCTTTTCATTTGTACATTATTGGATTGAAAAATTTCTGAAATTTTAAAACTTTGGCACTGATTATTTTACGCATAGCCCATATCATTTTACTCATTGACCAAAAAACTTACTCATAGGCAATATCATCTTACTCATTGACCAAAAAACTTACTCATAGCCCATATCATTTTACTCATAGCCCAAAAAACTTACTCATAGGCTATATCATTTTACTCATTGACCAAAAAACTTACTCATAGGCAATATCATCTTACTCATTGACCAAAAAACTTACTCATAGCCCATATCATTTTACGCATTGAACAAAAAACTTACTCATAGGCTATATCATTTTACTCATTGACTATATAACTTACTCATAGGCCATAGCATCTTGCACATTGTCCATATCACCTTACGCAACGCCAAACAGCTATTACACTTCACTCAAGATTTATTGCTGAAATGTTCTACCAACTTCTTCGCCCTGCTCGGACCAATCACTTTTGAAAGCTCCTCAAAACCTGCCGAGGCAATCCGCTTCGTGCTTTTAAAGTGTTTCAACAATTCCACAACCGTTTTTTCACCAATGCCGGGAATGGTTTCCAGTTCAGTATTTAAAGCCTGCTTGCTACGTTTGCTGCGGTGAAAGGTAATGCCAAAACGGTGCGCTTCGTTGCGCAATTGTTGTATTATTTTTAAAGTCTCGCTCTTCTTGTCCAAATACAGCGGAATAGGGTCATCGGGATAAAACAATTCCTCCAAACGCTTTGCGATACCAATAATAGCAATTTTCCCGCGTAATCCCAGTTTGTCCAGACTTTTTAGAGAAGAAGACAACTGCCCCTTTCCCCCATCTATGATGATTAGTTGCGGTAAGGGTTGCTCCTCGTCCAGCAATCTTTTGTAACGGCGGTAAACAACTTCTTCCATCGAGGCAAAATCATCTGGCCCCTCCACGGTTTTTATGTTGAATTTGCGATAATCCTTTTTACTCGGTTTCCCGTTTTTGAAAACCACACAGGCCGCCACCGGGTTTGTGCCTTGAATATTACTGTTGTCAAAACATTCTATATGTCGTGGTTCTTCGGTCAACCTTAAATCTTTTTTCATCTGAGCCATAATACGCTTTTCATGGCGATCCGGATCCACGATTTTTGCCTGCTTGAATTTTTCTATTCGAAAATATTTCGCATTCCTTTCAGAAAGGTCCAGAATTGCTTTTTTATCGCCCAGTTTCGGCACGTGTACTTTTATATCCTCACCCAATTCCACTTCAAAAGGCACATAAATTTCCTTTGAAAGCGAATTGAACCGTTGCCTAATTTCCACAATGGCAAGCTGCAGCAATTCTTCATCGGTCTCGTCCAACTTCTTCTTTATTTCCAACGTATGCGAGCGGATAATCGCGCCGTGCGAAAGCTGCAGAAAATTAACATACGCATAGCTTTCATCAGAAATTATCGAGAAAACATCCACGTTGTTGATCTTCGGGTTTACCACCGTGCTTTTGCTTTGGTAATTTTCCAAAATATCGATCTTCTCTTTTACCCGCTGTGCCTGCTCAAACTTCAGATCGGCCGCCAAATCTTTCATCTGACTTTTGAATTTGTGCAGTGAATCCTTAAAATTTCCCTTCACAATATTGCGGATGGCCTCAATATTATCGTGATATTCCTTTTCGGAATAAAGCCCCTCGCAAGGCCCCAAACAGTTTCCCAAGTGATATTCCAGACACACTTTATACTTCCCCGCCCTAATTTTTTCTTCGGAAAGGTCGTAATTGCAAGTGCGCAACGGATACAGGCCTTTTATCAAATCCAACAGCGTGTGTACGGTTTTCATACTCGTGTACGGCCCGTAATATTCGCTGCCGTCCTTTATCATTCTTCGGGTGGGGAAAACCCGCGGAAAGCGTTCGTTTTTAATGCAAATCCACGGATAACTTTTATCGTCTTTCAGCATCACGTTGTAGCGTGGCTGGTAATTCTTTATAAGATTGTTTTCCAGCAAAAGCGCATCGGTTTCGGTTTTAACTACGATGTGCTTGATGGTCGCAATTTTCTTCACCAACAGTCGCGTACGGTTGTTATCAAAATTTTTAGTGAAATAGGACGAAACGCGTTTTTTCAGGTTTTTTGCCTTGCCCACATACAGCAGTTTCCCGTCCTTATCGTAATATTGATAAACGCCGGGCGAATCGGGAAGGGTTGCAATTTGAAGTGTTACCGAAGCATTGGCCATAGGCTCAAAGATACTTGCTATTTTGTTTTTTAAGGAATTTTTCCGCTATCAAAAATAGTTAAGAAACGGTTAAATGAAGCTTATTCAAAATCCAAATTCCCCAATCTTGCGTATCTATTTACAACCAACCCGAAATAATGCGTAAAAGCAAATTACATATTTCCTTTAAAAAGTACTTTGTGCTTTCCCTGTCGATTTTTTATCTGCTCAACCCGATGCAGAAACAGCTAGTGGAAGGAATGCACACATTTTCTCACGTGCTGGCGCATACAGATTATTCGCACCACCAAGAAGACCATTTGTTGGGCCACGAACATACGCACGAGCACAAACTGATTACATTTTTCTCTAAAATATTTTCTTCGGAAGAGACCAGCGATCACGATAGTATGTATTTCAATTATACTTTTGATAAGCATTTTGCACAGGACTATCCCCCCGTCAATTTCAAATTTAAAACAAATATCAGCAACATTTTTACTTACACTTTTCATATTCCGACAAGCGTAAAAACCATCCCCAGCCCGCCTCCCGAAACATTCTTTTCATAAGTTTTGCAATATAAATTTAATTGAATTTTCCGTGTCACGCTGAGCCTGTCGATGTGCACGTCCAGAGATGTCTTTAACAAGCTCAGACTGATAAAACACGTTACGTATATTCAAATAGAAATTTATTCCGCAAGCATATTTTAACCGAGACATTTTTTGTTCGGTAACCCAATTATTTAAATTTTTTAAACCAATCACCCATGAAAAAAATACTCTTACTGGGGCTGATGCTATGCTTTGGTATTGCGCAATCGCAATCGCTAAAAGGAAAAGTAACAGACCCCAATAATTCACCTTTAGAAAATGTAGCGGTTTTTGACCGCACCTCGGGCAATCATACCCACACCGACGCCTCTGGAAAATTTTCACTTGAAAATGTAGCCGAAAACGACCAAATAAGCTTTTCAATTTTAGGCTTCAATACTTTTGAATACACAGTAGCTGCCAAAAGTTTTTCGGAACCTATAAACATTACTTTAAACGAAGCCGCAGTTTCTTTAGAACAGGTTACAATCACACCCGAAGTAAACACGCTCAGCCAAATAGTGGCGGTAGATTTAAAGACCGCGCCCGTAAAATCGTCGCAGGAAATATTGCGGAAAGTTCCCGGGTTAATCATTGGCCAGCACGCCGGCGGTGGAAAAGCGGAACAAATATTTTTGCGCGGTTTTGATATAGACCACGGAACCGACATCAATCTTTCCGTAGATGGAATGCCCGTAAATATGGTTTCGCACGCACACGGGCAAGGGTACAGCGATTTGCACTTTTTAATCCCGGAAACCATCGAGAAAATTTCCTTCGGAAAAGGTCCATACAACGCGAAATACGGCGATTTTGCCACTGCAGGTTACGTAGCTTTCAAAACCTTGGACAAGCTAGACAAAAGCTCTATTTCTGTGGAATACGGGCAGTTTGATGCTTTTAGGACCGTGGGGCTTTTCAATCTTTTGGATACCAAAAACAGCAATGCTTATGTCGCGGCTTCGCTCAATACTTTTAACGGTCCGTTTGATTCGCCACAGAATTTTAACCGTTTCAATATGATGGCGAAATACAATCTGAAATTGCCCGACAACCAAAAACTGCAACTTACCGCTTCGCATTTCCAAAGCAAGTGGGATGCTTCGGGGCAGATTCCGCAGCGCGCCATTGACGATGGTTCCATCGGGCGTTTTGGGGCCATTGACGATACCGAAGGCGGAAACACCAGCCGTACCAATTTGCTGATAAACCATTCCAAATTGCTTTCAGAAAACAAAAAGTTGGAAACCCGAGCGTATTATTCGCATTATGATTTTGAACTGTTTTCAAACTTCACTTTCTTTTTGGAAGACCCAGTAAACGGCGACCAAATTGCGCAACGCGAAGACCGAAATATTTTGGGTTTCCAAACCGAATTTTCAGATAAAATAAATTCTGAAACGCTTGATTTTAAATACACCGCCGGGATTGGCGTTCGTTACGACGATGTGAACGACGTGGAACTTTCACACACCAAAAACCGTTATGAAATTTTGGATCGGATTGCCTTCGGAAATGTTGACCAGATTAACAGTTTTGCATTTTTGAATACGGAATTCGGGCTGGGCGATTTCAAAATAAACCCTGCCGTGAGATTGGATTATTTCAAATTTGATTACGAAAACAAACTTTCGCCAACCTACGATAACCGAAGTGAAAGCAAGGTTTTCGCAAGTCCGAAGTTGAACTTTATTTACAGCCCCAACCGCGATTTCCAATTGTTTTTGAAAACGGGAATCGGTTTCCATTCAAATGATACCCGCGTGGTTGTTGCCAATGGCGGAGAGGATATCTTGCCTGCGGCCTACGGTGCCGATTTGGGCGGAATTTACAAACTGACGGACAATCTAATTTTTAACACAGCCTTTTGGGCGCTCTTTTTGGAACAGGAATTTGTGTATGTGGGCGACGCCGGAATTGTGGAGCCCAGCGGAAAAACCCGCCGATTGGGCGTGGATTTTGGGCTGCGTTACGAAGCATTGGACTGGCTGTATTTTTATGGCGATGCAAACTATACCTACGCGCGAAGCACGGAGGAACCCAAAGGTGAGGATTACATTCCGTTGGCGCCGGATTTTACTTCATCGGGAGGAATTGCCGTTGAAAATCTCGCAAACTTTTCGGGCGGATTGAATTATCGTTTTATTAAGGATAGAGCCGCAAACGAAGACAAAAGCATTATTGCCGAAGGTTATTTTGTACCCGATTTCAACATAAATTATACTTTCAGAAACTTTGTTTTTGGAATTGCAATTGAAAATCTCTTAGATACCGAATGGAACGAAACCCAATTTGCAACCGAAAGTAGATTGTTTGACGAGCCGGAAGCTGTGGAAGAAATACACTTTACGCCCGGCACGCCGTTTTTCCTAAGAGGAAAGGTAACCGTTAATTTTTAACTAATGATTTTAGGGGCAATGTTCTTTTTGGTTAAATTGCACGCACAATAACCAACTATGAACATTGCCATTTTATCGCGTGGGGAGGCGCTTTATTCCACCCAAAGTCTTTTAAAAGCTGGCGAAGCGCGCAACCACACCATGGAGGTTTTGGACCCTTCCTATTGCAACCTAGCTGTGGAAAACGGAAAAGCCGTCCTCTATTTTCAAAATGAATTGGTGGATGACCTACACGCGGTAATTCCCAGAATTGGCGCCTCAAACACTTATTTTGGCACAAACGTGGTCCGCCATTTTGAAGCGATGGGGGTTTTTAGCGTGGTTTCTTCCGAAGGAATTAGCAATAGCCGCGACAAATGGACCTGCTTTCAAATTTTGGCAAAACATCAAATTCCCGTGCCTCGAACTGTTTACGCTTCGTTTTTTGAATTTGAGGAACAATTGAAAACCTTTAACGGCAAGCCAATAATCATCAAACTTTTGGAAGGCACGCACGGCGAAGGCGTTATTCTTACTGAAAGTCCGCAGAATGCTTTGGCAACGATTGAAACCTTAAATGCCGCCGGCGTGAAATTTCTATTACAGGAATATATTGAAGAAGCAAACGGCGCCGATGTTCGCGCCATAGTGGTGGACGGCGTAGTGGTTGCGGCGATGAAACGCAAATGTAAGATTGGTGATTTCCGCAGCAATTTGCACCGCGGCGGCACTTCAGAAATGATTTCGCTCTCTTCCGCAGAGGAAAAAATTGCCATAAAAGCAGCAAAGGCAATGAATTTGGGCTTTTGTGGGGTGGATATTCTGCAATCGAAAAACGGGCCTTTGGTTTTGGAAATCAACAGCACCCCGGGACTGGAGGGTATCGAAAATACCTCGGGAAAGAATGTTTCGAAAAGCGTGATTGGGTTTATTGAGCGGAATAGGAAGTAGCAGTTTTTAGTGGCAGTAGGCGGTAATTTCGTATTTTATCCTTATTAATTATCAGGATGGAATTTTTATTATTTAAATTGCAATTACAAAACCCCTAAACCATTGAAAAGAAACATAGGCAGAATAGACAAGGCAGACTTTCCATTGCTGAATCTCTTCGATATTGAAGTGAAAATTGACACGGGCGCCTACACTTCTTCCATACATTGCAAAAACATGAAAGTTGAAGACAACTACCTGAAATGCAACTTTTTGGACGAAGAACATCCCAGCTACCACGAAAAGGAAATCATTTTTGATGAATATGATGTAAAAGTGGTAAGAAGCAGCAATGGTCAATCTGAAGCGCGATATAGAATAAAAACGGAAATTGTTCTTTTTGGTAAAACCCACCCAATTTATTTAACACTGAGCGACCGTGAAGAGATGCGTTTTCCCGTACTTTTGGGAAGAAATTTTTTGAGCAATAAATTCATGGTGGATATTAACAAAACCAACCTTTCCTTCAAACTAAAAAACAAACAATGAACATCAAAATATTATCGGCAAACAGCCATTTATATTCCACCCAACGCCTCGTAGAAGCTGCAAAAAAAAGAAAGCACGACGTTGAAGTTATAAATCACGCCAAGTGCGATATTGTAATAGAAAAGAAAAACCCTGTTATTTATTACAAAGGCCACAAACTAGACCACACCGATGCGGTGATTCCGCGTATTGGGGCTTCCGTCACTTTTTACGGAACTGCCGTGGTTCGCCAGTTTGAAATGATGCGCGTTTTCACAACTACGGAAAGTCAAGCATTGGTGCGCTCACGCGATAAATTGCGAAGCTTGCAGGTTCTATCCCGTGCGGGATTGGGATTGCCAAAAACCGTTTTTACCAATTATTCCAAAAACGTAAAGGAGATAGTGGACCAAGCCGGTGGTGCGCCCGTAATTATTAAACTGTTGGAAGGCACGCAGGGCATTGGTGTAATTCTTGCGGAAACCCGAAAAGCAGCCGAATCTGTAATTGAAGCATTTAACAATTTGCAGGCGCGGGTTATCGTGCAGGAATTTATAAAAGAAGCTGGAGGCGCAGATATTAGAGCATTTATTGTGGACGGCCAAGTAATTGGAGCTATGAAACGACAGGGCAAGGAAGGCGAATTCCGGAGCAATTTGCACCGCGGCGGAACCGCAACCGTTATAAAACTTACCGATGAGGAAGAAACCGCCGCACTGAAGGCAGCAAAAGCCATGGGCCTTGGAATTGCTGGGGTTGATATGTTGCAATCGGCACGTGGGCCATTGATTTTGGAAGTAAATTCATCTCCCGGTTTGGAAGGCATTGAACAAGCCACAGGCAAGGATATCGCAAACTCAATCATAAAATATATAGAACGCAACGTATAACTATGGCCAAAAAGGAAGAACGTGATATTGTAATTTTAAACGAACGGATTGCGCTGGGCGAAAGTCGAACCGTGGATTTCAGCATTGCGAAACTTTACACTTCCACCAAAATTGAAATTCCTATTATCATTGAACGTTCGAAAATTCCCGGACCCACAGTTTTGATAACTGCCGCCATTCACGGAGACGAAATAAACGGGGTGGAAATTGTACGCCAACTCATTGCCAGAAAATTGAACAAGCCCAAACGCGGCACCATTATTTGTATTCCAATTCTCAACGTGTTTGGTTTTTTAAATGGCGACCGTTCATTCCCCGATGGGCGCGACCTCAACAGGGTTTTTCCCGGAACCAAAACGGGTTCGTTGGCAAGTCGTGTTGCCTATCATTTCACCAAAAAGGTTTTACCCCACGCCGATTATTGTCTTGATTTTCACACCGGCGGAGCAAGCCGTTTCAACGCTGCACAAATTCGCATAAAACCGGGCGATGAAAAATTGCTGGAGCTCGCAAAGGTTTTTAACGCTCCCTTTACGGTCTTTTCAAATACCATTGAAAAATCGTACCGAAATACCTGCCATAAAATGGGCATTCCCGTTTTGCTTTTTGAAGGCGGAAAAAGCCGGGAAAGCAACAAACATATTGCGAAAGAAGGGGTAGATGGCATTTTGCGCGTGCTGGACCACTTAGATATGTTGGGCAAAAGACACGTAGCCCCTGAGCCGAACGCCAAAACGGTAATCATCGAAAAAAGTAAGTGGATACGCGCTTACCGAAGCGGGTTGCTGCACGTAAAAATTGACTGCAACAAGCACGTGGAAAAAGGTGAATTTTTAGCAACAATCACAGATCCATATGGAAAAATGCGGTTTAAGGTTACTTCGCCCAATGAAGGCTATATAATTAACGTAAACCAATCGCCGATTGTAAACCAAGGGGATGCCATTTTTCATATTTCAACCGTAAATACCGCAAATACGGAAGACGAGGAAATGGAAGATTGAAAAGGATTTTGGATTTACGATTTACGATTTACGATTGATGATTTTAGATTTGGCTTTTCGTGCCGATAACTCGGGAGCGTTCAGGGTGACACTATTGGGATTTGGAATTTGGGATTTGGGATTTGGGATTTAAAATTTGGAGTTTCTATATTATTATGGCTAATAAAAAAACGCTTCGTTTGAAATATAAAAAACTTCGGGAAGAGCTTTCCGAGGAATCCATTGAGGCAATGAGCCTTCAGATTGCCAACCAGGCTTTGAAACTTCCTATTTGGGATAAAACGTATTACCATATTTTTCTTCCCATTTTGGCAAAAAAAGAAGTGAATACGGAATATCTGCTGCATATTTTACAGGGAAAGGATAAGAGTATCGTCGTTTCAAAGGCCGATTTTAATACTGGGGAAATGAAAAATTTTCTTTTGCAGGAAAATACGGTTTTAAAAACTTCGGAATATGGAATTCCCGAGCCCGTTTCGGGTATAGAAATTTCCCCGGAAATGATTGAGGTTGTCTTCGTTCCTTTGCTCGTATACGATAAAAGAGGCCATCGCATCGGTTACGGAAAAGGGTTTTACGATCGATTTTTAAAACGGTGCAATCCGAATGCTGTATTTGTCGGGCTATCCTTTTTTGACCCCGAACCGGAGATTTTCTTTGAAGATTTGGATGTTCCCCTAAATTTTTGCGTTGTTCCAAAAGAGATATTTGATTTCCAAAATTACCGATGATCGTCATAAGTTAAGACAGCGATAACCGAATCAAAAAAAATTATGGAAACAGATTTTGGAAGTGCGATTATTTTCTTTTTACCCCAAGTAGCTTTTATTCAGTTTCTTTCTTCGGAAATGCCTTTTTATTGAAAAGAAGCAACAAAATAACCCCAATGCTGATGGAGGAATCCGCCACATTGAAAACTGGGTCGAAGAAGGTAAAATACTCCCCGCCCCAAAAAGGAACCCATTCGGGCAAAGTGCCGCCATATAGTGGAAAATAAAGCATATCTACTACTTTCCCGTGAAACAAAGTTCCATAACCGCCGTCTTCGGGAAACAAAGTGGCTACTTGATGATGGCTATCATTGAAAATAATACCGTAAAAAACAGAATCGATAATATTGCCCAAAGCACCCGCAAATATCAAAGCCACACAAAAGATCAGTATGCTTGGCATATTTTTTCGAACGGAATCCCAAAGCCAATACCCTATTCCCGCAATAGCCACAATTCTAAACAGGGTTAAAAAGAGTTTTCCGTATTCACCAGGAATCTTTGCGCCCCATGCCATTCCTTCGTTTTCAACGAAAAGAATACGGAACCAATCAAACACTCGAATTTCATCGCCTAAAGCAAAGTGTGTTTTGATATAAAACTTTGAAATCTGATCTATTAATAGAATCAGTATAATTATAAGAGTGGCTTTTTTTAGGCTCATAAGGTTTTTTCTTTCGCTTTAGCGTTGCAATGCGAGGGCTCTCCGTAACTAAAGCTTCAAAGAGCGCTGCAAAAATAGCAATATTATTTGGTTTGCAGCAGCCTTATATTACCATTGACGCTTTCGGCTTGAACCGTAAATTTTCCGCGTTTGGGAAGCATATTTTCAACGGTTCCATTTATTGAAATGGCAATACCCGAGACACCGCTTTCAGCAACAACATTTATATTGCCATCTTTAGTTTTTAAATGGGCATTTCCTGAAAAATTTCTCAATTCACAGTTGGAGTTTTCTAGGGAAACAGCAAGTGCTTTAAAGTTTCCGTTTGCAAAAATGGAAGCCAACTTAGACTTGACCTCAACTGAAATTGTATTTGGAACAATCAACACTATTTCCACCGCCAATACTTTATGGGCAGCGAGTTTATCGTCTTCCAAAAACACGAAAGGGGAAAAGCCTGTCTTTAAAGAAAGTTTATTATTCTTTAAATTTTCCTCTATAATTACATCCTCGGAATGTTCTCCGGAAATATGCACGGAAAGCTTGATTTCTTTTTCTTCGGAAGAATGAATCGTAATTTTAAAAATGGCATCGTCTACAATGGAAAGTGCTTTTATTCCATCCGAAGAGAATTCTTTGTGAATGGTTTTTTGGGCCACGGAAGATTTCAATCCGAGGAAGACTATAGCGATTATGAAGAATATTTGGCGCATAATTTAACCACAAAGGTTGCAAAGAATTTCACTAAGAACACAAAGAATTTGATACAATAAAAAAGCCCCGAAAAATTTTCAGGGCTATAATAATTTTAAGAATTAATCCTTTTCCCTTTGGGAAGGGCTGGGGATGGGCCTATTTCTGCAAATTCTTTGCCTCGATGCTCAAGGTAGCGTGTGGAACAAGCTTTAAACGCTCTTTGTTTATCAACTTTCCAGTAACGCGGCAAACTCCATAAGTTTTATTTTCAATGCGTACTAAAGCATTTTTAAGATCGCGAATAAACTTTTCCTGACGAATTGCCAACTGCGAATTGGCTTCTTTACTCATCACTTCACTACCCTCATCAAAAGCCTTGAAAGTAGGAGAGGTATCATCGGTACCATTATTACTGTCGTTTTTGTATGAACTTTTTATAAGCTCCAACTGCTCGGTTGCTTTCTTGATTTTATCGTTCAAAATTGCTCTAAATTCTTCCAGCTCGGCATCGGAATATCTGGTTCTTTCTGTATCTGTCATAATCTAATGTTTTTTAATGCTTATACGTGTTTCTATATCGTCAAACGCAATTTCTGTTCCTTTATCAATTTGTGGCTGAAATTGCAAAATTTCCGTTAATGTCTCTTCTTTTATATACTTCAGGTTTTGGTTTACCGCCTCCGTCAGTTTTTCATTTTCCTCAAGGGTAACCTCAATCCTGTCTGTCACTTCAAAACCGCTGTCTTTTCTTAGGTTTTGTATCCTGTTTACCAATTCACGGGATATCCCTTCATTTCGCAACGCTGGGGTTATGGTAACATCCAGTGCCACAGTAACTCCATCTGCATTTGCAACCAGCCAGCCCTCAATATCCTGCGAGCTTATGATTACATCAGCGAGCGCCAAAATAGTATTTTTTTCGTTAATAAAAACTGATATTTCCCCATCTTTTTCCAAAGTGGCAATTTGTTTTTGGTCAAAGGCTGAAATGGCTGCCGCCACGGCTTTCATATCCTTTCCAAAACGGGGGCCCAAAGCTTTAAAATCTGGCTTTATCTGCTTTACCAGCATGCCCGAACCTTCATCTATCAGTTCTATTTCCTTTACGTTTACTTCACTTTTTATCAATTCTGAAACCGCCAGTATTTCTTCTTTTTCAGAAACTTCCAAAACAGGAATCATAATTTTTTGAAGTGGCTGGCGCACTTTTATCTTCTCTCTTTGTCGTAACGAAAGCACCAAGGAGGATATTGTTTGCGCTTTCTGCATTTTGTGTTCCAACTTTTTATCAATGAACGAAACGTCTGCCTTTGGAAAATCAGTTAAATGTACCGATTCCATACCTTCTTTTGAAGTTCCGGCCGTTAAGTCCTTATAGAGTCGGTCCATAAAGAACGGAGCTACGGGAGCGCCAAGCTTTGCAACGGTTTCCAAACAAGTATACAGTACTTGGTAAGCAGAAATTTTATCGTCGTTATTAGTGCTTTTCCAATACCTTCTTCTACTTAAACGAACAAACCAGTTGCTCAAATTTTCCTGTACAAATTCTGAAATTGCACGCGTAGCCTTGGTAGGTTCATAATCTGCGTAATAGTCATCTACTTTTTGGATGAGCGTGTGCAATTCTGAAAGTATCCAACGGTCAATCTCCGGACGTTTTTCCAGCGGAAGGTCTTTTTCAATATACTCAAAATTATCGAGATTGGCGTAAAGGCTGAAAAAACTATAGGTATTGTATAGTGTTCCGAAGAATTTATTGCGCACTTCTGAAATTCCGTCTTGGTCAAATTTTAGGTTATCCCACGGATTGGCGTTACTAATCATATACCAGCGCGTAGCATCGGGACCGAAAACGTCCAAGGTTTCAAAAGGATCTACGGCATTGCCGAGACGCTTGCTCATTTTCTGTCCGTTTTTGTCCAAAACAAGTCCGTTGGAAACTACGTTTTTATAGGCAACGTCGTCAAAAATCATGGTGGCTATTGCATGCAAAGTATAAAACCAACCACGGGTTTGATCAACTCCTTCAGCTATAAAATCTGCTTTTCTCCAAGTGTTTTCAACCTTTTCCTTGTTTTCGAAAGGATAATGCCACTGCGCGTAGGGCATGCTTCCGCTGTCAAACCAAACGTCTATCAGGTCGGCTTCGCGCTTCATGGGTTTTCCAAGTGGGGAAACGAGCGTTATGCCATCCACTATGTTTTTATGTAGATCAACTTTTGAATAATTTTCTTCGGAAAAATCGTTTGCTTTGAAACCTTCAAAAATATCTTTTTCCATGAATCCAGCTGTAACAGCTTTCTGCATTTCGGCTTTCAATTCTTCCACAGAACCGATGATTATTTCTTCCTTTCCATCATCCGTTCTCCAAATCGGCAACGGAATTCCCCAATAGCGCGAACGCGAAAGGTTCCAATCGTTTGCGTTTGCAAGCCAGTGGCCAAAACGGCCTTCGCCAGTGGCTTTTGGCTTCCAGTTTATTTTCTTGTTCAGCTCGAACATTCTATCGCGGAAATCGGTCACTTTTATAAACCACGAATCCAGCGGATAATATAGAATAGGCTTATCGGTACGCCAGCAGTTTGGATAGCTGTGTAAATATTTTTCAACTTTAAAGGCTTTGTTTTCGGTCTTCAGTTTTATTGCGATTTCAACATCAACTGATTTCTCGGGCACTTCGGCATCATCGTAATACTCGTTCTTTACATATTTGCCTGCAAGCTCCTTCATTTCGGGACGGAATTTTCCTTGCAAATCCACAAGTGGAACCAGATTTCCATTTTCGTCTTTTACCAGCATTGGCGGCACTTCCGGCGTCGCTTCTTTTGCAACCTTGGCATCATCGGCACCAAAGGTTGGCGCGGTGTGCACGATTCCAGTTCCATCTTCAGTAGTAACAAAATCGCCAGCAATTACCCTAAAAGCATTTTCGGGATTGTCGTGTGGCTTTGCATAATCCAAAAGCTGTTCGTAACGGATTCCGACTAAATCGGTGCCTTTAAATTCTTTCGCAATAAAATAGGGGATTACCTTATCGCCCTGTTTATATGATTCGAGGATTTCCTCGTTTGGTTTTTCCTCATAATTCTTCGCGAATTGGCTTGCGACCAAATTCTTTGCGAGAATTACATTTATGGGCTGGAAAGTATATTGGTTAAAAGTTTTCACCAAAACATAATCAATCTTGGGACCCACGGTCAACGCGGTATTGCTGGGAAGCGTCCACGGTGTGGTAGTCCATGCCAAAAACCAAATGTTGTTTGACTCTTCGCCAAGGAAATCGGGCAAGGTTTCGGCCATTGCCTTAAATTGGGCCACCACCGTAGTATCGGTAATATCCTGATAGGTTCCCGGCTGGTTAAGCTCGTGAGAGCTTAAACCTGTACCAGCTTTTGGGGAATACGGCTGAATAGTGTAACCTTTATAAATTAAATTCTTATTGTAAATTTCCTTTAGAAGCCACCAAACGGTTTCCATATATTTTGGCTCGTAGGTAACGTATGGATCGCTCATATCTACCCAATAGCCGTATTTTTCGGTAACTTTGTTCCACACGTCTGTGTAACGCATCACGGCTTTTTTACAGGCCGCATTATAATCTTCCACCGAAATTTTCTTGCCAATATCTTCCTTTGTAATTCCAAGTTCTTTCTCAACGCCCAATTCAATAGGCAAACCATGCGTATCCCAGCCTGCTTTCCTGTCAACTTTAAACCCTTTTTGGGTTTTGTAACGACAAAAGATATCCTTAATGGCACGTGCCATTACGTGATGGATTCCCGGAAGACCATTTGCAGACGGCGGCCCTTCAAAAAATACAAATGGCTCCGCCCCTTCGCGAATGGAAATACTCTGCTCAAAGATGTTTTCTTCTTTCCAAAAATCGAGTACTTCTTCCGCCAGTTTAGGGAGGTCTAGCCCTTTGTATTCTTTAAATTTCTTGCTCATAATGTGGGTGTTGCAATAAAGTTTGCAAAAGTAAACAATTTTGAAGAAATGCATGTTGATTTTCCAAAGAGAAAGAAGCCTATATTATTTGAATTAATAACAGGTTTGAATATAAATTATCTAAATATGTAAATTATTTTTAAGGGTTTTATTCTAAATAAGGTTCATAATTTTGAATACTCCATTTTTTCCCCCAAATTTGAAGTCTTTTTAAAGCTTTCTCAATAATACAGTTAACTAATGAAGAAAATATATCTTTTCCTGCTTCTTGCAACAATTTCACTAGCTTCAGTTCAATCACAAATACTTGACCCCGTAAAATGGTCAACTAGTGTAAAAAAAATATCTGAGACCGAATACGATCTTATTGCAAAAGCTACGATTGAAGACAAATGGCATCTTTACTCTCAGAAAGTTCCACCAGATGGGCCATTGCCAACACTTTTTACTTTTGAGAAAAATGCCGCATATAAAGCTGTAGGAAAAATAAAGGAAAGCAAAGGAGTTACCGAACACGACCCTGTCTTTGACATGGTAATTACATTTTTTGCAAACAGCGCAACATTTACAAAACGAATACAATTAACCGGAAATAAAGGCACTACCGTCAAAGGCGAGGTAGAATTCATGGTTTGCGATGATACACGCTGCTTGCCTCCTGCCTATGTTGATTTAGTTTTTGAGATACCTGCGCCCCAAAAAACTGAATCAGTTGTTACCACTGAAAACACTGATAACACCAAAGTATCAGAAGAAACCACTGAAATTGTGGAAGATACTGTCGTGGTTGATACCTTATTAGAAACTAATGAAGTGCTAAATGACACTGTTAAAGCAGCTTCAGACGAATCACTTACGGCTCTTGAACAAAATAAAAAACAAGATAAAAAAGGACTTTGGACTATTTTTATTGTTGCATTCTTATTCGGTTTTACTGCCCTATTAACCCCCTGTGTTTTCCCCATGATCCCAATGACCGTGAGCTTTTTTACAAAACAAAGCAAATCTAAGGCAGCGGGTATTAAAAATGCTATTATTTACGGCATTGCTATAATCGTAATTTACGTGGTTTTGGGGGCTATTGTAACCGCAATCTTTGGTGCTGATGCTCTCAATGCGCTCTCCACAAATGTCTGGTTCAACATCATCTTTTTCTTGCTTATCATTTTCTTCGCCTTCTCATTTTTGGGAGCCTATGAAATTACCCTTCCCAGCTCTTGGGCTACCAAGGCCGACAAGCAGGCCGATAGGGGCGGGATGATTGGTATATTTTTTATGGCGCTTGCTCTGGCCATTGTTTCCTTTTCCTGTACGGGACCTATTATTGGTTATTTATTGGTAGAAGCCGCCTCCAAAGGAGGGATAGCACCTTTTGTGGGAATGTTCGGTTTTTCATTGGCTCTGGCATTGCCCTTCGCGCTTTTTGCGGCTTTTCCTGGGTGGATGAATTCACTTCCAAAGTCTGGCGGATGGCTAAACACCGTAAAAGTTTTTTTGGGCTTTTTGGAGTTGGCGCTGGCTTTTAAGTTTTTATCAAATGCAGATCTTGTACTTCAACTTCATTGGCTTGAAAGAGAAGTTTTCTTAGCTATTTGGATTGCAATATTCGGTGCTTTGGCGTTGTATCTCTTCGGAAAAATAAAATTGCCCCACGACTCTCCATTATCACATATTTCCGTGGGAAGGTTAAGTCTCGGGCTTGTAGTTTTAGCATTTACGGTTTATATGATTCCAGGTCTTTGGGGTGCACCGTTGAAACTAATTAGCGGTTTCCCGCCAGCAATGAATTATAGCGAATCTCCATACGGGGTGGGCTACACAAAGTTAGGTAGTGGCGGAGGTACTTCCACAAATGAAAAGTTTCCGGAAGGAGCATACTTAGGCCCTCACGATATTATTTCATTCCATGATTATGAAGTTGGTTTAGCGTATGCAAAAAAAATAGGAAAACCGGTATTGATTGATTTTACCGGTCACGCCTGCGTAAACTGCCGAAAAATGGAAGAACGCGTTTGGAGCGAACCAAAAATATTAAATCTTCTTAAGGAAGACATAGTTTTAATTTCACTCTATGTTGACGATAAACGTCCGCTTCCGGATGGCGAAGAAGTGATTTCAAAAATATCTGGGAAGAAATTGCGCTATATTGGTCAGAAATGGAGTGAATTCCAGATTTTGAAATACAAAGCGAACGCGCAACCCTTCTACGTTTTGATGGGTCACAACGAAGAAAACCTTATCGATCCCGTGGGTTACACCCCCGACGTTGAGGAATATTACGATTGGTTACAAAAAGGAGTTGCCGCTTTTAAGAAATAGAACGTCATAACCAGCTAATTTTAAGCAATATTGATTAATTTTAAGTAATTTTTAAAAATCGGATGATGATTTCTTCGGAAGAAAAATTGAAGACTACAGCATTGGAAAAGTATTTTGAGCCTTTCCGAAAGAACATCGTGGGCATTGACCAAGAATTTGATTCCCCCTTCGGAAGGAAAAAAATAATTTATACCGACTGGACCGCCAGTGGCAGATTGTACGCTCCAATTGAAGAAAAAATGCTAAAGGATTTTGGTCCCTTTGTGGCAAACACCCACACCGAAACCTCGGTCACGGGAACGGCAATGACCAAGGCCTATCACCAAGCACGAAATATTATAAAAAAGCACGTGAACGCCAATGAGAACGATGTTCTCATAACTTGCGAAAGTGGAATGACTGGCGCCATCAATAAGTTTCAGCGTATTTTGGGCTTGAAGATTCCTGAAAACATAAAACCCTACACCAAAATTCCCGATGAAATTAGACCGGTAATTTTTGTAACCCACATGGAGCATCACAGCAACCAGACTTCCTGGCTGGAGACTATTGGTACTGTTGTGGTAATTCCACCAAACGACAATGTTTTGGTGTGTATGAAAACTTTTACCCAAACGGTTAAAAAATATAAAGACCATCCCATTAAAATTGCTGCTGTTACTGGCTGTTCAAACGTAACGGGAATACAAACACCCTACCACAAAATTGCAAAATTGATGCACCAAAACGGCGGACTTTGCTTTGTAGATTTTGCGTGTTCGGCTCCCTATATTTCAATAGATATGCACCCTGGGGAAGAAGGTGCACATTTGGATGCAATTTTCTTTTCGCCTCATAAATTTTTGGGCGGACCGGGCTCTAGCGGCGTGCTTATTTTTAACAATAATCTTTATAAAAACACTATTCCTGATAATCCTGGCGGCGGTACTGTTTCGTGGACAAACCCCTGGGGGAACCACAAATATATTGACGATATTGAAACCCGAGAAGACGGTGGTACCCCTGGCTTTTTACAAACCATCCGCACGGCGCTTTCAATTAAGTTGAAAGAAAAAATGGGGGTGGATAATATTATAGAGCGTGAACACGAGCTTTTGGATATTATATTTGAAAAGCTTGGCGACGTTCCAAACCTCAAAATTCTGGCTCCCCAAACGCAAGATAGATTGGCCGTTATCAGTTTTTATATTGACGATCTGCACTTCAATCTTGGTGTAAAATTGCTCAATGACCGGTTTGGAATACAAACCCGAGGTGGCTGTTCTTGTGCAGGCACCTATGGCCATTATCTACTCCATGTTGACCAAGAAACTTCGAACAACATTACTTGTGAAATTGATGGGGGTGACTTAACCCACAAACCAGGTTGGATACGCATGTCCATTCACCCAACCACCACCACGACAGAAGTAGAGTATGTTTGTGATTCCATAAAGCAATTGGCAGAGAATTTTCCCGAATGGAGTAAAGAATATAGGTACAATTCCAAAAGCAACGAGTTTTTTCATCCAAATGAACAAACCGACAATATCATGGAAACGTGGTTTGCTTTTTAACAGCTATTCAAACACTTGAAAAAACTCCTACTTCTCGTTTTCCTATTTTCTATAAGCCTTTCCGCGCAGGAATATGTAGATATCTTTCGAGTTGGCTACGGAGAAACGTTCAACAATAATTTTGAAGGAACCGATAGTAGTACCTATGTGAAGTTTTTAGATGTTGGTTTCACGTTTCCGGTTGTTCTTAATGAAAATCACGCCTTGATAACGGGAGCAGATTTCAGTAGAAACAATTTGCAACTTTTTCCCGAGGCCGAATATACTAGTCTGTACAGCACAAATTTAAAGTTGGGCATGGCTTCCACTTGGTCTGATAAATGGAGTACTACCATTGTTCTACTTCCTAAAATAGCTTCCGATTATAAAAATATTTCGGGAGATGATTTTTATTTGGGTGGTTTCGCTTTGCTGAAACTGAAGAAAAACGAAAACCTTAAATATCGCTTCGGCATTTATGCCTCTCAGGAAGCATTCGGCCTTTTTACCACCCCCATTTTGGGCTGGTACTATTTGAGTCCAAACAAACGTTTTGAGATGGATATGAGCTTGCCCATTTCTGCAGATGTAAGTTATAAGCTTGGCATCACTACCGTTGGGATGGATTACTTCGGGATTGGACGCAGCTATAAGGTGCATTATGAAAATCTTCCCACGCTTTACGCTGACCTCAGCTCGTTGGAATTTGCGGGCTATCTGCAGTTTAACACTTTGGAAGAAAGTGTTTTGCTACGTGCAAAGCTTGGCTATTCCAGCAATAATTATGAAATGTATGCCGAGGGAGAAAAAATGGATTTGGGTGTTTCCGCTTTTAGCTTTGGCGATGACCGAACCCAGTTGAATCCTTCTCTAAACGGAGGAATATTCTTTAAGTTGGAAGCAATTTATAGATTTCATATCAAGAAAAAATCTGAAGTGGAAGAGCCTGTTTCAAATTAAATTTTAAAATAAAAATTTTATCTTTAGGTTATGGAAAGAACCTGTCCGGAATGTGGAGATAAGATAATTGGGCGCGCCGACAAAAAATTTTGTAGCGATGCTTGCCGCAACACACATAACAATTCTCTCAATAAGGATAACAAAAACCTGGTGAGAAACATCAATAACCGTCTTCGGAAAAATTACAGGATTTTAGAAAAACTAAACACTGAAGACAAGACGAAAACCACAAAAGATAAACTTGCGCGAATGGGTTTCAGTTTTGACTACTTTACTGGAATCTATACCACTAAAACGGGTTCTACCTATTTCTACCTATACGACCAAGGATACCTTCCGCTAGACAATGACTTTTATCTTTTAGTTAAAAAGGACATTAAATAAATTATTCAAATTTTATGAATATTAACTGCATAAGTCTCTGTGGACTTTAATTTGGCAAATCATTATATATAATGTAACACTCCTTTAACCCAGGTGGTTTCGTTTATAAGGTATATTTAAAACTCAAACAAAAAAACTACTTTATTATGAAAACGAAAAACCTTTTAATGATGATGATGCTGTTTTTTAGTATCACATTATTTGCACAAAATGCAGACGACAAAAAAGTAATTAATGATGCCGAAAAAGCGAAAGCTGCGTTTTTAGAAGCCAATCCAAAAATGCAGGGCTATTTTGATGATGCAAAGGCATATGCTATTTTTCCAAATGTTGGAAAAGGCGCCCTAATTGTGGGAGCCGCCTCTGGAAATGGTGCTGTATATGAGCGAGGAGTATTGGTAGGGATGGCAAACTTGAAACAATTGGACGTTGGCGCACAAATAGGAGGAAAAGCTTACAGTGAAGTTATTTTTTTCAAAACAGATAAAGCTGTACAGGAATTTATGGATGACGATTTTAGTTTTGGATCAAATGTTTCTGCTATTGCAGTAAACCAAGCCCCGCCTTCTTTTAATATCACCTATACAGATGGAGTTGCCGTATTTACACTTCCTAAGGAAGGTTTAATGGCTGAAGTATCCGTTGGTGGTCAAAAATTTGACTTTGAGGATTTTGACTAAAATTCTGCAATTATAAAGTTTCTATTTAAATATTTTCAAAACCGTTTTAAGTGCTAATTACTTGAAACGGTTTTTCACTTCCCACCATAACTAAAAAAAAAGTCGTCCGGAAATTTTCCGGACGACTTCATTCTAACAATCAACAATTATGAAATATTATTCTTTTAATAAACGTTTCGTTGTTTCTCCATATTTGCCTTTAATCTTAACGTAATAAGAAGCAGCTGCAAGTTGGTGAATATCTATAGGCTTAACAGTACCCATACCGCGTAGATTTTCGGTTTTAACCAATCTGCCTCTTAGGTCATAAATTTCCAATCTATCCAGTTCCATATTCTGTGGGTTAGTAATGTTCAGAATATTTTTAGCAGGATTAGGATAAATCGATATGCTTCCAAGATTTTGATGGTTGTCGCCTATTCCAAGTACACTCTCTACGATAAGTTCGAAATCACAGGTAGCCATATTTCCGTATTCGTCCGTTGCCGTTAGCGTGATGGTATACGTACCATCAGGTAGCGGTGTTCCCGGAGCTGGATTCTGTGTTGTTAAAGTAATAGGTTCGGTACAGTTATCTAATGCAGTTGCTTCGCCTGTCGCGAAATAATCTGGTAAAATATAGAAAATGTTTCCAGGTCCAGGATCAACTGTTTGGTCTGCAGGACAAGTAATAACAGGCGCTAAGATATCAACAACCGTTACAACCGCAGTACAGGTAGAAAGGTTTCCGTTGTTATCCTGGCTAAACACTTGTACAGTCACCGGCGTACCGATATCTGCACAACTAAACTGTGTTATGTCCACAGCGACGGTAAAGATGCCACAAGCATCATCGTTGGATGCTATTACATCTGTTGGGTCCAGTGTGGCTGTACCATCGGCACCTAGTTCCAAAGTGAAGTCTTGGCAAACAAGTACAGGGCTGGTATTGTCTTCCACAGTTACTATAGCGGTGCAGGTTGCAGTGTTTCCATTTACATCGGTTACTGTTAAAGTTACAGTGTTGTCTCCTATGTTTGAACAATCAAAGGTATCGATATCAAGATCATAACTGGCGATGCCGCAAGCGTCTGTACTGCCGTTGTCAATATCTGTACCCTCTATAGTAACCGTACCAGTTACCGGATCCAGCTCAACCGTGATATCTTGACAGACCACAACTGGTGCGGTAACATCCTCTACTGTTACAATTGCCGTACAGGTACTAATATTGCCGTTTACATCTGTTACAGTTAATATTACATTGTTGTCACCAACATTGGAACAATCGAATGTATCAATGTCTATCGAGATATTTGCCACACCACAGTTATCTGTACTGCCTCCATCCACATCAGCTGCTGTAATGCTGGCGTTACCACTTGCATCAAGCTGTATGGTGATGTTCTGACATACGGCCATTGGAGCCTCATTATCAACTACTGTAATGGTAAAACTACAAGTACTTACGTTTCCGTTTACATCTGTTGCAGTGAACTCAATTGTGTTCACGCCCACTGGAAATTGGCTTCCACTTGGATCGCCCATAGTTTGAACTACTGTATCCACTCCACAGTTGTCCAATGTAAAAGGCATCGGAAAGCTTACCGCTGCAGAACATATGCCCGCAGCCGTATCGACCGTAATATCACCTGGACAGATAATTGTGGGCGGGATGCTGTCTTCCACAGTTACTATCGTGGTACATTGTGAACTGTTTCCATTCACATCGGTCACTGTTAGTGTAACAGTGTTTGGGCCTACATTGCTGCAGTCAAAATCAGTTATGTCTATTGAGGCACTTGCTATTCCGCAGGCATCCGTACTTCCGTTATCAATATCAGCAACGGTTATACTCGCCATCCCATCCGCATCTAATTGGATAGTGAAAGGCGCAGCGCAGTTGGCCACTGGCGAAACATTATCCTCAACTGTTACAATAGTAGTACAAGTTGAACTGTTTCCGTTCACATCCGTCACCGTAAGAGTGACTGTGTTTGGACCTACATCGGCACAGGTAAAATCTGTAATATCTATCGACGTACTTGCGATAGCGCAATTATCAGTACTTCCATTATCAATGTCGGCTACCGTGATGCTTGCATCTCCGTTGGCATCCAACTGAATAGTGAAAGGTGCGGCACAGTTGGCTACTGGTGCTTCGTTATCGTTTATTGTTACATCAAAACTACAAGTTGCTGTATTGCCTGATGCATCGGTAACCACAAAAGTATTCGTTGTTGTTCCCACTGGAAAGGTTGATCCACTCGCAAGTCCAGCAGTCTGAATCGTGGTTGAACCAGAGCAATTATCTGTTCCAACAGGAGTGGTATAGGATATTACAGCTCCACAAATCCCAGGATCATTTCCTTGGGTAATATTACCCGGACAAGCAATTTCGGGAGCTTCGGTATCGGTAACGATAACATCAAAACTGCAGGTTGCCGTATTTCCAGATTCATCCGTTACAACGAATGTATTGGTTGTAGTTCCTATTGGGAAAGTGCTTCCGCTAGGAAGTCCAGCCGTTTGGGTAAGTGCCAATGTGGTATTCCAAGTAATTGTAATTTCACCATTGCCAGATCTCACTCCTGCAGTTGCAGTTCCGTTATTTACACCTCCTATATAAGAAGTTCCACCAGCACCGCCACCGCCTGACCAAGCACCGCCGCCACCACCAGCACCACCGCCGCCGCCGCCGCCAGCATAATAGCCACCGCCGCCGCCACCGCCGCCAGAACCAGTAAAACCAGAACATCCTATTTTTCCATCACCGCCATTTCCACCAATGGCTAAAACACCATTAATTCCTGGGCCTCCAGTATCACCGCAGTTAGTGTTTCCAGTTCCGCCGTTTCCGCCCATTGTATCGGTTGCGCCAATGCCTCCAGTTCCTCCAGGACCACATCCACTTCCGGTAATTCCGGAACCTCCTAAACTAATATCACCACCATTTCCGCCGTTTCCTCCGGGACCGGACGCACAAGATCCTTGAGGACCTCCAGCTCCACCACCGCCGCCTGCGGCAACGAGAATTCTATCATTTACAGTTCCAGGAGTTGTTCTTATATCACTAGCTCCTCCACCGTGACCTGAAGTATTAGGACCACTAACTCCTGGGCTACCGCCTCCATTAAAACCATCGCTTCCTCCTACGTATATTGACAACACTTCACCAGGTGTTACCGAAAGTTCTCCGCTCGCCATAGCTCCCAAGCCACCAATACCAACAATTCCACCTACCCCAGATTCTCCTTGCGCGCCAAATGCTTCAATCATAATAGAAGTAACACCCGCAGGTACAGTCCAATTTTGGACGCTACCTGAATATGTAAAGGTTTGTGAAACCGGACCTCCAGAGCTACAATTATCTGCAGTTGTTACTGTATAATTCACTACAGCCCCACAAATGCCAGGATCATTATCAACTATAAAATCTCCGGGGCACGTAATAGTTGGGGCAATATTATCTTCAACAGTTACGGTTGTGGTACAGGTAGAAATATTGCCATTATTATCTGTAACTGTTAATGTTACTGTATTAGCGCCAATGTCGGCACAGGAAAATGTATCTGGAGAGACTGAAAGTGAAGCAATTCCACAGGCGTCTGCTGAACCTCCATCTATATCAGCCCCAGTAATTGTAACGGTACCATTTGCGTCAAGTTGTGCTGTGAAGGGTTGACAAGTTGCTATAGGAGCAACGTTGTCTTCCACGGTTACAGTAGCAGTACAGGTTGAATTATTTCCGTTTACATCGGTTACAGTCAAGGTTACCGTATTGGCCCCAATATCTGCGCAAGTAAAAGATGCTGGAGAAACGCTTAATGAAGTAATTCCACAATTATCTGTTGAACCATTATCTATATCTGATGCGGTAATTATTACATTTCCGGTAGCATCTAGCTGCAAGGTTATATTTTGACAAACTGCAGTAGGCGCTATGTTATCTTCAACGGTTACTGTAGCTGTACAAGTATCAGAATTGCCCGCTGCATCGGTTACAGTAAGTGTAACTGTGTTAGGACCAACTTCTGCACAACTAAAAGTATCAATGTCTATTGAATAAGAAACGATCCCAACATTGTCGGTTGAGCCGCCATCCACATCGGTAGCAGCAATAGTTACTGAGCCGGAAGCATCAAGTTGTACAGTAATATTTTGACATACAGCTACTGGGGGTTCTGTATCGTCAGGCAATATAGTATATATACATCCTGATTGAGCAGTTGGAACAAATTCAGCAGTATCATTATTAACCCAATATTGAATGTCATTGATTATTGCAGCCAATTCACTAGCTGTACCTGTAATAGGAAATCCACCAGGCACCGCGCTACAATCAAACTGCCAGTTGTCCACTTCTGTTTCAGGAGTGCCTGCAACATAAAGCCTAATAGCATTTACGCCATTGGTCAATTGATCTGGTAATGCTGTTGTGGTGTTTGAAGTATTTGCTCCGTCCCAATCGGCATCTGTAGTTACACCTGGGTCTACATTACTGTGAACTCCAGTAATAAAAGTTGGTGATGCCGCTGTGCCTTGATAAGCAAATAATTGATCACCAATAGAAGATAAAACACTTCCCGCCATAAAACTTCCTGGTAAAGTAACAATATCTCCCGCATTCATTGCAGAGGGAGCGTACCAAGTTGCACTGCCATCGCCTGCACCTACGCACGTAATTGTATTTGGATTTGAAATACCACAATCTGTGAATTTTATATTTGTTCCCGCAATTATATCTTTCAAAATTATAAATGCAAAACCATCATTTCCATCTAGGTTAAAACCTACGAAGGCAATATCACCCGCATTCAATGTTGTAGCGGGAGGTTCGTTTATGGTTACAGGTATTGTGCATGTCGCACTATTGCCAGCTTCATCTGTAGCAGTTAAAACAACTGAATATACACCAACTCCAACCATAGTTCCCGCAGTGGGTGCTTGTGTAATTGTTATGTTTGCTGGTATTGAAACATCATCCGTTGCGGTAGTCCCGGTTACTAAATCTGGTATGGCTGCCATACCATTAATACCAGCTGTTATTGGAGCCGGTGTTGGGGCGCAAGTAATTACAGGTGGAGTTGTATCTCCCCCAGTACTAATCGTAAATGTACATCCAGCTTCCAATGCTGGATTATAAGGTGTAGTATTATCGCTTACCCAGTTTGCTCTATTGTTTACAATAGCTCGTATTTGAGCGGCTGTTCCAGTAACTGGTCCCCCAGCAATTGTACAGCTGAATTGCCAGTTATCTGATTCAGGAACTAATCTTACGGCAGTACTACCCGTAATCAAAGCATTTGGAAGTGCCGATGTAGAATTTGAAGTTGCAGCACCATCCCAGTTTGCATCATCCCCAGTGGCATCGTTATATTGTAATCCAGCAATAAATATGGGTGCTGCAGTTGAACCTTGGATAGCAAAAAGCTGATCGCCAATACTACTGAAAGCTGCTGGAAATAGAGGCCCCATGTCTATGGTTACAACTTCTCCAGCTGTTCTGGCCACACCGGAAGTCCATGTAAATTCGCCATCACCATTGGTGGCAAAAAATCCGGTGCCATCATTCCATCCCATATCGGTAAAAATAATAGTAGTCGCAGCATCAATATCTTTCAAAAGAACAAAGGCTACGGTATCATCTGTATTTGTTGCTCCATCAGAATTACTTCCAACAAAAGCAATATCTCCGGCAGTTAATACCGTTTGGCTATTGCCCAAAAAAGTAGCAAAAAGCAATAAAATTAATAGGGTAGTTTTTTTCATAATTTTTAGAGTTTTGGTTAAGTCAAATCTGGGGAGATTTATTAATTGGATATTGTTAATTCCTTGAAGGAAATACTCCTTGTAGCGCAATTATATAGCGAACTACCATATAGGGCTGCATATTGTTTATTGCTTGGCCTCCTCCAGTATTGGCTACTGATGTATTTGACATTGCCACATCAGAAGAAACACCAAATGCATTTGTACCGTCCCCGGCAATAAAAGCACCGTTCGGGTCATCAGTAGTTCCTTCAGCTTTCGCATTTATAGCATGCCCGTGTGATGGCATTTGTGCAATGATTAAGGTATTGGTCTCTGCACCAGATTTTTGACCCATTTGACGGGGAATAAGGCCAGGACCAGAACCCGTATGTACTGCAACTCTTCCTCTCATCTCTGGAAGACCAAATGAAGTTCGGCCATCACCTCCATAGGTCGTTCCCAACAAAGAGAAAAGAGCCTGGTTTGAATTGATTGGCAATAATTGGCCATCACAATTGGCCCATTGTCGTGGGTTAAAATTACCTCCAAACATAGAGATTTCTGCAAGTGTTGGATCTGATATTGACATAGTACTTAATTTAAAATATTATTTAATTTCTTGAAGGAAATACCCCTTGGAGCGCAATTATATATCGGACTACCATATAGGGTTGCATATTGTTTATTGCTTGACCTCCACCAGTATTGGCTACTGATGTATTTGACATTGCTACATCTGCTGAAGTGCCAAAGGCGTTTGTACCGTCCCCGGCAATAAAAGCGCCACTTGGATTATCGGTGGTTCCTTCTTCTTTAGCATTTATAGCATGCCCGTGTGACGGGAGTTGTGCAACAGTTAAAGTATTTGTTTCTGTTCCTGACCTTTCCCCCATTTGTCGTGGAGTAAGCCCTGGACCGGAACCTGTGTGGACTGCCACCCTTCCTCTCATTTCAGGAAGACCGAAAGTAGTTCTACCGTCACCACCATACATAGTGCCTAAAATTGAAAATAAAGCCGTGTTCTGTGAAATTGCTAATAACTGGCCATCACAATTGGCCCATGATCGTGGGTTGAAGTTTCCGCCAAACATGGAGATTTCTGCAATAGTTGGATCGTAAATTGACATAAAATATTTTTTAAATTAGTAAATAGACTAGACTGAAAGATTAAAATGTATGGTTGTTTCCCCTAAAAAGGTTTCTTTAATTGGGAATAATTTTTCGCCAAGATTTCTGTTTTTGGCCCAATGCTCGCCTGTAATATGAGCACCTTGTTCAGTTAAAGCCAATTCTGTAAAAGAAATGCTTTCTGAACTTGACACTTTAAAATAAATTCGAGCACTTTTGCCTTCCTCTTTATTTGGAAAATCGGTTATAAACTCATACCTACCTTGTTCATCAGTTTTAAGTTTTGCGCGATGCCTATATTTTGAGGAGTTTGGAGAAAGATGCCATACTTCTACAGTGGCATTTTTTAAGGGAGTAGCATCATCTTTACCATAAAGGGTTCCCTTAATTGCAACCGAATTGGAACTGAAAACCCCAGATCTCAAATCTGTTTTGGTCTCAGCATATGGGTTATAACCTGAATATGGGCTTTCAGAAGTAAAAGCACTTGTAATTGTTGGAGTTAATACAGCTAAACCTGTTATGGCAAAAGCAGAATTGCGCATAAAAAGTCTACGCGAAGTAGTGTTTTTCATAATTTGGTTAGTTATTTATTCTAAGATTTATATCCTTTTATGGGAAAGTTTTTCACAACTATTCTTAAAAAAGAAAACTTTAAACATTTGAAAAGCAAGTTATAAAATAATCCTTAAAACCCTATACGTAGTACTACGTAAATTAAATTGCCCTTTTTAAATGTATATTAGCAGTGTTAAAAATGAAATTATGCCTACCAATAATGCCAAAATAAAGCTAGCCGAAATCACTCAAAATCTAATTTCTGAAAAGGGTGATGCTAACCTTTTAAAAAGCTCCATTGAAGAACTAAAACTACTTTTGGAAAAAGTCTCGGGCTTAAACCAAGAGGCTCCTATAAATTCAGAAAATATCTTGTTGCCCACCGGAAAAGCCATCGGTCCCAAATGGGCAGGAATGTGCATAGAGGACGTTCCGCGCACGCATAAATTCATAAAAGGCATACTTTCCGCAGTGCAGGAGGTTCTGGAAAAAAATCCTAAAAAACCCGTTACCATACTCTATGCAGGCACAGGGCCATTTGCAACATTGGTCTTGCCTTTACTGCCGCTTTTTGAGCCTTCCCAACTCCAACTCATTTTACTGGAAGTAAATAAAGTGAGTATTGAAAGCTTAAAGAGAATTATCAAAGGTTTTGATGCCTATGAATATATAAAAGCCATTTATCATTGCGATGCCGCAAATTTTATTGTGCCCTCAGAATTTGAAGCAGATATCCTTTTAATAGAATGTATGCAGCACGCCCTGCTTCGCGAACCCCAAGTGGGTATTACCTATAATCTGCTTCCCCAAATGAAAAAGGATATCGTATTAATTCCCGAAGAAATTTCACTGCACGTGGCACTTGTCGATATGGAAAAGAAAGCAGAATATTTATCTATTGACAATAATGCGGAAAAGGAATATTATGAAAATTCCGAAGCTGTATTCACGCTCAACAAAATGGAAGTACTTCAAAATAATTCCGAATTTAAAAAAGAAGGTTTTCAATTTCCCGAAAAAGAAGTGTCTTTTTCTGAAGAACAGCTCAGCAATCACGACTTTATTACCGTTTCAACTGAGATAACTATTTTTAAAGATATCTCATTAAACATTGACGAAAGTGGCCTAACGGTACCGATGCTTTTAGCAGACCTCAACCACGACCAAAAAGTAATCGGGGCCAAAACACAATATATTGTGGGGACAGAGCCTGGCCTTACCTCTCAATTGTTGCGATCATAAAATTTCGAGAAAATCCATTAAAGCGCAAGTATCACCAAAAGGGCGCCTACGGAAATAAACACCCACAATGAAAACCCAAGGATCATGGGTTTCCAACCCGCCGATTTTATTTTTTCGAGTGAAAGTCCGGCACCTATCAAAAAGAGGGTGAGTACCAATAATGACTTTGAAACACTTGTAATGCCCTTGGTCAAAACTTCGGGTATGGGCAGATAACTATTTAAAATAATGGCCAAGATAAAAAGGAAGATAAAGTAAGGGATTTTCACACTTTTTCCTTTCCCCTTAAATAGAAATACCGAAAACAGGGAAAGCGGAATAATCCAAAGCGCCCGTGCCAGTTTAACCGTTGTGGCTACTTTGAGCGCTTCTTCCCCAAAAGTATAGGCAGCGCCCACCACCGAACTGGTATCGTGAATGGCAATGGCGCACCACAGCCCAAACTGATGTTGGTTCAATTCAAACAAATGACCCAAGGGTGGAAAAATAATCAATGCGATGGAATTCAGTAAAAAAATAACCCCCAACGAGATGGAAATATCCTTTTGGGAGGCATTGATTACGGGAGCAACCGCAGCAATGGCACTGCCCCCACAAATAGCGGTTCCCGAAGAAATGAGGTGACTGCCCTTTCGGTTCATTTTTAATAACCTTCCCAATAGATACCCCAAGACCAAAGTTGCCACAATTGAAAAAACGGTAAGTAAAAAACCATCCCTTCCAGCCGTCATGGTTTCTTTTAAATTCATTCCAAAACCCAAACCCACTACTGCTATTTTCAGTAGCCAGTTTACTGCTTTGCTATTCAGGCTTAAAAAGGGGTTTCCCAAAAAATATGTAAATAGAAATCCGCCCACAAGCGCAACCGGGCTGCTTACATAGCCCAAAATGCACAGGACCATGCAAATAACAAAGAGTACTTTTATTACAGTTTCATTGCGCTGTGCCCAAGACTTCATGCTTTTTTATCTTTTTTTTCAGAATTTTCTTCAGCAGTTTGTGGCTCCGTGGCTGTGTTTTTGAAAACCAAAGTTCTGTAAGGGAATGGTATTTCAATCCCCTCGCTGTCAAACCGTTTTTTAATACTTTCCAATAAATCACAGCGCATATCAAAGGAATCTGTATAATCACGAGCCCATACCCAAGCCCGAATGGTAACGGACGAATCGTTTAGGGAAGTAAGCGCCACCCTAACAATGGGCTGGCCATCCAGAACGTCAAGTTCAGAACGGTTGTCCAAAATAAGCGGGTGCTTGGTGCATTCTTCCTGCATAATCTTTTTTGCCAGATCGATATCGCTATCGTAGGAAATGCCAATCTCTATGCGATCGCAGATTTTAAGTTCTCCCAAATCATAGTTTATCAATTTCTCTTTATTGATAATTGCATTGGGAATAACGATCATCTTATTTTCAAAATTTCGAATTACGGTATGCCGAAGGGTAATATCGGTAACCGTGCCCACCATAGTATCCGTAACTTTTATAATATCGCCAATTCTAAAAGGCTTAAAGGAAATGATAAAAACCCCGCCCACAAGATTTGCCAAGGCTTCCTGAGAGGCCACACCGGCAATAAGCGCTAAAACCCCAGCACCGCCGAGTGCAGTTTGAGCCACACCTTTTAATGACGGAAATGCCAATAGCGCAAAAAGCACCCCAATACTGTAAATACCGATTACCGCTACATATCTTAAAAATTTAAAACTTGTGGGGTCTTCAAGATTAGCTATCTTTTTCCGTATGCTCATTCTAAACCACATATTGGCAGAGGCAGCGCCCACAATGGTTACTATGGAAACGATTCCCAAATAGAGAATTAAATTAAAATTGTGTTGGAGCGCTTCGTACTTCTCCTCGTTTACAAAAAGAAAACTCAACAATATAATCCCCAACACCAGCCATAGGGCATTCAGTATTCTTCTTATCCAGCCGATTGCCTTGGGCGATTCGCCAGGATATTTTTTCTGTTCTTGCCTAACCAACCATTTATAGAGCAAATTGGTTGCAAAATGCAATATCAAAACGCCACCTATTACCCCCAAGGCGTAGAGAATATCTGATTGATATGTTTCAAAAAATTCTTTCATCCCTTTAAATTTCTTCCCCAAAAATACTAAATGCAAAACTGTCAATGCTAAAAATGATTTTTAAGTATTCTACCTTTTTCAGATTAAAGGCTTTGAAAGTTTTAATATCTTTAAAACCTCAACAATATTCCCTACGTATGAAGTTTATTTTTTCCACTAAAAGCGCGGTTCTACTACTGTTTCTTTCCTTTACCATTTCTGCCAATTGCCAAGTATTGACCAATTCACAAATTGACAGTTTGGTTCAAAAAACAATGAAAACCTTTGATGTGCCCGGTATGGCTGTAGCGGTTTTGAAGGACGGTAAAATCTATCATAAAAACACGTATGGCGTACGTTCCATAAAAACAAATGCCGAAGTGAACGAAAACACACTTTTTGGTGTAGCTTCAAACACCAAGGCGTTTACAACTGCCGCACTTGCGCAGTTAATAGACCAGGGCAAAATAACCTGGGACACAAAGGTAACGGACGTTATCCCTGAATTTAAACTTTACGATCCTTACGTAACTGCTGAATTTACTATACGCGACTTGGTAACCCACCGCAGTGGTTTGGGTCTCGGCGCAGGCGATTTGATGATTTTTCCGGCAAACAATACAACCACTAAAGCTGAAATGATCCACAACCTTAGGTACCTAAAACCAGTTTCGTCCTTCCGCTCTAAGTTTGATTATGACAACCTGCTGTATATAGTGGCGGGGGAAATCGTGGCGAGGGTGTCCGGCAAAAGCTATGACGATTATATTGCAGAAAATTTCTTCAAACCTTTGGGAATGGACCGTTCCCTGCTTTCCATTCCTGCCATTGAAGCAGATAACAACCGCATTGATGGTCACGCCCCAGTGAATGGTAAATTGGAAATTACGGGCAATACCTTTACCCAACTCGCCACCCCGGCCGGCGGTATTTACGCCTCCATCAACGATATGGGCACTTGGGTACAAGCACAATTAAATCAGGGAAAATATGGTCCGCAACTTAAAGACAGCCTTTTTAGTGAAAAAATGCACCGCGAAATGTGGACACCACAAACCCTGTTGCGCACTGGTCCCGGGCCCTATAACACACACTTTTTGGCATATGGGCTGGGTTGGTTTTTAAGCGATGTAAATGGCTATTTTCAGGTTACCCACACCGGCGGTCTGCTGGGTATTGTGAGCCAAGTAACCCTGATACCAGAGCTAGACCTTGGTATCATTGTACTTACCAACCAGCAAAGTGGTTCGGCATTTAATGCAATTACCAATTCCATTAAGGATGGCTATTTTAATATTAAAGGGGAAGACAGGATAAAACAATACAACGAGCGCCGCTTGGCGGGCGAACGGGAGGAAGACAGTATTGTAAAAACACTGGAGACTGCCCTGCAAAAACAACTAAAAAGCAAAGCGCCCAAACCAGATATTACCACTGTACTCGGCACCTACCAAGACCCTTGGTTTGGAAAAGTATCCATAAGCAACCAAAACGGAGACTTACGGTTTAAAGCTGAAAAGTCTTTGGATTTAGTGGGCACAATGTCCTTTTACAAAGGCACTACCTATGTGGTACGGTGGGACGATGCCTCTTTAAAGGCCGATGCTTTTGTAAACTTTTCCCTAGATACCGAAGGGAGTGCCAAAGGGTTTGCTATGACCGCTATCTCACCTTTAACCGATTTTAGTTACGACTATCAGGATCTGAAGTTTGAAAGGGTGGAGTGAGAGGATTGAATATAGCCTTTATTGGACTCATTTATTTATGCATTCCCTAATTTTTTCAATCTGCACTAGTCTATTATCACTGAAAGAATGATGGCTAACTATTAATAAATCTTCTCCGGAAAGAGGATAATTTGAAGCAGTTATTTAGGCTTAAAATCAAATAAATTATTGAGGTATTGCCTTTTACTCCTTATCAATCTCGTCGGTAACGGATTTTAAAAAGCGGGCGACCGCATAATGCCGAACGTTGCTATCGGCTTCCGGCCAGGCACTGTTGATTGCAATTACAAGGTTTCTTGATGGGTTTATATAAATAAGCTGCCCGTAAATTCCCATGGCTTGAAAACTATTGGCATCAAAAATCCACCACCCAAAGCCATAGCCTCCCCCGGGCCATAAGAGCATATGTATTTGGGTTACTTCCTTAAACCAATCATCGGGAACAATTTGCGTTCCATTGATGTAGCCGTCCTCGAGTACAAACTGTCCGAACCTTCCAAAATCGCGGAGCCGCATTTGAAGACAACAGCCTGCCATTTCCTGTCCCGTACCGTCCAGTCGCCAGTTGGCGGATTGCTCCATGCCATAGGGAGCCCAGATTTTGGACGAAAGATAGTGCGAGAGGCTCTGACCCGTAGCCGCACTTATAAGGGCACCCAGCAGGTGCGTTTCACCAGTACTGTAATTGAATTTTTTTCCAGGTTCGTTCTCGGCCGGCAATTGGCGCATATAGCCAACAATGGCTTTTACGCCATCCTCAGGTTTATATGTATCGAATAAGGCAATGTCTGAATCCGCATCGGTGTAGTTTTCATTCCATTTTATCCCGCTGGTCATGGTAACGAGATGACGGATTTTTACACCCTCCCAGGCGCTTCGCTTTAGCTCGGGCAAATAATCGGTTACAGGATCGTCAATGCTCTTAATGTACCCATCCTTAATGGCAACGCCTAGCAGTGTACTTGTCACCGATTTTGCAACGGACAAAGATGACCAAGGATTGGTAGCATTATGGTCCAGCGCATAGCGTTCCAGGCGCACCTTTCCATTTTGTAAAACTAGAAGGCCGGCTACGTACTGTTCCTTTATAAAGTCCTCCAATTCCTTTTCTTTTGCTCCACCAGCGTCAAAGGCGGCGAAGGGCAATCCTGTGGGGAGTTCCCTGATGGTATTTCCCATGGGCACCTCATGTACTTCGGGATTTTGGGAAGGTTGTGGAGTAATGGAGTCCGCATCCACGGTTTGTTGTGCAAAGGTCCCAGTACCTAAGCCAAGAATAAGGGCAAGTGCAATGATGAATGGAATTTGAGAATGGAAGCGTGCAAAAATGGGCATTGTTTGTCTGTTGGTTTTCACTGTTTTAAATGTTTTGGAATGGCTTATAAAAACCTATAAATCCTTCGGCTAAAATATAAATATAATGATTTTCAATTTTAGCGGTGGTCAATAAGTTGCTGAAACAGTGCTTTGCCATTGCAAAATCGGGATTGCCCTATGATGCGGAATTTGTTTCGGTGCTGGCGCTAAAATAATTGTGTTTTAGACAAAAAAAATAGGTTACAGATCTATTTTCTCAATCTGTAAGCCTAGAATAATACTGTCAAAAATTTAATGAAGAAATATGTTGTTTTTTACCTCTTTGTTAGCGGCTGGCTTTTCTTAATTAATTCGATATTGATATTTGTTTTCACGTTTTTTGAAAGCTTCAAAACCACCCTCAAGTCCAATTAAAGTTTCTCTTGTGTCTTCGTTTTCAATTGTCGTACTTTTTATTACAGTTGATTGAGTCGCTTCATCAATACTTAAAATATGAATTAATTCTGCATCTCCATTAACTACAAAATTTGCATTGTGTGTTGCAAAAACAATTTGCCTACTTCTCTTTCTGTCTTTAATTACTTCCACAAGATAATTTGATATTAAAAGACTATCGAGGTGAGCTTCTGGTTCATCAATGATTATTGGGTTATTTCCTAATAATAATAAGATGACTAAAACGGCAGTACATCTTTGACCAAAAGATGATTTTTCGATAGGTCTTCCATCATATTGTACCTTTACCATTTTAAAGTCTACATAATTTAAGTAAGTCATTTTTGTCAATAACTTATAAGCCTTAAAGTTTGAATCTAAACTGAATAATTCAATCAAAAAACCTTTTGCGTTTGAAGCACTTGGATAGTTTTTTAATTTTTCAATAAGAACTTCTTTAGTTGTTATGTCTTTTGGTAAAACACAAAACAAAATATCTTTTAAGACATTGTCACTTTTATAATTACTTCTCGCAATTTGACCTTCAAACAAGCTTTTGAAATCGCTAAATATCTTTTCGTTAGCAGCATTTTCATCAAAGTCAAAGTTTAATGAAATCGGCTTTACAGATGTGTTTTTTAGATTTTCAAGGATTTCACTAATTGATTTGATTTGAGTTTCAATTTCTGTTTGGTAATCCGAACTTGCATTCATACAGATGTTTTCGTCAAACCCATCAATTTCCAATTGTAAAACATTTATGTCAGCTTCTCTTTTTTGAATATCAACTTCCAAAGAGTTAATTAAGATGTTTGCATTAGAAATGTCTTTTAGATTTTCTTCTGTAAGACCCTTGTCTGATAAATATTTTTTTAATTCCGCTTTTTTTAAGACTAGCTGTGCTTCTAATTCGGACAATTTCAATATTGATGCTGAAAAATCAACAAGGGCAGAAGAGTCTGTAATATCTTTTAATGCCTTAACAATTCTGTCTATTTCTAATGCATATTCATTTTTTGGCTCAACTTGATTGTTTTTTGTTTGTAGTTCTGTTAAGTCAACAACTAATTGATTATACCTTTCAGTTGATGATTTAAGTTGATTTATTTCTACAGTTAACTCTTTTAATTCGGCATTGATTCGCTTGTATTCTTCACTCGAAAAGGATTCAACAAGTTTTTTATTGGTCGCTAGTTCTTTCTTCTTTTGTTCTAATTCTGCTTTTAAAGTTTCAATTCGCCTAACATTTATTATATGCTTTTTGTAATTCGTTAAACATTGATTTAAGACTTCTTCTTTACTAGAGATAAGTCCTAATTCATCTCTTTTAAGAATACGACCATAAACTGCACTTGTTAATTTATGATAGTCTTGTGCGAAATCTTCAATTTCATTTTGACTTAAGAATTCAATATATTTTTCGTCAGCATCATTGTCAATATCAACACTATCCTCTATGGATAGTACATTTCCATTTACATCACGGATTTTTTTGCTTGCAAAGAATTGATTTTCACCTGATTTTAATTTTTCGTGAATCAAATTCAATATTGTGCTTTTCCCTGCACCACGTCCACCAATAATACAAGTGAAATTTGGACTTAAATTAATTTCATTCTTTCCCGATAAGCAAAAGCTTTCATTCTCAAACATTGAGTCAGATGGAAAATCTAAAACAATTTTATTTATCCTTATAGGTGGTGGAATAGGAGCGTTAGCTCCTATATGTATTCTGTATTCAGGTTCGAATAATATTTGTTTTAAACCTTCAAAAGTTGGTTCTGATTTTATCCAAAGATTTTGTTTGACTTGATAATCTGTTATGTTATGGTTGTCAGAACAAATAATCATTGGAATTTGAGCCTTTATTGCAGGAAAGACAATTTTCCTATAATCCTCTATGTCTTTTTCTTGACCTAATTCTAAAATATCTATATGGTTTAAAACTAAATCTGTTTTTAAAGCCATTTTGTAAGGCAATGTATTAGTAATGTTCTCTATAGTATTGGCTTTACCTCCTGCGTGAACTGTTACTAATCCTCCCAAAGAATGTATTAAATGACAAGTCTCTTTTAGGTCACAATGAATATATTGGTCACCACCTTTGTCTTGAATATCTTTTTTGGTAATTCCACAAGAGGATTGTAGCTTAATCCAAATATCTTCGATATCACTTTTTTCAGAAAAGATGCCTATAAAATGAATTGAATCACTTCCACCAAGTTCTGCTCTAAATTCAATTCCTGGTAATACTGTTACTTTCCCTTTGCCTAGTTCTTGAAGGTTTACAATTCTTTCAACATCCATAACGTGATGGTCTGTTATTGCTACTACTTCAACATTGTTTGCTACTAAAGTATCTATGATGTCTTGGTCAGATACACCTTTATTTTTGTAATCATATGATGTTTGCGTGTGGAAATGTAAATCCCACTTTCTCCATACATTTCCTATCATAACTTTATAGTTCGGTTTTTCAGCTTATGCTGAACTTTGTTAGTAGCTTACTTTATTTAAATTTTAAAATATTTTCATTTTTTATTCTTCTTTCATCGTTATTATCCTTTTCTGAATTTAACGAATCTAACTTTCTAACGTAATCAATTGGTAATCGATTCTCTTTTGCTCCTTCGGTGATAAAAGCTTTGTACCAATTATATGGTTTAAGCTCTACATCAATTGATTTGTCGTTAGCGATATAAATTTGTGCTTTATGAAATTCTTTCCCGTCATTAACTTCAATGATTGATTCATCATAACCAAAATTTCAACCTTCTGCTCTATCGAGTTGAGGCTTTTCTTTTTCGTCTATTTCAAACAATACTCCCCAAACTAAATCATCTTTATTATCAGTTTTGATAACAGTTGCCTTGCCTGAACTGTCTTTACTCGCTTTTGAACATTCTAAAGAGAAGCCTTCAATAAATCCATTAGATATTTTTACTGCAGAAGGAACTCTATTTTTTAGTCTATTAAGGTTCATATTTGATCCGTAGGCGAAAATTTTCATTTTAGATTGTCGTTTTTTCAGCTTGCCGCTAACGTTTAGTATAAAAGAAGTAGGGCTGTAAATAAGCAATTACCTTTCGGATTATCCACAAGCCAAATCTTTTGCATTTTGTTTTTATATTTTGTTCTAAAGCCAAATCAAAAGATTTGGCGACCTCGCAAATATGCCAAAACATTGGGTTTAGCACTTATTTGCCCTATTTTTTTTATACATTGTGCCTGTTGCACAACCACCTCTTCAAATATAGCAAAAGGCTTGTATAAAATTGAGAAGTTTATTAATTTCATGCCTATGCAAGGCAAGAAAAACTATCAGGAAAAACTCTTCACAAGCTTTAAGCTAAGTGACAGGGTTTCAAAAGAAAATTTTTACCGACGGCTAAAAGAAGTTCTGGACCTGGACTTTCTTTACCCACTCACCAATAAGTTCTATGGACAAAGTGGGCAAAAAAGCATAGACCCCGTGGTCTTTTTCAAGATATGCCTGGTGGGCTATCTGGAAAACATAACCACAGACCGTGGCCTAATGGATCACTGCAGTATGCGTATGGACATCCTTTATTTTCTGGACTATGATATTGACGAGCCTTTACCTTGGCACAGCACCATCAGCCGCACACGGCAACTTTTCCCGGAAGATATTTTTGAAGAAGTCTTTACCCGTGTTCTGAAATTGTGCATAGAGGCCGGTCTGGTAAGCGGCCATACCCAGGCCATCGATTCAGCCCCTGTAAAGGCCAATGCCTCGATGGACAGTCTTGAGATCAAAGTGCCGGCAGATGAACTTGAAGAACACCTTTCCAAGGTGCGCGTACAGAGCAGCAGGGACAGAAAGGCCAAAGAGAATAAAGCGCCTAAAGAACAACAAGAGATAACGGCCAGTAAAAAAGAATTACAGGAGATCAAGAGCCGTAACAAAAGATGGAGCGAAGACCAGGATATGCGCCCGGGAGCCAAGAACAAGGGCAGCCGTTACACCAGCAACAAGACCCATTATAGTCCTACCGATCCCGATTCCAGAATAAGTGTCAAGCCCGGGAAGGCAAGAAAGCTCAACTACCTGTGCAACATAAGCGTAGATACCGGGGGCCACGTGATTACCGATGTGCAGGCTTACCACGCCGACAAGAAGGACAACCAGTATTTGCAAGACACCGTGGCAAGGCTTAACAGGCGGTTGAGAAAGGAGGGAATGATTTGGGAGCACCTCTTGGCAGACACCGGCTACAGCAGTGGGGAGAACTATGCCTATCTGGAAGCCAGGGGCATTAAAAGCTACATTCCGCCCCACGGAACTTACAAAGGTGGCCCCGAAGACTTTAAATATATAAAAGAAGGTAACTACTGGCTGTGCCCACAGGGAAAGAAAGTAACCTTCCGCAAGCAGAAACTTGAAAAAGGCACCTTAAAGGATAATTATTTTACAAAACGAAGTGATTGCAAGGGATGTCCCATCAAAGAAAGCTGTATAGG